>Ga0180216_1000451_pt1 | contig 43907 bp, 55 predicted proteins | sample eDN3rd37CBELigMG_FD_128879 | JGI IMG/M metagenome (GOLD analysis project Ga0180216, IMG submission 128879) | Enriched Miracle-Growth compost microbial communities from Emeryville, California, USA - eDNA 3rd pass 37_C BE-Lig MG (version 2)... ...
GAGCCGGGCGGGCCTTCGGGCTTGCTTGGCGTTGTGGCTTGGCACCTGGTCTTCGGACTTGCAGAGGTTGTGTATTGGTGGCTAGCGATGGCTATCGGTGTACAGCCTTGACCCCAAGCGCATAGCGCAAGTTCCTTCACTGGACATGCAGGACAGGCAGGACAGGCAGCTGTACGGGCGGCGGCAACTTGTCGCCGCGCGCGGCGCACACAAAGTGCGAGTCAGAAAACTGTCAGAACCAGGCGGACACTGCTGAGCCGGAAGCTCGGAGGCTCTCGGCGGCTGCGAGGCGCATCGAGAGCGGCCGAGCGTTTTCGTCTGTCTCTCCGAGCGCTGGCGTAGACACAGAGCACGCGCCTGGACTGGCGACGGGTACGCCTGACGCTGCATAGCCGGGCGGGCCGCCAACCACGGCGACCGCTGAAAGAGCGTGGCGACGTCCGCACCCGACCCCCCCGGCGCTCCGCTCCCTGCGCGCAGTGGCCCCGCCGGCACCATGGCGAGCGCGTCGGCAGCCAAGCTGCTCAAGCCCCACGTGCCCCTGATCGCCTTCCGCTACGGCGTGCGGAACGGCAAGGCGGCTGCTGGTAACGGCGCTAGCCGGGGTCGCTGCCGGCAGGCGAATTGTGGCCAGTTCCATGAACTCACGCGTGGCGTTGGCCCTCGTCCATGGCGCCCTGAGGTAGCAGGGCACGGGTCGCACGCCGGCGCTACGACGGCGGCCGGCCGGCCTGCGGCGTCGATCCTGGACAGCGGCGACGCACCGCGGAAGCCCGCGGCGCCGTCCAAGCCCGGGATCCCGGTCTACGTGTACAACGACATCACGGAGCTGCCGCCGCACCTGCAGCGGCGGCCGCTCAGCCAGGAGGAGATGGAGCTTGTTAACGTACGGCTCCCGCGCCACCGTGCTGGGCGAGGGCTGATGCGCGGCTAACCTGAGCGCAAGGGAAGGGCCCCTGTCTGTCGCGCGTCCTCCGTCGCAGCTGGGCGGCGCAAAATAGAAACGCTGCGGCAACACGCTGGAGCGGTCTGCCGGAATACGCCGCCGGACGATCGCGCGGCTGGTTTTCGTACATTTGTACCATAGTGTCAATGCACGCCCAAGCATTCCGCGCCCGGCCGCACGGGACCTCGTCGCGGCGTGCGACCGATGCATCGGCGCACATGGTGTATACGCGGGCGCTGCCATCACAGCCCGGCGCAAAGGCCAACGGCAGGGCCGAGGCGCGTGCGTGCCTGGCCCTGCGCTGCCCCCGGCATCCTGCGAGGGCCTCCCAGGGTGCTCGCTCTCTGTCCTGCCCCTGGCTAGGTCCATGGCGTTAGGGTTAGGGTTCGTCGGCGTCTAGGGTTTGGGGTATGCCGTCTAGGGCTAGGGATAGGCAAATGGCACGCACGCGTCGCACGCGACGGACGCGCGCGCCGACGCCCGCGACCGACCCCGCGCGCGCACGAGCAAGCGAGCAGAGAAGCCCCCTTTCAGGTGGAGAAATAGCACCAGGGGGCGCGCGTGGGGGGGGGGGAGGACCGGGACGTGACGGATGAGGGGCGTCGCGCGCCGCGGGGTAGCGCGCAGCGGCCTGGGCACGCGGTGATCCCCGGTGGGCTGGCAACGTCTCCCCCAAGCAGGAGCAGCGAACCCACCGGCAGCGAGCGGCACCCGTGGGGCAGCAACGGGGCGGGGAGGGGGTGCGAGCGATGCGCGCCGGCGCCGCTCGGGCCCATGGCCACCCCCGTGCTCCCCGCCACGGCCGCACCCTGGCCCCGCGCTGACACGGGCAGCGCCACGGTCGACGGCGTCATGGGCGCCGCCGACACCGCCCGCCGGGCGGCCGGCGCGGACGCCAAGGTGCCGCTGGCGCAGCGCCGCACGACGTCGGGCGGGCAGCCCACGGCGATCAAGCCGCTGGCAACGCCGCCGCCCTGGCCCACGCCGGCGCAGATGCCGACTCTGCGGCCGGTCGCGCAGCGGCAGTGGCCGCCACCCAGCCGCACGCCCAAGGCCGGCGATGGCACGCCGCCGCCGCCCGGATCGGACCAGGATCGGGCGCCGGGAGCGAGCGAGCCGTCGTCGCGGACACCTTCGAGCGCGGGCACTGAGCCCAGCCCACGGCGGACACCCCGTGGCAGCGGGGCCGCGCCGATCTTGCCGGACCTGCCTGCCAGGGTGAGCGTCGCCGCCCTGCGCGCCACCTACGCCGACATTGTGTCCGGCGCGGCCACCACGAAGACGCCGGCGCCTGTGGCCGCGCCGAACGCCGCCGCACCGCGGCCGCTACCCTCCGCCACCAGCACCGCGGGTACGTCGCCGCGGCCGGCGCCGCAGCTCACGGCCGCGGCGGTCGTGGCAGTGGCGGCGCGCGCATCGTCGGTCAGCCCCACCGGCGCGCGGGCCACGCCGCCACCACCAAAGCCCGAGCGCCCGTCGCCAGAGCGCCGCGTGTCGCCGGACTTGCCGTCGCCCCCGAGGCCCGCGGTCGCGGCGCCCTCAACGTCCGCGCCAGGGGCGGCCGTCGGGGGCGACGCTGCCGCGGCCGGACGCACAGAGGCAATGGTGGCGGCCGCCGCCGACGCCTCGGCGTCCGTAGTTCTGGCGGGGCCGTTCCCGCTGATGCGGCGGCACTCCATCGCGACGACGTGGCCGGACCGCGAGGCGCTCATGGAGGGCTACCGCCTGGACATGTTCGAGTCAGACGGCACGCGGTACGGCGGCTGATGCGCGACCCAGGCGGTAACGGAGGAGGCGACGGCTGACGCGCACCCCGCCAGGTGTCAGACTTTTGCGCACGCGTTACAGGCTTACGGTGCTGGACACCATCAGCAGCAAGATGGACGTCCCCGGCAGCGAGCTGCTGCGCGTCGTGTCGCCCATCACGGACGACGAGGACGACGGCCGGCGGTCCAGCGGCGAGGAGCCGGCCGACCGCGAGCCGAGCGCCCTGCTGCCGTTCTCGCCGCGCACGCTCGCCGCGGTCGGGAGCGTGCCACGCAAGGTGGTCAGCACGCCGCCGCCGCTGCACGCGCGCAAGGCGAGCAGCTCGACGCCGCTGCCGACGTCGCCCCTGGAGGCCGTGTCGTCCTCCGGCTCCCTCGCTGACCTGCCGGCCCTGCACCGGGTGCCGCTGCACAGCTCCCGGGACACCGCCGTCGCCGCCGACGACGACAGCGGCGACGCGCGCTTTGACCAAAGCGGCGCGCACCTGCGGCCGCCCGCCGGTGCCAGCCGGCCGCGCTCGACGGCGGCTGCGGGCCGTGGCGCCCCGGCGCGCACCGACGCCGGCGGCGCGGCGGGCAGCTCGTCCCAGGCACTGGCGATCAACCAGGTCTTTACCTGGGCCGGCGCCGCCGCCGCCGCCACTGCGGCAGCCGCCGCAGGCCCAACGCCGGCGCTCGTGGCGTCCAGCAGCGGCGATTTGCACCCCCCAGTGGCGGGTGCCACGAGCCAGCTGTGGATCGAGGCCGTGCAACCGACGGACCGCCGACGCCGGCGCCGGCGCATGTCCGCGCCGATCTCGCCCACGCTCGGCGGCCGCTCGGACGCGGCCGGCGGCCCGCGCCGGCTGGCGTGGCTCTACAACGTGCTGGACCCGCTGGACGCGGCCGACCTGCCGCTGCCGCCGCGCGGCCGGCCAGCGGCCCCGCCGGCCGACGCGGGTGCGGCCATCCTGGCGCCCCGGCCGGTGCCGGCGGCGGAGCGGCCAATCCTGGTGGACGACCGTGCGCCGCTGCGACCGCCGCCGGTGCCCGCCGCCGCGGCTGGCACGGATGCCACGGCGGCCAAGTTGGCGGGGCCCGCGCCGACGCCCGCCCTGCGGACGGCGATGGCTCGGCGGCCGTCGCTCGAGCCGCACGCCTCGCTCGGCGAGCGGTCCTCCGCGGAGCGCCACGTCTCCTTCCAGTCCGTGGTGGCGGTCATCACGCCGGACAGCGAGCCCGCGTCGCCCGTGCCGGGCACCATGCAGCTTCCCGCCGCCGGTTCGCCGGCCAAGAGCCCCCTCGCGCGCACGCGCTCCGACACCATCCAGCTCGAGGAGCTGCGGCCGGACCTGTCGGAGCTGCCCACGCTGCCGGCAGCTGCCGCGACCGCGGGGGCGGCGGGGGAGCCAGCGGCGCGGCGCCGCAGCGTGACCATGCTGACCCGTGAAGGCATCCGCGCGGCCGAGGCCGCCCTCGCGCATGCGGACGACAACACCAGCGTGGGCAGCAGCAGCGACGCGGGAGTCGACACCGGCAGCAGCAGCGACGATGCGGAGCCGACCAGCGATGGCGACGACGGCGGTGCGGGCGTGGCTGGGGACGACGCGGACGCGGACGCCGATGCCAGCGAAGCCGACGATGAGGCCGACGACGACGCGGCGACGCTGAGCTCCGAGGAGGCGCTGGAGCACGTCCTCTTTGACGACGAGGACGACGACGACGGCCCGCCGGTCCACATCTCGCGCGTCCTCGCGCGCAGCCTGTCGCCGCCGCCGTCGTCCATGCTGCGCCGCGAGACGGTGCTGCCGCCGGACGCGGGCTACCGCGTGGCCAACCGCTCGCGGTGGAGCGCTCGCGGCGTCAGCTTCAACCCCGTGGCGACGGTCAAGCACGTGCGCGAGACCGTGTACAGCACGCCGGCTGGCAGCCGCGAGTACCCGACGACGTCCCGGTCGGACTACGCCCCGCCGCCCGTGTGCAACGAGCGCCAGCGGTACGGGGCCTGCGCGGTTCGCGGCGTGGCGCGGGACGCGACGTTAACGTGGGCCGGCCAACCTGTGCGTCCCTCCGACCTCTTTTGGCTGCGTCGACAGCGCGGCGGTGATCAAGAAGCTGAAGCAGCTGCTGCGGACGTACCCCATGCGCTACGGCGACCTGCTGCGGCTCGCGGTCGGGCGGTTCGGCATGGCGAGCGACCTGCCCCCGTTTGTGGAAGACTTTATGGACTGGCTCATGAAGTATCGGTACGGCCTGCTCCGCGCCGCCCCAACCGTAACCGCCCCTGCATACTCACGGTGCTGGCGCCGGCGTCCCTGCGGGCGGAGGCGGCGGCCCCTGCAGCGACGTCGACCCTGTCACTGGCAAGGTCACGCGGCTGAGCTGGATGGACCGCCGCTGGCTCAAGCCCATTGTGGAGGAGACGTGGGGCGTGCACATAAAGTTCTTCGCTGGTATTATTCTGTAGACTTGCGCGCCAGCGAGCGTTTGTACACTTGTTTGCTTTCCCCTGTACATGTACAGCGTATCTTGTACCACTGTATGGTCCGCCAGGCAGGATGACTCATAACATGGTGCCGTTGGTCACATGGTAGTGTTCAGTTTCAAAACAAACGCCGGTCGCATTCCAGGGACGCGATGGCGGGCGGCGGCGGACCCGCGCCACCCGCGGCGGCCGCCAGCGGCGGGTCCGCTGGCACGGCGGCGAGCACGGCGCGGCGGTGGCCGGACCAGCACGCAGCGGCCAGCGACGAGGAGGAGGAGGAAGAGGAGGAGGTCGACCGCTCGGAAGCCTCGGCGGACGACGAGGGGGACGGCGACGACGACACGACCGAGGAGGTGCCGCTGCTGGAGGACGACGACGAGGACGACGACGAAGACGACGGCGGCGAGGGCGGCACGCGCCGCAGCCGGATCCAGATGTGGGGACGGCTCGTGCGCAGCTGCTCGCCGCCACCGACGGCCATGGTCCGCCACCACGGCGACGAAGTGCCGCCGACGGTCCTGCCACCGGACACGGGCGTGGGTGTCGCCGCCACGGGCTCCGGCGCACTGGGCCACGTCCGGTTTCACCCCGTGGTGACGGTGCACCACGTGCGCGACACGGCGTACGCCACGCCGCTGGCGCCTAGTGGCGAGTACCGCATCGCCGAGCCCGTCCAGCGGCCGCCGCGGCCGGTGTGCACTCCCAGGCAACGGTACGAGCACGGGATGCCCGGCGCGACCCACCAGCGCGCCCTGCTGACAGCGTGCATGGGGAGGCAGCGGCCGGTGCGGCGGGTGCGGCCGGTGGCGCAGGGCGGCGGTCGTCCGAAAGCTGCGGCAGCTGCTGCGGACGTACCCCATGCGGTACGGTGACCTCCTCCAGCTCGCCATCGGCCGCTTCGGGCTGGCCTCCGAGCTGCCGCCGTACGTGGAGGACTTTGTCGACTGGGTGACCAAGTACCGGTACGGCGCGCAGGCGCACCCCGCGCGGGCGACGTCGGCGGTACGGCACGAAAGTTAACCGGTGAGCACCCATCCACGCGGTGGCGTGGGGGCTCGCCGCAGCGACGTGGACCCGGCGACGGGCAAGGTGACCAAGCTGAGCTGGATGGACCGCCGGTGGCTGCAGCCGATCATCGAAGAGACGTGGGGCGTCCACATCAAGTTCTTTGCGGGCATTCTGTTGTAGGTCATCGGCGTGCCGCGCGCCCTTGCACGTGTAAACTAGGTGTACAGCTTGCAACCCTCGAGGAACTCTGTATTGGTGACAAGTACAACATCCACAGGCGCGCGGGGGCGCGTGCGTCCGCGACGCCGTGCCCGCGCACAGGTCTAGGTGAAGAACAGGCCAAAGGGGTAGCCCGGGTACTTGTACCGGAACACGCCCACGATCGCCATCGCCGCCACCATGAACACGGCCGCGTACGTGTACGTGAGCGCCCGCCGGGCGGTGTCGTCCTTGACGGACGGGACGTGCAGCGTCAGCAGGACGAGCGAGATCGCGCCGGTGCCGTACAGGCCGGCCATGAGCCGCGTCTCCAGGCCGTACTGCTGCTGGAACATGGGCGAGATGGACTCGCGGGAGCCCGCGAACGGCACGTTGCGGATGTAGTTGTACGCGTGGCCCGTGATGTAGGTCAGCGTGATGCCCTGGCACCGCGCAGCACCCGCACCCGCGGCACGACGGACGCACGGTGAGAGATCGCGAAACGATGGGCCGCCGCTCGGGCACAGCGGGCGTCGTACCATCGCCAGGATGGCCCACACGATCGGGCGGCGCAGGAACGCCTGCACGCGGTTGTACAGCAGGCGGACCGCGAGCGCCAGGGTCGCCAGGACGGCGAGGAAGACGCCAAACTTGGCATAGTTGAACGGCCGCTGAATGGGAATCTATTACGCCTCCCGGCAATGCGCGCGCGGGATCGCCCCTGTCCTGCTTAGTCCGCCGAGGGCGACGAGCGGAGCGGCCACGCAGCAGGCGAGGGCCGCGCGCGCACCTCGCGGCCGACAATCAGCTCCACGAACCGCGCAAAGTCCTCCGCCGCAAAGCTGGCCGGCCACGCGGCGTCCCAGAGAGCCGACGCCGAGCACGTCAGGGGTGGGCGGCGCCGGGCGCCCCCGGGCGGACCGCAACGCAGGCATACCCGCGGTTGTCGTAGGGCTCAAAGAGGAGCGGGTTCTTCTGGTACTTGAGCTTGCCCAGGCGGCCGTCGGTCGGCGGGAAGTGCACGATCTGCGGCGCCGTCTCAATCTTGAGCTGCGTGTGGCGTTCGCACGATGTACGGGCCAACGGCGGGTACATGCCGTGCAGCGCGTGAGCTGCCGGGAGCAGAGAGGGGAGAGCAGGCGGTGCGGCAGGGAGGCAGCACGGACCCGACGGAAGATGTCGCTGCCGGCGCTGTACTCGAGCACGCCCAGGTACAGGCGGCCCGGCTCAGCCACGGCGCGCCACGACGACGCCACGACGTCAAACTCGGGCGCAAATTGCCTACGGCCGTCCACACCCCCGCGGATCCAGCCAACCTACGGACTGAGAGGCTGGCGTCCGCGGTGCGGCGGCCCCACCGGGGGCGGCGACGCACCGGCAAATGTCGCACGGGTGCGTCGCGTCGGTGGCGGTGAAGACGACGATGAGCGAGTAATTGCGCGGGTGCTCCACAAACTTCATGAACGACTTGCTGTCGAGCCGGATCGCGCCGGTGCCCTGCGCGCTCAGCGTGTTCAGCTCCGCGACCTTTTCCTGGTAGGACAGCTGCCAACGTTGCCCACCGGCCCCCCCCCCCAACAGTTTCACCGCGGGCAAGGGTCAGGCGCGGGCACGTCTCCAGCACACGACCAACGGCCGCACGCCCGCGTACGCCGTGGGCGAGGAGCACGGCAACCGCGGCGAGGAGCACGAGGGCGCGGCGCAGCAGCGTCGCCAGCGCCGGCGCCGGCGCCGTCGTGGCCGCGGCGGCCGCCATCGTCGTCGTCGTCGTCGTCGTCGCCCGTCGCGTCGCGGCAGGTGGCGGGTAAACGCGTCTCAGGCTGGAGGGTAATGACGTCACTGATCGCGGGGCACTTGGCGCCAAAACCTTTGTGGACCCCGCGCCACGACAGGCGGAGAGCGGCGGGACGATGGCTGGCCCGCGCCCGGCCGAGGCCGCTGCGCCGCCGGAGCGGGCCACCCCGGCGCAGATCTACACCAGCACACGCGACACCAGCGTCGCCGTCACGTTCGAGGAGGCCATCGTCCGCGGGTTCAGCGCCGAGGGCGGCCTGTTCGTGCCGACCGCGCTGCCGCCGCCGCGCGACGCCGCGTTCTGGGCCGCCCGCGCCGGCCGCCCGTTCGTCGAGCTGGCGACGGAGGTGATCGGCTGGTTCGTCGGCGAGCACGAGATTCCGCGGCCCGCGCTGGAGCGGATCGTGCGCAAGACGGCCGCCGCGTTCTCGCACCCCGAGGTGACGCCCGTGCGGCGCTGGCCCGCAGCCGCGGCGGCGGCGGCGGGCCTGCCGCCGCTGGACGTGCTGGAGCTCTTCCACGGCCCGACGCTGGCGTTCAAGGACCTGGCCATGCAGTTTCTGCTCAACTGCCTCCAGCACTTCTGCCAGCAGCGCGGCCGCCGGCTCGCGGTCCTGGTGGCCACCACGGGCGACACAGGCCCCGCGGCGATGGAGGCCGCGCGGCGCGTGCCCGAGGTCGACTGCACGGTGCTGTACACGCGCGGGCGCATCAGCGCGCTCCAGGAGGTGCAGATGCTCACGCCGACCGAGCCGAACGTGCACGCCGTCTCGGTGCCGGCCACGTCGGACGAGCTGGACGCCGTCCTCCGCGCGCTCTTTGACGACCGCGCGTTCACGGCAGAGGTCGCGCTCGGCACGGTCAACTCGTTCAACTGGGCGCGCGTGCTCTTCCAGAGCGTCGCGTACATCTACGCGTGCCTGAACCTGCCCGGCACCGCCACCGCCGCCGCCGCCGCCGCCGCCGCCGCCGCTGGTGGCCTGCCGCCAGTCCAGGCATACGTGCCGGCGGGCGGCTTTGGCAACGGCATCAGCGCGCTGTACGCGCAGTGGCTGGGCCTGCCGCTCACGGTGGTGGCGTGCACCAACGAGAACGACACGCTCGTCCGGCTGGTCTGCGGCGAGGCCGTGCCGCTGCCCGTGCGCACCGTCCCGACGCTGAGCCCCTGCATGGACATCAGCGTGCCGAGCAACCTGGAGCGCCTCATGTACCACGGCTGGGCGCGCGCGCGCGGCGCGGCGCAGCCGACCGCCGCGGACGTGGCCAGCATCGCCGCCACGGTGCGCGCGCTGGCGACGGTGGACGCGGTGGCGGGGGCCGACGGGGCGGCCGTGCAGCTGGCGCCGGAGCTGCTTGCCGTGCTGCGGGCCTGCGTGCATGCGGTGCGTGTCTCGTCGACGGAGACGGCGGCCGCGCTCTGCCGGGCGCGCGTGGACCACGGCGCCGTGCTGGACCCGCACACCGCGGTGGCCTACTCGGTGTGGCGCGCCGCACCGCCCGACGACGACGGCCGGCGGGCGCTGGTGGTCGGCACGGCCAGCCCGGCCAAGTTTTACCGCACGCTGGCGGACGCGTACGCCGCGGCGAACCTCGCGGTGCCCTTTGCGGACGTCGACCCGGCGCGCCTCGCCAAGCTGCAGCAGTCGCCGCAGTGCCTGCGCGCGGAATCGGCCGCCGAGGCCGAGGCGCTGCTGAGGCGCCAGCTGCCCGTCTGGCTCGCCCAAGTGTAAGCAACCCTGTAGACCGTCAAGATGGCTTAAACACCATCGCCATGTACACATCGCCCGCCCGCTGTACAGTTTCGTTTCCTGTGCCTATGTTTGGGATTATTAGCTCAGATCAATGAGCGAGGGCGACACTATGTGTCGTTCGTTCGTGCCGCACAAAGCTGCGTGGCGTTTGGTGAGCATCGTTGCCTACGCCTTGGTCCCGCTGCATGAGACCTCAGCCGTACCGTGCGGCTTCGGCGGCGGCGGTGCGGCGCCGTAATCCGGCTGGTACGGCCCGCCCTGCGGCGGCGCCCACCCGTTCGGCGCACCGCCTCCCTGCCCCGGCGGCGGCGCCAGGTGCTGGGCCGGCGCATACGAGGCGGCGGGCGGGGGCGCGCCGCTGCTTTGCGGGGAGGAGCCGTAGTAGCCGTTGCTGGCGGGCGCCGGCCACGCCGGCGCGGTGGGCGCGCTCGGGGCGTTCGCCTGGTACGGCCCGGCCGCTGGCGGCGCCTGCTGGTATGCCTCGTACGGAGCGGCCGGAGCGTACGTGCCGGTACCCGGCGGCGGCGGCGGCGGCGGCGCGCCGCGGTACGGCTCGTAGACCGGCCCCGATGGACCTGCGCCGGGCGCGGGGGCGGGACCCGCAGGGCCGGCCGCCGGCTCCCAGGCCGCGCCGGGCGCGCCAGGTGGCGGCTGGGCGCTCGGGGGGGCCGAGTAGTACGCGCCGCCGGAGGTTGGGACCGGCGCCGACGGCGGCCCGGCTGGTGCGGCCGCCGGGCTCCAATACGGGTCATAGGCCGGACCGGCCCAGGGGGCCGAGCTTGGCTGGTCTGCCGGCGGCGGGCCGTAGGGCCCCGCGCCGCCAGCTGGAACCGCGGACCCCGGCGGCACGGCGGCAGGACCGGCCGCGGTCCGTCGCGCCCCGACGGCGGCCGCCAATAGGCGATCGTACGTCGCTCGGGCCTGGATAAACAGGTCGTTCAGGCCCCGGTACTCGTCTGTGTCGCCGGGGCGGACCACGATCGGGGCAGCCTGTGGAACCGGTTAGTCCGTGAAGGTTGTTCGCGCCGCTCTACGCTCGGGTGGCGCTGGCGCGTGCCTTGTCGGCGGTTCAGCTCCACCAGCAGCTCCGTGAGCTTGGCCTTCATAGCGTAGCTGGCCGCTACGAGATCCTGCACCTCGACATTGTCCGCCACGTTGGTCCGGTGCGGGTCCACCGTCGACAGCTGGTCACAACGGCAGCAGCAGCGCAGGCCTCGCACGTGCGCTCAGGATGGGACTCTGCCGGGACCTGGTCCTGCCCGCGCGGTACGTACGATGTGCAGGAGCCGCTCCAACGGCTCCGGGTTGATGGCCGCCTCCAGAGCCGCCAGCGTCGGGGCTGCGTCCCCGCCGCTAGAGGCCGGCACGTTGCTCACGCTGGGCCTAGCCGCGGTAGGGAGTAGTTGCTGGGTGCGAAACACCAATCGTCACACAGGGGGCGCCGCACAGGTCGTCAAGGGCGCGGTCTCTTGAGCAATCGGGCTCGCGGTCACCAGTGCCTACCACGTGGTTGGCCGGAAAGAGGCCCAATGGCCCGCCGTCGATGCGGCCGCGCCACCAGTCAGGGTGCGACTGCTCCACGACCTCGATGAGGTCGCCCTTGCGGAAGGGCAGCTCGCCACGGTCGGCGCCCGTAAAGTCGTACAGAGCGCGCGCATAGCTGGGCGCGGCGGCCGGCGCCTCCGCAGCTGTGCGGCCAGCTGAGAGGGGAGCGGCCTGCAACTGCGCGCGAGTCGGTGCGCACGGAACATGATCTGCGTGAGCGACGCTATTTTCAGACAGTAGCCTTCGCATCGTCTCCCGCACAGCGTACCTTGGACGGCTCGCGGGCGGGCGACGCCGCGTTGCCGCTGCTGCGCCGTCGGGACACGGGCTTGGCTTGCTGCTGTTATAGTACGCGTTCAGCACAGGGCGGATACGGGACTGCTCGCGTCAGCGCCGCGACGCTGACGCGCGCGCGCAACGCGGGCATTGGGCCTTCATCGCACCTTTTTCGATTCGTTCTCAGAGATCGAGAGGGCTAGCGCCAGCTCCAGCTCCTCCCGCTCCCGCTGCTCCGCCTCGGCCTGCGCCTTGCGCTGTTGCCGGATCGCACCGGACGCAGGCCGGAGGGAAAGGTTAGCGCGGCCTGTTGGTGGCACCTACTCTGCGGGGAGTCAACGCACCTTGGCTTCCTCGGCACTGTTGTTGGGCTGCTGCTTGGGCGGGAAGACCACACCTGGCGCGGTTGGGTTCGGGCCGCACAGCGCGCGCAAGCGAGGGCATGAGACGGCCGCGCTGGGCAACCGCCAACTTTCGTGCACGCCCCCGTCGCACCCTGCCGCAGGAGGTTCCGATACTCGATCTCCACATTGTTGAGGGCGGGCTTGTTCCGGAACTCTTCGACGCACTCCTCGATAAACGACAGGATGCACGCGCGCGCCGTCTCGTGCACCGTCTGCGAGTCGCCGTGCCAAGAACCCGCACGCGGGCCGTCGTCAGTTCGAGCCCAGCTGCGCACTGTCAAGCCACGTCGCTCCCTACCTTGTCGTTGATGTGCTTGATGAGGGCGTTCATAAAGGCCTTGTTGGCCACCTCTTGGTGGAAAATGTAGCCGCAGTTCTTGACACACGCCGACGCCAGCTACCGGTAGTTGGGCCACGCCGCAGGGCGCACGCACGCACGGCGGTCCGTTTGAGCGGATGAACTCTACGGCCAGCGCGTCTATGGGGCCGGCACGTACGATAACGGCATGCTTTGTGACGGTCGGGTTCTTCTGCGTGATCTTTCGTAGGAGCACGGCCGCACAGTCCTTGGCGCTGGCCGCCCTGCGTATGCACCCGTGCGGCGGTCGCCGCGGTGTCAGCGCCGCCAGTCGCCCTGTCCTGGCCGCGCCCAGCGACACCCGTACCCATTCTCTACGCGGCCGAGCTCGTCGCAGACGCGCACGTTCAAGTCCCAGTTGGGCTCGGTGAGGTTCTCGCTCGTCGCTTGCTCTGTGGTGTCGTGGGCCACGCACCACGTCGGCCCGCAAGCGGTCAGGGCGTGCCCCTGCGCTGCCAACTGGCATACCCGAGCGTCGCACGCACCGACGAGCTCAACGAACGGGTTCTTTGCACGGGCGAACATGGCGGCGGGTCACGACGGCGGTGAGGCCGTGCCGATAGCGTGCCAGCGCAGCGTGTCGTCGTCGGCCGTCGCGCCGCCCCCGGCGCTGCGCGCGCACGCTGAGGTCAGCTCGGCGTGTGGCGCCGCGGCCGTCGCCCTCTCCTTGTTCACAGACCCAGTTTGCGCGAATCCGCGTCCACGCTCCTTGCCCCGCGTCTGTCTCTTACGCCTACTGCGCACGCGGTCGCCGCTGCCGTAGGCGCGCGCGTGCCTGCCTCTGTCTGCGGGGCGGCGCCGCCGTCGCCCGTCCGCCGCGCCGCCGTGTTGTGATGACGTCAACACTGCTGTGTTTCTGACGCGCTCCCGACACGTGTCAGAGCGGCGCTTTCTGACACAGGTCAGACAATTGTCAGAAGCGTCTTCGACAGAACTTGTTGAACGGGCGGCGGTCGGCGGCACCCCCCCACACACACACACACACCGCGCCCTTGCCTCGGAAGGCGCCTCTGGGGCAGCGGGCGGACAGGCGCCTACACACATATATAGACACACGCATATAGCGATCGTGTTTCTGCTGCTGTGGTCGGGTCAGCGTGCGGCCCTGCCGCAGGCGGTGGACCGTGTGCGCGAAGTGGCGGCGCTGGCAACTAGCATCAGCTTGCAGCCTCCCCCACGGGCACGGCGCACCCCAGAGACGGAGAGCACGGCTAGCGGCCTTGCGCAACGGCGGCCAAGCGAACAGGTGCGGCGTGAGGGGATCCGGCCTCCAGGCAGGCGACGAGCCCCGGCTAACCTGGGGCCAGCCGTGCATCCGGCTCGTTTCAAGGGTTCTAGAAGAACAGACGGAGGCGCCAGTCGCGTAGCCGGCCTACGCGATGGACGACGGCACGCCGCCGCCCGCCGCCCCGCCTGGTACGGATCCGACCGACGCCTGACACAACGGCGCAGGCGCCGCTGGCCGCGCTGACATGGCGGTCGCCCGCCCACTGCCCTGAAAGGACGGGCGGACCCCAGGTGCGGCGGCTCCGGGCGGCGCGGGCGCCCCCGCGGGCGTGCCCGTCGGCCCCAACGAGTCGCCGCAGGCCAAGCGCTTCAAGCGCGACGACGAGGAGCCCGTGCCGCCCTCGCCTGTGCTGCACATCCGGTCGCTGCCGCTGGACGTCACCGACTACGAAGTGCGTATGCTGATGCCCAACCCGCAGCTCGTGGTGAAGAGCATGGTCCTGCGCAACAAGGGCCAGGCGTTCGTGCAGTTCGTGGACGTCAACGCCGCCACCATGGCGCTGCGCCACTTTGACCACCACCGTGCGCAAGTTCGGTACGCCGCCGCCGCAGCGCCGGGCGGGCCCCGCCCCTCACGAGCTCTGACGCGAGAGCTCCGGCTCGGCTCGTGAGGTCGGCCGCGGTCCATCCGGTGCAGCAACAAGGCCTGCTACCTGCAGTACTCCAAACGCACTGAGCTGGACACGCCCAACGTGCGTGGCGACGCCTGCGACGTGCCCAACCTGCCGGTTGGAAGCCAGGCGGCTCACGGTGGACGCCCGCCCTTTTTTCCGGTCCCGTCTCCCCCTCCCCGGCACAGGTCGCGCCGGCGCCGGCGCCTCACTACGGACCGCCGGCGTACCAGGGGCCCCCGCACGGCTACGTGCACCCGGCCCCGCACGGCGGGCCGATGCCCTACGGCGGCGTGCCGGCTGGACCGGCGCCGCCGGCGGCGCCGCACGCGCCCGTGCCCGTGCCGCCCGGCACCAACCTGGACGGCGGGCCTGGCTGTGTCCTCCACGTCTCCGTGGTGGACAGCTACTACCCGGTCTCGATCGACATTCTGTACGCCATCTTCCAGCCCTACGGGCCCGTGATCCGCATCGTGCTGGTCAACAAGAAGACCGTCAACTACAATGAGGCGCCGGGCAACCTCCAGGCGCTCGTGCAGTTCAGCAACGCCGTTCTGGCCAACTCGGCACGCATGGTGGGTGCATCGCCGCACCGAGCTACCGTGGCGGCGAGGGTTGATGACGCTGACGACGCGGTGGCTGCGACGCCGAGCCCCCGTGCGCCTGCAGAACTTGAATAACAAGTACATCTTTGATGGCTCGGGCTTGCTGCGCATCCAAGTCGCCAACAGCGAATCGCTCAACGTCAAGTTCAACAATGATCGGCAGCGGTACGGTGGCGCCCCCCATGCTGTCGCCATGAACGCGCAAGCGCCCGTCGCTCACGCCGGGCGCGCACGGAACGTGCACGTTCGGGCCGGGCGCTCCGCAGGGACTTCACGCAGTACTTGCCGGCGGGGCCGCCCGGCGAGGGGGGCATGACCATGGGGCCGCCGCAGATGGGTGCGCGCTGCGGCGGTGTGGGTGGTCCCAACGGGCACCGGCGGCGTGGCTGACACACGTCGGCGCTGTTTGTACGCCCCTGACTTCCTGGTCGGATGGATACAGGCGGGCCGGGCCTGCTGCCGCCTCCGATGGGCGCGCCGCTGATGCCGGGGCCGTACCCGCCCATGCCCGGGCCGTACGGCGGCCCGATGGACCCGAACATGGCCGGCGGCAGCCCCGTCGTACTGGCGAGCAGGCTGAACGAGGAGGTGCGCCTAGTGCCTTGGGGAGGACGACGGGGCCATGCGGTCGGCTGACCTGGGGGAGGTGGGCTGCGTCAGGTCGGGCTCTGGCGCGGCTGGGGCCAGAAAATCTCGGCGGACGCGCTGTTCACGCTGTTTGGCGTCTACGGCGACGTCCAGCGCGTCAAGATCCTGTACAACAAGCGCCACACTGCCCTGGTGCAGATGACCAACCACCAGCAGGCGCAGCTCGGTGCGTGGGGACCCAGGCGTTTGCTGATTGGCCGCAACGCTTCCGGCTCAACCATGGGAGGGGACCGGGACCTGGTGCGAATGGCCGGGGTACGTGCCAGTGGTGCGCATGCTGAACAACGTGCCGCTCTACGGGAGTCCCATGTCGCTGGTGATCTCGTCGCACCAGTCGGTGAAGCTGCCGCGGCCCGGCACCGAGGAGGTAGGCACGCGTTGGCTGCGCCCGCCCGGGGGGTGCACAGAGTGTGACCAACCACGACGCGTCCCCTCTTGCATGCCGTCGACCCAGGCACAAAACTCGAACACGGTGAGCTACGAAAAGTCCGAGTTCCACCGGTTCGCCATTGCCGGCTCGAAGAACTACCAAAACATCACGCCGCCGTCGACGTCGCTGCACCTGTCGAACCTGCCGCCCGAGGTGACGGAAGAGCAGCTGCGCACGCTCTTTGGCCAGCACGGCGAGGTGGTCCAGTTCCGGTTCTTCCCGTGCGTGCGGCGAGGGCGCGCGCGTCCCGGAGTGTTGCAGAGGACTGACCAGCGCCCGGGCCGGCCCCATGCCACGCGCGTCTCGGCGTCGCAGGGGCAACACCAAGATGGCCATTGTGCAGATGAGCACGCTGGGCGAGGCCGTCGACGCGCTGGTGGCCATGCACCAGTACCCGCTGACGGACCGGAACCGAATCCGGGTGAGCTTTGCCAAGTCGCCCGGCCACGGCCACGGCCACGGGCATGGCGCCGGCCACCCGCCACCGGGCCCGGCGGCGCCCCCGCAGCACTACTAGACACCCCGGCGCCCCACCACGGCGCGCGCACACATGTACCGTAGCACACCCCGGCGAACGGACGAGGCTGGTGAGCTGTCCGCCCGCTGCGCGCCGCATGCAAAGAAAATGTCGATCGGCGGGCTCTGTAGCTAGTCGCTTCGCATAACGTTGGACCATTTTTTTTTCTGCTTGCAAGCAGATGATGAGTGTTACTGTACACGCGAATCAAACAATCCGGACCGATGGTCGGTAGCCCGGCAAGCAAATGCCTCGGCTATGCTTCACACGCTCTCTGTGCACGCGACCCGATGGCCGCAAGTAGTAGTTCTACCAACACTATTTCCACAGGTCCCGCTCACCGCTTCACGCCCGAGCGGGCCAAAAACTCGGCCACCAGCAGCGGGCACGACAGGTTTTCCTCGGGCTCCCACGTGTTCCAGCTGTCGTCGTAGTTGAGCCACTTGAGCAGGTACTCGTACCGGCCATGGCGCCGCCGCCGCGCCAGCACGCGCTCCACGACGTACTCCTTCTCCTTCTTGGCCGTCGTGCGCGCGCGCTTGGGCGTGTCGGGTGGTGCCGCCGCCGCTGTGGCGGCGTCGGCCGTGGGCGGGGCGGGCCGCTTGGGCGCCGCCTGGCGGCGGCGACGGCCAGCCTCGCTGCCCTCGGGCGTGCTGCTGGGCGTGTCCTCCGAGGCGCTCTCCGGGGTGCTCGCCGGCGAGGTTTCGGCGGCGCGCCTCCGAGCGGCGCGCCGACGCACGGTCAGCGGCTTGTCCTCGGCCGGCGGCGCAATCGCCTCGGGCGGGGCCGGCGCCGGCGGGGCCGCCGGCAGGTTGGCCGGCGGTGCCACGTTCTCGTCCGTGGGCTCGCCGTCGCTGCTCGACGCGCTCGGGCTGGGGGCGTCCGCCAGCGCCTCCGCGGCGGGCATCACGGGGCTCGGCGCGTCGGCGACCGACGACAACGGGCTTGGCGCGTCAGTCGCAGCCGGCAACGGGCTTGGCGCGTCAGTCGCAGACGGCGTCGAGGGGGGTTCGCTGGGCCACGGGTGCGACACCGGCGACGCCGTCGGCGGGCTCGGGTATGGCACGGCCGCCGTCACCGGGGACGGCGTCGCCACAGCCACAGGCGCCGGGGTCCGCTCGGGCACGGGCGACCGGGCCGCGCCGCCGCCGCCGCTGCTGCTGCTGTTGGTGGACGAGGCCAGGTCCAGCGCGCCCAAAGCGGCGGTGGTGGCGGTGGCGCTGCCCGAGGGCGACGCCGGTACCTGCTCCGGCTCTGGCGAGGCGCCGACCAGCGGCAGCGGCGTCCACCGCAGCAGGGCGTCGGGCGAGCCGGACAGCGGGGTCGAGGCCAGGTCGGCGACTGCCGGCGAGATGGAGGCCCACAGCGACGACTCGAGGCTGTCGCCGCCGTCGTCCTCGCGCATGAGCGCGGTGAGCAGCCGCGTACCCTCGGCCCCGCTGCCCAGATCCATCAGTGCCGCGAGCGGCGTGGGCGGGCTCGCGGGGCCGACGACGGGCATCTCGGTCGGCGGCGCGGCGGCGGGCGCGGGGGCGTCGCGTTCCGCCGGGTCCACGGCCATCCGCTCGTCGTCGTCGTCGTCCTGCGTCGCCGCGGCTGCGCCTGTTGCGTCCGGGTGGGCGTCGCTCTGCTTGGCTGGGGATGCGGGGAGCGGCGCGAGCAACGACGCCTCGGCCGGCAGCGCCAGGTCATCGAGGTCTTTCAGCTCGAGGTCGTCGTCGGTCGACTGGGTCGAGGCGTCGTCGTCGTCGTCGTCGTCCCAGTCGTTGGAAAATTCGAGCACGTGCTCGAGCTGCTCGGCGAAGCGCACCTGCTTCTTGGGCCGGTTGCCGCGGCGCAGCGCGAGGGTCGGCGCCACCTCCTCGGCCTTGCGGGCGGCGGTGGCACCGCCGCGGCCGCCGTCGCTGTCGTCAAAGGCGAACGGGTCGCGCCCGCGGGCCCACGGCGCCGCGGTCGAGCCGAACCGCAGCGGCGAGAACGAGAACAGGCTCTTGCTGATCCGCCGGCCGCCGACGTGGTCGGGCGACGTCGTCGTCGCCGACAGCGGCCCGGTAGCCGTGGCAGCGGACGGCAGCGCGCTGGCGGCCGCGGCCGCGGCGCTGCTGCCCGCGGCGCCGGCGTGCAGCAGGCTGTCGCCGCCGATCACCAGGGACCGCTGCGGCAGCCGGAACGGCGGGCGCAGCGAGTGGCGCAGGTGTTCGGTCAGTGGCGGCGTCTGCGGCGGCGACGGCGGCATGAGGCTGCCGTTGACGATGCCGGCGGTACCGGCCGCGCCGGCCGCCTTGTTCTTGGCGGCCGCGGCGCCGTGCTGCAGCGGGGGCGAGACGTTTTGCGGTTCGGGCCGCGCGCCGGTCGCCGCGCGCTGGGCCGACGGCGGCGGCGACGCCAGCTGCGCGGTCGCCGCAGCCCCGTCGCCGTAGGCAGTGGCGTAGTTGTTGATGTTTTGCCGCGGCGTCCACTGCCGCACCCGCGACGGCGCGCGGCCGGGCGGGAGGACGGTGATCGCCGCGTTGCCGTCCATTTTCCGCCAGCGCCGGCCCGGCCGAGCGAAGGGAACCGGCACGATCGCACGGGCCTCAACGCCGTGGCATGGGGCAAGAACGGCGGCCTACCCAGAACCGGAAGACTGTAGTCGTCGCACCTTCATGCAGCCGCCTTTTGTGTTCACTGGCACGGAGCACCGCCCACGTTTCCCAATCGGCGGTGGCGCGTCTCGGATCGCGAGCGCCGGGTTTCAGGCGGTGTCTCTAACCGGGTCTGCGTTCCCTTGCTACTTACTCGCACTGCGGTTGCTCGGGTGGCAGGGGTCTTTGCGAGGGCGGCGTGTGCGTTTTCTGCGCCTGCCCGCCGCCGCCGCCCGCCGCCGCCGCCGTCCGCCGTCCGCCGTCCGCCGCCGCGTCGCGCCACCGAAAGCGAGAAAAAAGTGAAAATTTTTGGCGCCAAAACAGTTTCTTTTTTGGCGCCAAATCTGTCAGAAACCCTGTCAGAAATGACGTAATTCTCCATCTGAGATAATTCGCCGGCCGCCGCGGGACGCCGCCCGCGGACGCGGTCGGGCAGCGACCGCGCGGCCGGCCTGTATTAAAGGCAGTTAAGGGCACGGCGCCGCTGTGCGGCGTGGGTGAATGACGCACAATGACGCAACTGGCGCAAAATAGCCGGGCGCTGGTACTTGCGGCCGTCGTCGTCCTCGTCCTGGTGGCGTGCTTGTGGACGCAGCTCTTGCCCGCTGGCGGCTGGAGGCCAGCGGGCGAGAGCGTGCCGCAATGTCAACCACTGGCAGCCAGTAGCGCACAGGAGCCTGACCCGGACGCGCGATCTCAGCTCGATGCCGGCGAGGAGCCTCAGGTGCAGTTGCCACCGACCAACCCCGCCGGAGAGGAGGCGGCGCCACCGGTGCCACCGGCGGCCGCGCAGCACGTGAATGGCAGCAGCTTGCCCGCGTTCACAAGCTGCCGGTCGATCTAGATGATGCGGCCTGGGAGCGGTGGAAGCATCAGGCCGATGGCGATGAGAGCCAGCACTGGCCGGCCTACTGCGAGAACGCGACCTCGTGTCGCATGCACGAGCGGCTAGTTCGGGCGACCCAGGACCAAACTGGCGAGGGCCTCTGCCTGTTCACCGTCGTGGACCAGAACCCACGGTACATGAGCTTTGTGCCGTTCTATGTGTACTTTGCGCTGGCCGCGTATCCGGCGGCCCGCGTCGTGGTCGTCAACGACAAGAGTTTTCCAAAGTACGTCGTGGCGGACGTCCAGGCTGCCCTCCGCGAACTGCGCTTGCCAAACTCGTCTGCTGTGCTTCTCGCCGATCCGTCGGCCACGCTAAAAGTTGCGCGTGTCGGCAAGTCCAGCCTGGTGGCCGCTCTCCGGTTTCTCTACGACGATCCCACGGGCGCGCTGGACGGCTGCGACTTTGTCTACACCGGGGACGTGGACATCTTTATCGAGCGCGAGCCCGTCAGCCTCGTCGCGTATCACGCTCTCCGCATGCTGACGACGGGCCAGCCCTACGACAACTTTCGCCGCCATATCTCTCCCAAAGCGGCCTGCAGGGGCTTTGACGGCGAGCGGCTCAGTGGGCTTCACATGGCCCTCTACGAGCCGTACCGCCAACGGACCGCGGCCGCTCGAAAGCTGTTGCTGGAGAAGTTGAGACGGGCCGAGATGGAACATTGGTGCTGTTCCAAGGGCGACTTTTGCGACGAGCACCTCCTTTTCCTGCTCGTATGGCGGTCGGGGCTCAATCCCGGCTACGTGACGCCGATTGGAACATTCGAGGCGTTCGAGCCAATGCGCCCGTTTCATGGGTATCACTACAGCTTTCTAAAGTTCAGCTCGCGCAATGCCACCGTCAGCGAAAGCCGCCGGCAGTACCTGTGCCCGCGCCTGGCTACCGCCGTGCGGCTGTTCCCTAAAATGAACGAGAAGCCCCGGCGCCTGTTGCAAATTCTAGCATCGGCCAACTGCAACGGGACTGTTGTATAATCGCGCACGGATGCGTGCGTGTGTAGCCGTATCCCTGTACGTACGTACGTGTATCCATGCCACGTCTGCGCTGCGTCCTAATATCATGATTGTACGCTTCCTAACCGCAAGGTTAACGTCTTGCACGCATGGTGTGGCCAATATAGATCTCGTCCTCGCTCTGTTCCCCTCCCCCGCCCCCAATATTCCCAGTGCCTTCGTGCTCGTCTTCCCCATCGCCTTCCCAATAATTATGCCTTTGTGCTCGCCCCCAACGTCGCCCCGCTTTACTGACTCCGTGCTGGACCCGTCAGACGGACCTATAGCCGCCGGACTGGTTCGCCGCACGCGCGCTGGGCAGCGGCCAGGCGGGCGCGTCTCCATGCCGCACGGGGCGGTCTTATAAGTTCTCGAGCCGGCTGGCCATGGCCGACGTCGCCGACGCCGACGCGGCGTCCGAGGCGGCCCTCTCGACGGTCGCGGCGTCCGAGGCTTCCTCCGACGTGGACGGCGTCCGGACGCCGCGGCTGCTCGATGGCGATGGCGCGGACGCCGACGAGGCGGCCGCGGCCGTCGTGTCGTTCGACTTTTTCGCGCTGCCGACCGAGCTGCGCCTCCGCATCCTCCTGTACCTGGAGCCCCGCGAGCTCGCCGGCCTCGTCCGCGTCTGCAAGCGGTGGCGGAGCCTGGCGCACACGAACCGCATCTGGTGGCTGCACTGCATGCGGCACTTTTGGGAGCCCGGGGACCGGCCCAAGCGGTACCGGGCGCGCGCCGTGGCTGCACCCCACAGCGGCGGCGGGGCTCGCGGTCTAACGCTCTTAGGGCGGAATCGGATAGGGACGCCGTGGCCACGACCAGTATGTCGGCGGTGGACCTAAAGGTCAACTGGTACGAGCGCTACGTGTCGACGGTGGTGTGGCCGGCGCGCAACCCGCCCGCGCCGCCTGAGCTGCCCGAGTACGTAGCGGCTGGCGGCGGCGTTGCCGTCACGTAAGGCACACGGACGAGCTAACACAACGGCACGGCGTGCCCCGGCCGGGGGTCGCTAGGCCCGAGCCCAAGTACGTCGAGGTGAAGCCGAGCAAGCAAGAGATGCGCGAGTACTACAAAAGCATCCGGTCCAAGCCCAAGAACAAGAAGCCGCAGCACCTTGCGCGCGAGTTTTTCGACATGTAGCGCAATCCATGTACATTTTGCCCCATTGTAACCAAACCTTTGTGCGAAATGCTGTACAGCTTTTTCACAATGTAGATGACCAGAAATCGGCCACGGGAAGGACGGCGGGCGTCACCAGCGCGAGGTCAGCTCGACGTCGGTGTCCTCGATGGTCGGCCGGTCCGGCCACTCCGTGAAGGCCTCGGCCAGGCGAACCATCTCCTCGGTGGCCATGCGCATCGGCGTCAGGTCCGGCGCAAGCTTGGCGGCCGCGACCAAGCTTTGCGCGCCCGGGCCGACCGCGCTGGGGTGCGGCACCAGCCACCGGGAGCGCTCCGCGGCACCCGCCGTCAGCAACAAGCACCGGCCGCTAGTCATTCGGGGGCGGGCGACGCCGTACTTGACGGATTTGGTCAGCTCGGTGCCGCGGCGCACAAAGAGCTGGCGCAGGATGTACTCCAGATGCTCCACCGGGCCTGGCCGATCCAAAGCACCGACAAGAGGCGTGGCAATGGAAGTAGTTAGCAGCGGGCACGGCAGCAGCGCCATGCATGTCAAGCGGCCGACAGACCTTTCAGGATCGGGTTGAACTTGGGCATCAGCCGGACCAGGCTGTAGTCGCGCTGCCGCCCCGCGCCGACACGCACGAGACACGGCAGACAACCCGCTGTGAGCCTCTGGCAGATGCCGTGCATCACTCGCTTGCGCCGTGCAAAACCTTGGGCATCGGGCCAAAGGACTTGCGGCCCGCGTCCATGATGTACTCCACGTCGCAGAAGATGTCGGCCAGGACCGACAGTTTGGCGCGCGTCTTCTCGCCTGGCTTGGCCGTCAGTTTCTGCCGGCCGCAGCGCGCGCCCGAGGACGTAGGCTCACGGCTGTCAGTCATGGCCGCCGGCGCTGGCGCACCCCGGCGGCGAAGGCTAGCCGTACCACGTAGATGGGTTCGGGCAGCAGGAGGTGCGTGGGCACGCGGCCGTAGGCGAAGTAGCCGCCGCGGTGGGCCATCTGGCGGATTAGCCGGCCCGTGGTAAGCTCGGCCGACGACTCGGGCAGGACAGCAATGATGCGGAGCTGCTCTTGCACTGCGCATCGCGTCGGCGCCGCGAGCGGTACCCCGCCGCCCTCATCAGCGGATGGCTGCCGCCACGACTGGGCACCACGCAGCCGTACAGCCCGTCCACGGCACCGCCGGGATGTGGTCCAGCTTCTCGCCCACCTCAGTGTCCAGTTGGTCGTAGTTGCCGAACGTCTTGGTGTCGCCAAAGACAGTGGAGAGCACGCCGCCGCTGGCCTCGCTTAGCTCCTGGGGCACCCAGCACCGCGACTAGCACACGTGCAAACGTGAGCTCATTGCTGCATTCGTTCTTTTGTCCTCGTAGCATCCTAGCGCACTTTGAGCGGTTCCTGGAACCGTCGGTGCTCTTCGAGGGCAAGCAGCGACGCGGGCCCCACCTCGAGCAGCTGCCGCGACAGCACGCCAGGCCCTGGCGTGCCCGCGCTCAAGGAAGGCCATCCGGACCGTCGTTAGCGCTTTCGTACGTCGTGCACGCATGGGGGAGCCACAGTGCCAGCCGTACCCGGATTGACCTCGACGACATGCTTGCCGCGGAAGCTGTCAAGGTGCTTGGTGACCTCGGCTGCGCGCACAAGGCCCGTTCGCGGCAGATCGGTGGCGGCCACTCCAGACGACGTCAGCGTGAGTTCACAGATGGCAGCCGTCCAGTGCGGCCGTACCGGCGACGCCTTCGTCGAGCAGGTAGTTGGTCATCATGCGGACACCGCTGTCCTGCGCCGACGTGACGAGGTTGTACAGCTTCTTGAGCTTGGCCAGCGGCGGCAGCGGCGGCAGCGCGAGCCGCGCCGCGGCGGCCGCCATTCTTGATTTCGCTCCGTTGGCGGCCCCTCGGCCCCAAACGCCAGTCCACTCGCAGTGCGGCACCGGCCCCACAGCTGCTCCAGCAGCTCCTCCCAGGCTGCGCCGGCGCCTGGCGCTGCCGGCACCGCGGCAGACGGGACGATGACGTCATCAAGGGTAAAGCGCGCGACTCCACCCTGTTCTGCCGCGATTTCTGCCGCCAGTCTACCTGGTTCTGCCTCCGCGCCACGCGGGGGGGGGAGGCGATGGCGGCGGCGACGGCGCGCCAGACCGGCGTTGCCAGCTGGCGCCTGCTCTGGCGCGCCGTCGGCACGCCGGCGCGGCCAGCGGCGGCGGCGGCGGCAGCAGCACGGGGCCCCACGGCAGCGGCGGCGGTCGCGCCGGCCGGTGGCCTCGTGCGATTTCACGGCACCGCGCGGACGCCTCACCCGCCCAAGTACGCCCCAGGCCCCCGGCCCGCTGGCGCGGTGGTGGCGGCCTGCGGGGTCCGTGCTGACCGCCCGTGCACGGCTTCTGACGGCGCCTTTGTCCGCGTTGCTAGCGGGCCGGCGCTGGCCGACTTTATGAAGCCCAAGGGCAAGGGCGTGGACCTGAAGGACGTGCGGGCCACCGAGGTGCCGTACCTGGACAGTCCGTCGGGCACCGGCGCCGGCCAGACCGTCTACTTTGAGACGTACGGCTGTCAGATGAACACGAACGACACCGAGATCGTGTGGGCGCTCCTGCAGCAGCAAGGGTACCGCCGGACCGACGTCGTCGAGGACGCCAACGTGATCCTCTTCGTGACCTGCGCCGTGCGCGACAACGCCGAAAAGAAGATTTGGAATCGGCTGGACACGCTGCGCCGTCTCAAGGTCGCGCGCCCCGAACGCTGTGAAAAGGGAGGCCCCGCGACCACGCTGGACCGCTGACGCGAGGGCGCCTTCGGTTGCCCCCTCGACGTGTCCACCCCGCAGCGGCCCCAGGGCGCCAACGTGCGGATCGGCGTGCTTGGCTGCATGGCCGAGCGGCTCAAGACCAAGTTGCTGGAGGCCGACAAGCTCGTGGACGTGGTCTGCGGGCCGGACGCCGTACGCGCGCACGGCACGCATGGGGCCGAGCCGCCCTTGCAGCGGCACTGACGGATGGAGACAGCCGCTGTTCTGCTGACGCCGCGCCCCCAACGCGCCCAACGCAGTACCGCGACCTGCCGCGCCTACTGGCCGACGTCCGCGACAGCGATCAGCCGGGCGTGAACGTCATGCTGTCGCTGGAGGAGACGTATGCCGACATCACGCCGGTGCGCCTCAACGCCGACAGCGTCAGCGCGTTCGTGTCGGTGATGCGCGGCTGCGACAACATGTGCTCGTTCTGCATCGTCCCGTTCACGCGCGGCCGCGAGCGGTCCCGCCCGATCGACTCGGTGGTCGACGAAGTGCGCCAGCTCGCCGCGCAGAACGTCCGCGAGATCACCCTGCTGGGTAAGGCGCACCGCAGGTAGCGGCGTGGACGGGGCCCGGCGCTGATCGCCCGTGCCCCCACTGGATGCTCTCCTTGCCGGGCGTCGCAAGGGCAAAACGTGAACAGCTATCGCGACCTCAGCCACGGCGCGGACGCGCAGTCGTACACGATGCTGCCGCTGGCGGCTGGCGGGTCCACGGGCATGAGCCGGGGCTTTACGACCATCTACCGCAAGCGCGAGGGCGGCCTGCGGTTTGCCGATCTGCTGGACCGGCTGTCGGCCGCGGCGCCCGAGGTCCGCTTCCGCTTCACGTCGCCGCACCCCAAAGACTTTCCCGACGAGCTGCTAGCCCTGATGAAGGAGCGGCCCAACATCTGCAAGGTGCGCTCGAACGCCTCGCGTGCTGAACGGCCCCGTGCCACGTGGTTGGCTGACCCGTGCGTCTGTGGACGCGGCAGTCGCCGCCGCTACGCAGAACATCCACCTGCCCGCGCAGTCCGGATCGACCACCATGCTGCAGCGCATGCGCCGGGGGTACACGCGCGAAGCCTACCTTGAACTGGTGCAGCGCATCCGCGAATGTGAGTACACCCTGCGAAAATGGTGCTCGAAATGGTGCGGCCACCAAGACTGACGGTTGTGCTGGCCATTGCGGCGTCGTGCGAGCCTCTCCAGTTTTGCCCACCGTGGCGCTGTCCTCCGACTTTATCACGGGGTTCTGCGGCGAGACCGAGGAGGAGCACCGCGACACCGTGTCGCTGCTGGAGGCGGTGCGCTACGACATGGCGTACATGTTTGCCTACAGGTGGGCGTCCGCGCGACCTTTGCGATGACCGCCAGCAGCGGTTGCTCAGGCTCGCTTGGCACCGCTGCCGTGCGGTGTGCGGGGGCGTGCGCAGCATGCGCGAAAAGACGCACGCGCACCGCAACTACACGGACGACGTCCCCGCCGACGTGAAGCAGCGCCGGCTCGCCGAGATCATCAGCACCTTCCAGCGCATCGCCACGGAGAAGGCGGCGGAGCTCGTGGGCACGTTGCAGCTCGTGCTCGTGGAGGGCTCGTCCCGGCGCGCGCCCGGCCAAGACCTCGCCGGCCGCGCCGACTGCGGGCGCCGCGTGTTCTTCCCGGCGGTCCCCGTTGCCCGTCAAGCGTCGGCAGGCGCGAGTGCCGTCTCGGTGCCGGTGCCCGGCGACTACGTCTGGGTGCGCATCCAGCACTCCACGAGCCAGTCCCTGCGCGGGCGCGCGGTGGCGCGCGCGGCCGGCCTCAGCTCGCCTCCACCCGCGACCGATCTGGCCAGCACATCCCCGGCCGTCGCGGCCGTGTGACGGCGCTGGCATTGTACTGCCTCGGGTTTCCGTCTCTTTCCGCAAAACTGTACAGAACACACTTGATGAGGGTACACGCAGTAGCTACTATTGTCGAGTTTGCACTTAATCCAGGTTGTCCAGCTCGCGCAGGAGCGCCTCCGCGTCCACTGCGGCGCCCAGAACCGGCTCCACGAAAAACCCTCCGAGCGACCCGCTCAGCCCCCGCTTACGGTGCGCAGCGGCCCGCCGCCGTGCGAGCGAGCGCGTACCCTCCGAGGACAGGTCGTCGTCGGCCGGGCGCTCGCGGGGGCGCCGCGGGCTCCGGCCGGGGAAGCTGTCGCCGCTCTTGAGGGCGGACAGCATGTCGTCGAGCACACCGAGCTTGTCGTCGGCACCTGTGTACCCGCCAGAGGGAGCACGTGCCCGAGAGGACGGTAAATGTTAAACCTGATGCATGCGGCGGAAACCATATCGGCCGCAAGCGCGTTGCCTACCGAGGTGGATCTCGTTGATGACCGCGGCCTCTTCGCGCGCCTTGCGCCGGGCCTCCTTCTCCTGTAGCGCCGCCCGCTCCAACGGCGACAAAGTGCACAGCGCACGTGAGCATCGCACGTCGCGGCGGTCGTGGGGCGACTGCGCCTGGGCGCCGCACCTCGAGCTCCTTCTGACGCTTCTCGCGCAGGGCCTTCTCCGCGGCACGCTTGGCATTCTCCTCGCGCGCGTGCTGTGGACACCCGCCGCGCGACGCGCATCCTGCGTAGCAGTGTGATGCTGACTGAGTCAGTGGGCATAGACCCCGCCAGCAACTGCGCGGGGCCTCGGTGCGCACCTGGAAGGCGGCGACAAAGGTCGAGACGACCTTGAAGAACTCTTCCGGCGCCGTCTTGTCGGGGTCCTCGCCAAAGAGCGCGACGACCTCTTTGTACGTGTCCTCCATGCGCTTAACCTTGCGCTCCAGCTCGTCCACCTTGGTTTTCGCGTCGGTCAAGAACTCGTAGTCGCCCGCCACATCAGAAACGGATGCAGGCGCGCTCGCCGTGTTAAGGCCAACCGGGGAAACCGAGCATCTCAAGGGGGGCTGTTGCGCCGCCACACGTCAAGCCCGCGCGTTAGCATTATGCGGATATAGTCATGACCGGCTTGAAGTTGTCGCCCGGTGGGCTGTTGGTGTGATTTTTCAGCTCGTTCTCCACAAACTTGACGCCGTTCTTGACCTCGAAGATGTCCGCCTGGACCGCCGTGTAAGTGACTGCGCGCCGCGCGCGCAACGCCAGCGCATGGCGACCTATTGTCAGCGGGCAGCCGGCAGGGCCGCACTGTACGCGGTGCGAGCGCCGCGTACGCTTGGTGGGGCCCTCGCAGTCGGCGAGCTCGTCGGTGAGCGTCAGCGCGTCCTTGAGTTTGCTCTCGGCGATGCTGGCGACAAAGTGCAGCAGCGTCATGCTGTTGTCCGCCGACTTGGTGTCCACGAGCTTGTTGAGGCTGGACAGGCGGAAGCCGGGGGCATTGCCGCTGCGGCTGTCGGCGTTCATGAAGTTGCCGAGGACCAAGATAACCTACGCGCCAGCGAGCGCAACCGACCCGCCCGCGCCGTAAGGGCCGGTCAGTGTGTTGTCCTCCGTGGAGCAACGACGGCGCTCGCTCAACCGGCGTACCTCCAAGATGCGCCCGAACGCCTGCGAGTTCTTCAGCGCCCGGCTGGCGTTGAGGATCGACGAGATCGGCTGCATGCCGGCGATGGCAGCACGCAAGGGCACCCAGGGTCAGTCTCACGGCTCGCGCCCAGCCGACCGGAGCGGCGGTGGGCACGGCATACGCTTTGCAGCTCCTCCAGGCGTGTCGCGAACTGCTTGCGCACCAGCAGGCACCGGAGCCGCTGCTCGTAGCGGGTCACGGTCGACATCTGGGGGCGACATTGACACGGCCGGGGGCCGGAGGCGGCGCCGATGAGTACAAGCCTCGGGCGCTTGCACATCGATCCTCCGAATGGATGCGTACCACAAGGAAGAAGTGATCGGCGGCCGCCAGCTTGTCGGTCTGGTCCTTGAAAGGCTCGAGCATTTTGATCTGCGCGGCGCCGCCGATGTCGGGGCCGAGCAATGCGCGGTTACTTAGATGGTCATAGCGCCGACTTTGCGATGCTGGGGCCGCACCTCGTCCGGCGTCGGCACGTAGTTGGACAGCTGCACGAGCAAGTTCTCCTCCAGCTTGTCGTCCTCCACGGCCAGCACCGCCTGGCGGATCTCCGGGAAGGTCATCTTGACCATGCCGAGCATGATCGCTGTACCCCGGCCGATGCCACGCTTCCCGGCGCGCACGCGTCAGCAGCGCCATTCGCAGCGCACGTCCAGCGCGGGCAGGGCCGGCCACCACGTACAGCAGTTGTACGAGCGCTTGCCGTCGATGACCGTAATCTTGTCGACCTTCTTCTTGGCTTGCTTCTCCTCCGCTGCGCTCGCGACAACGTTGATTTCGAAGCAACCATAACGGTATCAGCGGACCACGCCGCTCCCCGCCGCGTCATCGCTAGTGCCGCGGCCCCATACGCGTAGCCACGGTCTGCTTGAGCTTGGCGGCAAACAGGTTCTCAAACTCCTTAAAGTCCAGCTCCCGTTTGTAGTACTCCTGGTCGATCTTGCGCTGGGCCCAGATCGTCTTGGCCACTTGCGCCTCAGGCAGCTTCTCCCAGTGCAGCTGCTTCATCTTGTTCGACGGGCCGAAGCGCTTCACCGGCGGGCCTGTCGCATCACAGCGCCATCGGGGACACGGCCGCTGAAACATGAAGATAACGCTTAAGCAGCCGGCCGAGCCGAAACGGATCGCACGGACCAGCCATGCCCGGCGGCGGGGGCGGCGGCGGCGGGCCGCCACCCGGCGGCGGGGGCGGCGGCGGCGGCGGCGGACCGCCCATACCCGGCGGTGGGGGCGGCGGCGGCGGCGGCGGGCCGCCTCCGGGCGCTGGGGCGCGGCCAGCAAGCGCAGGTTCCGTCCGGTGGGCTGCGCGTCAGTCCTCTTGTTGCTCGCCTTTGAAACGAGTCTAGCTAGAGCCGGGGCCTCGTACGCGGCGGGGGCGGCGGGGGCGGCGGCGCGGCGCCCGTAGATGCCGAGGCCTCCGCAACCTCGGTCGCCGGGTCGGGGCCGAGGCTGATGCTCTCCTTGTCGAGGAATGCCAGCGCCTTGTCCGGCTCGCCGTTTTTGACCATGTGCATGGCCTTGCGCAGCGCCAGGAGATCGCGGCCAGCCTGGCGGCGGTGGGTGCCCGCACCACTACGAACAAGACGGTCGCGTCAATCCCGACCTCTTTGCTATCGACTGATCGCAATGTGGGGCACGCCACGTACGTCGCCGCTCACGACGGTGGCGCCGCCGCCGCCGCCGCTGCTGAGCGCCGCTTGCAGCTCGGCGTTGGCCTTTTCCAGGTTCGCCTTCATCTTGTCTGCATGGCGGCAAGCGCCGCGGAACGATCCCGGCGGTGCACGAAATTAGGGCCGCAGGCCGCTCAGCGCCAGCGCGAGGCGGGCCGCCGTACCGAACTGGTCGGCCCACTGGTCGTCCAGCTTGTCCTTCTCCTTCTTCAGGTTTTCCACCCGGTGCTTCAAGTCCTCCACCTGCTTCTCCATCTCCTTGTACTGTAGCCGCCACATGCAGCATGCCGGGCAGGTTTTGACGCCGTGAGCGGTGTTCACCAAGGGGCCCCGCGATGCCCCCCCAGACCGACGCCGCGTACCTTGTCGGTCTCGACCAGGCCCGACATGAGCTGCTCGACGCTGACCTTGTAGGTGTTGTCAAAGGCAGGGTCGATGCCCTTGCCGGCCAGGATGATCTGCGACACCACGCGCTCGATGAGCACCCAGTAGTGGTACCTGGGGAGCCGGCCGCACAGGATGCGCGCGCGTTCGCCACCGCAGCGCGGTAAGCTCCCTCGCACGCGCAAGCCAGCCGCAGCGGTGGCGCACGCGTACCGGATGGCGTCTTCGTCGCGGATGAGCAAAAAGTGGCGGATCACCGAGAGGAACGGCCGCTGCGCGGGCTTGTCCTTGACCGACTCGTAGAGCAGCTTGAGCATGCTGACCGGGTCCTCCCTGGTGGCGCGAACCAGTGCCCAGGCACCGCGGCCCGCCAGCGTGTGAGCCCGGCGGCGGACGATGGCCGCTGGTCGCGCCGACGTGGCGCGCGAACGCACTTTATCTGGCGATCCTTGAGGCCCATCTGCTCGCAGATCTCGCGAAAATCATCGTCGCGGTCGGTATCCAGCCGGCGCAGCTGGTTCTGGATGTCCTTGTTGGGCAGCTTGCGCAGGATCTGCACGCCGCCGCGGCCGCGCGAGGGAGGACAGCAGGGAAAGTGGCCACTTTACTACCGCACGTGATGGCGGGGGGTCACGGAATATGGCGCGTGGGGAAGTACGGTCAGCGGCGCGTCCAGGTTGTGGCAGTAAAAGTCGTTGCGCACGGTGATGCGCTCGTTGAGGTCCTTGGACGAGTTGATCAGCGCGTTGACAAACGTCAGGAACATGGTCTGGCGCGCGAACACATTTGCGCGGGCGCCTCGTTGACACAGGTTAGCCCGTGATTGACGTTAAAGGCAGCTGGCGGTCGGTGCGGTGCCCACCAGGTAGTCGATGGACTCCTTCTCCGTGACGTTGACCGACAGCTTCTCCATGAACTTGACGAGGGTGGCGAACCGGCGCTCGTCGTTGCGGAAATCCTTGTGCCAGTCAAAGGCTGGTGGAGTGAGGGCGCGGTCACCGTATCGATTTGGGCGCGCGGGCGCCGGTCAATTCTCGCTTGTTCACATGGCGACCCGTCTACGGGACGCGGCGGCACCGCGCCGGCGACGTACCTTTGATGACCTTGTTGTGGCCCATGGGCGGGTCCAGGAAGCTGAGACCGGCGAGAATTTCCAGGATCAGGCGCTTGTCGCTGGTGCCGCACGCGTCCATGGAGAGCACCATGATGTTGAACGCCGTCTCGTCCGCCAGCGCGGCTTTGATACCGGCCTACGGCGCGCACGCGCGAGCCCAACCGGCACCATCACGCGCGAGTGAGCCAAAAGGTCGAACCCTGTTACGGCCCGCGGCGCCCGCGGCATGCCTTGCTGTTGATCAGCGTGCGCAGGCACTGCACGAGCTCGTGCAGCATGTCGCTGTCGTCCCTCTTCCTAAGGGGACGGGGGGGAGCCCCGCGCCGCGTTCCCTAGCCGAACGCTGCATTAGACGGGCACAGTTCACAACGCGCCAAGCGCCGGCGCGCGGGGGCGTACTTGCTGTCGCGCTTGTTGATGTCCGACATCAGGTCCAGCACGAAGCGGACACCGCCGAGCGCCACAAAGTTGTTGAGCCACCTGGGGCAGCGACGCCGCGCGGCGCCGTGTCGACGACGCCACCGCGCGCGTCAGTGCACGGCATACCGATCGCGAGCGCCGGCCCGGCGCCGCCGCCGCACCCAATTTCGCGCGACTTGAGCATCACGCGCAGGGTCGTCAGGTGCTTCACCTGCGCCTCCTTGGTCTGCAGCTTGTGCGCAAAGTAGTCCGGTGTCGCCTTGTTCTTGACGTCGCCGCGCGTGGACGTCTGCGTAACGTTTCGCCGCTGCACCATGGGCGTCGAACGGGAGGTGAGATTCCGTCCCCCACTAGGCGCTGCGGAGTGTGCCGCGCCTACCATTTGCTGCTCAATGCGGCTCTGGTTGGACAGGATCATCTTCCACTTTGCCTCGTCGCTGAGCATGCGGATTGACTTGCGCTGGGCCTCCGTCACCATGCCGAGCGATTCCTGCGGGCCGGCGCAAGACGTCGCTCGGGCGGCGAGAGGCGCAAGCGTTAGGGCCTGCTCAGGACGGGCGCGCCGCTATGCCCAACCGGCGCGGCGGTCGGGGGACGCACCATGAGCGGCTCCAGCATCTTGTTCAGCTTCTCGCTGTCCGGCATCTTCTCCTGGGGCGACGGGATCGACGTCGCGGAGACACTGCCGCGCTTCTCCTTGTCGCTCGTGTTCACGGGCTTGAGCGACGACGCGGACGCGGCGCCGGCCGCCTTCACCGACGACGCGGACGCCCCGCCGGACGCCGACGCGTTAAACGACGACGCAATGGACGCGACGCTGGACCGGCCGCTAGCCTTGCCCAGCGACGGCGCGGGGCCGCTGCTGGCGCCGCCATCCTTGGCCGGCGGCAGCGGCGGCTTGGCCTCCGAGCCGTCCGCGGCGTCGCTGGCGTCGCCGTCCTGGCGTTCGCAAGGCGTGAGTGCAGGGGGAGGGAGCGCGTGCGCTGGGTGAGCCCATGCTGGGCCGCGTGGAGGGGCGCTGGGCACGCGCCGCGCACTTTCTTCTTGCGCATCATGGACGACACGCGGTGCATGGTGGCGCCGCGTTCCACGCCGGCGCGCACGCCCGCTCTGTGAAATCCCACAGTGGCCGCAGCGTGCTTGGCCTGGCACGAATGGTAGGCGGTTCCCTGCGTGCCGCTGCACAGGGGGCGTTGTGGCGACGGGAGTCCCGTCAGCGCACGTACGGAGCATGCGGCTGTGGCCGCGTGCGTTGTATGTGCGGCGCCGCACCAGCGCCCACGGATGTGTTTGTGCGTCGGCGTCGACGGCGTCGCCGCGTCGCGGCGTCGTGGCGTGATGGCGCGTTTCAAAGTCCACAGAAGCCACCTTGCACGGGCGCTGCGTGTCCTTGCTCCTGCAGCGTCTAATGGCCGGGGTGCGTGTGCCTCGTAGAAGAAGAAGAAGAAGAAGAAGAAGAAGAAGAAGAAGAAGAAGAAGAAGAAGCAGAAGAAGAAGAAGAAGAAGCGGCCGGCCAATCGGCTATGCGAAGAATGCGCAGGGGCGTCCCGTCGCTGGGCGGCAGCGCGTCGGCCGTGCGCGACGCCCCAGATTGTGTGGGCGGCGCCCCGAGCGCATTCCATGCGACGCGACCGACGACGGCATCGACGCGGCATCGACATGCAGGCATGGCCAAGTGGCACGGATGGCCGCATGGAAGCGGCATGGAAAGCGCCATGGGAGGCAGCATGGAGCAGCGTGCCGTATGGTTATGTACAGAGGCGCACTGGCCGGGGCAGCTTGCCGCGGCGTGCATGGCGCAACAGTGTTTAGTGTACCAGGCATTTCGAGCAAGCACCCACGCGACGTGAACGGCGGTGAACGCGCGAGACGGACCCAAGTTCGCGGCCATGCGCCTGGGTATAAGCACGCGCGGTGTCGTACGTGCATGTATGCTAGCTGATCGAATTGAGAACGCGCCTAGCTAGCTCGCACATACGCCGCGCGCAAATTTGCGCAGGCGGATGCACATAATTTTGGCTGACATCCGGTCGGCAGCGACGCCTTGGCCCTATATGTACCTTCCGCACACCGATCGGCACTTGTACGCCACCCAGCACGCGGATGGGCTGACTGCCTGGCATTCATCGATCACGTCCGCTTGTTGTTAGCACAGGGCGGTAGCTATAGATGGACGCAGCGGAGGGCTTGCGAGCGACGCTCGATCACACACATGTTCACCGAAATCTTCCGGTCCTATGCAGTGCAACATGACGAACGCCCAGCTCCCTCACCGTGAGACCCACCTGCTCTCTGTCCCATATGTGTCCCCAGCTGTTAGGCCCCTAGGACGCCGGCCGTTCTTGTACGCCGTCCCTAGTCATGCGGCCTGCATGTCTGCGCACCTTTGTGTGCGCTCTGCATCATCGGATACGAGTCTGTTTTTTTTTTTCGCGCCACAACTCTCTCTCGTCTCCTCCTTCGGCGCCGAGCGCCCTCGTCTTCTCCCTCAGCGCCGAGCGCAAAGGGCAAGGGACGGCGGCGCACCTCTGCCGCCTTCGCCCTCCCGCCTGCACACGCCAGGTACGCACCCAGTGCACCCGTCTCCAACACCAGCCATCCCTCTGACGTGGCATACTAAGCGCGCCTCCGCCTTTGCGGCTCTGGACGCAATCACTGGCTGGCAGGGATTGCCCGCCGTCAGCCGCCGCCGTGCGCCCGCGAGAGGCGGCGTGCCGTCCCCACCATGTCCCGGCGCACGGTGCGCGTCTCGCTCGCGGGCACCGAGGTCGCGGTCGTCCTCGCGTGCGACGGCGCCACCACCACCGCGAGCCTCCTCGACCGGCTCGCCGGCCATCTCAAGGTAGGCGCGCGACCGCGATCGCGGTTGGCGGGTGTGGCGGGCGCTGGCTAACTCTGCGGGGACCACGACGCACGCCGTTTCAATCGCATGCAGCGCCACCTCTACATTGCCATTGATCCCAAGGGCACGACGCTGACCTTCCAGAACCAGGTGCGGCGCGGTTCGCGGCCACCGCTGCGCTGGTCTTCACGACGGTCCCCTGCTGACCCCCGCTCGCCGCCATACGGCCGGCCTTCCGCCCGGCCCCAGCCCTTGCCCAAGGAGCAGATCTTGGTGGCGCACGCGGGACTGGGCGCGGCGTGGGCGGCGAACGGCAAGAGGCCGCCCGTGCTGGTGGCGACCTGCCCCAGCCATGACACCGAGGGTGCCCAACCGCCGGCACCGCCGCGCTCCCGCGTCGTATCGCCGCCGGCGTTGACGCCGCTGACGCCGGCGTCCGCGGCCTTCCCGCGCTCGAGCGCGTCGCTGCGGCGGCGCCGGGTCACCGAAGGTGGCGCCGACGGCGAGCTGACCTTTGAGCGCGACGGCCGCGTGGGCGGGGCGGGCGCCCGCAAAGACGGCCGGCTCGCCGCGGCCGCGGGCGCGCCCGCAGCCGCGACGGTGCCGCTGCGCACCTACAACGTCACGTTCGTCTTCCCGGCGGAGGGCGGCCACGTCGAGCTCGCCGTGCCCGGCGAGACGGCCATCGTGCGCATGAAGCAGCAGCTGTGGCAGGCGCGCGCCGCCCAGGCGGACGCCAAGCCGCTGGGCGCCATCGACAAGTACTGTCTCAAGTACCTGGACCCCGAGCAGCAGCCGGTCGAGCTCTTTGACGAGGACCAGACGCTCTCGAGCGTGTCGATCCTGCCAAAGTGGCTCGCGGCCAAGCAGCCGATCACGTTCACCGTCGAGCAGAAGCGCGCGGCCAGCTCGGGCGACAAGATTCTCGGCATAAAGATCGGCTCGCTCATCGGCTTTAGCCTGCACACGCTCGACCAAAAGTACGACATGGAGATCAACAGCTTCCGGCGCAAGATGGTGCGCGTCCGGCGCAACGCCGTCCGCCTGCGCGAGAAGCTGCTGTACAACCTCGCGCTCGCCGTCGAGACCACCGAGTGCCCGCCCAAGTGCGTTGGCCGGACCTCGCGCTGCAGAGGACGTGCGCGGGCTCGGGTTAGGCTCACCCCCCCAATGCTCGCGGCCATAGCTATTGCGGAGTGGATGACCAGCATCCGCAAGCTGCTGAAGCGCGACAAGATCGAGGTGATCGTGCACCTGCCGGCCAAGCTGCTGCGGACGACGTCGTCGGGGCACGACAACGTCGGCTCCAAGCGCATGGTGGACTGTGCGTGGTGTCGCAACGGGGACGGCGTGGCTGCGCCGTTCGCCGCGCGCTAACGGCCGATCCGGCCGCGCGACTAGTCTGGGCGGGGCGCGGTAGACCAAGCGACACCGGACACGTTCATGCAAGAGATTTTCCCGCGCATGCGCATGAGCCTGCCCGAGAATGCGTACGCTGCGCGCGCGCTTGGCCACACGCGACGGGCTGATTACGAGGCCGCTCACGAAGCCCGCCGGTGGCGCTCCCTGGGTGTATCTTGTCCAGCTCGCCGTCCGACTACATTTTCAAGGCCTGCGGCACGGCCGAGTACTTTGCGGGCAACTACAAGCTGATCGACTTCACCTACATCCGGAACGCGCTCCTGAAGGGCAGCGAGATCCACCTGACGCTGGTCCTGCTGTCGGAGGCCCTCCCCGACGCCATCGAGCAAACGGTCGACCAGCACAAGGAGGACGTATGTTGGTGCCGCACAGGGACCGCAGGCCTGAGCACGCCACCCCTCACATTGGTGGTTGCGGCCACCCCGCGGATTGGGTCGTGCGGCTAGCTTGAGATGGTGGAGGATGCTTTCTCGCACGGTTCGCACGCGGAGCTGACCCTGCACAACCGCGACGCCGACCGCGTCCACTTAATCTCGCTCTGGGACGTCTCGCGCCGCTTCCGGGTCAAGGTCCGGCCAGCGCCGCGGCCCCGGCGCCCAGGGGCCGCGTGCGGGTGCTCACGAGGGCGTGTGCCTCCTGCGTGGTGGTTGCGCGCTAGGTCGTGGGCTGTGAGCGCGTGCCCGTCGACGCCGGCGACGTCGTCTTTGTGGAGGCCGGCATGTCCGTGCGCCCCTTGGCAGCTTTCCGTGGAAAGACCAGCCCACAAGGCTCACGTATCTTTTCCCCGCCGAGCTTGCGGAGCCTGTGCACCCTCACGCGCAGCTACCACGGCGGCCAGCTGCTGTGCCCGCTGGAGCGGACGGAGCAAGTCCGCTGGTCCACGAACCCGCGGTGGGAGGAGTGGCTGCAGTTCGACATCCTCACGGCCAACCTGCCCCGGGTAGGCCGCGCACGCTAGACGCGATCCAGGTGGAACGGTTCCCCGCGCTAACACTCTCCCCGGACCGCGCACACTGCGCCCCTCGGACCAAAGGCGGCGCGCCTGTGCATCACCGTGTACGCCCGCCGGGGCGCCAAGAAGACCGGCGGCGCCGACTACTCGGCGGGCGTCCAGCCCATCGGGTGGGTCAATAAGCTGCTGATGGACTACCGCGGCGTGCTCGTGTCGGGCCCCGTGGGCCTGTACCTGTGGCCGCGCGACCGCGCCAACCCGATCGGTACGGGGTCGCTTGCACGGGCGGGCGGCCAACAATGACAGTCTGGCTGACGCAGGCACACGTGCGCCCGGTCGCCGGCACTCTATTTTCAGGGTCGTGCGTGAGCAACCCGGACGCTGACAAGGTGGCCACGTCGCTCATGATCGAGTTTGAAGACTTTAACCACCCGGCAGTGTACCCGACGGAGCCGCCGGCCGTGGACGGTGCGCTTTGAGGCCCTTCGTGGGCTTCGCTAATGCGGTTGCAGCTCGTGACAAGGCTAGATGATTGCTTTTGGCGGGCGCCCAAGGGCAGAGTCGACGTCGGCGCCGCTGCCGCACGACCAGGAGCGGTACCTGGAGCGCATCGTCGCGTCGGACCCGCTCACCAAGCTCGACGACGTATGCCCCGACCTCCGCCACCCGGGCCGGGGGTTGAGGGGGTCCGGCATCGCGCTTTCTCACCGCTTCACACCTGTCGCGGCGGCTGTGTTTCGCAACAGAACGCGAAGCGGTTGATCTGGGCACACCGGTTCAACTGGGTGCAGCGGCCCGAGGCGCTGCCCAAGGTGATCTTGTCAGCCAACTGGGCCGCTCGCGACGACGTCCAAGCCGTGCACCGGTACGTTCGTCGTCCCTTAGCGGGCGCGCGCCTCTCGCCGAGCCGCGCGCGGTGGTAACGACGTTGCCGTCCGGTGCGCGTTCTCCATTTATTTCGCAGGCTGCTGCCCCGGTGGGCGCCGCTGACGCCCGAGATGGCGCTGGAGCTGCTGGACGCCAACTTTGGCGACGAGGAGGTGCGCGCCTACGCGGTGGCGCGGGTCGACACGCTGCCGGACGCGGACGTGATCGACTACATGGTGCAGCTGGTGCAGGTGCTCAAGTACGAGCCCTACCACGACAGCGCGCTCGCGCGCATGCTGCTGCGGCGCGCGCTGCGGTCGCGCCTGGTCGGCCACCACTTCTTCTGGCACCTGCGCGCCGAGATGCACCAGCTCGACATCCAAGTGCGCTTCGCGCTGCTGCTCGAGGCGTACCTCCGTGGCGCGCCCGCCCACATGGAGACGCTGCAGACGCAGAACACGGCGCTGTCGGCCCTGTACAACGCGGCCACGACCATCAAGGGCGTCAAGAGCGCGGAGCGCGCCGACGTGCTCGCGGCGGAGCTGAGCAAAATCAAGTTTCCCCCGTCGTTCCAGATCGCCCTCAACCCGCGGTACGACGCCGCGGGCCGGCGGCGTGTCTGTCGCCGGTGCACCAAAGCTCACCGCCGCCTGCGGTGCCCCGCCCCGCCGGCCGTGTCACTCCCTGCAGGTGGGAGGCGTCGGGCCTGGTGCTCAACAAGTGCAAGTACATGGACTCGAAAAAGGTGCGCGCGCCCCCGTCGCTGCTCAGCGCCGCGCTGCTATGTGGACGGTGGCCTCACCAATGCACGCCGGCCCCCCGTCATTGCAAGGCGTGCTGCAGCTGCCGTTGTGGCTCGTCTTCCAGAACAGCGACCCCACGGGCAAGCCCATCTACGTCATGCTCAAGTCGGGCGATGACCTGCGGCAGGACATGCTCACGCTCCAGCTGATCACCATCATGGACAAGGCACGACGCCGTTCGGCTGCGCGAGAAACTGGGGAATTTGGCACGCGGCTTACTCGCGGTCTGGCCTGGGCGCGAGGGCGGCGCCCTTTTGCTACTGCAGCTGTGGCAACGGGAGGGCCTGGACCTGAAGATGACGCCGTACCTGTGCCTGTCCACGGGCGACGCCGTCGGCATGATCGAGATCGTGCTCAACTCGGAGACCGTGTCCAACATCCAGCAGGCGTACGGCGGCTCCACGGCCGCCTTCCGCGACACGCCGCTGGCCGACTGGATTCGCAACCAGAACCCGAAGGGTACGATGCGCGCCGTGGGCGCTGGCCGCCGCCTGGGGCGTACGCTGATGCGCCCGCGCGGCCACGGCAGCGGGCGCGGCGGCCGGCAGACGAGGACTACGAGCGCGCTGTGGAGACGTTCACGCTGTCGTGCGCCGGCTACTGCGTGGCCACGTACGTGCTGGGCATCGGCGATCGCCACAACGACAACATCATGCTCTCCAAAAACGGCCGGCTGTTCCGTACGTGGGTCGGCGCGCGGCCGATCGCCGCCGATGGCCTGTCCCTGACGGCACCATGACCGGTCGCTCTGTTTCCCGGCGGGCGTGGCGCAGACATCGACTTTGGTCATTTCCTGGGCAACATCAAGCGCAAGTTTGGCATCAAGCGCGAGCGCGCGCCGTTCGTGCTCACGCCCGACTTTGTCTACGTCATGGGCACCAAGACGTCGGCGCGCTTCCAAAAGTTCCAGGACCTCTGCGTCAAGGCGTACCTCATCCTGCGCCGCCACTCGTCCATGTTCATTAACCTCTTTGCCATGATGCTCTCCACCGGCATTCCCGAGCTCAAGTCCACCGAGGACATCTACTACCTGCGCGACGCCCTCTGCCTCGACAAGACCGAGCAGGAGGCCGCGCAAGAGTTCCGCAACCTAATTTTCGAGTCGCTCCGCCTCGGCTGGTCGACGCAGCTCAACTGGTGGATCCACAACCTCGCTCACGCACGGTGAACAAACAAAGGCCGTCGCCTTGTACACTAGCGGGTGTATCCATAGTCGTCTTCAGTGACGCATACAACGCGCGCACCGTCTGTACATCAAATGTGGCAAAGCTACACAGAGCAACTGCTCAGGCGTCGTAAGCACACCGCATGCCAATGTTGGCGGTGGACGAGTCCGGCTCGTTCCGCGTGCGCGCCGAGTTGCGGTAGCGGTAGCAGTACGACTGCGGCCGGTCCACCCCACCCACGGCACCGTCCGCACGAGCGCATCAGCGGTCGCGCGAGACGCCCGGCGTCCGGCCGACCCAGCGTCCGGGGCGCACCTTGTGGCACAGGAACGAGCCGCCCTTGGACGCCATCAGCGGCGCGTGGGGCATGAAGGGCGAGCTGGTCCACTCCCACACGTTGCCGATCATCTGGTACAGGCCGTACGCGTTGGGCTCGTAGGTCGCCACGGGTGCTGTGCCCGTGTAGCCGTCCTCGCCGGTGTTGTGCGCGGGGAAGCGGCCCTGCCAGATATTGCAGCGGTGCTTGCCGTCCACGAGGAGCTCGTCGCCCCACGGGAAGCGTTGGTCCTCCACACCGCCGCGCGCGGCGCGCTCCCACTCGGCCTCGGTCGGCACCCGGCCGCCGCGCCACGCGCAGTACGCCGTGGCGTCGTTGTACGAGACGTGCACGACCGGGTGGTCCTCGAGCCCCTCCAGCGACGAGTCCGGGCCGAAGGGGTGGTCCCACGCCGCGCCGTCGACCTTGATCCACCACGGCGCGCTCTGCACCGCCTCGGTCGACTGGGTGGGGCGCTCGCGCGGACGTCGCGAGGAGCGTTAAAGCCCGTCGCGCGGAGCGAGTGCGTGCCGTTGCTGCGTGCGTGCGCCTACCTTGGCGTTTGCCTCGGGCGATAGCATCCACTCGGGCACAAAGGACCAGCCGTACTTTTCGGCGTCGGTGACGTGGCCGGTCGCGCGCACAAAGTCGGCAAACTGCCGGTTGGACACCTCGGTCTTGTCCATGCGGTAGGGGCGCGGGATCTCGACCCACCGCGCGGGGCCTGTGGTCGCTTCCCGTCCGGGCGGTCCCGCGGGTGGTGAGCGGGGCATCCTCCGCGGCACGGTATCGCGTTCGGCCGGCGGCGTACCTTCGCCGTCACCCGGAATGCCGTCCACGTCGCTGCCCATGTGGAACCGGCCGGCCGGGATCAGGACCGTGTTCTGCTCCAGCCAGCTGGCGGCCGCAGGCGCGGCCGTGGCGTCTGCGGCCGTGTGGCCCGTCGCCAGCCGCACCGTGTTGGCGCCGTCGTCAGCCGCCGGGGCGGCGCGGCTGTCGAGCGGGGCGGCGCGGCCGGTGCCGCCGCAGCCGCAGCCTTCGGCAGCGGCGTCCACGCCCAAATCCAGCGACTCGTCGTGCCACGCATCATCGGCGGCGGCCGCCAGCGGGACCTCTGCCGCCGCCTCTGCCGCGCCGCCGTTGGTGCAGCTGACGGCCGCCTGCGTTGCCGCCACCAGCAGCACCGCCACCACCGCGGCGGTGGCCGCTCGGAGCGCCATCGCGTCTGCCCTGGTCGCGCCTCACCCCCATGGCATGCATGTGTCAGCCCTGGGTGTGCAGCCGTGGCCGCCCCCGCGCACCAATGGCACCGCGGCGTTGGCGTACCTTGCCCAGTGTCGAGTGTCGCGTCGTCACTGCGTCGGAGAGTGAAAGTGGAGGGGCGCCATCTCCTCTTTCTACACTGCCAATTACGCCCAGATTAGCGGAGGCGACGCGGCCTGCTGACGCACGCACGCGACGTCCCATGCCACGAACCGCGGCCTGCCTGCGGCGATCGCACTGACGGCTCCGGGGCACATGTATTGCTCGTGCTTTAGGCAGGCGCACGCAGATCGCACGCGGCATACACGGGACAACTTATTTGATGGTGCCCTTCACCACCGTGGTCGCTGTTACGACGCCGCGCGCGGTACGGAACGGCACGCCCTTCCACACGGCCACGCGCTCCTCGGTCGTGGTGAAGTCCGGCTGAACGGTCTCGAAGACCTGTCGCGGCCCCACGACAGGGGCGGCGCAGGGGGGGGCGGCGCGTCAGTGTCAGGCGAACACACGTCCGTGCACGCCGTCGAGGTGCGCGGCAACGGACCTTTTTCTTCGGGTTGAGCACCGGATCCGGGGTGCCTGCAAGATACGATCCCGCCCACGACGGGCCCGGCACGCCCTGAGCGACAGGTGGTCTCGTGCCACACCGCGCGGCATGTGGTGGGGCGCGGCGTACCCTCGAAGCCCTCAAAGTAGACGCGGTCGCCGGGCTGCGAGCCCTCCGGGGGCCGCAGGAACTCGACGGTGTTGCCGTCCGGGCTCGTGGCGCACATGACCATGGCCTCCGACTTGACGCCGCGCATGCTGGCCGCCCGTGTTGAACAGCGTGCAAGCGCGTGGCCCAGACTGTGAGCGACCCGGCTCGCTGCACGCCGACGCTCCCGGCGCCACATACGTGGCCGGCTTGAGGTTCGCCAGCACAATGACGAGCTGGTCCTGGTGGTGCGCAGGGTGACCAATGAGCGGCGCCAAACGGCCGTGCGCTGAGCGCCTTCCTTTCAGCGGCGGCCACCATGGCGGGCCGCGGACGTACCCGCATGTTCTCAATCGGGATGTACTTGACGAGGCCGCTGACGACCGTGCGCGGCGCGGGGTCGCCCATCTCGATCTGCTCGACGTACAGGCTGTCGGCGTTCTCGTGGCGCTTCACGTCGACGATGCGGCCGACGCGCAGGTCCAGGCGCGAGATCGGCGGCCGGTCTGGGAGGGGCCAGGCACCGCCCGTACGCGGGAGCGAGAGCATCAGCGTCACGGTAAAGTACCAGCTCACTTGGGTTACCATGCGGGGCCTCACCGTCGTCGCCGTCAGCGTCCGCCTTCTTGGCCTGCTGCTCCTTGCCCTTGTCCTCCTTGGGCTTCTTCTCCTCCTTGGGTTTCTTCTCCTTCTTCTCGGCCTTGCCGCCGGCGGCGGCGGCGCCCAAGGACGGCGCCGCCGCCGGGAGTGCCTCTTTGAGCGACGCCAGGTCGACGCCGCCGTCGCCGCCGGCGGCGGGCTTGCCGCCCTTGGCCGCCGCCGGCGCCGCAGCGGCGGGCTCGGCGGTCAGGTCGATCGGGATGAGCGGCAGCTGCGCCAGCGACACCGCCGCAGTGTGCTGCACGAGGTCGAACCACCGCGTGAGGTTCTGGACCTCGCTGCGCTGCTTCTTGTTGAGGTTGAGCATGTAGCCGTGCAGGTTGGCCCACGCCGCGACGTCGGCGACCGACACGGCGGTGTCCAGCGCCAGGTACGAGCGGGTCGCCAGGTAGTCGTTCAGCGTGCGCACGGCGTCGCGCAGCGCCTTGGTGTTCTTGCCCAGCACGGCGGTGCGGACGTCGCCGGCCGCAAAGGCAAGCCACTGGTCCACCAGCGCCTTCTGCTCAGGCGTGCTGCCCGCCGCGACGGGCTTGTGCGTCTCGGCGAGGTACGCCGACACGGTCTTGGGGCCCTCGATCACCTGGCCGCCGGCCAGCTCCAGCGCCGGGCGCTGGCGGGGCCGGTTGCGCAAGACCCCGCGCGCAGGCTAGGAGGTTAGCGGGATCTGGATTGGCACGAGCGCCCGGCGCGGGGCTGGCACGTACGCGGTCGGCGTAGGCGTCGCCGTCCTCGACGACGGCGTACTCGGCGGCCGGCAGCTGCACGAAGGCCGCGAC
>Ga0180216_1000453_pt1 | contig 43835 bp, 54 predicted proteins | sample eDN3rd37CBELigMG_FD_128879 | JGI IMG/M metagenome (GOLD analysis project Ga0180216, IMG submission 128879) | Enriched Miracle-Growth compost microbial communities from Emeryville, California, USA - eDNA 3rd pass 37_C BE-Lig MG (version 2)... ...
GCCCTACCTGGCCGTGGTGGTTGAGCAGGCCGGCAAAGAGCACCGGCACGGGCTCGAGGCGCCGGCCGGCCTGCCGCGCCAGCGGTCGGACCGCGGCCCACGCCAGGTAGGCGTACGGCGAGATGAAGTCAAAGTAGAAGCGCACGGGCGACGCCATAGTGCCGACTACGTCTGGCCGTCGTCCACGGCGACGTACGCACTGTCGTCGGGCCACTCGGTCACAAAGCCCTGGTCCGGAGCGACGCCGTCGGCGGCGGGGGCGGGGGCGGGGGCCGGTGCACGCCCGGCCGCTTCCGAACCCTCGTCGTCGTCGCTGCTGCTGCTTTCGCCGCCGCCGCCGCCGCCGCTGCTGCTGCTGCTCGTCCGGCGAGCGCGGCCAAACTCGGTCAGCAGGTGGGCGTACCGCGTCACGCGGTCCGCGGTCACCTCGTCGTCTTCCGCCTCGTCGGCGTCCAAGTTGCCCCCGGTGGGCCGCGGCAGCATCGGCACCTGGTCCTCGGTGTCGCCCTCGTGCGTCGGCAGCCGCCGCGGCTCGCCGTCCAGCACCAGCAGGTCCAGCTCCGTCAGGGGCCGGATAAAGTCGGACGCCGGGGCCGGCCGCGCGCGGGCCGGCGGCGGGCGGGGCCGGCCGCTGCGCTGCGCTGAGGCGGTCGCGTTCGCAGCGTCAGCGGTAGCGGCGGTGGCGGCGGCGTTGGCGCGGCGGATCTGCGCCAGCCGGGCCTCGAGCCGTTCGAGGTGCTGCTCCGAGTCGGTCTTGACAACCTTCCAGGTCAGGCCGTCGGCGGGCTGCAGGTGCCGCGGCCGGACGGCGTTGCGCTCGCGGGCCTCGGCCGCCGCGTGGACGTTGATCGCTGCGTAAGGGCAAGCTGGCGGGGACGTCGAGCAGCTGCGGTCAGCAGGCGCGAAAGGCACGGGCCAGCAGCCGGCCCGGCGGCCGACGCAGCGTACGCGGTGCGGGCGCGGGCGCCGCGTCGGCGGCCGTGTTCGGCCAGGAGGCGGCGTCAGCGTCGGCGTCGGCGAACGCAGTGCCAGCGTCGGCGGCGTCGGCAGTGGCGGCGGGCGTCCACTCGAGGCGCCAGGGGTCGTGGTCGCGCGCCTGCATGTCCTGCGACGCGCCGCTGCCGCCGCCGCTGCCGCAGGTAGAGGGGGTTAGAAGGAGAGCGTTCTGGAAGGTTCCAGAAGGTTCTGATTGACAATGCGTGAACGCGGACGGCGGCCAGGGTGGCGCAGGCGTGGCCGGGTGCCGGACGGTTGAAGCCGGTGGCGTGCACGTCGTACATGTCGTACGTACCTGGTGCCGACTATGGAAGGTTGGTGAGATGGCGGGATGCATGCCAGTGCACGGCTTGCATTTTGGGAATGGCGAAGATCAATCAGAGCGCACGCGCACGCGCTGCGGGCGCCCTTTGCCGCCCGCGTTCGGGGGCCTTCCTGCATGCTATCCCATCCGTGGTGCCCTCCCCCGCCCCTAGGCACAGCCCTTGCCCATGGCCATGCCCGTTCAATTAAGCCGCCTTCAGCCAGTGAAAGAGAAGCAGAGGCGTGTGGACAGCATGGGCACGGCGGCGTGCGGCGTGGGCGCGTGCGCGTGACGTCATACCGTGAACGCGGCAGGAATGAGGTACGACGCCGCGCGCGCGCCGGCCGCCCGCGTCCTCGGGCCGCTGCCCGCCACCACGCGCGCCGCGTTCCGCCCCCCTTTCAGCACGCGCAGAGCGGCAGGTGGACGGCACGTGGGGGGAGGGGGGCGACGGATCCCGGCTGGGAAAGTGGAGGGAGGGGTGGACGGGGGCCACGCACGCGCTGCGACCGACCGGCACGTGCGACGGCGTCGACCGGCGCGCGACCGGCACCGGAGCGGTGTCCGCCGGCCTGGCCACAGCGCCGGAGACGGTCGGAGAGGGCCGAGGAACGCTCGGGAAACGTGGCGAGCGTGGCAGATCCGTGCGTAGGAGGGCGGGAAGCCGAGGGCCCGGCGGCCCCCGACGGCTGGGATCCGGGGCAAGCGACGTGGCCAGCGCTGTCGCAGCCCAGTCGGCTAACGTACCTCCCAGAGAAGCCGCCGCCATTCTTGCTGGGCCGACGCAGCAGCGTAACGTTGCTTGAGCGCGTTCCCGATCCCTAGCAAGTTCTCGAGCGCGACGGAGGATCCCCCTCCTCGCGTGGCCTTTGCCACTCCCGACCCACGGTACGCCCGTTGATCACGCCGGCCCGCTCCCCCGGCCCCCTGCGCTCACTGCACCCCCTGCGCCCGCACTCCCTCAGCCCGTCCTACGCAGACAAACCACCCACAACATTCTGCTGCTGCTGCTGTTGCGTGCGCGCCACGCCGCGCGCCGCCGTGCGCCGCCGCCGCCATGGCCACGCGCGAGATCGACTCGCTCGTCTCGCGCAACAAGGAGAGCCGCGCCGACGTGCAGAAGCGCACGTTCACCAAGTGGGTGAACGCGCAGCTCGCTCGGAAGGGCCTCAAGATCGACGACCTCTTCATGGACCTCCGCGATGGCACGCGCCTGCTCGCGCTGCTGGAGGCCATCTCGGGCGACCGGCTGCCCAAGCCCGACAAGGGCAAGGTCCGCTTCGTCATGGCCGGAAACGTTAACAAGGCCCTGACCTACGTCCGGTACGACGCGGCCGCGCCAGCGGCCGGCGCGCGCCGCGGCTGCCCTCGCCCAGTTCGCTCACCCCGGGCGCTGCGTTTGAATTGTCGCGGGCGCCGCCGGCTGCCGCCGCTGCAGCACCAAGGCCACGCTGGAGAACATCGGCCCGGAGGACATTGTGGACGGCAACCCCGTCCTGACACTGGGCTTGATCTGGACCGTCATTCTGCGCTTCCAGATCCAGGACATCTCCGTCGACGAGCTGTCCGCCAAGGACGCCTTGCTTCTGTGGTGCCGCAAGAAGACACGCGGCTACAAGAATGTCAACGTGCGTCCGCGTTCGCACGCGGCCGCGTCACCCCCGGCGTAGCCCTAACGCGGCCACGCGCGTTCCCGGGAGGTGCTGGCGGTGGTGCAGGTGGAGAACTTCCACAAGTCCTGGGCCGACGGCCTGGCCTTCAACGCGCTGATCCACGCGCACCGCCCCGACTTGATCGACTTTGACTCGCTCAGTCCGAACGACCCCGTGCGTTGGCGAACGCCGCCGCGGCTTGCTGGTGGGTGACGACGGCGACGGCGGCTGACCGGCGCCCCCGCTTTCCGTTTCCTTCTTGGTAGCGCGCGCGCAGATCAAGAACCTCCAGAACGCCTTTGACGTGGCGGAGAAGAAGCTCGGGATCCCGTCGCTGCTGGACGCGGCCGACGTGGCGGTCGACAAGCCCGACGAGCGCTCGATCATGACCTACGTGGCGGCGCTGTACCACTACTTTGCGTCGCAGCAGTCGGCGGACGTCGCCGGCCGCCGCGTGGCCAACCTCGTCGGCGAGATGGCCGACGTCTCGCGCATGCAGGCCGAGTACGAGGCGATGGCCACCAAGCTGCTCGACTGGATCGAGAAGAGCATCATCGTCCTCGACAACCGCGACTTCCCGCCGACCGTGAAGGGCGTGCGCGACCTGCAAAAGGACTTCAAGACTTTCCGCACCGAGGAGAAGCCGCCGCGCGAGCGCGAGCGCGCCGATGTCGAGGCCAAGTACTTTGACGTCCAGACCAAGCTGCGGGCGCTGAACCGCCCCATGTACCGCCCGCCCGAGGGCTACCAGATCGCCGACATCAACAAGGCGTGGGCCGTGCTCGAGACCTCCGAGAGCGACCGCGACCGCGCCCTCACCGAGGAGCTCCAGCGCCTGTCGCGGCTGGAGCAGGTGCGCTCGCAACGGGGCGCCGCCGCTGACGCGACCCGGCGTGTCCGGGGCGCTAACCTTGGTGCACCCTGGCCGGTTCGTGCTGCGGGCGGCCGCCGCAGCTCGCGGCCAAGTTTGAGAAGAAGGCGCGCATCCAGGAGGCGTGGCTGGACAAGGTCGAAAAGGCCGTCGGCGAGATCGACGTGCAGAGCGACGACGTCGTCGCGCTCCGTGCCGCGCTGCAGCGCCAGGAGGCGCTCTCGGCCGACGTGGCCGCGCACGACGACCGCGTCGGCGCAGCGGCCGCGCTCGGCGAGGAGCTCCTGGCCGAAAAGCACAACCTCGACAAGGTGGGCCCCGGGCGGCGAAACGGCCGAGCACGTCGTGCACTGCATGCTGAGCTGGCTGTGCACGTCGCTGCGTGCGCGGCGGGTCCAAAAAAACAGGTGGGCAACCGCCCGGCGTCGCTGCGCCAGCGGCACGTGGCCGTGGACGAGCGCCTGCGCCAGCTGCGCGTGCGGCTCAGCAACGACCTGCTGGCGAGCACCTTCAGCCGCGACGCTGACGCCATCGAGTCGTTCATCGACGCCAAGATGCCGCTGGCCACCTCCAAGCTCGAGGACACGAACCTGAGCGTACGCCTGGCCGCATGGTACCAGGCGCGGGCGCAATCTTCCTAATCGGCTGACGCGCCCGATGACCCGCGGACGCGGGTTGCGCCGCTCCCCGACAGAACGCCGAGGAGCAGTTGCAGGTGCAGGAGGAGCTGGAGCTCGACATCATCGCCAACCAGCCCAAGGCGGCGCTGGTCGCCTCGGCCAGCGAAAAGATCACCGCCGCCAAGCACCGCGACGCCGAGGTGCCGGCCAGAGAGCACCATGCGCGCACGCATTCCTGCGTCCGTTGCTAACGGCACCGCTCTGTCATTCCCACCCTGCTTCGGCGCGTGCACTAGGCGATCGCGGCGCGCAGCGCGACCATTGCCAGCAAGTGGGCCGCGCTGGAGGCCGCCGCGGATGCGCGCGGCAAGCAGGCGCGCAACCTAGCGCGCGGCGCGCGCGCTGGCAACGCGCTGCGGGTGGAGGCCGAGTGGATCAAGGACCGCCTCGTGGAGGTGTCGTCGACCGAGTACGGCCGCGACCTGGCCGAGACGGAGCAGCTGCTCAAGGCGCACGCCGCCCTAGCCGTCGCCATGGCGCTGCACGAGGAGCCCATCAACCGCGCCGTGCAGGACGCACGCAACAGCCAGCAGGTGCGCACCCGGGGGTAACCGCCGCTGACGGATCGCGGTCTGAGGCATGGGCTCACCTAAGCCACGCCCAGCCCCTCGCGCGCTCCCGCCCGCGGCCAACAGAGCCAGCTGGCCACCCTCGCCGACCAGGTCGAGGCGGACTGGGCGCGGCTCAAGACCGCCTACGACGAGCGCCAGCGCCGGCTGCAGGAGGCGAACCGTGCCGCCCAGTTCTACGCCGACGCGAACGACGCCGACGACTTTATCGCCGACAAACTGGTGCGCGGCCGCCGCGCCCCCGCCCCGCACAGCGGCTCCAGGCGCGCGGAACACTAATGATATCTTTTCTGATCGGCGGATGCACTGCTGTGCTCCAGCCGCTGGTGGGCGCCGGCGAGACCGGCCGCGACGAGGAGACCGCGACCAACCTGCTGAAAAAGCAGCAGGCGATCGAGGCCGAAGTCGACTCGTACGAGTACAGCATCAAGGCGCTGCGCGCGCTCGCGCAGAGCCTCGTCGAGGCCGACCACTTTGACAAGGCCAATATCGAAAAGCGCCGCGTACGTATTGTGGGGCGGCCACTGGGGTGCCGACCGGGCGGTGGCGGCCGACTCACCCGCCTTCGTTTGCATACGGCGGCCCCCTCCCGCTAGAACGAGATCGACGCCGCGTGGGCCCGCCTGCGCGAGTCGATGACCAAGCGCACCAAGACTCTGAAGGAGGCCGTGCGGTACCACCAGGTCGTCGCCGACCTCTCCGAGTTCGACACGTGGCTCAAGGAGATGGAGGAGCGCGCCGCGGAGCAGGACGAGAGTCTCGTACGATCGGGGCCGGTGGCGCCGATGTGAGGTCCACTGGCACCCCGCCCAGCGGCTTAGGCGTCGTGTTGCCACCTCGATGCACGTGGTCGCACAGGATCCCGAGACGCTCGCGGCCGCGCAGCGCAAGGCGACGGCCTTTGAGCGCGACCTCGCCGAAGCCGAGCCGCGCCTGCAGGACGTCAACGACACGACGGACAAGGTCGTCGCCGAAGGCCACCCGGCCGCGGACGAGCTGGACGCCAAGCGCAAAGACCTCAACGCGCGCTTTGCCAACTTGAAGGAGAAGGTGCGCGCTGCGCCACGGTGCACGCATGTCGGGACCGCGCTCACCGCAGCGGCCCTCTGCGCGGATCGCGGTTGTGGCCGGTCTCGGCGTTGCAGGCGACGGAGCGCAAGGCGATGCTCACGGGTGCCAACGACGTGAACATGCTCACCAAGAACCTGGACGACCTTGCCGCGGCGCTCCGCAGCAAGGAGGCGGCGGCCTCGAGCGACGATGTCGGCCGCGACCTGGCGTCGGTGCAGGCGCTGCAGAAGAAGCACAACAACCTTACGCGCGACGTCGCCGCGCTCGCCGAGAAGGTCAAGGTGGCCAACGCCGACGTCGACAAGGTCGCGGCCGCGAACCCAAAGACGTCGGGCCCGCTCGTGCAGAAGCAGGCCGAGGTCAACGAGCTGCTCGGCCGCGTGCAGACGCTCCTCGACACCCGCAGCAAGAAGCTGGAGGACGCCGAGGCGGCCAGCCGCTTCGACATCGACTGCGCCGAGGCGCAGGAGTGGCTCGCCGAGCGCTCGGCCGAGCTCGACGCCGCCGAGCTGCCGCGCGACGCGACCAGCGCCCAGGCGCAGCTCAAGAAGAACGACGCGCTCAAGGTCCGCGATTTAGGATTTTAAAGCGGGGCCAGCAAGAAGACGGTCCCCTGGGCATTGACCAGGCCACGAGCGGGTGGGGTAGTGCGGCCTGGGCGTCGCGCCAGACGGCGATCGAGGTGCACGACGAACGCATCCGCGCCATTACGCAGCAGGGCCAGCAGCTCATCGCTGGCGGCAACGCGGCCAGCGCCGAGATCCAGCGCAAGCTGGACGAGCTCCAGGCGAGCCGCGCTGCCCTGGGCAACAAGGTCGACGAGCGCCGGAAGCAGGTACGCCTTTGCCGGGCCGACTGATGCGGGCCGGCCGTGTGCGTGCTTTAAACCTTGCGTGGTCGGCCAAGCGATTGGCGGGGTGCCATTCCACACCTCAGCTCGACGAGCAGTTTGTGCTGCTCAAGTTCAACAAGGATCAGGCCGACGCCCTGGCGTGGCTGGCCGCCAAGCGGGCAGCCATCGCCAGCGACGAGATCGCGTCAGACCACGCCGGCGTCCAGAAGCAGCTCCGCAAGCACCAAGAGCACAAGGTCGGGGCGCGCGGGCAGGGCGCCGATGTGAGAACACGGGGAGTCTAACTCTGCAGCTACAGGTTTCTCGCGCTCGGCCTCCAGAACGCCATCGACGTGCACGACGAGCGCGTCAAGGCCGTCCAGGCCGCAGCCGACAAGCTCGTGAGCAGTGGGCACTCTGCGTCCGCCGAGATCCAGACCAAGGTACAACGCGCGCGCGTGGAGCGCGTCGGGGTATGCGCCGGTGCTGACCTGGTCGGTCTGCGCGCAGCGCGTTCGTTGCGCAGGCGGAGGCCGTTGCCGCGGAGCGCGCTGCCCTGGGCGAGGAGTGGGACGCCCGGCAAAAGGCGCTGGAGACGGCGGCCGAGCTGGCCAAGTTCAAGGAGGACCACGCCCAAGTGCTGGCGTGGATTCGCCAGCGCCGCGAGGCCGTCGACGCCACGGAGGTCGCCGGCACCGTTGCCGCGGTGAACGCGCAGATCAAGAAGACCTCGGAGCAGAAGGTGCGGCGGCCACGGCGATGGCCGCGGCGGCGACGACGACCGGCGGCTCATATCGCTACGCTGCCTGAGAGCTTCCTTGTCTTGTACGGCGTCCCCAGGCGGCGGTGGACGCGCACGACCAAAAGGTCGCTGCGTTGGCGGAACGTGCCGAGAAGCTCGGCGACGTTGCCGACGTGCAGGCCCTGGCCGCCGCGGCGCGGTCGGAGCAGGACGAGCTCAAGGCCGCCGTCGATGCACTGCAGCGCAAGGTATGCCGGGATGATGGCCCGGGGCGGCGAGCACCGCCAGCATTTTGGCTGACCACGGCATCGCGTTGTGTATCGCGTACGGCTTTGCCGCAGCTGGACGATGGCCTGGTGGCGCTGCGCTTCAGCGAGGACCACCGCGAGGCGGCCCGCTGGCTGAAGGAGAAGCGCGACGCCGTCGCCGCGCTGCCGGCCCCGACGGACGCCGCGACGGCGGAGGGACAGGCGAAGAAGCTGGCGAACCTGGTGCGTGGCTGCTCCGCACGACACTGATGCCGCTGCGGTATCTTAACGGCTGCGTCGATGGGCGCTCCGTACCATACCATGGCGAGCACAGCACGATGCGGTGGCGGCGTACGACGAGCGCCTGGCGTCGATCAAGGCCAACGGCGAGTCGCTCGTCGCCAAGGAGCACCCGCAGGCCGCCGACATCCAGAGCAAGGTGGACAGCCTTGCTGCGGAGCGCGAGCAGCTGGGCGCAGAGCTCGACGCGCGCAAGAAGGCGGTGGACGATGCGCTGGCGCTCTTCAAGTTCAACGGCGCCGCGGCCGATGCGGAGGCGGCGCTCAAGGCGACGGAGGCGAAGTTGGCCAACCGCGAGGCGCCCGCCGACGTTGCAGTCGCTGAGGAGCAGCTCCGGGAGCTGGACAACGTCAAGACCGAGCTGGAGGCGAACAGCCGACGCGTGGCCGCCGTGGAGGTCGTTGGCGAGCGGTCGGCGCCGCCACGGGAGGTAGCTGGCGCTGATCATCCTCGGGGTTGCGGGTGGCGGTGCAACGCTTGCCTTGGGAACGTGCAGGCGGACGGCAAGGCGCTGACGGAGGCCGGCCACAGCGCCGCCGCGGAAATTGCCGCCAAGGTGGACGCCCTGCGGGCGCTGGACGAGAAGAACAAGGAGGCGTGGGCGGCCCGCCGCAAGGAGGTGCGACGCACCTCCACTGCCCGTGTGCGCACCTGGTGTGCGTCTCACTGGCGTTTTTTCTTGAGCTGTCGATGCGCCCGCGCTCGGCGCCACTCCAGCTGGAGGAGTCGCTGGTGCTGCTGCGGTTCATGGCCAACTGGGAGGAGGCCGAGACCTTTGTGCAGGAGAAGATTGCGCAGGCCCAGCAGGCCGAGCCCATCGGTTCCTTCGAGGCGGTCGAGGCCGCCGAAAAGGAGGTGCGGCCCTCGCCGCATGGCGGAGCACAGCACCATGCGCGCGCTGACACCCCGACGCGGTTTGTTGGCCAGTGTGGTGTGGCTGGTTTGGCGGGCACAGCTGGCGACCATCCGCGGCGAGGTCGACGACCACGCCAAGCTGTTTGCCACCGTCACCGCCGAGGGCGAGGAGCTGACCCAGGCCGGCCATGCTCAGGTCCGCGACCGCGGTAACACAGCTACAGTGACGGCGGGGAGGGATGGCTCACCGCCGCTGCTCTAGCGCATTTACCACACCATTTCAACTTTGATCTGCCAGGCCGACGATGTGAAGAGCAAGCTGGCCACCCTCGAGACGGACCGGGCCACGCTGGAGGCGCTGCTCAGCCGCCGTGGCCAGGCCATTGCCGACGCGTCGGCCCTGCTCCGGTTCAATGCCGAGCACCAAGAGGCCGCGGACGTGGTGGCGCGCCTGCGCGAGCGGGTAGACGCCGTGCAGCTGCCGCGCGACGCCGCCGCGGCGGCGCCGCTCTTGGCCGAGCTCGACGAGATCCGCGCCGAGGTGGACGCGAGCGACGACAAGATCAAGACGGTCACTGCCCACGGCGAGGCGCTGCAGCAGAGCAACCCGGAGGCCGCGCCCGAAGTCAAGCAGAAGCTCGACGCCCTGGCGGCCGACCGTGCGGCGCTCGTCGACGGTAGGCGGGCGCTGTCTAGTCGCGGGATCGGCCGTGCGACATGACAGGCTAACGCTTGCGAGCCCATGAGCGCTTGCTGAGTGCCGCATCGCGTAGTGCTGGAGGCGCGCCAGAAGGAGATCAACGACACCGTCCAGCTGCTTGACTTTAACCGCGATGCAGAGGAGATCGAGGCGTTCCTGTCGCAGAAGGAGAGCCAGCTGGCCGCCGCCGCTACCGGTGCGGCGCGGGGCTGCCTTTCGGCCACGGCCGCGTGACCTCGATGGCTAACCGACCCCCGGTTGCCTGCGATTACGCGAGGGCGGCTCCGCGCAGGCGACTCGCTCGGCGCGGTGCAGGTGAACCAGAAGAAGCACGATCGCCTGGAGCAGGAGCTCGCGCTCGAGGAGGGCAAGCTCAAGGCGCTCAACGCCCTGTCCCAGAAGGTCGAGCCGCCTCTGCGCTTGTGCGAAAAGACTTGCGCGACTGCGTAAGGCTGACGCCGCGCGACTCGTTGCCTACCGTTGTCGGGCTGGGGCGGTGCACGCGCCCAGCTGATCGACGGCGGCCACAAAGACAAGGACGCCATTGCAGCTCGCCGGGACCAAATCAACGACCGCTTTGCCAAGCTGTCCAGCACGGCCGCCGAGCGGAAGAAGGCACGCTCGCAGGGCGCTGACCAGCGTTGCTGTCGCTCCATTGCCTCTGACTCTCGCCCCGTGCTCTTGCGTCGGTGAGTAATGTAGGACCTGGCCGAGGCCGAGAAGCTGCAGGCCTTCTTGGCGAGTGCGGACGAGACGATCGCGCTGCTGCGCGAAAAGGAGCCGGCGCTGGCGGCCGCGGACGACTCGAGCGACGGCCTCTCGGCCGCGGAGCGCAAGCGCAAGCACGACGAGCTCGCCGCGGACCTGGCTGCCTACAACAGCAAGGTGCAGCAGGTCAAGGCCGCCGGCAAGAAGCTCATCGAGAGCGACGTGCGTGCCAGCCGATGGCCAGAGCGCGATGCGGGGGGGGGGCGGCACGGTGCTCATCACGGAGCGCAAGCGCCTGTGCGGCCGGCCGTGTTACCAGCACCCCGACAAGGCCGTGGTGGAGGCCAAGCTCACCGAGCTGGACGGCCTGTGGACCGACCTCAACGCGCAGGCCAAGGTATGCCGGCAGCACCTCAATGCTCCCACTTGCCCCCTTCGTCGACTCACGGCACTGTCGCACCGAATCGCTCTAGCTGGCGCGACCCAGGCCAAGCGGGAGCAGATGAAGGAGGCCGCCAACACGGCGTTCTACTTCCGCCTGCTCGACGATCTGGAGCGCTGGCTCAAGGAGGTCGAGGCGGCGCTGGCCACCGACGACGTCGGGAAGGACCTCGCGTCGGTGCAGGTGCGGACCCCCCCGGCCGCCATCCCCACTGGAGGGCATCCCATCGGGCGCGGCGGCTGAGCACGATCAACTCACGCTCTCATCCCTCCTTCGCGTGGAATCGGGGCCGGAACAACGCAGGCGCTGTTGAAGAAGCACTCGGCGCTGGAGAACGACATCCGCGCCCACCAGAGCCGCGTGAGCAAGGCGCTGGAGGCCGCCGACGGCCTGGCCAGCAGCAACGTAAGCGCGTCGCGCTGGGCCGCTCGGCCACCCAAACAGCGTACGCTGATTCTGCCGTGAATGCAGCCACGCTGCCCTGGTTGCTCCCCGCGCCAGCCGGCGGGCGCCGCCGAGATCACGCGCCGCAAGGACAGCTTGCAGTCGCGCTGGACCGCCGTGCAGGAGCAGGCCAAGGCGCGGCGCGCCGCGCTCGAAGCGAGTCTGCAGGTGCAGCAGTTCTACCGCGACGTCGACGTCGAGCGCGACTACCTGCAGTACCGCCTGCGCGGCCTCGAGTCGACCGACTACGGCAAGGACGCCGTAGCGGCGCAAAAGCTCATCACCAAGCACCACACGCTCGAGACGGAGCTGATCGAGCACGAGCACGAGTACGACGTCGTCGTGGCCACCGGCGAGAACTTGCTCGAGTCGGACAGCTTGGACGCCGACGGCATCAAGAAGCGGCTGGCCGACCTCGAGGAGCTCTGGAACGCCGTGCACGCCGCGCTGGAAAAGCGCGGGCAGGCGCTCGAGGACAGCTACGAGTGGCAGTCGTTCGCGGCCGACGCCGCGGAGGAGCACAAGTGGCTCGCCGCCCAGCTGGCGGCGGCGCAGGGGGCCAAGCCCGCCGAGACCCTGGAGGCGAACACGGCGCTGCTGGCCAAGCACGACGAGTTCACGTCGGACCTGACCGAGCACTCGGAGCGCGTCGAGGACATCCTGGCCCTCGGCGAGCGGCTGGTGGCGGCGCAGAACCAGCACGCCGCCGAGGTCACCGCCAAGTCGACCGAGCTCAAGGAGAGCGTGGCCAAGCTCGAGGAGTTCGCCAAGGCGCACCGCGCGCAGCTGGAGGAGGCGGTCCGCGCGCAAGAGTTTGAGCGCGATGCGCGCAAGCTCGACGCGGTGCTCGCCGCGCTGGAGCCGCGGCTGGCCGCGCCGCTGGCCACCACCAAGGACGCGATCGCGCGCCAGCTGCGCGAGCTGGACAACGTCGAGGCCGAGGCCGGCCCGAACCGGTCGACCGCGTTCGCGATCGATGCGGCCGCCAAGGCCGTGACGGCCGGCGGGTCGGCCAACAGCGCCGCCATCGCCGAGCGCAACCGGACGCTGCAGGAGCGCTGGGCCGCGTTCCTCAAGAACCTCGCCGACCGCCGCGCGGCCCTGCTGGCGTCGCAGAAGCAGGCGAACGAGGCCGACGAGCTCTTCCTGGCGTTTGCGGAGAAGGCCACCGCGCTCAGCAGCTGGGCCGACAGCGCGCAGGAGGACCTGGCCGAGGAGATCCTCGTCGAGTCGGTGGAGGAGGTCACGGAGCTGCAGACGGCGCACGCGGCCTTCCTCGAGTCCACGAAGGCGAAGGACGCGCAGCTCGCCGAGCTCGCTGCACTCGACAAGGACATCGCCAGCCGCAACCTCGGCCCTAACCCGTACACGCCGATCACCATGCAGGCGCTGCAGGCGGCGTGGCAGGAAGTGCAGTCGCTGGCCAAGGTCTGCCGCCGCACAGCCGGCCGGCACGCGCACTGGCCACCGGCCGAGACGGCGTCGCTGACGGCGCGCGCGATGGGCACACGCGGATCGACGTGGGTGGGCGCCAATGCCGCAGGACCGGTCGGAGCAGCTGGAGAAGGAGGCCGAGCGGCAGAAGCAGACCGACGCGCTCAAGCGGCAGTTCGCCGACAAGGCCAACGCGCTGGCCAAATGGATGACCGAGACGCGCCAAAAGATGACCGAGGAGGCGCCCACCCTCGAGGAGCACCTCGCCGTCGTGCGCGCAAAGCACGAGGAGGTCGTCAACAAGACCCCCGAGGCATGGCATTTGGGTGCGCTAACTTTCCGGTGCTGCGGGGACGGCAGCTCACTGGCCGACGCGTATGCGGGCGCCACGGTGCTGCGATCGTGCCAGGTCAAGGCGATCGAGGACCTCAACGGGAAGCTCGAGGCCGCCGGTGTCATTGAGAACAAGTACACCGAGCACACGTCCGCATCGATCGCTCAGATGCACGACGCCCTGCTCAAGGTGTGGCGCCATGAACATGGGGATGCACGTTGGTGGCGCATGACGCTGACATGTACGCCACACCGTCGTTCGATGGTCCCGCGTGCGGCGCGCGCGAGCAGCTGGGCAAGCGCAACGAGTTCAACCTCGTGCAGCAGATCAACGCCAAGAACTCGTCAGGTGTCTCGGAGGACCAGCTGCGCGATTGGAACGAGACTTTCGACCACTTTGACCGGGATCACAACCAGGTGCTCGACTACGTCGAGTTCAAGTCGTGCCTGCGCGGCGTCGGTGCGGCCCCGCGACCGCGGTTGGCGACGTTGGCTGATCCCCGCGTGCTCACACCACCGCAAAGGCGGGCCGTTTTGGATGGGCGGCGTCCAGGGTTTGACCTGCCGGTCGTGGCGGACGGCGTGCGCGAGCCCGAGTTTGACAACATCATTGCGTTCTGCGACCCGCAGAACACGGGCGTTGTCACGCGCCACGCGTTCATCGCGTTCATGACGCAGAAGCGGTCTGAGAAGGTGCAGTCGGCCTCGGAGATCCTCAACGCGTTCGCCATGATTGCCGAGGACAAGCCCTACGTCACCGAGGAGCAGCTGCGGTGCGTCTGGCGAAGCCCCGGGCCGCGGCCGGGGCCCCGTGCCGGCAGGCCCTGACGGCGGGGCGAGCGAGCTGTCATTCTGCGGGGGACCCGCGCGTTTTGTGCAGCGCCAAGCTCACCGGAGACCAGGTGGCGTACTGCCTGAAGCACATGAAGCCGATCCCGAACCAGCCCGGCCACTACGACTACAAGGAGTTTGCTGAGACTGTGCGTGCTCGTGCGCTAGCCCTGCCGGACTAAAAAAGCGGATGGGCTTCTAACGGGCGTGTCGCGTGATGCATCGGGCACGACGGCGGCGGTGGCGGTTCGCGGCAGCTCTTCACGGAAGAAGGCCTCGGCCGCACGGGCACGGGCGCGTCGGTCGCTACAGCCGTCAAGCTCGCGGCGGACCGCGAGCAGCGGCTGGCCGAGTACCAGTACGTGGTGCCGTCCAGCGAGGCTGCACCGCGTGCTGCGGGCCGTCTGACGCGTTGCGACGGGGCGGATCGCCCTGCGACCGCGGCACGCGGCGCAGGTCGAAGAACGAGCGGAGCAAGGCCGAGGCCGCCGAGCAGAAGCAAGCCGCTGCCCAGGAGCGGCAGCAGGAGAAGGCCCGGCTGGCGCAGGACCGCGCGTCGGTGGCCGACCTGACCAAGCTGCAGGGCCAGACGGTGAAGGAGCAGGACGAACTTCGTGTCCAGGCCGAGGAAGAGGTGCGTCGGTGCTGGCGCCGGCATCAGGCCGGCCAGCGCGGCGCATGACAACTGAACCCAAACATCTGCTATGCGCCATAAACGACCAACAGGGCCGGCGTAAGCGCGACGAGGAGGACCGCCGGCGCCGCGAGGAAGCGGCCGCTGCCCGGGCGCAGTCGGAGCAGGCTAAGGCGCAGGCGACGGAGGCGCGCCGCGCCAAGGCCGCCAGCACCCGTGCCGAGCGCCAACAGGCCGCGGCCAAGGCGCGCGAGGCGCAGCGCGAGGCCAAGGCCGCCGAGGAGGCCAAGAAGAAGGGTAAGTCACGGCGGCCCGCCGATACGACCACGATCGCTACTGCTAACTCGCCGAGGAGTGCCCGGCAAGGAGCTGTGCCGCCCTGTTTTGCAGCCCTCAAGGAGCAGCAGGCGCGGGCCAAGGCGGACGCCAAGCGGGAGGCCGCAGAGCGTGCCGAGCGCGAGCGCCAAGCGCGCGAGGCGGAGGAGCTGGCCGAGGTGCGCGTTGATTCGCGCGCGCCAACGGGTCTTGGTCGTTGCGCGAGTCTCACGGCACATTCGCGCAAAGTGATGCTTATGGCCGATAGGCGGCCGCGGCCAAGGAGGCCGAGGAGCAAGCGCGCCGCGCCGCGGAGCAGGCCAAGGAGGACGAGGCCAAGGCCAAGGCCAAGGCTGAGGAGGAGAAGGCGAGCGCATCGCCTGCCGCCGCCTCCGAAGTCGCCGCGGTAAGGGGCGGCAAGGTGTTGGAGTCGCGCCCGCACGGGAACGGCTGCCTAACTTGGGATCGACAGGCGACGCGGTGCGTCCGTGCCATTCAGGCGGCTGCCACGCCGGCCAAGCCGGCGTCGGACAAGGCCGACGCGTCCGAGGACGAGGAGGAAGAGGGTGAAGCCGAGGAAGACGAGGAGGAGGAGGGGGAGGAGGAGGAGGAGGAGGCGAGCGAGGATGACGAGGACAAGCCCGCTGCGGCGGCGCCCAAGGCCGGCGCCGCGGCGGCGGCGGCGCTGTCGTCATCGTCGTCGTCCTCGCCCGCCGTCAAGCCGCTTCCGCCGCCTGTTGACACGTCCACTCCGGCGCCGGCGCCCAAGCCGCAGACCCAGCAGCTGCCGGCCGACAAGATCATCGGTACGGGGTGGACCCGCCTTCGCAGAGTCTTGTCCACCACCGCTGAACTGTCTCCATCACTCTCGGCACCTCGGCGTTCGTGTTGGCCAGGCTCGACGGTAATCGCGCTGGTGGACAAGATCGCCAAGACGCGCGACGACCTGGTTTTCCTGGAGAGCGAGTCCATCAAAGTGCTCGACATTCTGGGCAACGACGAGTTCTGGGTATGCATGCCCGGCGTCACAGTGCGCCGTGCCGGGGACGCCAAGCACTCATACGCAGAGGGTCGCCTGGGTAGAGAAACGTCGCGCCTCGCTGCAGGGCCAAAACGTGGACGGCAGCCAGGGCCGCTTCAAGGGCAGCGAGGTCCGCCTGGCCGACGGCCGCGTCCTGCGCGACGGTGCGTGGCTCGTTGCGGGAGCCGCAGGCGTCCTTCCGCGTACTTACAAAGGGTCCCTGGGGGTGCGCCGTTATGCCCGTGTGGACAGTCTCGGTGGAGGCGAGCGCCGCGGCCGCGAACAAGGCGCCCAAGACCCCGCTGACCGCGGTGCCCCAAACCCCGGTCACTCCGGCCAAGCCTGCGGCCGCCCCGGCCGCCGCCCCGCCGACGCCGCTGGGCACGGTCTCGGTGCGTGGCAGAGTCTTGGAGGCTTGACGTCCCCGTTCGGCGGCGCAGCGTCTGACACCCGCACCGCACTCGCTCGCGGGACGGACGCCTCGGCGTTGGCAGCCGAGCAAGTCGGTGGCCAGCATCGCGGGCTCGAGCAAGGAGGACAAGGCGGCCAAGAAGGCCGCAAAGGAGGAAGAGAAGCGCGCCAAGGAGGCCAAGAAGGAGGAGGAGAAGCGCGCCAAGGAGGCGAAGAAGGAGGAGGAAAAGCGCGCCAAGGAGGCCAAGAAGGAGGCCGAGCGCCGCGCCAAGGAGGAGGAGAAGCGGCTGAAGGAGGCCAAGAAGGAGGAGGAGCGCCGCGCCAAGGAGGAGGCCAAGCGGCTCAAGGAGGAGGCGAAGAAGAAGGGCAAGTAAGCCGTCGCGACCCCATTCCCACCCCTGATTATTATGCACGCGTGATGTTTGCGTTTGTCGTTTCGTGTCCGCTCTCTGCAGATAATGTATTTACATGAAGGCGCGCAGAACTAGTCCCGCTTCGCTGGCCCGCTCGGCCGCGGGGCGCGCGGCCGCGCGCCGCCGGCCGACAGCAGCCGCTGCTCGACGTTGGCAAGGTCCCAGCGGTGGTGCAGAATGTCCAGGTCCTCCTTGGCCGCAACGAACAGCTTGTTCATGTCGACCGGCTGGCCCGGCGCGGCCATGGCGCCCATGGCGCGCATGTCCTGCGTCGAGTCGGCGGCGTTGGCGTCGCCAAGGAAAAGCACAAAGATGGACTGCAGTCCAAACAGGAGCAAAAAGTACCACGAGAGCGACGACACCCAGCTGACGTCCATCTCCGATGTGTCGATGCCGCGCTGCAGCATGCTCTTGAAGCGCAGCGTCAGCGCGAACGGCAGGCGCACTGGGACGCGGGGCGACGCACGGGCGGGCCCGCATCGTGTCAGCGAGGCGGTGGCCGGCCTCTAAGGCCAGAGCCGGGCGCGGGCGCGGGCGCGTACGGACGACAAAGCCGGAGAAAAAGTAGGTCACCCACGTCATGATGATGGACTGCGGGATGAGCATAAACATGTTCTTCTTGAGGCCGTCCATCATCGTATCCATCTGGGCCTTGTCCTGCCGTGTGAGAACGCGCACGCAATGCAGTGCGTGGCTGGCCGGTAAGGCCTCGCTCCCTTGCGCCGCGTTGGCGGGAGCCTGGTCGGCAGCGCGCACCATCTGCGGCGGACCGCCGGACGCCGCGTTCGGGTTTCGCAGGAACGCTCCCGCCTCGATCTGCTCCTTCAGGTACTCCTTGCGGGCCGTGAACGCCGCGCGGTGCAGGTAGTGGCCGTTGGCCCGCACGTAGCGCGCCCGCTGCAGCGCTTGCCTGCAATTTGGTTCGGAAGCAAGAGGGGGTGGACACCGCGCGCGCCACGGTCAGGCCTGGTTCCAGGGGGCACTCGCACGGACGACGACGGTCACATACGTCTCCCGGATAGCCTTGGCGTCCGTCTTGGGCTGCGACGCCATGAGGGACGTCAGGTTGTGTCGCAGCAGGCCGACCAGAATCATGACCGCCTGCAGAGGGACCGGGCGCCGACGAAGGCGAGAACGGGGTCAGTCGCAGAGTGACATTTATCTGCCCCAGCTTCTGCAGCGCTGTACCATGATGGGCAGCAGCACCCAATTTCGAATGGCCGGGTCCAGCCACAGGTCGCCCGTGGCAGCTCCGGGCGCCGCAGAGCCGGCCATGGTGTCGCAGCGGGTGCCGCTCGCAGCAGCGGCGCCTGACGTCGGTCCCAGTGCTTCGCGTAGGCCCACGAAACGCCTTCAAGCCTCCTGCCAAACAGGCATGCGCCGTCGTCTTCTTCGTCGCCTTCTTTGTCGTCCGCTGCGCCGTCCGCTGCGCCGTCCGCTGCGTCACGGCGGCGCGATGATGGCGCCAACTTTCTGACAGCCTCAGACGGTTCTGACAGCCGCCGGTTCTGACAGATTTTTCTGACAGTTTCCTGACTTGTGAGACGCCGACACCCGACGTCTGCCTGCGGCTGCGACGGTACGCGACCGAGCGTGCCGCGACGAGGAAGCGGCGACGCGGACGACGGACGCGCCGCCTTCCAGAGGGCCACGGCCTGTGGACGCAGTCACGTAGGCAGCAGGCTGCTGAAGATGACTGGAGAGACGGTGGTGGACGCTGGGGGATGAGCCGGTGGTCGCTGGAGCTGACGGCGGGCGCCGCCAGCCGCGAAGCGGAGCTGCAGGGAGCCGCGAAAGAAGAGGCGCCGCGCAGGAAGGGTGCAAGAGCGACGGCCGCCAAATGGAGCTGCAAGTGTCATCGCAGGCGCTCGCAGACGCCGCAGACACGCTGTAGATGCTGCCGGTTGTGGATGTGTGCCGCTTGTGGACGCTCAACCGAAAAGCCTGGCACGAGGGCAGATGGTCCCCCGAGTTCCACCCAGTGCACGTTGGGCAGTGTACTCACAGACGCGCCTGGTCCGGCCTGACGTCGGCTGCACCCGCAGATCGTTGCTTGTCCCGCCCGAGGGCGACGGGCGGAGGCGACCACCATGGCGACGCGCAGCACGCCGTCGACGCCGTTCCCGGACCCGTCCGGCGACGAGAACGCGCCCCAGAACAAGGAGGCGGCCGAGCAGCGGGTGCGTCCTCGCAGCCGGCCCGCCAACGGCACGGCCTCCCCCTGCTGCTCCAAACTGAGCAAGATCCGTGGCCGCACAGCGTGCGATCGTTGCGTCCCCGACAGGCCAAGTACCTCGACATCATTGAGCTGCTTGTCGCGGCGGGCTACTTCCGCGCCCGCATCAGCTCGCTCTCACCGTTTGACCGTGTCATTGGCGGCCTGGCCTGGTGCCTCACGAATAGCGCTGTCGACGTCGACGTCGACGTCGTCTTCGTCGAGAACTCGACCATCGGTCAAAAGATGTACGCGCGCGGAAACGGCACGGCCAGGGTGGGGTGGCGCCGACGTTGCTGACAAAGAAAGACCCTTTCCTTTATCTGCTCCGGGCTGGCGTCCGGCAGCACGATCTCGGAAAAGATCATCCGCGCCCTGCCGCGGCTCAAGTGCCCGCACGCGCTGGAGCCCCACCAGGTGCAGGGTCTCAACTTTGTGGCCATCTACCCGGTGATGCAATGGCTGGTGAAGAAGGTGCTGGAGACGCGCGAGGAGATGAGCGACTACATTCGCAACTTTTCCGAGTCGCAGTTCAGCAAGACCCGCAGCACGCCGCGCGACAACCAGCTCGCCGAGACGGCCAAGGTCGGCAGCCGCTGCCGGGAGCGTGCAACTGAACGCCGCGACGTGGCCCGTGCTCACGAACGGTCACGGCGATGGCGTTGCAAAACGCTCCGGCTGCAGACCTCGTCGCGGTACCTGGGCGACGTCCGCGAGCGGTACCGCCCGCGCCGCCAGTTCCGTGCCAACCAGGAGACGCCCATCAGCCGCTTCGCGGCGCCGGTACGCACGCCGCGCCAGCGCGCTGCCTGTCCGGCGGTGTGCGTCGCTCATGCACCGGCTGGCCCGTCTTGCTGCGTTGCTTCACGCGGTGCAGTCGGTCGAGGAGGCCATTCCGCTGGTGGACCGGACCCTGCTCGAGTACGGCCAGCGCTGGAGCGGACCGCCGGCTGGTGCGGAGGGCACTGCGCGCAGCAGCATTTTTAGGGCCGTCCAATGCTGACGCTGCGCCTACCCTCTCCCTCTCCCTTAACCCAGCAGCGGACACCGGCAAGAAGGGCAAGGACAAGGGTGGCCAGGACGACAAGGCGGCTGCGGAGGCCGCGGAGGAGCGTCGCCGCATCGAGGGCCTGATCGAGCAGATGAGCCGCGTTGAGAACCGTGGCTTTGCCGACGTCAACAACGTCGTCGACGTGGACGGCATCGGCCGCTTTGTGCGCGAATTTGACGAGGCCAAGGCCAACGAGCCCGCCGAAGAGGAGTCGCAGCAGGTCCGCCTAGCCCGGCCCCACTGTAGACGCTAGCAAGACAGCCGATGCTGACATCGCGCGTGAGCCTGTGGGGATGCCTCGCCACCCGTCAGAAAATGGGCGCGGCACAGGCGCACATGCGCGAGGTCGCGTCGCTCGAGAAGCAGATCGCGGGCCAGGAGCGGTACGCGCCGGACCGGGCCTGCGCGGGCGGGTGTCAGCGCGCAAGCTGACGCTCGCAGGACGCCGTTGTCGCCGGGCATCGCCGCCGCGGTAGGCGCCTCGCCGAGGTCAAGGCCGCGTACGACAAACTCGTGGAGGAGGTTGCGCGGTACCAGGCCGCCATCAACAAGACGATGAAGTACAACAAGCGCGTCGTGGACGAGACAGCCAAGCTGTACGAGCTGGAGACGGAAGAGGTGCGGCCCCGGCAGTGCAAGCGCGGCCGTGCGCCGCAGACTCGGCCCCACTAATCTGAACGCCCACGTGCCCTGCTCCTATCGCGGTGGCCCGGCTGGCGAACAGAACAAGCCGATCCTGCGCGTGCTCCGTGCGCTGCTCACGATGACCAAGACGCTTGCTCGGCAAGAGGCCGAGTTCAAGCAGAACTGCAAGAAGCAGCAGGAGGACCTCAAGGGGCGCATCCAGCGGCTGCAGTCGCAAGAGTGCGTGCCGTGCCGCGGGCTGCAGCATCGACCCCTGGCGCAGACTAACGCAAGCGCGCGCAGCTCGATCATGCTATCGTGGCGTTGCTGCTGCCTAGCAACGATCCGGACGACGCGGACTTGCAGCGCATCCGGCAGATCGACGAGCAGTACGAGGAGGACTACGCCAAGCTCCAGAAAGTGCGCAAGCTCTTGTCCAAGAAGAAGCGCGTACGTGGAGCCCTGGTCGCATCCGACCCCAGCGCGCGCGCGTTGGTCCTTGTCTGCTGACCCGGTCAGCCCCCCTGCGACGTCGAACGCCGGTCGCACCAGGAAATCGCGAGCATGCAGCGGCAGCTGGACGAGATCCCCTCGCGGGCGGAGCTGGCCCAGTACCAGAAGCGCTTCCTGGAGCTGTACATCCAGGTGTCGTCCAAGCTTTCGGAGACGCGGCAGTTCTACAACCTGTACAACATCCTCGACGCCACCAAGCTCTACCTCGAGCGCGAGGTGTCGCTGCTCAACAACATCTTTGACAACTTTGAGAAGGCCAAGGCTACCAAGGGTAACCAGGAGCGGTTCCTCGACACGCTCGAGAACATGTTGAAGAGTGTTCGGGAGCTGCTGGCCAAGGTCCGACGCGGCGCCCGGCTTGGGCGAGCAGCCCGGCGCGATGCTAATGGGTTAGCTCTCCTCGTGCCAGGAGGCGGCGCGGTGCGTGCTCGCAGGTGGAGGCGAAGCGGAACGACGAAAAGGCCAACCGCGACGGCCTCAGCGAAAAGTACGTGCAGCTGGTCGAGAAGCAGCGGCAGTACTACAAGGCCGTGCTGGACTTCCAGGAGGTGCGTGGTCGGCCCCGCTGATTGCGGTGGGCCGGGACGGCGCGGGCTGACAGACCGACGCACGCGCAACCGTCACGCGCGAAACCATCCACCAGGAATGTCGCAAGGGCGAGATCCTGCAAGCCAAACTGGCTGAGATCCAGGCCGCGCAGGAGACGCCTGCGCAGACGCCGACCGTCGAGACCGCGGCCGAGCACCTCCTGTAAGCGCGGCGAGGCGGTGTGCACCACTCTTTTTTTCCCTTCGCTGCGCCGTGTATTTTTCACCGTGAATTGATTGCGTACAAGTACAACGTGGTGTTATGAGGTGGTATGCATGTGGGTGCCGCCCCCGTTAAAGCTCGTCCTTGGCCGCCTCACCCCTGTCGTCGTCCACGTCCTCGTCGCCGCGCTTGGCGCTCTCCAGCACGCAAGCGTCCGGCCTGGTTTGTACTCGATAGCAGCCACTGGCAGGCCGCACGTCAGCAGCGCGCCTCCACCAACTGCGCCCGAGTTAAGCGTCGCGTACCCGTCCGGGACGTAGCCCGGCTGGCAGACACAGCGCGCGGCGCCGGGAATGTTGATGCACTGCCGGCCCTCGCCGGGGCAGGCCGGGTGCTCCGTGTCGGCGCACTCGTCCACGTCCACGCACGTCGACGAGCCGTCGAGCCGCGCGTAGCCCGGCGCGCACTCGAGGCACGCGTCCTCCGTCGCGTCCGTGCACGTGCGGCACGCCGGGTTGCAGCGCAGGCACAGCTTGCCCGTTGGGGTGCGGTAGTAGCCGTCCGCGCACTCGTCGCAGTCCAGCTCTGTCACGCCTGTGCAGCTGTCCTTGCAGGTGTGGTGGCACTTGTGGCACGTCGTCTCGCCGGGCAGGCGGACGTAGCCCACGTCGCAGTCCTCGCACGCGCGGCCAATGTAGCCCGGCGAGCACGCGCACTGGTACGGGTACTGCTTCTGGCGGTAGCCGCTGTACGAGCACGCGCCGTGGCCGCCGCACGTGAAGCCGCGCGCGTCCTGCGGGCACGGCTCGCATTTGGGACCGCCGTGGAACTCGGGGCAGCACGCCTTCTCGCGCTCAATGCACAGCCGCTGGTGCAGCGACGCTTCGGTGCGGTCGTCGCCCGAGGTCCACCACTCGGCAATGTCGTCCTCGTAGCGGCCCATGAGCCGGTGGCACGTCTCGTCGCGTTCCCCGCACACGGCGTCGGAGATCTCCGCCAGCCGCGTCTCGCTGTCGTCGTACTTGGGCAGGTTGGCGTTCTCCCACACCGTGTTCCCGCCGCCGTACGTGCCGCCGCGCGTCTTCTCGTACGCCTGTGTCGCGCCGGGCCGAGCAACGCAGGCGGGAAGCGGCCGTCGTGTTACTTAGAGATCGCCTTGCGTAGGTACCCAGCCGCCGCACCGGGACGGACCTCCATGAAGCCGCGGACGAGCTTCTTGCACGCGTCGCACTTGCCAAACACCGGGCTGAGCTTCTCGGGCGTGAGCGTGACCGTCCTGGCCTGCGCCGCCGCCGCTAGCAGCACAACGACGGCGGCCGTGGCCGCGAGGGCCCACCGCTGCACCCGCCTGGCCATCCTGACGTCGCCGCCCAACTGGGTCCGCTCCAGTGTCCAGGGTGTTCGGCTCGGACGTGGCCTTGCTGACGCCGCCTTCGCCCGCGTCACCGTTGTCTACAGCTTGCACCGGTGCTCCAGCCTCTACGGACGCCTTCGCTGCCTCTCACGCCCTCTCTCTCGCTCCTGGCCTGGCCCTGCAAGCCTCCAGCGCCACTGCGTCGGCCTCCCAACGGCCTCGCGGAGCCGCCGCCGCCGTCCGCCGCCGCCGTCCGCCGCCGCCGTCGCCGCCGTCCGCCCAAATCGAACTTTCTAGAAACATTCAATGACGTCATGGGATGTCCTGACAGGCTTTCTGACAGAAAGGCCACGTGGACAGCGGCCATGCAGCGGACGACGCAGCGGACGACGACGCGGACGACGTAGACGACGCAGCGGACGGCGCAGCGGACGCAGTGGAGGATGCAGTGGACGACGTAAAGGACGACGCAGCGGACGCAGTGGAGGTTGCAGTGGAGGACGTAGAGGACGACGCAGCGGCGCGAGCAAGGTAGAGGCTGCCGCCACGGCCAGACCGACAGCAACGACCACCGTTCGGCTGAGCGACCCGGCGGACCGACGAAGGACCAGCTAGGACGTGCAACCATGGCGGCTGCGAAAGTAGCCCGCGTCAACGCGCTGCTGGCCCGCGTCACCAAGGGCCGCGCGGGCTTCCCGCTGCGGCCGGACGTGCAGCAGATCGAGCTCACGGCCGCGAGCAACGGCGCGGGCGCGTCGGGCGTCCGGTACGCGCAGGGGGGACGGCGGCGGCGCCTAGGCAGAGCCCAGTACTAACCGGCGCGGCGCGGTGGCTGCCTGCGTCGGGATGCGGCCAGTCACTTTGTGCGGGAGGACCTGCCGAGCCTCAAGTACGCCAACGCGGACCGGGGCCTCCAGGTCGTGCTGCGCCGCGACCCGGGCGCCGCGTCGTCCATGACGGTAGTTCGCCAGGGTGGCGCACCGCAGACGTTCGACCTCAAGGGCAAGCGGGCCGACGAGATCGTAAGCCTGCTGCGGTCCAACTTTGCCGCATGACACGCTCGCACCCACCCACACATTGTACAGCAAAGCGAGCAAAAGCATATGCATTCAATAGTTCAAACAGTTAGCTGGTACAGTTGCGTTGCAACGGCAGGTGCCAGCGCGCATCTACTGGCATTGCAAGGGCCACGCCTACTCGGTCACGGCAATGGCAATCATGCTGACGACGCCCGAGACCATGGCAAGCACCTCGCAGACGCTCTGCCACGGCGACGGGTCCTCCAGCAGCGACGGAATGATGCCCACTGCGACGGAGAGGCGCAAAAGAAAGAGGCGATCCCCCGATTAGACATCTCCTTCGGCGTACACGGGTCGCTCTCGGGCGAGCCGCGGGCGTACCGGCGGCAACGTAGATGAAGCCGCCGCCCGTGAACGGGATGACCCACTCGATGGCCGCCGAGCCGGCGTCGGTCCAGAGGCCGACGGTGGCCACGAGCGTCCCTGATTGCTCCATGCCCGCCATCCCGCGGTCAGCATGGTCAGTGGCAGCACAGTCGCGGCCTGTATTCGGATGGAACTGTCCCTCTGCCGGTCGCGCACCGATCAGGGCGCCGATGGCCGTGCCGATCTGGGCGACGACGGCCTGCCGCCAGGTGTAGCCGGACTGCAGCAGGATCGCGACGTCGCCGATCTCGTGCGGGATCTCGTGGAAGAAGACGGCCACCGTCGTCGTCAGGCCCATCTAGCGGAGCGCGCAGGCATTCGCAGCCACGCCCCACATGGACGCGGTCAGCGCCGGCACGCCTACCCGATCGCCTCGACGCGCTTGCTCCTCACCTGCGGGTTGGCCGCGAACGAGGCGCCGATGGCGAGGCCGTCGGTAAAGTTGTGCGCGGCGTCGGCGACCAGGTTGAGCACCGCCGCCACGCCCCGCGGCTGCGTCTGTATCCACGCCATCGGTGAGGTATCCAGCGCGCGACGCTGGTCAGCGTCCAGGGCGCGCTGCCTCTCGTGCACAGTGGCTGGGCCCGTACCGCCGACGCGGGCTGCGCGTGGCCGTGGCTGTGGCCGTGGTGGCCGCCGCTGCCTTGCGACGACAGGCGCGCCAGCTTGTCGACCAGGAAGAACGCAATGAAGCCGCCCAGCACGCCGAGGCCGACCAGCAGGCCGGGCTCCTGCAGCGCCTCCGCGACGCTGTCGTGCGAGTGCGAGTGGCCGTGCGAGTGCGAGTGGCCGTGGCCGTGGCCGTCGCCGCCGGCGCTGCCCGAGTCGGCGAGCGCGTGCGGGATCAGGTGCAGGAAGACGTCGCCGAGCAGGCCGCCGACCGCGAAGCTGACCAGCGTCTTGAGCACGGGCGAGTCGTGGCGCAGTTGGCGCATCGGCAGAATCGACAGGAGCACCAGCGGGCTGAGCGAGATGAACAGCGTCGCCAGCACCGCCTGCGTCCCGGGCGCCTGCGCGAACCACAGCTCGCGCCACTTGGCGGCGTCCGTGCCGGCTGTGGCGCCCTGCACGGCCAAGTCGTAGGCGATCGTCAGCGGCCGCTGCCACCACGGCTGCTCCGCCAGCGCGTTGGCCTTGGCCGCGGCCGCCGGCGGCGGTCGCGTCCGCGGCTTTGGTGCGTGCTCGTGCGTGTGGTCGTGCGAGTGCGCGTGGCCGTGGTCGTGGCCGTGGTCGTGCGAGTGCGAGTGGCTGTGGTCGTGCGCGTGCGCATGCCCGTGGTCGTGGACGGGCGCCCGCTGCGCCGCGGCGGCCGTTGGGCCCGCGACGAAGGCGACCAAGAGCGCGAGCAGCAGGGCCGACGCGAGGACGGCGAGCGCCGTGCGCCCGCCGGCCGTCCGTCGCCGCGCCATCGTACCGCGCTCCATAACGGCGCCGACCCAGCGACAGTGCGCGCAATGACGTCAACGTAGGCTTGTGCGGCAGGCAGGCCGGCCGCAAAGGCACCACGGCAGCGCCGTGGCAGGATCCTTGCTGCGCGCCCCACGGCGGGCGCTGCCTGGACCGCGCATCTGCATCCGCCGCTTGCCCGGGCCCTTCGCCTTCTGCAACCGTATGCTCGCTGGCATGGACCGCCACGCCCTATACCTGCTATATGGGGGCGTTCTTTTACTGTACACGAGCGGCGTCCGGCAGAACGTCCACCAGCATGGACGACACGGCGTGAATCGGGAAGCCGACGACGTTGTAGTAGCAGCCCTCGATGCGGTCCACAAACATGCCGGCCAGACCTTGGATGCCATAGCTGGAGCGTGCGGAACGCCACTCACGCCGGGCGAGGGGATCGCATGTTAGACCGCCGGCGCCGTTCCGCATGCTGGTGGCGGAGATGCCTCGTACCCGCCGGCCTTGTCGCTGTTGGGCCGCGTACCGTGCAGGAACGTGAGCCTTGCTCTGGGTTAGTCGCAGCAACTCTGCATGGGCGTCTCTGCGCGGGGGGCCATACAAGGGCTCGTTGGTCGCGACATAGGCGGCGACCAGCTCCGGCGACAGCGCGGCAAAGCGCACCTTGGTGCGCTCGATCCGCTTCCGAACGACATCTGGACGAGTCGCAGCGCGGTGACGTCCCGTGCTACGTTAGACTGCGCCAAACGGCATGCCCAAGGCGCCGCGCTCCGCCTCCAGCCGAACCTTGCCTCCAGCCCTCGCCAAACCGGGCCATGACGATGGCTGAGGCGACGCCACGCCACAGCACTTACGCTACATGTCGGTTGCCTGGACCTGGCCAAGTGATGGCGCACCTCGTCGTACCTGTCTCCACGGTGTGGTCGCGCCCGCTGAGGCGTTGCAGCATGGCCGTGGCCTCCGCGGCGTCCCGCGGCTTCTCCAAGATGTGGCCATCACAGACGACAATGGTGTCAGCGCAAATAATCACCAGGCCGTTCGGGCCGGGAGGCGGGCCCTGCCAAGCCCCAACCCAGCCAATTGGGCGGACGGCGCCAGGAGTTGGAGGCGCGGCCGCACGACGTCTTCAACGCGCGCGCGTACCTGCTGCTGCAGCCGCTCCACGACCGACGTCAGCTTGCCCAAGGCGGTGGCCTGGACGTAGTCCCCGGCGGACGCGAACGAGGCCTTGTCCAGCGTCTCTTCAAAGCTCGAGACCTCCACGCGGAACCGCACTCCCTGCGACCACGCGGAACACCAGGCCGCGCGTGTGCTACCGTTAGCCCGGTGGCAGATCTTGCCGACACGTGCCCTATGTCCGGGCATGCCATTTGCCGGAGCAGTTCTTGCCGCCGCGGCGACGCGGAGGCCAGGACGACGTCCATCTGATTGATGGCGTCCAGCTGGTGGAGCAGCATGGTCGCGACGAGTCCGCGCGGCGGCGCGTGCTCGCCGTCCGCCAAACCGAATCACACAGCCCACACCAAAGATCTAGGTCGCCCCAGTCTTCCGGCAGCCGCGGGAGCAGGCGTCAACGGCAGCCGCTATTGGAACGTCAAGGCCGAGCCGCGGCCGCCGCGAGGGGGCCACGACCACCGCGCCGTCGCGACTTCTCTGCGGCGCCCTTGTCCAAGTGGGGCGCTGCTCTAATCAGCCGTCGGCCGCCGAGAGTTTCTCTTCCACAGAGAGCCCATATGCTCGCCAGATGGGGACGGCTCGGTGCCTATGACGTCATGCCTATGACGTCATCACAGGACGCGGCAGGCGGCTGTGGACCCTGCGGAGCGGCCGGACGTCCGTCCCCCGGCGCAGGGCACGAAGCTGGTGGACGCGGCCCACTCCAGCCAAAAGCGACGGACGGCGAGACCCACCCGCAAGGTTAGGGCAGCAGCGGCGGTACGGTATTGGTTACTCGCTCGCTCATGGATGCCAGACAAGGATCGTGGCGCGGACCGGTCAGCGCCCAGGACGCCCGCGCCGCGCTGGCGGCCAGCAGCTCGGCAGCCATGGCCCGCCAGCCACTCACGATCCTCCACTTCAACGATGTCTACGAGCTGGAGGTACCTGCAGAACCACGTGGCGCTGGCCACGGACATTCCGCTGACCGGGCCGCAAAGCTTCGCGTCGCCGCCCCCGATCGCAGGAGCGCAACGTCGAGCCGGTGGGCGGCTACGCCCGCTTTGTCGGCAAGGTGCGCTCGTACGACGCGCTCAACCCGCTCATCCTCTTCTCGGGCGACCTCTTCTCGCCCTCGAACCGTGCGTACCGGCGAGTGTCCTAGCAACGCCAGCACCATGGAACCGCCCACCTGACCGTGCGCCCGCCTGCTGGTGGACCGCCGCCGCGGTCGGCAGTGAGCGTCATTACGCGTGGGAAGCACATGGTCGAGGCCATCAACCGAGTCGGCGTCCACGCCAGGTGCCGGCCGCGGCTCTGTGGCCGCGCACGCACTGGCAAAGGCTCCTAACCCCTAAACCAAGCGGCTGCGGCGCATCGGTCCACTGCAGCTGCATGGGCAACCACGACTTGGACTACTCGCTGAGCAACTTTGAGAGCCTGGCGCCCGCGTGCAACTTCCCCTGGGTGGTCAGCAACGCGATCGATCGGGAGACCGGGGAGCCGCTCGGCGGGTGCCACCGGACCGTGGTGCTGGACCACCACGGCTGGCGCGTCGGCGTGATCGGCCTCATCGAGTACGAGTGGCTCGAGACGCTCTCGACCGTGCCGGTCAGCCAGGTGGCGTGGACCGACTACGTGACCGTCGGCCGCGAGCTGGCGCGGCAGCTGCGCGAGCAGGACAAGGTGGACCTCGTCGTCGCCCTGACCCACATGCGCGTGCCCAACGACACCCGGCTGGCCAAGGAGGTCCGTGGCGCCACCCGCCACGAGCGCACGCGTCAGACAGCGAGTTGTGGCTGAGCAGGTCGGGCATCCCTTGCACCCGGGGGCACGGCGTGCCGGCTGGGCAGGCGCCCGAGATCGATCTGGTGCTGGGCGGGCACGACCACGACCGGTACATGCGCACGGAGAACCGGACGCTGCTGCTGAAGAGCGGCACCGACTTTCGGGACCTGTCGGTCATCACTGTCGCGGCCGAGCAGCCGGCCGTGGACGCGGCGACGCCGTGGGCCGAGCGGCCGCCGGTGGCGCTGAGCGTCGAAGCCATCACGATCACGCGCGACTGCCCGCCGGACGACGCGGCCGCGCGCCTGGTCAAGGTCCACCTGTCGCACGTCGAGAAGCGCATGGGCAAGGTGCGCGAGTCCCGCCCGAGGGGTGAGGACATGGGCGCGGCCGACCGGACTGACCTGACAGTGTTTGTACTTGCTGTGATCGCGTGTACTACGCAGGTGCTGTGCAGCCTGACCATGCCGCTGGACGCGCGGTTCAGCCAGATCCGCACCTGCGAGACCAACGTGGCCAATTGGGTGCGTCGCGAGCATTTGCCGTTGGTCGCTCCGACCGTCGTCCTAACGCGCGCACCAGGCGCTGCGCCTGCATGGCGGTTCGGCGGGCGAAGGTGGCCGACACGATGATGACCTGGCTGAGCACGGACGTGGTGATTCTCAACGCGGGCAGCCTACGCACGGACGGCATCATCCCCGCGGGGCCGTTCACGATGCGGGACCTCGTCAAGCTCCTCCCCATGCAGGACGAGGTCGGTCCGCGTAATGCGTGTGGCCCGCCAATGCTGGCCATGGCCTGACTGCCGCGCCCACGTCCATTCGCCTGCGCACCCCGATCCCAGCTGACGGTGCGCGCGGTCACGGGCGCGCAGCTGCTGGCGGCGCTCGAGAACGGCGTGTCCAAGTACCCGGCCATGGAGGGCCGCTTTCCCTGCGTGGCCGGCGTGCGCTTCAGCTTCGACCCGTCCAAGCCGGCGGGCGAGCGCATTGCCGCCGCCCGCGTGGAGGTGCAGGGCGAGCCGCTGGACCTGGCGCGTGAGTACCGGCTCGCCACCAAGGAGTACCTCGCGACGGGCCGCGACGGCTACAGCGCGCTCGTGGGCGCCCGCGAGCTCGTCAGTGCCGAGAACTGCCCGACGCTGCCGGTGCTCATGCGCACGCACCTCACGCTGCTGACGGTCGCCTCGGCGTTCATGCAGCCCAACCCAGCCATCCACCGCGCGCTCACCAAGCTGATGCGCCCGCTGCACGCGCACCGGACGGCTGAGGCCGAGACGCCGACGGACGGCACGGCGCCCGCGGCGGCCGCCGCCGAGCCGGGCCCGCGGGAGGCGTCCGACCCGCCGAGCACGACCGTGCCGGAGCCGCCGTCCGCGGCGGCCGCCTCGGGCGGCCAGGAGATCTCGGCGGCCGAGGACCTCACGCGGCCGTCGGTGTGCCTGATGTCTTCCGACGACGAGGACGAGGAGACGTACCCGGCGTGCGCCAAGGCGCACTGCCGCGCGCAGGAGCCGAGCCGGAAGCGGCGGCGCTCGGTGCTGGTGGACCGCGACGTGCGGCGCGACATGCTGCGCGTCACCGCCGAAGTGGATGGTCGGATCGCCGTGCTGTCCCACGACGGCTACCAGCAATAGTCGGTGTACAATGTCATGTAAAATACACTGCCATAGCTCAGCGACAGCATCCATTTGATGGCCTCCACGCCATGCCATGACGGCGATGATGGCGGTCTGCGTCCCCGCTGCGGCGTGCGCTGCGGCGTGCACTGCGTCCGCCTGCTGCGCCGTGCGTCCGACGGCGCGCCGGGCCCAACCCTATGACGTCATCTGAACGCGGGGTCAGCGGCTGCTGCGCTGCGAGCGGACGGCGACACAACAACGGCGGCTGACGCGGCCTGGCGACGACGGCGGCGCCGGCGGCGGCCGCCGGCAGCGTCTGCATGCAGAGGACGACGCAGAGCGCGCGCAGGACGGCACGGTGGTTGACGCTGGGGAGGGCTGCGAAGAAGCGGGCTGGTAGAGGGCACGGAGCGGTTTCCTGGGAGCCATCAACGCCACGGCCCACTCGGCCCACCTTGACGGCGCTGGACCCACCGGACGCCTGGGATGGTGGGCCAAGGGCAGAAACGACGGCGCCAAACGTGGGAGGGGGCCGCGCACGGGGAGTGCGAGGACACGGCCGAGACGTACCGCGAAGCCTGGAGGGTAGCTCCGCCGCCGCTGGCCTCGGCGGCGGGCGCACTTTGCCGCCTGTCTTGACCACCGCCGCCCGGCCGCCGCCAACGGAAAAGCAAGGAGAAGAGCCCCCACACGGCAAATCCGCCAGAGAACTGGCTGAACGGGGCGTCCGTTCTTGCAACTCGTACCAGCACCTCGACGCCCGGGATTGGTCGGTACCCGCTGAGCCCCTGCGGACGCTGCGGCACTGCTCTCGTGGTGAGGACGCGCCGGCTCGGCGCGGTCCCGCCGCCGCCGCTGAAAGCATGGCCGACGTGGCTGCGCTGCAGGCGCGCATCGCCAGCCTCGAGGCGCAGCTGGCGGAGCGCACAGCCCAGGTCGAGCAGCTGACGGCCACACTGCAGCTGGCCAACGCGGAGCTGGACGCATACCGGGCGTCGGGCACGCCCGGCGGCGGCGCCGCGGCTGGCAAGTCGTCGCCGCTGCCGCCCAAGCCGAACCGCGTGCCGCCGCCGCCGCCCATCCTGGCCTCGGGCATCACCACGGCAGGCGCGTCAGCCGCGCGCGCCGCGTCGCCCCTGATCCCGCCGCCGCCGCCCCTGCTGGCATCGTCGTCGGTGTCGAGCACGTCGACGACGCCGGAGCCTCCCGCCGTGCTACCGCCGCCGCCGCCGTCGGCCGCGTTCACGGCGCGGTTGGGGCGCTCCATGCCGGCGCTCAGCCCGCCGCCGTCGCTGGCGCAGCTCGCGCTGCCGCCGCCCGTGCCGCCGCCGCCGATCACCGTCCGGTCGCCATCCGTGCTCTCGCCGCTCGTGCCGACGGCGTCGGCGCCGGCGGCGCCCAGCCCACGAGCGGAATCGCACACACCGCTGGCGGCGGTGCCCTCGCCGACGGTCACGCCAGCGTCTCCAGCACCTGTGTCCGCTCCACCGGCGTCGGTGGGTGCGGGCCCGCGCATCCCATCGCCGATGCTGCCGCGGCCCATCATCACGACCCCGACGCCGCTGGGGTCGGCCGAGTTCACGTCGGGCAGCTCGGGCAGCGTCAACCTGCCGCTGCCCGCCACCGCGGGTGCGGGCGCGGGCGCGGACGCGGACGAGGCCGAGCGCGTCGAGGTGCGAAGCCCGGCGCCCGGCGCGGTGCAGGAGCCGGAGAAGCGGCTCGCGCAGTTCTTGGACCCCGCGGACGTCGCGCTCGCGCTGATCAACGAGGACAGCATCGAGCCGCGCGTGGCCGACGAGCCGGAGCGGCCCATGAAGCGGGTGCCGTCGGTCGAGGAGGTTGAGCAGGCGCTGGCCACGCCCACGTCGGCGCCGTCGTCGGCGTACCCAGAGTGGGTGCTGTACAACTGGGTGCGGCCGCCGCAGCCCGGCGTGTCGCCGACCGACCCCAACATTCTCAACAAGCCGCCGCTCCTGCGGGTACGGCCGCGGAAGCTGCCTCATCCGAGTTGGCCGTCCCTTCCCCCTGCACTGACGTTGACTGGTGTGACGCACGCGTGGCGATTGCACCCCAGGCGCTCGCCGAGGACAACTTTAGCATCGCGCGCAAGGTCTGCAGCTGCATGCAGGGCCAAGAGCTCGACGAGCTCGTGCAGCAGCTGGTGCGCCTGGCCGACGGCAACGGCCTCGTCAGCTCGCTGCTGGAGGGCGCCATCAAGGACGAAGTCGCCAATGCGCGTGCGTCTCCGCGCGCAAGCACGAGGCTGGGCGTGCCGAATCGCTGTCCTGCTCACGCCCGTCGCTTCACGCCGGCGGCGCGTGGCCTCGTTGGGGCTTGCAGAGTCGGCGACGACGCTCTTCCGGAGCAACTCGGTGGCGTCCCGGGTGATCTCGGTCTACTTCCGCATGGCCGGCAAGGCGTACCTGCACGCGACGCTGAAGCCGGTGCTGACGCACCTCCGCGCCATGGGCGACCTGGAGGTCGACCCGAGCAAGGAGACCGTGCCGGAGCGCCAGCGGCAAAACATGAACAAGCTCAAGTCGACCACGGGCTTTGCCTTCCGCGCCATCGTCGGCTCGGCCGACGCCTGCCCGCCGTGCGTGCGCTGCCTTCGTGTGGTTGGGGGCACGCGGCCGAGGGCTAAACGCGCATGTGGGCTGCCACCCCCGGGTGCGGCTCCATTCCCACAGGACGCTGCGGCACATTTGCTGCCGGCTCCGGGACGAGATCGAGTCGCGGTTCCCGGGGCATGGCTCGATCGGAATCGCCAGCTTTCTGTTCCTGCGGTTCCTGGTGGCCGGCATTGTGGCGCCCGAAGCCTTTGGCCTCACGCGAGGTACGCCCGCACCTGCCTAGGCCAAACATGGCAGGGCGTCAACTAAGCCACGATGCACGTGAGCCTCCGCGCTTGCTTGGAGGGCGCGCGGCAATGCAGTTGCGCCCTCCCCGGTGGAACGGCGCACAGCGGTTCTCGTCTCAAAGACGCTGCAAAACATGGCCAACCAGCTGCGCTTCCGCGGCCTCGAGGCGTACCTATCGCCGCTCAACACGTTCATCGAAGCCAACGAGCCCGCCCTGCAGTCCTTCTTCGCCGCCATCGTGGTACGGGGAGCCACCCCACGCAAACGTCGGCGCGTGCGTGCGCCGGCGCTCACCAGAGCCGGTCCCCCTTGCTGCACTGCGCCTTGTTCGCGTATCCAGGCGACACCGCCACAGACAGTTTCGTGGCCGGTGCTGACGCCCATTGCGATGGTGGAGGAGAGCGCGTCGCGCGTGGCCACGATGATCACCATGTCGCTGGACCGCGTGTCCCTGGTCCTGCAAGAGCTGTTCCGCACCGAGGTGCGGTCACACACAGTTTGCGCGCGTGTGTTCGAGCGGAGCTCGGCTTATGGCTCGGTCGTGTCCATGCCTTGCGCGCCTGGTGCCGACAGACCTACAAGCACAGCCGCGCTGACGACCTGCTGACGCTCCTGTACGATATGCCGCTGAACGCGCCCAACGCCACGCCATCGGCCGCCGTCCTCGAGCGTTTCCAAGCCGTACGAGGCGCGCCTCAGCCCCAGACCAGGGTGGGATGGTCGCGCCGGGCTCACGAGCAGAGCGCATTTCTTTGCACTTCCGCTGCGTCGCCGCAGGAACTGGAGCGCAACAACGACGAGGTGCTGTACCGGCTGGCGCAGCTGGCCGCCAGCACCAAGGACGCCGACGCGATCTACCGGGGCATCATCAAGGTGCTCCTGGCGCGCAACCGGGCGCTGCCGTTTGTGCTGCGGATGGTGGACGACGACCTGCAAGCGACCGGTACCGGCGGCGTGCGTGCGTGCCGTCGCGATGCCGGTATGACGCGCACACTCACCCACCAGGGCCGGGCAACGCTCGTGCGGCCGGTTGCCTTCCGCCCACGCAGCGCCGGGGGCGACGATCCTGGCCGAATCGAGCGTGGCGGCCCGGATCATCAACGCGTACATGTACTTGCACGCGCGGCAGTACCTGAAGCACGTGCTCGCCGACGTCGTGCAGGACGTCTGTGCCTCGGGCCAGGACTACGAGGTACGGTCGCCCGGCCGCTCCGCTGAGGCAAGCGTGGGGACTGCACGCGGCGGGATCGGCTCACCCACCGACAGACGCTGGTGATGCACGCTGATTGCAGATGATCGTGGGCATTGGCTCACAAGCGACGTGGCAAAAGGACGTCGACGCGCTGTCGCAGGCCGCAGCGCGCGTCTTGGGCTGCATCGCCAACTCGGCGCGCCGGTGCCCGCCGTCGATCCGGCAGCTGTGCTGCGAGCTGCGAGAGCGCCTCGTCGCGCGCACGGGCCAGCCCACCTTGGCGCGCCAGGTCATCGCGCAGGCGCTGCTGACGCGCTGCATCTCGCCGGCGCTGGCATCTCCGCAGTCGTACGACCTGGTGACGTACCCGCCCAGCGAGCCGGCGCGGCGCGCGCTGGTCGTGCTCTCGTACATCGTGCGCCACCTCGGCGCCGGCACAACGTTCAACGTCGCCAAGGACCCGACGACGATCCTCTTCAATGACCTGCTGCGCAGCCACAGCGACATCATCAGCGACTTTGTGGACCGCATCGCATCGTCGCTCAACAGCTTCCCCGCCGACGCGAGCACCGAGTTCACGCTCGACGCCGCCGGTGCCGACCGCGCCCTCCTGGAGTTCCGCGCGTTCCTAGTGAATGACACCCTGGAGCAGCTCTGCGTCCAGATCGGCGGGCGCAAGACCGAGGTACGGCCCGAGCGCCGACCGCTGGCACTGGAGGGCGTACGTTGCTCACGCCCGCGCCGGCGCTGGCGCTCTTGAGCTATGCAATCTCCCTCAGAATATCGAAATCAAGTACCGCGTGCTGGACCGGCTGTACTGCGTGCTGGCCGACCGCTTCCGCCGCCCGCCGCCCATCTAGAAGTTACCGCAGATGGCCTGTTCTAATCCGAACTGTACAGTATACACCGGAATCGTTATTTTTGCTGCCGTTTATGGCGACGCCGTGAGCGCCACCATGTACTGGTCGGTGAACGGCGTGCGGTATGTGACGCCGAGCGCGCGCATCGCATTGGCCGGCAGGCCAATGTCGAGGAGCACAAGCGTGCCGACAGGGGCGGCCGGCGTGGCCACGCCGGGCTTGGGGAAGCCGAAGCACGCCGTCCACGTCGGTGCGATCGGGGCCATGCTGGCGTCGATCACGGCGCCCGTGTCGCCATCCAGGCCCGACGGCACCTCGAGGGAGATCACCGGCTTTTGCTGCGCGTTGATCCACGCCAACGTGGTCGCCGTCAGCGCGGCCTCCGCCTGGGCACGCGCGCCCTCTTCCGACGCCACCGCCTCCACGATCAGATCCAGCGGCGTCGTGGCCGCCGCGGCGGCGAACGCTGGCATCCAGCGTGCAGAGATTCTGCGCGAGGCACTCTGTCAGCTGCTGGCCGTAGCTGCGCGGCACGCGTGGGCGCGCCGCACCTTCGATGGACTGCACGTAGCGCCCGCCGGCCGCCACATACGCCCGCAAGCCACGCGCCATGTTCTGCACGGTCCGGGCAAGCCGCAGCGAGCGATCTTCCCCGATCCACCGCGTGTTGGCGCCACCCACGATTACTGCTGCCGGCGGATCCGTGCGTACGTGGTACGGCAGCTGCGTCGAGTCGACGAGCATGACGAGCGTGTTGACGCCGTGGTTGATCAGGTGGCGTGCGGTGACCAGCGCGTTCACGCCGCGCTTGTGGTTGCCGGCAAAGACGGCGACGGTGGGCGCGAACGGCCGACCCGACGTGGCCGCCGTTCCCGCTGCATCCCGCCGCCACGTGCGCCGGCGGGAACCACCTACGTGAGATTCAACGGGCGTTTTCGCTTTGCTGCACCGCTGGTGGCCGCGTACCCAGGTACTGCAGGATAAGCTGGGCCACGCCGCGGCCGCCGTTCTCGGACAGCTGGTCCTCGCTCATGGCAAAGTTTTGCACTGGACCGACCGCGGCCCCAGCAAGCACGATTGAAGGACGCGTCAGGCATCACAAGCTCGATGCGCTCGGCACCGCTCGGCCGCCGGCCCTACCGATGAGCGCATCCAACTGGCGCGCCTGCGCGGCCGGCACGGCGGGCACGGGCACGCCGGTGGCGGCCATGAGGTACACCGTCGGCTGGCTGGGCGGTGCTGCCAGCGGCGGCCGCGTCGGCACGGCCGTGGGCGCCCCCGGGACGGCCACAGCTGCTGGCCCCACCGGCGGCGGCCTAGTGGCGTCAACGGCCGCCGGCGCGGCAGGGGCGGCCGCCGGCGCCACTACCGGGGGTGCCGCCGGGCCGCCAGCCTTTGGGAGGCCGTCCAGCACGTTCTCGTGGATGCCCAGCTTGGGCGTGCCGGCCTCGTCGCGCACGCGGTTGACCGAGACCAGGCGGTCCTGCGGCTGGGTGCTGTCGCTGCTGCGGATGGCGTCAAACTCAGCCGCCTTGTTGAACTGGGCGAGGCCTGCGTCAAAGTCAAAGTCGCCCGGTGGCAGCGCGTCGACCGGCTGCTTGGCCCAGGCGTCCGCCCCGTCCTCGTGGCCCTTGCCACGCCGGCCGCGGCCCTTGCCATGCTCTGCGCTCACGTAGCCGCCCATGCCTGGATTGCGCGTAGGCTTTCATCACAGCTCACGGTGCACGGTCAGCCGGGCGCACGTCCGCTGACCTCGTCGGCGTGGGCGTCCTACCGGGCAGCAGCTCCGCGGCACGAGCGAGTGTCGCGGCGGCATCGCCGGCAGCTGGCGCAGCAGCCGGCTGCGATGGCGCCGGCTGTTGTGGCTGCTTTGGTGCAGGCCCCTGGTCCGGCTGCTGCTGCTGCTGGACCGGCTTGCCCTGCTGCTGCTGCTTGCCCTGCTGTTGCTGCCGCTGCTGGGTCTGTTTGCCCTGCTGTTGCTGCTGCTGCTGCTGCTGCTGCTGGGCTGGCTTGCCTTGCTGCGGCGGCTGTTGCTGGCCTTGCTTGCCCTGCGGCGGTGGCTGCTTCCCTTGCTGCTGCTTGCCTTGTTGCTGCGGCGGCTGCTGGCCCGGCTTGCCCTGCTGCTTGGGCGCAGCCTTCGCCGCTGGGGCCGGCCCACCCTGGGTAGCTGAGGCTCCCGCGGGCCCGGCGGCCGCCGGCGGCTGCGGCGGGCGCTGGGCCGGCGCCTGGGCCGGCGCGGCCGGTGCGGACGCGGCCGCAGGCGTTGACCCGGCCGCCGAGACAATGGAGACGTCGGCAATGTCCAGCGAACGGAGCAGCACCTCGGGCAGCACGTCCGCGGGTGCCTGCGCGTTCACTCGAAACGCCGCTGCTCGGCCGTCCCCACGCCGCGCGATGGCAGCAGCCCGTCAGTCAGTACGCTGGGGCCAACAAACTGCCACGGAGCCGCGCTCGCACCATTGCTCAGCCGCAGGGTCTGGGCGGCCGTGTCGATGGCGGCCACGGTGCCCGTGACGGTCTGGCCGTCCTGCAGCTTGATGGCCACATTGTAGCCCACAAAGTGTTCCGCCATGATGTTCGAGACTTCGACGGCTAAAGGCGCAGACGCGAATCAAGCAAGCTGGTCCCAAGCGCTGCAGCCTAGATCGCGGTCGCCCCCGAGTCGCCCACCGGTCGTTCGGGCGTCCTCGTCGCTCCTGAGCAGGCCGGGGGCCGCCCGTCTCAATGTCCGGCCGTGGGCGGTCGGCACCGTCCTCGTCAGAGGCCGTCGTTTTCGCGCCGAGAAAAAGGTCTGTTTTTCGCGCCAAATCTCGACACGGTCGGCGACAGCGGGCTCCTGGCTGGGGGGGCGGGGGGCGCTCGCTCTCCGTCATCCCCGGCAGAGGTGGTGGTGGTGGGGCGGGTGTATTCACTGTCAGGGGTGGCGTGTGGCCAGCCAGGAGGGCAGCATTCATGCGGATCCAGCCGCACGACGTGCAGCGCAACCTATCGTACACGTGCCGACACTGTACAAAACACAGAACGCAGCAGGGCTTACAGGATGATGCAGGCGCTGGCCTTCTTCTTCTGCTTGGGCGCGAGGTTGCCCGGCGGGAAGCGCACGGTGATGCAGCCGGCGTTCGGTTGGTCCAGCTCCACGGTGAGCTGGTTACGATACTTTTTGAGCAGGTTCTGGATGGCCGGCTTCACCTTGGGGATGTTGTCCACCGAGTGGTTGCCGCGGCCGACGATGATGACCAGGTGCTCCTTCTTCTGCTCGAGGCACTGCGCGATCCGCGCCTCGGTTCGCTCGATGGCCTCCTTCACCTGCAGGCCGTGCAGGTCGATCGAGTCCGGGTCCACCAGCGCGTTCTTGGCCGCGAAGACCACGTCGGCGGCCTTCTTGTTGGCTTCCTTCATGAGCTGGTCGTGCTTCTTGCCCTCCAGCGAAAGCTCCTTGGCCTTGGCCTTGTCGCCGCGCCGGTACGCCTCCTTGGACTTTTCGAAGCACTCGTTGCGCAGCTTGGCGTGCTTGTCGGCCTCGGCGCGCCACACGTCCGCCTCGGCGTTGCCCGCCGTGTGGTGCAGCTCCTTCTCCGCCTCGGTCGGGTGCCGCTTGGCCGGGCCCGAGCCGGGCGAGCCGGGCGAGGCGGGCGAGGCGGGCGCGGCCGTGTGGCCGTGCCGGCTGCTCGAGTTGCCCATGGCGGCGGCGACCGGCTCTTCCGTGCAATCTCCTTGACGAGGCGCCCAAGGCCGGTTGTCTGCAAGGCGCCCAGACGCCGCCGGCCTCTACAGGCGCCGTCCACAGCCCGCCGACGCGAAGCCGCCGCCGCGTTCCACGTGCAGCGTCGGCGCTGTCTCATCGACATTCTGCCACCATTCTGCCACCGTTCAGCCGATTTTCCACCTTTCTGACAGCGCACTGTCAGACAATCTGCCACTGTTCTGCCACGTTTCTGCCGTAGTTCCACCCCTGGCTGCGGTGTCTGCCGGTGTTCTGCCGGTGTTCTGCCGGCCCTTCGCTCTGTGGCGTTGCTGTGGCGCGAAGGCGCTTCTGCCGGCGCTCTGCGCTTGTGGAGGGTAACGTGGCGGCGGGGGGTAACGTGAGGCCACGTGGTGAAAACGGCCGCTGGCGCGCGCAGTCGCAGCGGACGACGACGCAGCGGACGACGACGACGCAGACGACGACGCGGACGACGACGCAGCGGACGACGACGCAGCGCACGACGACGGCGGCGAAGCCTGGAAGGCGGGCCATCACGCAGCGGCCGACGAAGCGGACAACAAAGACGTCGAAGAGGCCAGAGACGACGCAGAGGACGACGCAAAGGACCACGCGCGCCTTTTCTGGTGGACCGAGCAGGCATCGAGCCTCGTTGAGAACGGACAGTGAACCGGCCCAACTGCCACAGCAGGTTGTGGACCGAGCAGCGGTTCGACGACTGGGCACGGGCGACGGAGCTGGACACCGTCGCCGTCGCCGTCGCCGTCGCCGTCGCTCACTTCTTCGCTTACATACCGGCCGCCGCGGGCTTCCGCACGGATCGGCCCACTGGATTCGAAAGTCCGGTTGGAACCGAGAGACGGTCCGCCGGCGCCGCTGCGGCGTGTCGTGTGTGCCACCGGCTGACCGTGACAAGCGGCTTGTTGGGCTGCGGGGCCTGGTGGGATGCAGCAGCGGCGCTGCGCCGTAGACGAGCGGGACGCCATGAGTGAAGCGCAGGACTGGCAGCAGCCGCCTGCTGCCGACACGACTATGGACTCGGAGGTGCCCAAGAGCGACGTGCCCACGGACACGGACAAGGTGTCCAAGGTACGCCAGGCACGGCGCAGGCGGGGCTGGCCACACCCGCTGGCCCGGCTTGCTCACGACCGCGGCGTTGCACGGAATGGCACGGTGGCGCGACCCGCCCGCAGGACCCGGCGGCGGAGGAGGTCAAGAAGCCCAACTACGTCTTGCGGTATACCCTCCAGGGCCACCGGAAGGCGCTGTCCAGCGTCAAGTTCAGCCCGGACGGGAAGTGGCTCGCGTCGGCCTGTGCGTGCTGGACCGGGCTCCGAAGGACGGGGGAGGGCGCGTACGTCGCGGTGCTAACCCGCCACCAGTGCTGTCGCCGGGCACGCCGCCTCGCAGCCGCTGACAAGACCATCAAGATTTGGGACGCGCTGGACGGTGAGTTCCAGCAGACCCTGACCGGCCACTCGCAGGGCATCTCGGACATTTCTTGGTGCGTGGCCTCGCCGGCGGCATGGGCCGTGGCGCAGGGCATGCGTACCGACCGACGCCGCGCCATTGGTACCCTGCGGGCTGTGGCGGGCCGCGCGTGTGCAGGTCGTCGGACGCCAAGTACATCTGCTCCGCCTCGGACGACAAGACGATCAAGATTTTCAACGTGCAGACGGTGCGTGCGCGCGCCATGGCGCCTCAGCGCGCGCGCCGCGCTTTGCTCATAGACCAGCGATCCTCCACGCTGTCGTGACGGCTTCAGGGCCAAGATGTGAAGACGCTGACCGGCCACACCAACTACGTCTTCTGCGTCAACTACAACCCGCAGTCCAACCTGATCGTGTCGGGGTCGTTTGACGAGAGCGTGCGCATCTGGGACGTCAAGTCCGGTACGCCGCACTTTAGGCCCTCCAGACGTGCCCGCCACCCAGCAAGCTCTGACGCGTGGTTGCGCCGCTCCCTTCGCCTTTGCTTGGGCGTCGGCAGGCAAGTGCCTCAAGGTCATTCCGGCGCACTCGGACCCCGTGTCGGCCGTGCACTTCAACCGTGACGGCACGCTCATCGTGTCGGCCAGCTACGACGGCTTGGTGTATGCGCCAGCTGCCGCTGCGGCGGTCGCGGCCGCACGCAGGCTCCCTAATGGCCCATCGCTGTGCGTCCCGTTGCTCCCACGGTCAGGCGCATCTGGGACACGGCGAGCGGGCAGTGCCTCAAGACGCTCATCGACGACGACAACCCGCAAGTGTATGCCGCGCTTAGCGCGCCGCGGCTTTGGTCAGGCACCTTGAATGGGGTGGCTCACAGTACAGCGTCGCCGGCTCACCCCGCGCGGACTCCCCAGCTCCTTTGTCAAGTTCTCGCCGAACGGCAAGTACATTCTGGCGTCGACGCTCGACAACACGCTGCGCCTGTGGAACTACTACACGGCCAAGTGCCTCAAGACGTACCGGGGGCACAAGAACGAAAAGTACTGCATCTTTGCCTCCTTCTCGGTCACTGGCGGCAAGTGGATCGTGTCGGGCTCGGAGGACAACTGCATCTACATCTGGAACCTGCAGACCAAGGAGATCGTCCAGGTCCTCCAGGGCCACACCGGTACGCGCGCCCGCCCATCCTCCGGTGCCGGCCGTGGCTGTGGGCGAGGCTTGCTCACGAACGTGCGGCCGTCCCGTCCGCGTGAGCGGCCCGGCGCAGATGTCGTGCTGACGGTCGCGTGCCACCCAACACAAAACATCATCGCGTCGGGCGCGCTGGAGGGCGACAAGACCGTCAAGTTGTGGCGGTCGAGCACGTGAGGGATTCGCCGCGTGCGTGCCTTTGTGAATCAAGAAATTAGGGTAGGCTGCTCTGTAGGTCCTCTTTTGCCGCATGTACATCAGCTGTAAGCCTTCTGCTGTCCAGTTCAATCCATATCGATGCTCAATGGCACCACGCAAATGTTGTACAAGTGGCCAAGACGCCGCGCCTGGCAAACCCCGGCGGGCCAACGCTGACCCAGGCTGCCAACAGAGGCAGGGGCGGCGACGGGGGACAAGGTCCGCAGGGAGAAACGTGAGCCGGCCGGCGGCGGGGGAGAGTACACTACCGAGACAAGAAAAAGGGAAGGGGGAAAAAAGGCAAGCCAAAGAGTACAGCAACAATTTGGCGGTGGCGCTCGCGCGTTTACTTGCGGATGGGCTCGGAAATGATGTGATCGCCTGCCGGCTGATCCTTGCCCGAGAACGCTGGGGAGACGGACAGAGGGGGAAACCGACGGGGGGGCGGGGGGGTGAGCGGTCGCCGCCGATCGTCCGGCCCGCGGGGCGGCGGCAACTCGCCCGTACCGCCTTTCATGCGGTCAAAGAAGCCCGTCGGCTTGCCGCTCTGCTGGAAGGCGATCGCCGCTTGCCCGGGCCCGCCAAAGACGCTGTAGTCGAACGTAAAGCCGCACTTGGGGCAGCCTGCGAGCCGGGGCCGGCGCAGCAGGCGGTCGGCAGCGATTCGCGGTAAGCACGTCTGCGACGCCTGGCTCGATGGTAGCGGCAGCGCCCACGCCGTACCTCGTGCCCGGGCGTTCTTGTTGAGCTCCTGCGAGATCAGGCTGACCTTGTCGAGTAGCGTGTCGATCTTGAAGGCCTGGTCGCGGTTGCGCTTGATCAGCAACTCGCACATCTTCTTGAGGCGATCCAGCAGCGGCAGGTCGATCAGCGCCTGCTCGTCGTCGCCGAGGTTGCCGAGCGAGTTCTTCAGGATCGTGGCCAGCGCCTCGAGCTTGTCCTCCGTAGTCTTGTTGGTGCGGCCGAGCTTGGAGCACATCGCGGTCCACTCCTCGATCTCCTTCTGCAGCGTCTGGATGCGCGCCTCCTGCAGCGTGGCGTGGCAGCAGCACGGGCAACGGCGCGCTCCACCGCATCGCGCGTCGGCACGGGACGTCTTTGCGCCTCAGCAGCGGCGGCAGCAGGTGCTGGGACCGCACCTGGTCGTTGATCTGCGTGTTCAGCGTGTCCCGCTCCGTGGAGAGCTCGGCGATCTGGCCGTCCTTGCTCTCGATGGTCTCGGACAGCTGCTGCGAGAGCTGCTCGTTCGACTGCTTGAGCACATTGATCTCGTGCTCCAGGCCGACGATGCGCATCTGGGGTGATGCTTCGTCAGGTGGCCCGCGTGAACCACCGGCGTGAGCGCGAGGAGCACATGCGCGCTCGCTCTTCACTCAGGCGGCGCCGCACCTGCTGCGCCGAAATCATCTCGTCCTTGGCGGCCAGCTTGGCGACGTTGTCCTGCGCCAGCGCCAGCGCGTTCGCCTTGGCGCTCTCGCCCTCGGCCTGCGCGTCCTGGATGGCGCGGTTGAACTCGGCAATGGCTGCGACCGCGCGGTCGGCCCCCAATTCAAAAAAAAAACACAACGCGGTCTGGGTGGATCAGGGCTGGTGCCCACCAACGCTCACTCGCTGCGGAGCGATAGACGCACCAGCCTCCGCCGCGAGGAGCTGCTGCTGCTTCTGCGCGACGTTCGC
>Ga0180216_1000456_pt1 | contig 43791 bp, 31 predicted proteins | sample eDN3rd37CBELigMG_FD_128879 | JGI IMG/M metagenome (GOLD analysis project Ga0180216, IMG submission 128879) | Enriched Miracle-Growth compost microbial communities from Emeryville, California, USA - eDNA 3rd pass 37_C BE-Lig MG (version 2)... ...
CCGTAGTTGTTCGAGCAGTTGGAGATGGTCGCGCGGACGCCGAACGAGCGCACCCAGGCGCGTACCAGCAGATCCGAGCCGGCCTTGGTCGAGGAGTAGGGGCTCGACGGGTTGTAGGCGGTGGCCTCGGTGAAGCGGGCGGGGTCGTCGAGGGCGAGGTCGCCGTACACCTCGTCGGTGGAGATGTGGTGATAGCGCACGTCGTACCTGCGGACGGCCTCGAGCAGCGTGAAGGTGCCCACCAGATTGGTCTGTACGAACGGTGCGGGGTTGGCCAGCGAGTTGTCGTTGTGGGATTCGGCGGCGAAGTGCACCACCAGATCGGTGTCGGCGACGAGCCGGTCGACGAGCTCGGCGTCGGCGATGTCGCCCTGGACGAAGGTGATCTTGCCGGAGACGGGGTCGAGGGAGGCGCGGTTGCCGGCGTAGGTGAGCTTGTCGAGCACGGTGACCTGCGTGTCGGGTCGTTCCGCGACGGTCTGATGGACGAAGTTCGCGCCGATGAAACCGGCACCACCGGTGACGAGCAGCTTCATTGGGGCAAGCCTACTCATGCGAGACTGTCCGACATGCGCGGAATCATCCTCGCGGGTGGGACGGGCTCGCGTCTGCATCCGATCACCCAGGGCGTGAGCAAGCAGCTCGTGCCCGTCTACGACAAGCCGATGATCTACTACCCGCTCTCGACGCTCATGCTCGCCGGGATCCGCGACATCCTCATGATCACCACCCCACACGACGCCGAGCAGTTCCACTGGTTGCTCGGCGACGGCTCGCAGTTCGGGGTGAACATCACCTACGCGATCCAGCCCTCCCCCGACGGTCTGGCGCAGGCCTTCGTGCTCGGCGCCGACCACATCGGCACCGACCCGGTCGCATTGATCCTCGGCGACAACATCTTCTACGGCCCGGGCCTGGGCACGCAGCTCAAACGCTTCGCGCACATCGACGGCGGGGCGGTCTTCGCGTACCGGGTGTCCGACCCGTCGGCCTACGGGGTGATCGAGTTCGACTCGACCGGTCGCGCCCTGTCGCTCGAGGAGAAACCCGACGACCCGAAGTCGAACTTCGCGGTTCCGGGTCTGTACTTCTACGACAACGACGTCGTCGAGATCGCCCGCTCGTTGACGCCGTCGGCGCGCGGCGAGCTGGAGATCACCGACGTCAACCGCACCTATCTGGAGGCGGGGAAACTGCAGGTCGAGGTGCTGCCGCGCGGCACCGCCTGGCTCGACACCGGCACCTTCGACTCGCTGCTCGACGCGTCGAACTATGTGCGCACCATCGAACAACGCCAGGGCCTGAAGATCGGCGCACCCGAGGAGGTCGCCTGGCGGCTCGGGTTCATCGACGACGAGCAGTTGCGCGCCGCGGCCGAGCCGCTGGTGAAGTCGGGCTACGGCAGCTACCTGCTGGATCTGCTCGAACGAGGAAAGGACCGCTAGGTGCAGTACCGCGAACTGACGATCGCCGGGGCGTGGGAGATCACGCCGAAACAGTTCGGCGACGACCGGGGTGTGTTCCTCGAATGGTTCAAGCAGGAGAGTTTCACCGACGCCGCCGGCCGGCCTCTGGAGTTGGCGCAGGCGAACTGCTCGGTCTCCGCCACCGGGGTACTGCGCGGCATCCACTACGCGGATGTCCCTCCGGGACAGGCGAAATACGTCACGTGCGTGTCGGGGTCGGTGCTCGACGTCGTCGTCGACCTGCGGGTCGGATCGCCGACCTTCGGACAGTGGGATTCGGTACTGCTGGACACGAAGGACCGTCGCGCGATCTTCCTGTCCGAGGGCCTCGGCCACGGTTTCCTTGCCCTCGAGGACAACTCGACCGTCGTCTACCTGTGTTCCACGGGCTACAACCCCGACCGCGAGCACGAGGTGCACCCCCTCGATCCGGAGATCGGGATCGACTGGCCCACAACAGGACCTGATGGCACCCCGCTGACCTACGAACTGTCGGCGAAGGATCGGGCGGCGCCCACCCTGACCGACGCCCGCGAAGCGGGTCGTCTCCCGAACTTCTGACGATTTGTGTGGATTCGACCCCGGTTTCCGGGGTTGGATCCACACAAATCGATCGGTGCGGAACCGGAACGACGATCACTGCGTCGAACCGGATATGAACTTGCGAAACGCGTACCGCATCATGGCCGCTCAGGACGGCGTCATCACTCGCGTGCAAGCACTCGACTGCGGGATGAACGCCTCCGCTGTCGACCGGCGGGTCGAGAACGGCGACTGGTTCGCGCTCGCACGCGGCGTCTACCTGCGTGCCGACCGGGAACGCACGCCGGCCGTGGAGCTACGGGCGGCCGTCTACGCGGCAGGCCCCCAGGCCGCGGCATGGGGTCCGAGCGCGGCATGGTGGCACGGCCTGCTCGACCGCGCCCCGTCTCTCCGCTACGTGACCGTGCCGCAGAAGCGCACCCTCGCCCGACGCCACGGGGTGCGGGTGCGCCGGCGCGACCTCCAGCGGCGCGACGTCGTCGTGGTTCGCGGTCTACCCGTCACCGCGCTGCCACTCACGGTGCTCGAAGCCGCCGTCGAAATACCGACGGGCTCGATGTTGATGGATCGCGCGCTGCAGCGTCACACCTCGCTGCCCGCACTCGAGCAGGCACATCGAAGGAATCTCGGGCGCCACGGCGCACCCCGCGCCGCTCATCTGCTGTGTTCGGCTCGCGAAGGTGGCCAATCGCAGGCCGAACGCATCTTCCACCGGCTGCTCCGCAGTGCGGGGTTCACCGGATGGCGAGCACATGCGATGAGCTGCGGCTTCGAGATCGACGTGGTGTTCGACGCCGAGCGTGTCGCGATCGAGATCGACGGGTGGGCCTGGCACTGCGACGCCGAGCGACACCGCCGCGACGCCGAGAGGCAGAACGTCCTGATCAACGCCGGCTGGCACGTGCTGCGCTTCACGTGGCACGCGATCACCCAGGAACCCGACGAGGTGGTGCGGCAGATCCGTCAGGCACTGAATCGGACTTCGGTGGGTTGAACCCCTCTGAGCGGGGTCGGATCCACCCGAATCAGCGGAGGCGGAAGATCACGGCCCGCTGGACGACGAAGTTGATCACCGTCGCAGTGCCCTGGGCGACGACGAAGGCGAAGGGCGTGACCCACCACTCGTCGCCGAGGGCTTCGTTGAGTACGCGGTTGATGCCGACCTGTGCGGCGAACGTCACTGCGTACAGGACCACCACTGCCGCGAAACGGACACGGCTCGGCGGGGCCTTGAAGGTCCAGCGGCGGTTGATCAGGTAGGCGGTGGTGGTGCCGGCCACGAACGACAGGGCCTTCGCGACGTCGCGGGTGACGCCCAGTGCCATGAGCAGGACGTACAGGCCGTAGTCCACGATCGCCGAGAACCCGCCGGTCAGGACGAACCGCGTGAGCTGCGTCTTCAGGTCCAGCGCCTCGTCGGCCGTCGAATCGGTCAACGGCAGTTCGGGAGCCAGCGGGGCGTGGTGCTCCGGCAGCGGCTGCACATGGTCGTGGGATTCCGGCACGCAGACGAGGGTAACGCCCGTGAGGAACAGCATCTTGCCGGGTGACCAGGACACACGGGTAGCCTTTACCCCGATGTCCACGACAGCTACGGAGCAGGCGAGCGAGCCGCTCCCCACCCAGACCCGCACCCTGACCGGCTGGGGGCGCACCGCGCCGACCACCGCAGAGGTGCTGTCCACCCCCGACGTCGAAGTGATCGCCAAGGCGGTCGCGCGGGTCGCGGAAGACAACGAGTCGAAGCCGTCGCACCTGCGTCGCGGTGTCATCGCACGCGGGCTCGGGCGCTCCTACGGCGACCCGGCGCAGAATGCCGGCGGGCTCGTCGTCGACATGACGGCGCTGAACAAGATCCACAGCATCGATCGCGACTCGCGGCGTGTGGTGGTGGACGGCGGCGTCGACCTCGACCAGCTCATGCGCGCCGCGCTGCCGTTCGGCCTGTGGGTCCCGGTTCTGCCGGGCACCCGCCAGGTGACGATCGGTGGTGCGATCGGCTCCGACATCCACGGCAAGAACCACCACAGCGCGGGCAGCTTCGGCAACCACGTGAAGTCGATCGACCTCCTCACGGCCGACGGCCAGGTCCGCACGTGCACGCCCACCGGACGCAATTCCAAGCTGTTCTGGGCGACCGTCGGCGGCATGGGTCTGACGGGCATCATCCTCCGCGCGACCATCGAGATGACCCCCACCGAGACGGCGTACTTCATCGCCGACGGTGTGGTCACCTCCACGCTCGACGAGACGATCGCCGTGCACAGCGACGGCTCGGAGGAGAACTACGACTACTCGAGCGCCTGGTTCGACGCGGTCGCTCCGCTGCCGAAGCTCGGTCGCGCCGCGATCTCCCGCGGTTCGCTCGCCAAGCTTGATCAGCTGCCGAAGAAGTTGCAGAAGGACCCGCTGAAGTTCGATGCGCCGACGCTGCTGACCTTCCCGGACGTCTTCCCGAACGGTCTGGCGAACAAGTACACCTTCTCGGCGGTGGGCGAGGTCTGGTACCGCAAGTCGGGCAACTACACCGGCAAGATCCAGAACCTGACGCAGTTCTATCACCCGCTCGACATGTTCGGTGAGTGGAACCGCGCCTACGGATCGAAGGGCTTCCTGCAGTACCAGTTCGTGGTGCCGCCGGAGTCCGTCGACGAGTTCAAGCGCATCATCGTCGACATCCAGAAGTCGGGGCACTACTCGTTCCTCAACGTCTTCAAGCTGTTCGGTGAGGGCAACAAGGCGCCGCTGAGCTTCCCCATGAAGGGGTGGAACATCTGCGTCGACTTCCCGATCAAGGCGGGTCTGAACGAGTTCGTGCGCAAACTCGACAAGCGGGTCCTCGAGTTCGGTGGTCGCCTCTACACCGCGAAGGATTCGCGGACCGACGCGGAGACCTTCCACGCCATGTACCCGCGGATCGACGAGTGGCTGAAGGTGCGCCGCTCCGTCGACCCCACGAACGTCTTCGCCTCCGATATGTCCAGAAGGTTGGAACTCCACTGATGATCAACGCCGTCGGCAATCCCCAGACCCTGCTGCTGCTCGGTGGCACCTCCGAGATCGGCCTGGCCATCGTCGAGGAGTACCTCCGCAAGGCCCCGGCCCGCGTGATCCTCGCGGCCCTGCCCGGCGACCCGCGTCGTGAGGACGCCGTCGCCCAGGCGAAGGCCGCGGGTGCGACGCAGGTCGACCTGATCGACTTCGACGCCCTCGACACCGCGAGCCACCCGGCCGTCATCGATCAGGCATGGAAGGACGGCGACGTCGACATCGCGATCGTCGCCTTCGGTCTGGACGCCGACGCCGAGGAGTTGTGGCAGAACCAGAGCAAGGCCGTGCGGGTCGCGGAGGTCAACTACACGGCTGCCGTCTCCGTGGGCGTGCTGGTGGGCGAGAGGATGAAGGCGCAGGGCTTCGGCCGCATCATCGCGATGTCGTCGGTCGCCGGTGAGCGCGTCAAGCGCGCCAACTTCGTCTACGGCTCCACCAAGGCCGGCCTCGACGGCTTCTACCTCGGACTCGGCGAGGCGCTGCGTCCGTTCGGTCCGCGCGTGACGGTCGTGCGCCCCGGCCAGGTGCGCACGCAGTTCAGCGCGCACGTCGACGAGGCGCCGCTCACCGTGAACAAGGAGGACGTCGCGAAGCTCGCGGTCGCGGCCTCCGATCGCGGCAAAGAGATCGTCTGGGCACCGGGCACCTTCCGGTTCGTGATGATCGTGCTGCGTCACCTGCCGCGCGCGATCTTCCGCAAGCTGCCGATCTGACAGACGCGCACCCGCTGCCCCGCCGGATCCGTTCCGGCGGGGCAGTCGTCTTCTCAGGTGTTACCTGACGTATCCGATCCCGTTGTGGATCATCCCGGGCGGCCCGTAGCACCAGTGGTTGATCGACCCTTCGTTCACGAAGACACCGTTCACGATGCCGTCCTGTCCCGCCTCGTTCGTCGCGTAGCCGACACCCGGCGCCCCGAGGAGGATGCACTGGTAGGGATGGACGCCGTGGTGGTCGTACAACCGGCCGTTGATGGGACCGCCGGGCTCACCCGGTTCGATCACCGGATACGCCGAGGCCTGCGCCGCCCCGAAGACGAGGAGAGGTGCCGTCGCGAGCATTGCAAGGGCCGCACGAACCGCTTTACCTGTCATGATCTGAGCCTTTCGTTCGGATTCCCCGAGCCGTACCCGACGGCCCGGTTTCCCGACGCAACTTCCAGGATGAAGGTCCCGACTGCTGGATGACGACGTTTTTGCAGCACGGATCGGGCCGCCACTCGTCCCGCGGACGCATCTCTATGCTCGTGGGGTGCTCGCCGACACTCCTGTAGCAGTAGCCCCGTTACGCCGTGCCGTCTCGACGCTCGTGCAGTTCGTCTGCGCAGCGCTCGTCGCAGCGCTCGTCGCGGCGGTGGGGCTGTTCGCCTTCGACCGCGTGCAGTGGCCGGCGTTCAACTCGTCGAACGTGACGCAGGCCGTCACCACCGTCCTGCAGTTCGCGGCGCTCGCCGTACTCGGCCTGTCGATCTACCTGCTGCGTCGCCGCAGATGGGTGACGGGGGCTCGGGTGTTGTCGTGGGCGGCGTTGTCCGGTCTGGTCACCGCGACCCTCGGGATGCCGTTGGCTGCGACCCGCCTCTATCTCCACGGCATCTCCGTCGACCAGGAGTTCCGCACCCAGTTCCTCACGCGTCTGACGGACAGCGCGGCGTTGCGCGACATGAACTACGCCGACCTGCCGTCGTTCTATCCGGCCGGGTGGTTCTGGATCGGTGGGCGTGTCGCGAATCTGCTGGGCATGGACGGCTGGGAAGTGTTCAAGCCGTATGCGATCGGTTCGCTGGCGGTCGCGGCGGTCGTCGCCCTGGTGTTGTGGTCCGAGCTCGTCCGCTCTGACCTGGCGGTGCTCGCTGCCACCGCGACGACGCTCGTCGTGCTGGCCTACGGTTCGCCTGAGCCCTACGGAGCGGTGATCGCTGTGCTGGTCGCGCCGGCGTTGGTGCTGGCCTGGGGCGGTTTCCTGCCCGCCGTGCGTGGTGGCCGTGTGCGGCAGGGCTGGGGTGCCGTCGTGGGCACGGGCTTGTTCCTCGGCCTCGCCGCGACCTTCTACACCCTCTATCTCGGTATCGCCGCGTTCGCGGTGACGGTGATGGCCGTCGTCGCGGCGTACCTCGCGCGTCGCGCCGCCGGGTCGTGGCGGGCAGTTCTTCCGGTGCTCGTGCGCCTCGTGGTGATCGCGGTGATCGCGATGCTCGTCGCGTTGATCGTGTGGGCGCCGTTCGTGTTCGACGTGCTGGGCGGCAATCCCCCGTCCGAGTCCGGTACCGCGACGCACTATCTGCCCGATGCCGGTGCGCGACTGCCGTTGCCGATGTTCCACATGTCTCTGATCGGACTGTTGTCGTTGCTGGGCACCGTGTGGCTCGTGGGACGCGCGTCGTCGTCGCACAGGGCGCAGGCGCTCGGACTCGGCGTGATCGCGGTCTACCTGTGGTACCTCGCGTCGATGGCATCGACCGCCGTGGGCAATACCCTGCTCGCGTTCCGCCTCGAGGTGATCCTGCTCGTTCTGCTCGCTGCGGCAGGCGCATTCGCCTTCGTCGACTTCTCGCGGTGGATCAGTCTGGCGACCAGCGAGAATCCGCGTGTGCGCAGGGTGCTCGTGGCGGTGGGTGCTCTCGGTGCGCTGGCGTTCACCCAGAACATCCCGCAGGCGCTCGGGGGTGATATCACCGTCGCCTACACCGACACCGACGGTGCCGGCGAACGCGCCGACCAGCGACCCGCCGGTGCCGCGTCCTACTACGCCGAGGTGGACGACGTCCTGCTGTCCCAGCTGGGCGGCGAACGTGACGACCACGTGGTCCTCACGGCCGACACGTCCTTCCTCGCCTACTACCCGTACTTCGGTTTCCAGGCCCTGACCTCGCACTACGCCAACCCGCTGGCGGAGTTCTCCGCGCGTGCCGCGGCTATCGAGGAGTGGTCGGAACTCTCCTCCCCCGACGAACTGCTCGCCGCGTGGGAGGAGCTGCCGTGGCGAGCCCCCGACGCCGTCGTCTTCCGACAGGGCGCCGAGGGCTACACGCTGCGACTGGCCGAGGACGTCTACCCGAACGATCCCAATGTGCGGCGGTACACGGTGACCTTCCCCAAGGAACTGTTCGACGATCCCCGATTCGCCGTGACCGAGGTGGGACCGTTCGTCGTCGTCACCGCGACAGGCGAATCGGCATGATGCGGCGAACTCCGATGTCGCGCAACCACAATCCACCCCAGACGAAGATGCCGGTGTAGATCGGGAAGAGGGTTGTGCTGACGATCGGCTGTTCGGTGAGCAGATTGGTCGCGACGGCACCACCGAGGTAACCGGTGAGCAGAACTGCACCGAGGATCGCGGTGGGCGGCAGCACGTAGGCGATCAGGCAGATCAGCAGGACCACACCGAACACGCGGTTGAGGCTCGGGTCGAACCCGAGATCGGCCATGGCCTCCTGCACCTGCGAGACGTTGGCGATGTGGATGATCGAGTCCCACAGCAGGAACAGGACGACGAGGCCGCTGACGATCAGGCCTGCGATACGAGCGGTGCGTGAGGGGGCCGCGGCGGTGTCGTCGCGGGTGCTTGCGGTGGACGGGGTGAAGGTGTTCATGACGACCTCCTGGTAGGTGGGCAGCGGTGCTGTCGCAGATACCGACCGGGCAGGAGCCGGAAACTCATCGCCGCTGCGGTAGGGTCTCGGCGAGTCGTACGGGGGGTACGACGGAATCGGGGGATTCGATGAGCGACGTTCTGTATGTGCCGATCCGACGCCGCGACAGTTCCGGGCAGGTCGAACTGGAGATGCGCACTCTGCCCGACGGCCGGTTGGCGTTGCCCGCCTACACCTCGCTGGAGGAACTGGTCCGTTGTTGCGGACCTCGGCAGCCGTGGATGGGTGTCGACAGCACAGGACTGCGGGAGATCCACCGGACCACCGGGTACGACGTGGTCCTGCTCGACGGCCGACAACCACCGCCACCCCGGGTCGAGGACGAAGACCGTCCGTTCGAGGATCCACTCGGCAGGAGAGCGACCCGGTGAGCATCGACATCGGCGACCTCGACACGGTTGCGAAGCTCCTGGCGACCGGAGCGATGGGAATCGACGAACTCGGATCCGATCCCGCACCGATACCCGACGCGGGTGCCGCCACCCCGCTGCTCGTCGAAGCTCTCGGGTCGATCGCTTCCGCGCTGGACGCGGAGGTCCGGTCGCTGGCCGGTGCGGCAGACGCCACCCAGGACAGTCTGCGCGCCTACCAGGACGCCGAGTCGCACACGGCGCAGGAGATCGCGAAGGCCGGTGAGGGATGAGCCTCGACACCCGGGTCTTCGGCGACCCCACCTCCTGCTACGCATGTGCGGATTCGCTCGCTGCCCTCGCCACGGGCGTGAACGACCGACTGAAGGCGGCGCGCGACGGACGCACCGAGTCCGAATACGAGTTCAGAAGTCCGGCGGGAGAAGCATTCCGGACGATACTCGACCGCGTCATCACAGGGACGGCCGAGGCCGCAGACCAGATCGACGTGATTGCCGCTGCTTTACGCGCATTCGCCGACGGGCTCGTCACCGCCCGGTCACGCATGTCGCAGGCCGAGGTGACAGCGACCGAAGCCGGCATTCCCGTGGAGTACGGCGTCGGGATCGGTGAACCGGTCGACGTCGACCCGAATTCGTACGACATTGCGCTCCAAACCCTTCGGGCAAAGCAGATCGCGGCATACGAGACGGCTGCGGGACTCGTTACGGAAGGTCGCGCGGTCGAGGCCGCAGCGCACAGCGCGATTGCGGAAGCCCTGCGCGGGCCGACGGCGATCCTGAAGGATGCAGAAGCCCAGTGGGGATGGCTGGTTCTGCACACAGTCGGTGGGTATCTGGCTACGGCGGTTTCCGAGTTGTCGAGATGGGGCGAGGAAGCCGCTACGCGAGGTGCAACCCTCGCCCGACTGCGTGAGCTTGCTGCCGAAGCGGCGCGGCTGGGTGATCCGTACCCGGAAGCGACAGCAGCCAGGGCTGTTCGAGCCTTCCAAGACGGGGCGGACGATGCTGCGCGGTTCGCTGCGGAGAATTCTCGATTGCTTTCTGGGCTCGGTGACAACAAGTTTGTCCGAATGCTCGGCAGCAACCTCGGCGAGCCTTTCCCTAGAGGCTCGGCCCTGTCAAGTATCGGTTCAAAATTGCCGTTCCTGGGATTAGCGCTGACCGGCGCCCAGACAGCAAATGATGTGATGGATGCCGAAACAACTGGTGACGCCGTAAAGGCAGTTGCAAAGGACATCGGCGGATTTGTGGCCGGAACCGTAGCGACCGAACTGATTCTCGCGAGTGCAGCAGGAGGCCCCGTCACGCTGCTCGCTGTCGGCGCGGGAGTCGGTGTCGCGTTCGGCGTCGGTGAAGTGATCGAACACTGGGACGACATCTCGGGTGCCGCAGGCTCTGCGGCCCGCTGGGTGGGAAGCCTTTTCTGAGGGAAAATGGATATCACTGATCTTCCTTCGATGCCGGATTCGAGCACAGGAGAGCCTCGCCCGCCCCGGGCGCCCCGCATCTACCACGGCACGGAATACACACCACTCGGCCGCAGACCACGGAACCCGCCAGATGCACCGAACCACCTCGGCCCCACTCTCGAATGGCTCCAACCCACCGTCCGCGATAAATACATCAGCGCATTGTTGATAGCGGGAATCTTGATCGTGTACCTCACCGTCATCAACGGAGATTTCCGCTGGATCCACTGGTGGATCATGTGGGTCATCATCATCGGAAGTGCCCTGTTGTTGTTCCGGGGCATCGGGAATCACTGGACCGCAGCGGGTATCAACTGGGTTCAATGGCGCGAAGATTGGGTCGACACATACCAACTCACCCGCATCCAGTTCTCTGCTGACGGCTACAGCCGCGTTCTTCGTTTGAAGGATGCACACGGCAACAAGATCCATTCGTTCAAGATCAGCGAGATCCAACGCAACCCCGACCTGTGGGACCTCGTCTACAACGGCATCCTCCACTCCGTCGCGTCGGGCAACTGCGACATCGACACCAAGACCCGCCACATCCTGAAGATTCCCTACGAACTCGGGCCGCGCCCAACCAGAAGCGAACGCACCAGAGGACGGCGGCGTAGAGGGTGAGGACGTCTCCGGGCCTACGGCAGTCGTGAGGCCAGCAACTCCGCCAGGTGCGTGCCGCGCCGCGTCGTGAGGTCGCCGAGTTGGGTACGGCACGAGTACCCGTCGGCGAGGATCACCGCGTCCTCCGATGCCACCTCGACTGCCGGAAGCAGTTGGGTCCGCGCGACCGCCACCGACACGTCGTAGTGCCCGCGTTCGACGCCGAAGTTCCCGGCCAGGCCGCAGCAGCCGGCGAGTTGCTGCACGTCGGCACCCGCGCGTCGCAGAAGGGCGGCATCGGCACCCCAGCCCATGACGGCGTGGTGGTGACAGTGGGGTTGCGCGACGATCCGCGTTCCCTCCAGCGGGGGCGGTTCCCAGTCGGTGAGGAGTTCGGCGAGGGTTGTGGTGCTGTCGGCCACGAGACGCGCGGGCGCGGACCCGAGTAGTTCGACCGCGTCGGAGCGCAGGACGGCGGTGCACGACGGTTCGAGCCCGACGATCGGCATGCCGCTGCGGAAGAGTTCGGCGACGGTGCGGCCCACGATCTTCCGTGCCTGGTCGAGCTGGCCGGTGGTGATCCATGTCAGCCCGCAGCAGCGGGGTTCGTCGGTGATGTGCACGCTGTATCCGGCGGTCTCGAGGACACGCACGGCAGCGGCTCCGATCTCCGGGGTGAAGTATTCGGTGAAGGTGTCGACGAACAGCAGCACCGGGTCGCCCGTGCGGGATCGTTGCGGGAGGGTGTCGGCGAACCACTTCCGGAAGGTGCGGGGAGCGAACGCCGGAACATGGCGGCGTCGATCGAGACCGGCGACGGTCAGGCCGAGCGGGGCGACACCCGGGATCCGGGTCAGAGCGTTGACCACCCGCGGCGCGCGGGAGGCGATCGCTGCCCACTGCGGCAGCCTGCCGAGACCGTAGTGACTCGCGGGCCTGCGTCGTCCTCGGTAGGTCTGGTGCAGCACTTCGGATTTGAGGGTCGCCATGTCGACGCCGGTCGGGCAGTCGGACAGGCATCCCTTGCACGACAGGCACAGATCGAGTGCTTCGTGTACCTCCGGCGACTGCCACGACTCGTCGACGAGGTGCCCGTTGAGCATTTCCTGCAACGCCCGGGCACGCCCGCGGGTGGAGTCCTTCTCCTCGCGGGTCGCGAGGAAGGACGGGCACATCACCCCACCGGTGCCGGTGTTGTCGGCGCGGCACTTGCCGATCCCGGTGCACCGGTGGACGGCCTGCGTGAAGTCGCCGCCGTCCTCGAGATAGCGGAAGGCCAGGTCCTCGCGAACCTTCCGCGCGGCCGGGACGCGGAGGTCGACGTCGACGGGGCGCGGGTCGACGAGCACTCCGGGGTTGAGGATGTTCTCCGGATCGAAGACCGACTTCACGGCCCCGAACAGCGCGAGCGCGTCGGGCGAGTACATCAGGGGCAGCAGTTCGCTCCGGGCGCGGCCGTCGCCGTGCTCCCCCGACATCGACCCGCCGTATTCGGCGACGAGTTTGCCTGCTTCGAAGAGGAATTCGCGGAACAGTCCGGGAACCTCGAGCGGGATGTCGAGACGGATGTGGATGCATCCGTCGGCGAAGTGCCCGTAGGGATAGCCGGTGACGTCGTATCCGGCGAGCAGTTCCTCGAAGTCGCGGAGATAGTCGCCGACGCGGTGGGCGGGGACGGCGGCGTCCTCCCATCCCGCGTGTGCGGGCAGCCCCTTCGGACTTCTCGCGGACAGGCCGGCCCCCTCCTCCCGGATACGCCACAGAGCGGCGGCCCGCGCCTGATCCTCGACGTGAAGGACGTCGGTCGCGGCTGCGGCCTGCGCGAGTGCCCTCGCCCGGTCGCGCACCTCGTCGGCGTCGTCGCCGGCCAGCTCGACGAACAGCCACGCCGCACCCGACGGGAGGGGCGGCACCGCCTCCGGTCCGCGCCGGTGCCGGACGATGTCGACGATCCGCGAGTCGAGCCCCTCGCACGCGGTGGGCCGGAAACCGAGCAGTCCGTGCGCGGCGTTCCCGGCGGCGACGATGTCGGGATAGCCGAGCACGACCATCGTGCGTACGGCGGGGTCGGCGACCAGCTGCACCGTCGCCTCGGTCGTGATCCCGAGCGTGCCCTCGCTGCCGACGAACAGTTTCCGGACGTCGAATCCGTGCTCCGGCAACAGATGCTCGAGGGCGTAGCCCGACACCTGCCGGCCGAAGCGACCGAATTCGGTGCGGATTGTCGCGAGATCGCGCGCGACGATCCCCCGCAGCGGGTCGAGTGTCGGGTCCTCGCCGGGCAGCGTCAGCGGGTGCCCGGTGCCGGTGAGCACCTCGAGCGCGACGACGTTGTCGGATGTGCGGCCGTAGCCGAGCGCGCGCGCCCCACACGCGTTGTTGCCGATCATCCCGCCGATCGTGCACCGGTTGTGGGTGGACGGGTCGGGACCGAAGCGCAGACCGTGCGGTGCCGCGGCGCGCTGCAGCTCGGCCTGCACGACACCCGGTTGCACCCGCGCGGTCCGGGTCTCGGGGTCGACGGAGAGCACCCGGTTCAGGTGACGCGAGAAGTCGATGACGACGCCGGGCCCGACGGCGTTGCCCGCGAGCGAGGTGCCGGTGCCGCGGGAGGTGAGGGGGACGCCCTCCCGCCGGCACACGCCGAGGGTCGTGGCGACGTCGTCGATCGACCGGGCGCGCACCACGGCCTGTGGTGGGACGCGATAGAGAGAGGCATCGGACGAGTACAGCGCGCGTGTGGTCGAGTCGTCGCAGACCTCCCCGATGCCCGCCGCGCGGAGAGCGCGCCCGATCGGGGTGGAGGTCTTCATACACAGCGATGCTAGTTGCGGGAGGTATCGCTCCGGACGTGGTCCGACAGAACCCGTGGAGTACCTGCGAGTAGTGCGAGCGGAGCGGCGCGAGGCCGGACCGTGACGGGACTCGCCTAGCATCGACGCTTGTGCCAGCCGATACCGCTTCGCCCGGGAAAACCGATTCGTCCGACCCGACATCGCGCATCCGCACAGCGCGGATCGTCGCGATCGTGTCGGGTCTGCTCGGGTTCGTGCTGGCTCTGACCCTTCCGTTCCTGCCGGTCCGGCAGGAGACCGGCGAACTGCAGTGGCCGCAGAACGGCAGCGTCGACAGTGTCGAGGCGCCGCTCGTCACCTACGCCCCGCTCACGCTTCGGGTGAGTGTGCCGTGCGCGGCGGCATCGCAGCTCGGTTCCGACGGTGGCACCCTCGTCTCGACCATCCCGTCGGGCTCCCCGGACGCCACGGCGGAGGGCCTCGTGATCCGCGCGGTACCCGGCGAGGACGGTGCGCCCGGCACCGTGGAGGCCGTCCTGCGCAACTCGGTGCTCGTCTCCGCGCCGCTCGACGAGCCGTGCACGGCGGTGACGGTCGCATCGAACTCCGAACGCACGGCCGCCGAGATCGTGGGCGCGGACCCGCCGGTCGCGATCGAACTCGAGGGCGACGAGCGGCCGCAGATGGTCGGTGTCTTCAGCGACCTCACCGGCCCCTCGGGCTCCTTCGACCCCGAGGGTGACGACTCCACGGAACGGTTGTCGGTGCGCGCCGAGCTCGACTCGCGGTTCACGTCGACGCCTACGGTGCTCAAGCTCCTCGCGATGATCGTGTGCGCGCTCGCAACGTTGGTCTCCCTCGTCGCCCTGCATCGCCTGGACGGGATCGACGGACGCCGCGCCCGCCGGTTCCTGCCGGCCCGTTGGTGGCGGTTCACCTTCGTGGACGCGGTGGTCGTGGGCACCCTGTTGCTCTGGCACATCCTCGGCGCGAACACCTCGGACGACGGTTACATCCTCAACATGGCGCGGGTGTCCGACGAGGCCGGATACATGGCCAACTACTTCCGCTGGTTCGGTGTGCCCGAGGCGCCGTTCGGCTGGTTCTACGACGTGCTCGTCGTGTTCGCGCAGGTCTCGACGTCGAGCGTGTGGATGCGCGTGCCCACGCTGATCGCGGCGATCCTGTGCTGGATGGTCATCAGCCGCGAGGTCATCCCGCGGCTCGGTGTCGCCGTCCGGCACAGCCGGGTGTCGCTGTGGACGGCCGGGCTGGTCTTCCTCGCCTTCTGGCTCCCCTACAACAACGGTCTGCGGCCCGAGCCGATCATCGCGGTCGGTGCACTGCTGACCTGGTGTTCGGTCGAACGCGCCATCGCGACCGGGCGCATGCTGCCCGCCGCGATCGCGGTGCTCATCGCGGCCTTCTCCCTCGCTGCCGGCCCGACCGGCCTGATCGCGGTGGCCGCGCTCGTCGCCGGGATGCGCCCGCTGGTGAAGGTGCTCGTCGCGCGCCGGCATCTCGTCGGTGTCGTCGCGCCCCTCGCGCCGATCCTCGCGTCGGGCACGGTCGTGCTCATCGCGGTCTTCGCCGACCAGACACTCGCGTCGGTCCTCGAAGCGACCCGTGTGCGGTCGGCCGTGGGCCCGAACGTGCCGTGGTTCGACGAGCGGTTGCGCTGGGACGCGCTGCTCACCGTCTCTCCCGACGGTTCGCTGGCCCGCCGGTTCGGCGTGTTCGTGATGCTGTTGTGCCTGGTCGTGTGCGTCATGCTGATCCTGCGCAAGGGCCGCATCCCGGGCACCGCGATCGGACCGTCGCGCCGCATCCTCGGCATCGTCTTCGCGTCGTTGCTGCTCATGATGCTCACTCCGACGAAGTGGACGCATCACTTCGGTGTGTACGCGGGCCTGGCCGCGTCGGTGGCTGCGCTCGCCGCGATCGGGGTGGGCTCGGTCGGCATCCGGTCGGCCCGCAACCGGGCTCTGTTCACCGCCGGGGTGCTGTTCGTCCTGGCGATGGCGTTCACCGGCTCGAACGGCTGGTGGTACGTCTCGAGCTACGGCGTCCCGTGGTGGGACAAGCCGCCGTCGATCTCCGGTTTCGGCTTCTCCACGGCACTGCTCGGCCTGACGGTGCTCGCCCTGCTCCTCGCCGCGTGGTTCCACCTGCGCGAGCCGTTCACGACACCGCGGCCCGACCGCAACGGCAAGGTGCGGGCCCTGGCGTCGGCGCCGCTGACGCTGGTCGCGGCGGCGGTGGTGCTGTTCGAGGTGCTGTCGCTGCTCAAGGGCGCGGTCTCGCAGTACCCGGCCTATTCGATCGCCAAGTCGAACGCGGCGGCCCTGACCGGTGATCACTGCGGTCTCGCCAACGAGGTGCTCGTCGAGTCCGATCCGAACGCGACGATGCTGCAGCCTCTCGACGGTGATCCGGGCGAGGCCCTGGGCGCCGGCACCGCCGTCGGTTTCACCCCGAACGGCGTGGCGCTCGACCTGACCGCCGACGCGGAGACCACCACGACCGGTGGCGCCAACACCGTCGACAGCGAGGAGGGCGGCACCACCACCTCCACCAGTGCCGGCACCGAGGGCGGTCGCACCAGCAACGAGGGCATCAACGGCAGTACCGTGAAGCTCCCCTTCAGCCTCGACCCGCAGACCACGCCCGTCCTCGGCAGCTACCGATCCGGCGTGCAGCAGTCGGCCGAGCTCGAATCCGGCTGGTACGCGCTGCCGGAGCGCACCGACGAGACACCGCTGCTGGTCGTGACCGCGGCGGGACGCGTCCGCTACGTGGACCCCGACGGTGTCATCACCCCGGGTCAGGACGTGCTGCTGGAGTTCGGTTCGTCGTCCGGGGACGAGGTGACGCCGCTGGCCACGCTCGCCCCGATCGACATCGGCCCGTCGCCGTCCTGGCGCAACCTGCGCGTGCCGAGCGACGCGATCCCGGCCGACGCCGACGCCGTGCGCATCGTCGTGGACGACGGTGACCTCTCCCCCGACCAGTGGGTCGCGGTCACGCCGCCGCGGATGCCGCGCATGCAGACCCTGCAGGAGGTTGTCGGATCCGACGCCCCGGTCCTCATCGACTGGTCGGTGGGTCTCGCCTTTCCGTGCCAGCGACCGTTCGGACATCGCAACGGTGTCGCCGAGGTCCCCGAGTACCGCATCCTCCCGGACCGCGTCGGGGCCGACGCGACGAACGGCTGGCAGGACGACATCGGCGGTGGGCCGCTCGGCTGGATCCCGCTGCTGCTGAACGCCGAGGCCGTCCCGACCTATCTGAACCACGACTGGGATCGCGACTGGGGATCGCTCGAGCAGTACCGTCCGATCGACCCGGATGCCTCCCCCGCGGAGGTCACCACCGACGTGACGACCCGCTCCGGCCTGTGGTCGCCGGGCCGCATCCGTGACGGGGTCCCGGTCCTGCTGGAGTAAGGGCGAGTGCCGTCACACCACGTCGCCGGATACCATCGACTCCCGTGCCCGACGACGTGACGACCTCACCCGCGCCCGCTCCGACCGCCCCACGGTCGATGGGCGAGGACCTTCGCACTCGGTACCGGACCGCGCGACTCGTCGCCGTCGTCGCCGGGTTGCTCGGCATGATCCTGGCGCTGGCCACACCGTTCCTCCCGGTCCGCGTGACCGAGGCGACGATGTCGTGGCCGCAGGATTCTGCGGCGACCGACGTCGAACTGCCGTTGATGTCGCAGGTCCCCCTCCAGTTCCGTGCCACCGTGCCGTGCAGCGCCGTCGCGGAGATGCCGGGCGACGGCGGGATGCTGCTCGCGACCGCCCCCACCAACGGGCAGGACGCCGCGCTCAACGCGATGTTCGTGCGGGTCGGCGCCGAGAACGTCGACGTGCTCGACCGCAACGTGGTGGTCGCGACCGCGCCGCGCGCCGACGTCGAGTCGGGTGCGTGCAGCGAACTGCAGATCTTCTCCGACTCCGAACGCACCACCGCCGAGTTCGTCGGCCTCTCGGACGAGAACGGCAACCCGCGGGCCGGTGAACTCACCGGCGACCTGCGACCGCTCGTCGTGGGCGTGTTCAGCGACCTGCCCAGCGCCGTCCCCGGCCTCGACGTCACCGTCGATGTCGACTCCCGGTTCACGTCGTCGCCGACACTGGTCAAGTCCCTCGCGATGATCCTGGCGGTGCTGTCGACGGCGCTCGCGCTCGGCGCGCTGGCCAAGCTCGACGGCACGGACGGTCGCGGTCACCGTCGCTTCCTGCCCGCCCGCTGGTGGAAGTTCACCGGCGTCGACGTCGTCGTGGTCCTCACGCTCGTCGGCTGGCACTTCTTCGGCGCGAACACCTCGGACGACGGCTACCTGCTGACCATGGCCCGGGTGTCGGAGAACTCCGGCTACATGGCCAACTACTTCCGCTGGTTCGGCGTCCCCGAAGCTCCCTTCGGCTGGTACTACGACGTGCTGGCGGCGTTCGCGAAGATCTCCACGGCCAGCCCGTGGATGCGCATCCCCGCTCTGATCGCCGGAATCCTGTGCTGGATGGTCATCAGCCGCGAGGTGGTGCCGCGCCTCGGCCGGGCCGTGCGACACAACCGCATCGCACTGTGGACGGGCGGACTGGTCTTCCTCGCCTTCTGGCTGCCCTACAACAACGGTCTGCGGCCCGAGCCGATCGTCGCTCTCGGTGCGCTGCTGACCTGGTGCTCGATCGAGCGTGCCATCGCGACCGGGCGTCTGCTGCCCGCCGCGACGGCGGTGTTCATCGGTGCGTTCACGCTCGCCGCGGCACCGACCGGCCTGATGTGTGTGGCCGCCCTCATCGCCGGTATCCGGCCGATGACGCGGATCATCGTGCGCCGCCACCGCGAGGTGGGCACCCTGCCGCTGCTCGCACCGATCGGCGCCGCCGGGTTGCTCGTGCTCGTCGTGGTGTTCTCGGATCAGACCCTCGCCGCGGTCCTCGAGGCGACCCGCGTGCGCACCATCATCGGCCCCAACGAGGAGTGGTGGAACGACTTCCTCCGCTACTACTACCTGATGGTGCAGACCGTCGACGGGTCGCTGCCGCGCCGCTTCGCGTTCCTCACGATGCTGCTGTGCCTGTTCACGACGCTGTTCGTGCTACTGCGCCGCCGTCGTATCCCCGGCGTCGCCGTGAGCCCGACCTGGCGTCTGCTCGGCATCGTCTTCGGCACGATCTTCTTCATGATGTTCAACCCCACGAAGTGGACCCACCACTTCGGGGCGTACGCGGGCATCGCCGGTTCGCTCGCGACGGTCACGGCCGTCGTGGTCTCCGCGAGCGCGTTGCGGTCGCGCCGCAACCGCACGATCTTCCTCGCCGGACTGCTGTTCGTCCTGGCAGTGTCGTTCGCCGGCATCAACGGCTGGTGGTACGTCTCGAGCTACGGCGTGCCGTGGTTCGACAAGACCGTCTCGCTGAGCGGCTACCAATCCAGCTCGCTGTTCCTGGTCCTGTTCGGTCTCGCGCTCGTGCTCGTCGCGTGGCAGTACCTCCGCGAGGGCTACGCACCTCCGCCGGAGTCGCCCGAGACGAAGAAGGGCCGGCGGATCCGCGCACTCGCGGCCGCGCCGCTCACCGTCGTCGCCGCGGCGATGGTGCTGTTCGAAGTGCTGTCGTTGCTCAAGGGCGCGGTGTCGCAGTACCCGGCGTACTCGCTCGCCCGCTCCAACATCGGGGCCGTCGCCGGGCAGACGTGCGGTCTCGCGAACGACGTACTCGTCGAGGCCGACCCCAACGAGGGACGCCTCGAACCGATCATCGATCCCGCCAACCCGCCGGCGAACGACGACCCGCTCGCCGGTGCGTCCCCGCGCGGCTTCACTCCCGACGGCGTGCCGTCCGACCTGACCGCCGACTACGTCGAGGTCAAGCCGGGCCAGGGCAACACCGACAATCAGAGCGTCGGTCCGACCTTCGAGACCGGCGCGGGCGGCGGCACCACGGGTGGTTCCGGTGCGCAGACCGTCAACGGCAGCACCGTGCGCCTGCCCTTCGGGCTCGACCCGTCCGTCACCCCGGTGCTCGGCAGCTACCAGGAGGGTGTGCAGGAACCCGCCGCGCTCACGTCGAGCTGGTACGCCCTGCCCGAGATCACCGACGAGACGCCGCTGGTGATCATCTCCGCGGCCGGTCGCATCTGGTCGTACGACGACACCGGTGCACTGACCTACGGCCAGTCGCTGCTCGTCGAGTACGGCACCCGCCAGGCCGACGGCAGCGTCGAGGCGAAGGGCACCTACCTGCCGCGCGACATCGGCCCCGCGCCGTCGTGGCGGAACCTGCGTGTGCCGCTCGCCGACCTGCCCGACGACGTCGACGCCGTCCGCATCGTCGCCAACGATCCCAATCTCACCGGCGACCAGTGGCTGGCGTTCACGCCGCCGCGTGTGCCGACCCTCGAGCGGCTCGACGCCCAGCTCGGCTCCGATCAGCCGCTCCTGCTGGACTGGGCCGTGGGTCTGCAGTTCCCGTGCCAGCGGCCGTTCGACCACTGGGCCGGTGTCGCCGAGATGCCGAACTACCGGGTCCTCCCCGACCGTCCTCTCGCGGTGTCGTCGACCGACACCTGGCAGTCCGCCGACAACGGTGGTCCGCTCGGTTTCGCGGAGGTCCTGGCGCGCCCCGAGCAGGTGCCCACCTACCTGGAGAACGACTGGGGTCGCGACTGGGGTTCGGTGGAGCGGTACGTGCGCTTCTACCCGAATGCGCAGCCGGCCGAACTGACCACCACCGAGGTGACACGGTCGGGTCTGTGGAAGCCCGCGCCGATGCGCGTCTACGAGTGACGGGTGGGGCGAAAGTAACGAAAGTGCTTGTCGGGACGACGTTCCTGGCATGACAGCGTTACGGAAGTTCGGCCTTGCCACTGCGACCGGCGTGGCGCTCGTACTCGGCGTCCTCAATGCACCAGTGGCCGCGGCGGCTCCGGTCGACGCCACCACGCTCACCCGGGTGGTCGGTTCCGGTTCCACCGGCTCGTTCGGCTACGGCGGAGCGCTCGTCAACGAGACGGTCTCGGTGACCGTCGATCCGGAGCGCCCCGGCACCTCGACATTCCACGGGAGCATGTGGTGCTACTGCACCGTCGACTGGACGAACCTGTCGACCGGCGCGCGCGGCACGGTGGAGCTTCCCGTCCGCCCGATGATCGGCGGTGGACTGTCCGGCAATCCCGTGGCCGAGACCGGGTCCGGTCGGATCGTCGCCGTGGTGACCGCCCCGGGCTTCACCTATCTGCCCGGTGTCGGCAGCTGGACGGTTCCCTGATCTTCCGGGCGAGGCAGGGTCGGAGCATCTCAGAATCGGGTTTCGGTTATCTAGAATGAGCGGGTGACCACCGAGAATTCAGCTGGGTCGACCCTGTCCCCCCGCGCCTCCGAGGCCGTGAAGCGAAGCCTGACGCCCCGACAGGAGGCTGCGAGCCGCGACGTCGACACCTTGATCCGGTGCGGACGCGAACTGCTCACCCGGGGCGAACCCGCGCGCGTCGCCGACATCGTGGCCGCCGCGGGACTCTCCAACGACGCCTTCTACCGCTACTTCAAGAGCAAGGGCGATTTCGTCGACGCCGTCGTCGAGGAGGGCGGTCACCGACTCGTCCGGTATCTGCGTCACAAGATCGACCAGGCCGCCGATCCCGACGCCGCCCTGCGTGCCGGCATCGCGGCCGTCCTGAACCAGGCCGTCGATCCCGAGATCGCCGCCGCCACCCGCAACGTCGTGTCCTCCGCCGGCGGCCGGTCGCACGCACCGAAGGTGCGCGAGGATCTGGAGAAGGCGGTCGCGGAGGTGCTCGCCGGTCCCATCGCCGACCTGGGATCGGCCGACCCGCAACGGGATTCGCTCACCACCTCGATCCTGCTGCTCGCGGTGATGGAGCATCTGCTGTGGCGGGACGCATCCACCTTCGACGCCGACGCAGAGGTCGAGCAGATCGTCGGATACGCGCGACGGGGCCTGCGCACGTCCTAGTGCACAGACCCCGTCGGCGAGGGTTCTCCGGCTGTTCTACAGCGGCAGCAGGTGATGCTTCCGCGGGTTCTTGAACACTTCCTTGTCGCGGAGGAGGGTCAGCGCCTTGCGGATCTCGAGGCGGGTCGTCGACGGCTCGATCACCGCGTCGACGTATCCGCGCTCGGCCGCGATGTACGGCGTCGCCACGTGCTCGTTGTAGAAGTTGATGAGCTGCTGTCGCACCGCCGGGGCGTTCTCGCCCGCGGCCTCGATCTGCCGGCGGCCGATCACCGCGACAGCCGATTCGGCACCCATCACGGCGATACGCGCGGTGGGCCACGCGAAGTTGATGTCGGCGCCGAGCTGCTTCGAACCCATCACGGCGTAGCCGCCGCCGTAGGCCTTGCGGACCACGACCGTCACCTTCGGGACCGACGCCTCGACGTACGAGAACAGGAAGCGGCCACCACGCTTGATGACGCCGATCTTCTCCTGCTCGACACCGGGCAGGAAGCCGGGGGTGTCGACGACGAACACGAGCGGGATGTCGTAGGCGTCGCACACGCGCACGAAGTGCGCGGCCTTGTCGGCAGCGGCCGCGTCGAGCGCACCCGACAGGTACAGCGGCTGGTTCGCCACGACACCGACGGCATGACCGTCGACACGCGCGTAGCCGGTGATGATGTTCGGCGCGGTCTGCGAGCGGACCTCGAGGAACTCGCCGTCGTCGAAGATCTTCAGCAGGATGTCGTGCATGTCGTAGCCGGAGTTGTCGGCGTCGGGCATGAACGTGTCGAGTTCGAGATCGTCGGGGGTGATCTCCGGTTCGAGACCGGGGTTGACGATCGGCGGCTTCTCCTGCGCGTTGGACGGCATGTAGCTCAGGTACTGCCGCACCCACTCGAAGGCGGCCTTCTCGTCGGGCGCGACGTGGTGCACGTTGCCGTACTCGGCCTGCTGACGGGCACCGCCGAGCTCCTCGAGGCTCACGCTCTCACCGGTGACCGCCTTGATGACGTCGGGGCCGGTGACGAACATGTGCGAGCCCTCGGTGGCGACCACGACGTCGGTGTTGATCGGCGCGTAGACCGCACCACCGGCGCAGTTTCCGACGATCACCGAGATCTGCGGGCACAGACCCGACAGCGGCTCGTGACGCTTGCCGATCTCGCCGTACCAGGCGAGCGAGGTGACGGCGTCCTGCACGCGGGCACCACCGGAGTCGTTGATGCCGACGACCGGGCAACCGATCTTGAGTGCGAAGTCGAGGACCGCGGCGACCTTACGGCCGAACATCTCGCCGACGCTGCCGCCGAAGACGGTCTGGTCGTGGGAGAACACCGCGACCGGGCGGCCGTCGACCGTGCCGTGCCCGACGACGACGGCGTCGCCGTACATCGCATCGTCGCGGCCGGGCGTCTTCATCAGTGCGCCGATCTCGACGAAGCTGCCCCGATCGAGCAGCATGTCGATGCGCTCGCGAGCGCTCGGGATGCCCTTCTTCGCGCGCTTGGCGATCGCGAGTTCGCCGGCAGGCTCCTTCGCGATCTCCAGCTTCTCGCGCAGCTCGGCCAGCTTCTGTGCCGTGGTGCTCACTTGTTCGTTCAGCTCCTCGAGGCCTCGATGTCGGCCAGCTTGCGGGTCAGGTCTTCCCCCACCTTCGAGATGTACGGCTCGTCGACGATCTGCAGGTGATCGCCGCCGACGTGCACGACCTCGAGATCCGCGACGACCTCGCCCCACCCACCGTCGGGCTGCCGGGTACCGAAGGCCGGCTCGAGATCGATCGCGTCGTCGTGATACTTGTCGGCCATGTACAGCACGACCTTGCCGTCGTAGGGCAGCAGTTCCGCGGTCTGGATGGCGCGGTTGTCGAGCCACGACGTGCGCTGGTGCTCGATGATGCCGCCGGGGATCTGTGCCCCGCTCAGCTCCAGCAGACCCATCAGGATGCCGATCTGCTCCTCGTCGCTGCCGGCCTCGGCCAGCAGGTCGTAGGGCAGCGGCGCGTCGATCCCGTAGGTCTTCTTCGCGAACGCCGAGTAACGCTGCCAGCGCTTGCGGATCTCGTCGGGCGTGTCCTCGACCTTCTCACCGGCCATGACGGTGTCGATGAGGCCGACGAGACGCACGTCCTTGCCCTCCTCGCGGAGCAGACGGGCCACCGCGTAGGCCAGGACACCGCCGAGCGACCAGCCGCACAGCACGTACGGGCCGTCGCCCTGGATCTCCTTGATGAGCGGCAGGTACGCCTGGGCGCGGGTGTCGATCGGGCCCTCGGTGCGCTCGAAACCGAACACCGGGGTGTGCGCCGGCAGGCGGCGCAGCAGCGGCTCGTACGCGACCGTCGAACCACCCGCAGGGTGGAAGACGAAGACCGGCACGGTGTCCGATCCCTCGACGCGGGGTCGCAGTGTGCGCACGAGTCCGTCGATGCGATCGGCGGATTCGAGATGCTGACGGACCGTCTCGGCGAGCTGCTCGATGGTCGGGGCGGCGAGCACGTCGTCGACGGTGATCTCGCCCTCGGCCCGCTCGGTCAGCCGTGCCGCGAGCTTCTCGGCGACATCACGCTCGAGCTTCGGCAGCGGGTTGAAGATGCCCTTGGCCGACTTGCCCGTGACCACGGCCCAGGAGGCGAAGGTCAACCGTTCCGCGGCGTCGCGCGGCGGCACGTCGACTCCGCTCGACTCCTGTTCGGGCTCGGTCGTCCCGGGCGCGGTCTGTGCCTCGGCTTCGGCGAGGATCTGCTCGGCCTCGCCCACCGCGGTGGTGTCCTCGACCTCGGGCAGATCGTCCTGTTCCGCAGCGGCGGCGCGTTCGGCTGCCTTCTCGGCGGCCTGCTGCTCGGCGAGCTGCGCGACCTCCTCGCGGTTCTCGACGGCGTACCGCAGGTACTTCGCGACGTCGCGGAGGCTCGCGTCCTTGACCGCCGACAGCTGCAGCTGCGGAATGTCGAACTCGTACTCGACGCGGTTCTTGATTCGGACGGCCATGAGCGAGTCGAGGCCCAGCTCGATGAGCGGGATCTCGGCCGGCAGGTCCTCGGGCGCGTAGCCCATGGATTCGGCGACGATCAGCGTCAGGCGATCGTCGAGGGTCTGCGATCCGTTCGGATCCCACTTGTCGCCGAACGACTCGGCGACCTCGGGCAGCTCCTCGGCCTGCGCGGCCGGCTTCGCGGCCACCGCGACGGGCGCGGGCAGCGGCTCACCGGAGGTGACGACACCCTCGTGGACGAGCGTGAAACCGTCGCCGGTGTTCGCGTGCACCTGCAGCGACGCGCCACCCGGGTGCCGGGTGAGCGTCGTGGTGAGGGTGCCGGTCGCGGGGACGTCGGTGTGCGGGATGGACGCGGTGAGCGTGACATCGGACAGCACCTGCGAGGCCGCCGCGACGACCAGCTCGGCCGCATCGGTGACGGCGGATGCCTGCACCTCCCACACGTAGCGGCCGTCGGGCAGTGCGACCCGGGCGCCGGGCGCGCGGCCGTTGCCGGAGGTGCCGATGCTGGCGTCGACCCAGTACGGCTTGCGGAGGAAGGCGGTGCGCGGCAGGTCGGCGTAGTCGCCTTCCGGCAGCAGCGTCTTCAGGTCGACGGACTGCCCGTGCACGTACAGCTGCGCGAGCGCGGCCAGCACGCCGAGGGACTCGTCCTCCTTGCGCTTGAGCGTCTGGATGAACTGGCCGTCCTGCACACCGGCGTCGAAGGCCGTCGCCGCGACCGACATGAGCGTCGCGGGGTTGGCGTTGAGCTCGACGAAGGTGGTGTGGCCGTCGGACAGGGCCTGCCGGATCGCCTGCGTGAAGTACACACTGTGGCGCATGCCCTTGGTCCAGTACTCGACGTCGTGGATGCCGTCGTGGCCTGCGCGGTAGAGGGTCTCCTGGTCGACCGACGAGTACAGGTCGACCTTCAGGCGATGCGGTTCGATGCCGGCGAGTTCGGCCGCGAGCTCGCCGAGGATCGGATCGACCTGCGAGGTGTGGCTCGCGCCCTTGGTCTGCAGGACCCGGGCGAACTTCTCCTCGGCCTCGGCACGCGCCACGATCGCGTTGACCTGCTCCTGCGGGCCACCGATGACGGTGTGCGTGGGCGCCGCGTAGACGCAGACCTCGAGCTGCGGGAAGTCGGGCAGCACGTCGGTGATCTCGGCGGCGCTGTACTCGACGAGCGCCATGAGGCGGATGTCGTCGCCGGTCAGGCCGGATTCGGCCTCACCCATCAGACGCGAGCGCGAGCAGATCACGCGCACGGCGTCCTCGAGCGACAGTCCGCCCGAGATGTAGGCGCCGGCGGCCTCACCCATCGAGTGGCCGACGACCGCGGCGGGCTCGGCACCGTGATGACGCAGCAGCGCGGCGAGACCGATCTGGATCGTGAAGATTCCGACCTGCGCGGTCTCGACGTCGTAGTCCTGCGCGTCGTCGAGGAACTTCTCCTTCATGGAGTAGCCCGACTCGTCGTAGATCAGCTCGTCGACCTCGTCGACGGCCGCCGCGAAGACCGGGTTCTCCAGGTACAGCTGCTTGGCCATCTTGCGGTGCTGGGCACCGAAGCCGGACAGCACCCACACCGCGCCCTTGGAGGCGGGAGCGTCGGCGGTGAACACGCCCTGCGCGGGCTTGCCGGCGGCGACGGCACGCAGACCGGCGATGGCCTCGCCGTGGTTGCTCGCCACGACGATCGCGCGGGACCGGCCGTGGTTGCGACGGGAGAGCGTGCGGGCGACGTCGGCGAGCGGCGTCGTGCTGCCCTTCTCGGTCTCGAGCCAGTCGGCGAGATCGGCAGCGGCACGGCGGCGACGCGACGGCATCGCAGCGGAGACGGCGAGCAGGACGGGCAGCTCGCGGGCCTGCTCGGTGGTCTCCGCGGCGGCGGGGATCTCCTCCGGCAGGACCTCGACCTCGGCCTCGGCGGCCTCCTGGCCCTCCGGGCCGGTGTACTCGTGGACCACGACGTGCGCGTTGGTGCCACCGAAACCGAATCCGGACACGCCGGCGACGGCGCGACCGGTGTAGCGCGGCCACTTCGCACCCTCGGGGATGACCTTCAGGTGCGCGCTGTCGAACGGAATGTACGGGTTGGGGGCGGTGTAGTTGAGCGTCGGCGGAAGCTGATCGTTCTGCATCGCGAGAACGACCTTGATGAGACCGGCCGCACCGGCGGCGGACTCGAGATGACCGAAGTTGGTCTTGGCCGAACCGAGCAGGACCGGCTTGTCGTCCTCGCGGCCACGACCGATGACACGGCCGAGCGCATCGGCCTCGATCGGGTCGCCGAGTACCGTGCCGGTGCCGTGCGCCTCGATGTAGTCGACACCGGACGGCAGGATCTGCGCGTCGCGGTAGGCGCGGCGCAGCACGTCGACCTGCGCTTCGGGGTTGGGAGCGGCCAGACCGTTGGAGCGACCGTCCTGGTTGACGGCCGAACCGGCGATGACCGCGAGGATGTTGTCGCCGTCGCGCTCGGCGTCCTCGAGACGCTTGAGCACGACGAGACCGCCGCCCTCGGCGCGGATCATGCCGTCGGCGTCGGCGGAGAACGCCTTGATGCGGCCGTCGGGTGCCATGACGCCGAGTTCGTCGAAGCCGAGGGTGCCGGCCGGGGCGAGCAACATGTTGACGCCACCGGCGAGGGCGACGTCGGCCTCACCGTTGCGCAGCGCGCGCACGGCCTGATGCACGGCGACCAGCGACGACGAGCACGCCGTGTCGAGCGTGACCGACGGGCCGTGGAAGTCGTAGAAGTACGACACGCGGTTGGCGATGACCGCGGTGGAGGTGCCGGTGAGCGCGTACGGATGCGCTGCGGACGGGTCGCCGACCGCGAGGAGCATGTAGTCGCTCGCCGAGCTGCCGATGAACACACCGACCGAGCCGCCCTTGAGCTCGCTCGGCGGGATGTGCGCGTGCTCGAGCGCTTCCCAGGTCAGCTCCAGTGCGAGGCGCTGCTGCGGGTCGACCATCTCGACCTCGCGCGGCGACATCGCGAAGAACTCGGCGTCGAAGCCCTTGACGTCGTCGAGGTAGCCGCCCTTGGTGTTGGCGTTGCGGATCGACTCCCACACGGCGGGGTCGTTCTCGAACTCCGACCAGCGGCCCTCGGGCAGATCGGAGATGCCGTCGCGTCCGGACGCGAGCAGATCCCACATCTGTTCCGGAGTGTCGACGTGACCCGGGAAACGGGTGGACAGACCGACGATGGCGACGTCCTTCGAACCCGCCACGGCACCGACCGTGTACAGGGCGGAGTCGTCCTCGGCAGGTGCCTCGGGTTCACCTTCGATGATGCGCGTCGCGAGCGATGCGATCGTCGGGTGCTGGTAGGCGATCGTCGCGTTCAGCGTGACACCGAGGAGTTCCTCGATCTCGCCCGCCATGGCGACGGCGTCCCGGGAGGACAGTCCGAACTCCTCCATCGGACGATCGTCCGAGATCTGGGAGACCGGCTGCCCGGTCGCGTCGGCGATCCAGTTGCGCAGCCATTCGCGCAGCTGCGCAACCGTCATTTCAGTGTCAGACATCAACCCACCACGCTACCCGGGAAAGAGGACATTCGTTCTTACACGCTGTCCGGGAAGGCCTGCTGCTGGTAACCACCGCGCAGCGTTCCCTCGACATATGCGGTCTTGCACGCCCGACGCGCGATCTTTCCGCTGGACGTACGGGGGATGGAACCGGCCGGCACGAGCAGCACGTCGCGGGCGGTCACACCGTGCCGCGACGAGATCGCGGCACGCACCGCGTCGGCGATCGGCTGCGGATCGGCCTTGCCGGCGCCGGGAGCACGCTCGGCGACGATCACGAGCTGCTCCGACGAATCGTCCGCATCGAACTGCAGGCCGGAGGCGTCGTTGTCGAACACCTCGCGCGGCAGCTGGTTGGCCGGAACCGCGAACGCCGCGACGAAGCCGGGGCGCAGCGCGGAGTTGGCCTCCTGCGCCGAGAACTCGAGGTCCTGCGGGTAGTGGTTGCGGCCGTCGACGATCACGAGGTCCTTGACGCGACCGGTGATGTAGAGCTCGCCGTCGATGTAGACGCCGTAGTCGCCGGTGCGCAGCCACTTGCTGTCGTCCGGGGTGCCCTCGGCGTGGCTGCCCTCGGCCAGACGCTTGGTGATGCGGTTGTGGAAGGTCTTGTCGGTCTCTTCCTTGCGACCCCAGTAACCGATGCCCATGTTCTCGCCGTGCAACCAGATCTCGCCGACCTGCTCGTCGGGCATCTCGGTGCCGGTCTCGGCGTCGACGATCGCGGCCCACTGGCTGCGCGCGACGTAACCGCAGGAGACCTGCGGGATGGCGTTCTCGGCGTCGGGCTCGACGCGCACGACCCGGCCCGCGTTGAGGGCGGTGCGGTCGACGTAGATGACCTTTGCCTCGTCGCTGTGGCGGGTGGAGGAGACGAACAGGGTGGCCTCGGCCATGCCGTAGGACGGCTTGATCGCCGTGCGGGGCAGACCGTACGGGCCGAACGCCTCGTTGAACTTGCGCATCGACGCCGTGGTGACCGGCTCGCTGCCGTTGATCAGGCCGATGACGTTGCTCAGGTCGAGTTCTTCGCCGGGCTTCGGGACGGCGCGTGCCGCGGCGTGCTCGAACGCGAAGTTCGGGGCGGCGGCGAAGGTGCCGGCACCGTCGGAGACGGCGGCGAGCTCGCGGATCCAGCGGCTCGGCCGGGCCACGAAGGCGCGCGGGCTCATGATGGTGATGTACTTGCCGCCGACCGCGGGCAGGATCACCGTGAGCAGGCCCATGTCGTGGAACAGCGGCAGCCAGGTCACGCCGCGCGACGACTCGTTGAGCTCGATCGAGTCGGCCATCTGGATGACATTGGTGAGCACCGACCGGTGGGTGATCTCGACGCCGGCGGGAACGCGGGTCGAGCCGGAGGTGTACTGCAGGTACGCGATGTCGTCGGTGCCGATGGGCGGCCGGTTCCAGGACTCGGCGACCGAGTCGGGGATGGCGTCGACGGCGATCACGCGGGGACGCTGCGCAGCGGGGAGCGGGCGGAAGAACTGCCGCACGCCGGCCGCGGACGAGGTGGCGGTGAGGATCGCGCTGGGAGTGCAGTCGCCGAGGACGGCGTGCAGGCGATCGGTGTGACCGGGCTCGTCGGGATCGAACAGCGGCACAGCGATGGTGCCGGCGTAGATCGCGGCGAAGAAGGACACGACGTAGTCGAGGCCTTGCGGAGCGAGGATCGCGACGCGGTCGCCGGGAGCGGTGACCTGCTGCAGGCGCGCGGCGATGGCCTTGATGCGCACGCCGAACTGATCCCAGGTCAGCTCGTGTACCTCGCCGTCGCGTTCCCGCGAGTAGTCGATGTACCGGTAGGCGAGATCGTCACCGTTTGAAGCGAAGTTCCCCTCGAGGTGATCGAGCAGGGTCTGCCCTTCCGGCAGCCTGATCCGCCCGTTCTCATCGATGAACTCTTCGAACCCGACGCTCAATTCCTTCTCCCTGTCGAAGCGATCCCACAACCACTCGACATGGTTGCGCCACTAACTTTTCCTCCGCGCCGGCGGATCGTCGTACCGATACCGCCCCCCACGGCTTCCGGCGGTCCGTTCCTCGAACGTGTCCATCGACCCCAGATCACGAATATGTTACAGATCGGCATCACGCGCACCCTCGCAAAGTGCGGTCGCCGGGAGGAACGCTTCCCCTTGCACACGGGAAACACAAAGATACGACATGGTCGTCTTCACACACACATTCCGTGCCCGTCGAATGAGAAGAGCACACGATCCGTTTGTGTGCGACGGTTTTTCGACGCCGATACCCCCCGGCGATGCGACCCGCCACCCTCCGCCGCCCAGGACCGGCGCCCCGGTACGTACGCCCGACCGACACGAGAGCTCGTGACAAGGATCATTCCCCGTCGCGGGCCGTCGCTACGCCCCCGGAGGGGGCCGGCCGTTCGCCGTGCCGTCGCTGGCACCATGAACCTCTTCTCCTGTGGCAGTCGTCGTGCGCCACGATCCCGGACGGCCGGGCACGCAGCCGAGGGATGAGTCTAAAGGCAGCCCGTCATTCGAGTGTACCGGGTGGTGAGATCGGACACTACTCGCGAGTAATATGTGGGAGGGCTCACTTCGGCCCGCGCCGTCGCCGCATGTCGCGACGGCCGTAGCTCATTCTTCTGCGGGTTCCGGTGCGGCGTCGATCTTCTCCGCCGCCCAGTTCGCGATCCACTGCGTCGCGGTCGTGCCGTTCTCGTCCACGACATAGGTGTTGTACATCGCGTGGATCGGGTTGTTGACGTACTCGAGCAGGCGCGGAGCGGCCGACATCCAATTGGCGGGATTCAGCGCGTTCGGCGGTGCGTCGCAGATGCTGTCGCTGGGCGCGCAGATCTGGATGGTGCGGTCGTCGAGCTCCCCGAAGCCACCGGGACGCGCACCGGTCATCGTGATACCCGGCAGTCTCAGGCCGTCGAGCGACAGTTCGGCGCCCACTCCGGCGACGGGCGCACCGATGTCGGTGCCCGAGGCCCCGTCGCGGCGACCGTCGGCGATGAGCGCGACACCGAGCACCCGGTCGGCGGGCACCGGACCGTTGCCGGCACCGATCTGCGCGGCGACGTCTCCCACGATCACGGCACCCTGCGAGAAGCCGGTGAGCACATAGGTGGTCAGCGGGCACTCGGCCGAGCGTCGCGCGAGGATGTCGGTGGTTGCCGCGAATCCCTCACTGCGACTGTTGTTGTAGGACTGCTGGCCGTCCGGCGGGATCGCGATGGGGTTCGAGAACTGCGCGACGTACGGCACCGTGTAGACGTCGGCGCGCTGGGCGTCGAAACGCTCCTGCAGCGGCCTCGTCACGTTGAGCATGAGCGAGTACGGGTTCGCGGCCGGAGCGTACGGATCGTCGCCCACCGCGGACTCCCATGTGCCCGGCACCGCGACGACCTGCACGTCGGGGCACGAGGCCGGCTGCGACTGCGGCTCCTCCGGCCCGGGCGGGGTGGGAACGGGCGACGGGATGTCCAGCCGCCCCGCGAGCATGTACCAGAGCACCAGCACGATCGCCAGGACGAGCAGCGCCCCTACGACCACGATCCTGCGTCCGCGACGCTGCTTCGTCCTGACCATTCGTGCTGTCCCCGCGTTTCCTAGTTGCAGTACGTCTCGCCGGCGACGGCGATGTACGTGTCGGCCGTCGAGGAGGCCTGCTCCTCCGACAACTCGACACCACCGGCTGCAGCATCACTACCCACGAGCGCGGTCACGAACACCTTGATCTCCTCCGGAGACCCACCCTGCGCCTGGGCGCTGCAGATGTAGTCGGCGATGTTCACCGCGCCGGTCTCATCGTTGGGCTCGACACCTTCGGCACGGAGGCCGTCGAGGAAGGCCTGTGCGCCCGGCGAGGGAGCGGGTGTGCCCGCACCGGCTCCCGTGTCCTCTCCGGCGCCGGGCGACGACGGAGCCGGGGACGCGTCGCTCGTCTCGGCCTCGTCCGTGGTCTCCGTCCCCGCGGCGCCGGTGGACGTCTCGGCCGCGGAGGTCGATGTCGACGTCGAGGTCTCCGTGGTGGCAGACGTCGTCGGCGTGTTCGTCGCGGTGGAGTCGTCGCTTCCGCACGCGGAGAGAACTGCCGTGGCGGTCAGTGCCGCGGCGAGGGCGCCGAGGACTCGGGTCGAGCGCGAGCGGGTCCGTGAAGGCATGTGGTGGGGTCCTCACATCCGGGATGTCGGTCGAACTTGGTCAGATGCGCCCCAGGCTACAGAGCGGCCCGTGCAGACCGGTAGAAGCGTCCCGCCTCCCCCGGTCTGCACGGGCCGTCCCGCTGTCTTTCCGTTACGGCTGCAGCTTCACCTCGTCGCCGTCGAGCGTGATGAAGCCGTTCTGGAAGTTCTGCTGGACACCCTTGCCGTCCACGGCCGGGAACTCGTCGCTGATCGGCAGACCCAGACGTCCTTCGGCACCCTTCTCGGCGAGCCACGCCTCGAGGATCTTGCCGCGGACCGGCCAGGCGCCGGTGAGCGGGCTCCAGTAGATGTGCCCGTGCTGGAACTCGTTGAAGCGACCGTCGCGTCCTGCGGGCTGCTCGCTGCTCGTCGGGTAACCCAGAACGCCGGTCTCGTAGCCGAGCTGGGAGTACTTGTCGAGGATCATGCCCTGCACCCCGTGGGCGCCGGTGTCCTCGCTCCAGTACATGGCACCGATCTCGAAGCCCTGGACCGCGCCGTGACCGTCGGGGGTCGCCGCCTCGTCGAGGATCGGGTAGCCGAGGGGGCCGCCCTCCCAGCCCTGGTTCTTCCATTCCTCGAAGATCTTGCCGCGGACCGCGTGGGCGCCGTGCTCGGGCGTCCAGTAGATCGCGCCGTTCCGGAAGTGGTTGAACCGTCCGCGTCCGTCGGGAGCGACGCGTTCCTCGGTGGTCGGGTAGCCGAGCTGCCCGGCCGGACCGCCGACGCCCTGGTAGGCGCCGCCGATCGCACCCGCGACCGGCACCGTCGTGCCCTCGGACGAGAAGACGCGGCCGAAGCGGAAGTCCTGCACCTTGCCACCGGCGACGTCGTATTCACCGGTGAGGCAGTCGCCGAGCCAGCCGTTCGCGTTCGCCACGTCGCCGAAGGCACCGGTGGCCTGGCACTCGGGCTTGTCGACCCCGACCCCGAGGGTGTTGGCGAGCTGCGGCCACAGCTGGTGCAGTTCGAACTCCCAGTACTTCCACGTGTGGGTGCCCGACGGCCGGTACACGATCTGGGCCGGGATGCCCTGCTTCTTGAGCTTCGTCGCGAACGCCTGCGAGGTGAGGCGCGAGAGGATCTCGAGGCCCATGCCGGCGTAGTTGGTGCTGACACCGGGGATGCCCGACGGGTCGTCGTACGGGCCGGTGGTGCCGCTGCCGCTCGAGACGTACAGGCTCACGCCCTTGAGCTTGTCGGCGAGCAGGTAGGGATCGTGCGACTCCCAGCCGTCGGAGCCGGGCGCACCCCACATCGCCTCGGAGTCGAAACCTCCGGCGTCCTGCATGGCGTAGTGGATGGCCTCGGGCATGCCGAGGGTGGTCGTGGTGAGGATGCCGGACAGCGATGCCGCGAACTGCGCGAAGCCCGGGTTGCGGGCGGGCAGGAACATCGCGGCGGTACCGCCCATCGAGAGGCCGACGACGCCACGCTTGTCGGTGGTGCGCCAGTCGCGTTCGAGGAGCGGGGGAAGTTCCTTCGTCAAGAAGGTCTCCCACTTGTAGTTCTGTCCGTTGTTCTGGTCGATCCAGTCGGAGTAGAAGCTCGACTGGCCGCCCACCGGCAGCACGACGTTGACGTTCTTGTCGGCGAAGAACGCTTCCGCGTCGGTCTCGAGCGTCCACCCGTTCTCGTCGTCGCGGGCGCGCATGCCGTCGAGCATGAACACCGACGGGAACTTCGCATCGGGCTTGCTGTTCCAGTCGCGCGCGAGCAGCAGCTGCACCTGGATCGGCGTCCCCATCGACGGCGAGTCGATCCACAGGGCGACACGACGATCGGTGAGCCAATCGACGGATCGGACGGTGACACCGGCGGTACTCGTCGGGCCGGACTGGGCGATGAGCGGATCGGCGGTGGCCACCGAGACGGTGGTCAGACCTGCGGCGACGGGCGCGACGAGGGCGGCGGCGATCAGCGCGAGCGCACGGGATCTGCGGCTCCGCGCACCCGCAACGCGAGCCGCTCTCCTACTCGGCCCCGTCCGTCGCTCCCCGTGCTCGAGCTCAGTTCGCATCTGCATCGCTCACTTTCTGCGTTGCCGGATTTCCTGCCGAAGTGCGGCTTCGGGTGGACCGCGACGGCGGCAGTGGCAGGGCGCCCCGGCTGGGTGTGCCGACCCGGGATATCGGAGTCCCGGATTTTGTTTCTACACCGACGGCACCCGGAATCGCGGGTGCCGCGCTGTGACAGGTGAGAAAATTGTTGCAGAAAGTTACGACGCCGCCCACTCCTCGGATGATGAGTGGGCGGCGTCGTCGCTAGCAGTGCGTACCGGAGATCAGAACGCGTTCAGCGCCTCGAGGATCTGCGGGCGCGCCTTCCACAGCTGATCCTCCCAGTACTTCCATGCGTGCGTGCCGCGCGCCGGGAAGTCGAAGGTGGCCGGGATGCCGAGCGTGGCCAGCTTGAGCTGGAACGCGCGGGTCTGGGCGAGGGACAGCGCCTCGAGCGCCATGCCGTTGGCCGTGTTGTAGTAGCCGACGAAGCCCTGCGGGTTGTCGTGCTCACCGGGCAGACCGCTGGCGGCCGAGATGTAGAGCGACAGACCCTCGAGCTTCGGAGCGAAGACGAACGGGTCGTTGCGCAGCCAGGACGGGCTCCACGGCGGGCCCCACATCGAATCGACGTTGAAGCGGCCGGCGTCGAGCATCGCCACGCGGATGGCCTCACGCATGCCGGGAGCCGACAGGTTCAGGTAGCCGGACAGCGACGACGCGAACTTGAACTGGTCGCGGTGGTAGGCGGCCAGCGTCAGAGCGGCGGAGCCACCCATCGACAGGCCGAGGATGCCGTTGTTGTTGCGCGAGACACCACGGGTGGCGAGGTAGTCGGGCAGCTGCTCCGTCAGGAACGTCTCCCACTTGTAGGTGATGTCCTGGCCGTTCAGGTTGGACGGCGCGTACCAGTCGGTGTAGAAGCTCGACTGTCCGCCGACCGGCATGATCAGGCTGACGTTGTCGTTCGCGAACTGCTGCAGGGCGTTCGTCTCGAACGTCCAGGCGTTCGCGTCGTCCCGAGCGCGAAGGCCGTCGAGCATGTAGAGCGCCGCGTCGCCACCGCGCGCGGCCCACTGGATCTGAACCTTGATCGGGCCCATGTCGGACTCGACGAAGACCTCTTCGAAGCCCCCTGCAGGCGCGCGGTGCGAGACCGGCGCTCCCTGCGCCGGCGCGGCGACGGCGGCGGTGGTTCCGACGAGGCCGGCAGCCACGGGGAGGACCAGAGCTGCGGCGGCGGTGCCGAGCAGTCGCCGTCGAAGGCCCTGCCTCAACCTCGGGACAAAACGCATGAACAATGCTCTCTTTCTCGTCTGCGGCGTCCGCGTTCGCGTCCCCCGGATTCCGGCGATGACGACCGCGGAAGGCCGCCCCAAGTCACACTGCGGTCAAAACTGTAAAGGACCGCGTGATCTCTGACAAACCCTGGTTTCAACAGCTCTTGGGCACCTCTTGACCTGTAGGTCAAGCGCGCGCTGCCGGAAAGTTACCCATCCGTGATGCGCCGTGATCCTATCGAGACGATCGAAGGGGTCCAAGTTGATCTCGGTGTCCGGCCGTCACCCCCGCGGCGGTGGCATCGGCAGGTCACAACGCTGGATCTCGTACTTCGGCACCCGTTCGATCCGGTACGAGGCGTAGTCGAACGCGTTGCGCAGGTTTCTCTTGAACAGTGCCCACGTCAGTTCGGCGCTCGAGGAATCGATCATCTCCCGGGTCTCGGGACAGGTCAGCGCGGTCTTCGCCATCGCGACCCAATCCTCGTCGAGATAGCCCGGCATCCACGGATGCACGTCGACCATGCCCGAGTCGGCGACCACCCAGTCGGGGAACAGGATCTTGTCGTGACCGATCCGGCCGTCCTCGAGACGCTCGGTGTGCGCGGCGAGCGGATAGGCCAAGCCCATCTGGTCGACGACCCGCACGTCCAGACCCGTGTTCATGCTGGTCATACCCAGGTTCAGGAAGAACACCGTATGTCCGGCGCCGCCCGGCGGGATGGGCTCGGGCGGCGGCACGACGTCCCACGCGTCGTAGGAGGGAGTCGGCAGCAGCAGTCCACCGTTCGGGGTGTTCGCGATGGCCTCGACCATGGCCCGCATGCGCGGGTAGTCGAGATAGTCCTCGGCCAGGATGGGATGCAGATGCCCGGTGTTGAGAGCGTAGAAGGCGCGCTCGTCGACGATGCCGGAGCGGCCGACCACGGCGCCTTCGGTCATTCCGGTGGTGTTGGCCGCGGCGGCCGTCCACACGACGGTGCCCAGCCACAGCACGGCCAGCACACCCGCGACCTGCGTGGGCCGATTGTTGCCGATCTCCGTCCGGTCCGGGATCCGCAGCGGGACGACGGCGACGGGCAGGAGCAGGCAGAACAGCGGCGGCAGGAGGACGCGGCCGTGCATGAAGTCGCCGCCCACACGCAGCGAATACAGCGCGAGCAGCACACCGGAACCGAGGAACAGCAGGACGACGGCGGTCGGGGTGCGCAACAGGTTCTGCGCCCAGGACAGTGTCGCCCGCACGTCGCGCGGATCGGGACGCGCGGCCGCGGCACCGGGGCGGGCCGCGTCACGGCTGGTCGCGAAGACGAGCGCGGCGAGGATTGTGAGGAACAACAGCGGCAGCCACAGCAGATAGGGCGAGACCAGGTTGCCGAGATACTCGAGGCCCTGCGACCACTTGGCACCACCGGCGTCCTTGGCGACCGCGGTGTTGGGATAGGGCAGTCCGTAATAGCCCATGCGCCAGATCTGGTAGCCGACCGGGATCGCCCCGGCGACCGCGACCATCGCGACGCGGATGCGCAGGTCGAGGCCGGGTGCGAGGAACAGCATCGCGAGCGCGAGCACCGCGACCAGCGCGAGTTCGGGTCGTACGAGCGGGCCGAGTCCGGCGACGAACGCCGTGGCGAGGATCTGCCCCGTGCCCGGGAGCGATCCGTCCCCTCCCGGCGTGGGGGTCGCCCATCGGGCCATGAGCAACCACAGCAGACCCAGCCAGAAGATCACCAGGCAGGACTCGAGGCCCGAGGTGGCGAAGTCGCGGGCCGGAGGCACTGCGATGTAGACGAGGACTCCGGCGGGCAGGAGCAGTACCGTCCCGGTGGTCGCGCGCAGCCGCCACCGGTACAGGCGGGCCGCGCCGAACATGGCGAGGACGATCGCGCCCGTCGACAGCAGGAGCGCGATCGTGAGTACGACGTATTCGAGGCGGATGCCGGTGAGCCACCCACCGGCATAGACGATGTACGTCCACGCCGTGGAGGTGTTGGCCTCCACGCGCTCCCCCGCGTTGAACACCGGCCCGTTGCCGGCGAGGAGGTTGCGCACGGTCCGCAGGACGATGAGACCGTCGTCGGCGATCCAGCGTCGCTCCCACGCTCCCCAGAACATCAGGAACGCGGAGACGACCACGCCGGCGGCGAACACGCCGCGGGCGAGGCGGTCGCGCCGAACGGGCCGGACCGTACGGGACGGTCCGGCCTCGGTGTCGTGGACGCCGCGCACGACGTCAGAAGAGGTAGACAGCACCGCCGACCACCAGGATCCACACCACTGCGAGCAACTGCAGCACCCGGTCCTTCAGGGCGATCTCCTCGGGTTCGCCGGCTTCACCGCCGTCGACGTCGACCGCATAGCGCAGGATGGCGACGACGAACGGGATCATCGAGATCGCGTACCAGTTGGAACCGGCCATGTTGTCCTGCTCGAACGCCCACAGGCCGTAGCAGAGCACGACTGCCGTCGCCGCGACCGTCCACACGAACCGCAGGTAGGTCTCGGTGTAGTACTCGAGCGACTTGCGGATCTTCGCACCGGTGCGGGTCGCGAGGCGCAGCTCGGCGTACCGCTTGCCGGCCGCCATGAACAGCGACCCGAACGCCATGATCAGCAGGAACCACTGCGACAGCGGGATCTCGGCGGCCACACCGCCGGCGATGGCACGGATCAGGAAGCCCGACGAGACGATGCAGATGTCGAGCACGGCCTGGTGCTTGAGCCCGAAGCAGTACGCGAGCTGGATACCGATGTACACCGCCATGACCACGGCGAGCTGCCAGTTCGCGACGAACGACAGCGCGATCGAGCCGACGAGCAGCACCGCCGCGAGGACGTATGCGATTCGCACCGGGAGCACGCCGGCCGCGATGGGCCGGAACCGCTTGGTGGGGTGTGCACGGTCGGCCTCGACGTCCATCGCGTCGTTGACGAGGTAGATACCCGAGGCGGCCATGCAGAAGACGACGAAGGCGAGCGCGACGGGCAGCAGCACGTCGACCTGGGTGACCGAGCCGGCCGCCATCGGGGCCGCAAGCACCAGGACGTTCTTCACCCACTGTCGGGGACGGACCGCCTTGACGATCCCGGCGCCCAGGCTCTTGGGCGCCTCCTTGACGGGCGCCGGTTCCTCGCTCATCGATCTCCCCACTTCGTCTCTGCCCGCGCCACGACGGCCGCGGACGCTGCACCGAGTGCCGCACCCGCCAGTACATCCGTCGGATAGTGCACGCCCAACACCAGGCGGGACAGCATCATGGGCGGCACGAGCACCGCGGGAAAGGGTAGCCCGGTGGTGCGGGCGAGCAGCACGGCCGCCGCAGTCGTGGACGTCACATGCGACGACGGGAAGCTCAACCGGCTCGGCGTGGACACGTTGACCTGCACCGTCGGATCGACCGGCCGCGGACGGCGCACGACCCGCTTGATCACGACGGACGCCGCGTGGGCACCGAACGCACCGACCGCCACGCTCGCCCACTTCCGGCGACGGGGACGGTCGACGAGGGCGCCGGCGGCGCCGATCGCGATCCAGCCGAGAGCGTGCTCACCGAAGTGCGACATGCCACGGGCGATCTTCGTCGCGGCGGGCACGGCACCGACGGTGGCCTGGACGGTCTGCAGGACCCGGACCTCGGTGTCGGTACTCCTCCAGTGACTGCCATCAGTTGCCGATACCGAAGACACGCTCCCACTCCTCCTTGCTGGTCAGGGCGGGAACCGCGTCCCGGTACCGCTTCTTCATCTCGGGGAACCGGCGCGCGAGTTCGCGTCGCAACCGGAGCGCCTCCGTGAGCAGAGCCTGGGCCTGCGCACGATCGCGCTTACGGTAGACGACACCCCGACCGTCCGCCGTGGTGACCGTCACGCCGTCGACCTGCGAGAGCAGGAACCACCGCGCGTCGATGGTCGGCACGTTCAGCTGCGGCCGCTCGTGGTGCTCGCGGTTCTCGGGACGCACATTGTGCAGCACACCCTTCGCCAGACGCTTGACCTTCGCGACCGGACCCTCGGGCAGTCCCACGGCGCCGACCTCGGCTCCGGATGCCATCGGCAGTTCGGTCGACGACGGCAGCACCACCGCGTCGGGGAAGTTCTTCCGCAGCGCGTGCACCTCGCCGAGGGCGCGCGGCAGCAGATCGAACAGGTTCTCCGGGCCCGCGAGGAAATCCTCGATGGCCTTGTTCTGGATCGCGACCGTCGAGTACTCGAGGCACACGAGGTGCTTGATGGTGGCCTTGACGGTGTCGAGCACCATCGCCTTCGGGTCGCCGTGCTGGTGCAGCGCGGCCACGACGAGCCGGTTGCGCAGGTGGAAGTACGCCTGCCAGTCGATGGCGTCGTCCTTGTCGCTCCACGCCATGTGCCAGATCGCGGCGCCCGGCATCGTCACCGTCGGGTAGCCGGCCTCGCGGGCCCGCAGGCCGTACTCGGCGTCGTCCCACTTGATGAACAGCGGCAGGGGCTGGCCGATCTCCTCCGCGACGACGCGCGGGATCATGCACATCCACCAGCCGTTGAAGTCGACGTCGATACGGCGGTGCAGGAGCTTCGAGTTCTCCCGGTCGCGCAGCGGCTTGGTGGAGAAGTCGTGGTCGTACTCGACGTTCGGGGCGGCACCCCACATGAAGTTCGAGCGGTGGATGACCTCGCCCATGGTGTGCAGATGGCTGCGTTCCTGCAGGTTGAGCATCTGCCCGCCGACGAGCATCGGGGTCCGCGCGAACCGCGACAGGGCGAGCGCGCGCAGGACCGAATCGGGTTCGATCTCGATGTCGTCGTCCATGAACAGGATGTAGGGAGCATCGGTGGTCTTCAGCGCCTCGTACATGATGCGGCTGTAACCACCGGAGCCACCGAGGTTGCCCTGGTCGTGGATGACGAGGCGATCGCCGAAGGGTTCGGCGGCCTCCGCGAAGTCGGCCTCGTCCTTCACCTTGCGGGTGCCCTGGTCCGGGATGATGACGGCGTCGACGACGTCCATCACCAGCGGGTCGGACGCGAGCGCACGCAGCGCCTTCACACAGTCGGCGGGACGGTTGAAGGTCGGGATGCCCACGGCGACCGAGGCGCGTCCGGGCGCCTCGACGGGTGCGTACCAGCCGGCGGCGTGCAGGGTGACGTCGCTGTCGGTGGTGACGTCGAACCACAGCCAGCCGCCGTCCTCGAACGGACCGAGGTCGGCGTCGATCTCGACGATCACGCCGTCGCCGCGGAACTCACGGCCGGTGACGTGGATGCGGCTCGAGTCGGCCTTGCTGCGGTACAGGTCGATGCGGCCGTGGCCGGTGAGCTCGAGGCGCAGCACCACCGAGCCGAGGGTGCTCCAGCGACGCCAGTAGCTCGCCGGGAAGGCGTTGAAGTAGGTGCACAGCGACACCTCGGACTCCGCGCCGATCGCCAGCGTCGTCCGGCTCGTCGCGTGGGCGCGACGCGCGTTGGTGGGCGACTCCTCGAGGTAGAGCGTGCGCACGTCGAGGGGCTCACCCGGCCGCGGCAGGATGATGCGCTGCAGCAGCGACCGGCCGAGCAGTCCGTCCTCCGCGACGGGAGCACTCACGGCAGCCTCGTGCCTACCGGCGTTCGCGGCCGCCGCGTGCTTCGCGGCGCTCACGAGGCGTCCCCGGCGATGGGCGCTCCCGATTCGAAGTGCGGGGCCAGGATGTTGTCGAACATCGACAGCGCGCTGGCGATCGCCATGTGCATGTCGAGGTACTGGTAGGTACCGAGACGGCCACCGAAGAGCACCTTGTTCTCGGCCGCTTCCTGCTTCGCGAGGGCGCGGTAGGCGTTGAGCTTCTCGCGGTCCTCGGGCGTGTTGATCGGGTAGTACGGCTCGTCGTCGTTCTCGGCGAACCGCGAGTACTCCCGCATGATGACCGTCTTGTCGGCCGGGTAGGTGTCGCGCTCGGGGTGGAAGTGCCGGAACTCGTGGATACGGGTGTAGGGCACATCGGCGTCGTTGTAGTTCATGACCGGGGTGCCCTGGAAGTCGCCCGTGGGCAGCACCTCGGTCTCGAAGTCGAGGGTGCGCCACCCGAGGCGCCCCTCGGCGTAGTCGAAGTAGCGGTCGAGCGGGCCGGTGTAGACGACGGGAGCGTCGGGGCTGGCCGCGCGGATCTCGTCGCGCACCGCGAACCAGTCGGTGTCGAGCCGGACCTCGATCCGCTCGTCCTTCGCCATGTTCTCGAGCCACGCCGTGTAACCGTCGACCGGCAGGCCCTCGTAGGTGTCGTTGAAGTAGCGGTTGTCGAAGGTGTAGCGGACGGGCAGCCGGGCGATGTTGCCGGCGGGCAGTTCCTTCGGGTCGGTCTGCCACTGCTTGGCCGTGTAGTCGCGGACGAACGCCTCGTAGAGCGGGCGGCCGATCAGGGAGATGGCCTTCTCCTCGAGGTTCTTCGCCTCGGCGGTGTCGATCTCGGCGGCCTGCTCCTTGATGAGGGCGCGTGCCTCGTCGGGGCTGAAGTACCGGCCGAAGAACTGCGACACCAAACCGAGACCCATCGGGAACTGGTAGGCCTGGCCCTTGTGCATCGCGAACACGCGGTGCTGGTAGTTGGTGAAATCGGTGAACTGGTTCACGTAGTCCCACACCCTCTTGTTGGAGGTGTGGAACAGGTGGGCACCGTACTTGTGGATCTCGATTCCGGTTTCCGGCTCGGGCTCGGAGTACGCGTTGCCACCGAGGTGGTGGCGACGCTCGATCACGAGCACTCGCTTGCCGAGCTGCGTGGCCGCGCGCTCGGCGATCGTCAGTCCGAAGAATCCGGAGCCGACGACGATCAGGTCGTACTCACCGGTGGAGGGCTGGGGCGCTGATGCAGCAGTCACGGGAGACCAGGGTATGCGACTCCGCCGCGAAGGTGCCCTCTCGGTCCGGGCGGACCGAGAGGGCGGTCACACTCACGCGTAGTGGGTGAGCGCGTCACGGACGAATTCGGCGCCCTCCCGGCCTCCGTAGTTCGCTGCGAAACGCTCGTCCTCGACGTACATGTCGGCGAGACCGAGCACGTACTCGCGCGGACTGCCCTCCGGAGTGCCGCCTCCCGGGGTGCCCGGGATCGACGACAGCCAGGCGACGTGCCGCCGTGCGAGGTCCTGCGCCTCGGGCCCGGCCGGGTCCAGCCCGGCCCGGGCCGCGGCGATCCAGTCGTGGTTCAGTTGCTCGACCTGCTTCATCCAGTCGTGCCTGGCGGCGGCGTCCATGCCCCGCCACCAACGGTCGCCCGAGTCGTAGGCGTCCTTGCCCCACCGTTCGATCACTTCGTCCCGGTACTGCGTGTGGTCGAACCCGTCGAACACTTCGTCTGCCACGAGTTCCTCCCCTCTCTGCGTCTTCGCCAAGGTGGTGCGCACCGCCGCGATACGGCGGTCCAACTGCCGGCGCTCGTGTTCGAGCAGGTCGAGGTGGGTGCGCAGTGCGCTCGTGGTGTCGTCGTGACCGGCGAGCACGTCGCGGATGGCGGGCAGGGCCAGCCCCAGGTCGCGGAGCAGCAGGATGCGCTGGAGACGCACGAGTGCGTCCTCGTCGTAGAACCGCATGCCGTTGCTGCCGGTGCGGCTCGGACGCAACACCCCCACGTCGCCGTAGTGCCGCAGTGTGCGGCTGGTGACACCGGCGGCGCGTGCCAGTTGCTGGATCGACCATTCCCGCACCTGCCCCACCCCCTTCTTTCCGGCTACGACCAGCGTGCATCTTGACGTTGCGTCAATGTCAACACTCGTCGTCAGGGTCCCGGAACGCCACCGGCCGGCCGCCCTGTTCGGGCGACCGGCCGGTCGGGATGTGCCGTCGGGTTACTCGGCGCTACCCGTGCTCGGGAACCAGTCCTTCAGGAAGCTCGCGTCGATCACCTGCGCACCGAGATCCGGTGTCCACACGATCGCGCCG
>Ga0180216_1000460_pt1 | contig 43568 bp, 76 predicted proteins | sample eDN3rd37CBELigMG_FD_128879 | JGI IMG/M metagenome (GOLD analysis project Ga0180216, IMG submission 128879) | Enriched Miracle-Growth compost microbial communities from Emeryville, California, USA - eDNA 3rd pass 37_C BE-Lig MG (version 2)... ...
GACGATGCTGCGCGAGAGCTGGGATTGGCTTCCGAAGTAGGCGGTCAATATGTAGTCACCAAGAGCGTTAAACAAGCGTTAGACCGATATAAGAAGCTTACGACGGATGAAGGCATAAACGCCTTCCTGAATGCCTTTGACGCGGCACAAAGCTTCTGGAAACGCACGACATTGTTCTCGCTTCCGTACCACCTTAGAAACGCTGTAGGCGGTATGTTCAATAATTACGTAGGGGGGATGAACTCCGCGAGTCTCATAAAGTATACGGAGCAAGCGCGGAGAGATGTATACGATGCGGTAATCAAGGGTAAGGAGACGGAACTTTTCAAGGAATACCGTAAACAAGGGTTAGGTTCATCGTCTCTATCTGGCGTTGAATTTGCACGGGGCGGCGTAGAACCGGAAGAGGCTATTGCCAAGACGATTCAGAAGAGAAGTCAATTCGACGGAACGCTCGGAGGCAGGCTGAAAGCCGAAGCCAAGAGCCTAAAGAACCCCATGAACGCCTTTGAGACGTCAAGAGAATTCGGGGATTTCATCGACCAGATCAACCGTTTTGCCCTGTTTAAATGGGCGCGTGACAAAGGGATGTCACCGGAACAGGCCGCACAAAAGGTTAGAGAAGTGCAGTTTGATTATACTCGCACAACGCCTTTTGAACGTGAAGTGATGGTTCGAGCCATGCCGTTCTATCGATGGATGCGTAATAACCTTCCATTCCAAATACAGCAATTTCTTAACGATCCTCGTAAGTACGCAAACGTTAATAAGCTTCGTCTAAACGCAACAGAAGCCGCAGGGATCGAAGATGAGGATGTTCCGGATTGGATGAAGGAACAATTTGCAATACCGGTATTTGGAAACGAGGAAGGTGCGAAGGCATTAGGGTTTAACCTTCCTATTGGAGACTTGGCGAGACTGAACGATCCGTTGAAGATGATTATGGATTCGATCACTCCGGCCGCGAAACTCCCGGCAGAATTGGCCTTGAATCGCAGCTTCTTCTATGACCGACCCATCCAAGAATTCGAAGGTCAGGAGCGTCAATTGGCGATTCCTGAATCCTTCTATGGCATTCCAATTCCCGGTGGAGGAACCCGGCTTCCGTCCTCCTTGGAGCCTAACGAAACACTGGCCTATATCCTTGAACAGATCGGTGGTCAGCCCGTTAGACAAACCCTTAAAACATTGGCCGCGCCGGAAGGGGAGGATCAGAAACGGAAATTCCTTGATCCTGTTCTAGGCATCAGTTCTATGTTAAAGGATATCAACCCGCAGCAATCGCAGTATTTCCAACGATTAGAGGAACTTCAACGACTCCAAGACCTGATGGATTATATCGAGCAGCAGACAGGACAACGACCGAGAACAATCAATGAGATTCGCTAGGAGGGAGGATATGATCGAGATGCAGCCATGCGCCGTGTCTCCACGAACAATCACAATACTACGAAAATTTGAACCGGACATTGCCGATCAACTCTATTTCGAACCACACGAAGTCCATCAACTGGCGGTGAATCGTCTTGTACGATTTGATTATCGACAGCATATCCATCATGTGGAGGAACGGCTTAACGCTGTCTAGCGTCGGAGCCGTTCTTGTGCTTCTTCTGAAAAATCGCCGTCTAAAGCGATATATCAACCTCCACTTACCACGAATCCTAAGAGACCAGGACGACGAGCGATTGAAGCGATTAGAATCCAAAATCGACTATCTCATTGAAAGAGAGGGAGGGTCATGCCATGTAGACTTGAAGCACTTAACCAACGATACCCGAAAGAACTCATTGAACTATTTACCCCGATTCCGTGTCCTTTCTGCGGGGTCTATCATGAAAAAAATGGCTATACGAGAATGTATAAGGAGGATGAAAAAGATGTTGCAAAAGTTGAAGAGTAGGAAGTTCATTCTGGCTGTGGTATCCGCAGTTCTCGTTGTTTTGAATGATGGACTCGATTTGGGAATAGATCAGGAAACAGTTCTCACATTCGCAGGACTGGTTGCCACTTGGATTATAGGAGAAGCGGCAGTCGATGCAACAAGAGCGAAAGGGGCAGCGCAAAATGGCACCGACTACAATGCGTCAGAAAACGTTGGCGAATGACCTTCCTTTTCAACTGAACGCGATCCAAGACATTACCGACGCGTTGCCGAAAAACCCTAAAGGCGATTGGCTCACGATGCCTACGCGCAGGGCAAACGGTCATCTAACCACAGGCCCACGCCCGTTCGGGGATATCAAACGTATATCCATCCATCATACGGCTGTAGAAGGAAAACCTGAGGGTCATGCGAGGTATCATATCGACAAAGGTTACGGTGGAATCGCGTACCATGTTTATGTGAAGGGAAATCAGATTTATCAGGTGAACGACCTTCTCACACTAACATGGCACACACCTTCTAATAACTTCGATACGATCGGAATCTGCGTAGAAGGGGATTTCACCAAACGTCAACTGACAGAAGCCGAACGCATGAATTTGTATGGGGCGATTATCACGGTTATGGAACTGTTCAACATCCCTGTTGAGCAAGTGAGAGGGCATCGAGAGATATCGGGGGGCACGTCTTGCCCTGGATTCGATATGAACCGCGTGCGCAATGATCTCAAGCAGATCAATATGGAAATGGCCTATCGCCGGTCGGAGGAATACCGCACCGCCGCCATTACGCAGCTCGCCGCAAGGGTACATCATCTGCAATCGATGGTGGCGCGGCGTGATCCCTATTGGGAAGATGCGGAGCGTAAGCTTTTTACTCTGTATCAGCTCGCACAGGAATATGAACTCATGTCTCCCGATCAAGTCGGAAAATCGATTGCATAAGAAAAGGAGTGGTCTGTTGCAAGAATTATTTTAATTATTTATCAAAGTCGGGTTTGTTATAGGAAATGGATATAAGAAAATGTTAAACCGATGTATGCAAAGCAACGTATTAGGTATATAATAACATTCAGAGTTAATCGCTACTATTCCTATGGGATGGTAGGTCAAGAGCAGAGCGGGAGGGCAGAAATGTCTCTCCCGTTTCTTTATTATGGAGGGGAAACGCAGGGTGTATGCATCGTCCAAGTAAATTTTTATCGCTTGCGGAGTTAATGGTATTCTTAGTTCAAATATAACGTCACCGTTATCATCTTTAATTTTCATCCCTTATTCTCCTTTCTTAATCGTTCTTCCCACATAATCTTAGTCTGACGAGAAAATTCACCATGTTCCAACCGTTTAAGCTTATTGTACAGTTCCATATCCTCCTTGTCGCTAAGTTTGAACGAAACACTTTTTAGCCTGTAATCCTTATTCGCCATGCTGTCACCCCAGTTATGGAATTATAGAAATGTATGTAATTTATATGCCCCCGAAGGGGCGAAGGAGGGAGAAAGGCTAGTTAAGGTAATTCGAATGATTTTTCTCAAAACGTGCTTTTTCTTGCTCAAGCCATAGGATCGTTTCTTCTTCTAATTGCTTCAGTCTCGCTCGGTGTTCTCTAATCGTGGGAATAATCCCTTTCGTCTCATAGGAAACCCTGCCACCGACAATGTGTAAGTAAATCCAGAAAGCGCCACATAACCATATAAAACCGATGGAAATCCATGCGAATATTTCTGCTATCATCTTCCCACCACCTATATAGAGTGGATCGCTGCATAAAAACCTTGATACAACGGCATTTACAGCTTATTTATGATAAAGTGCTCGCATATAGACCGGGGATCATATTTATATGCCGCGTGATCCAGCGCGGAATGCAACGGTTGACACCTTCCCATTTCCGTCTCAAACGGCCAACCACTTACCAGATTGTCAATCCCTACGACCTCATGGGTGGGTTGGAAAACCTTGATGGTACTCAGTTGCATTTTTAATAATAATTTCCCCACTCATACTGAACCGCGCGACGCGTGACCGTTAGCGCATGAGCAGGGTAAGATATTTGTCCGGTTCTGGGAACACATCGTTGAGAGGTGCGAACCGGTTCCATGTATTCATTATACCATATTGTGGATACGGTGTATATATAAAATAGTTATCATTTATTGGTCAATAAACAAACCATAGAATGATAACTACTTAATAATCCTCGGATCGATCTCCAACTTAAATTCCCCGCCTCGTTGATCGTTTCCTTTCCAGTATCGGATTTCGGCTATGACTTCTTTTAGGAACATGTTTTTCCGTTTCACGTCTTTAGAGGAGACGTAGTATTTCAGAACATTCTCCAACTTAGGCAATAGCTCGGTTTGATTCTGCTTCCGTTGGCGTTCCTGTTCTAGTTCTCCTTCCAACTTTTCGAGCTGCTTTGTCGTTTCCTCGATTCGCTCTGAAAGTGTTCGAGATCGCTCCAAGAAAATCTCCTGCGTATAGATACGCTGTTCCAATAGATCAAATTGGTTCGCCCGTTGTTCCTCATATAATTTTAATTGATCTCTCTTTTCTTGGACAAGCCTTTCTTTTAATTGTAAAGCATGCGATGTCCGGGGCTTTCGTGTCTTAATCTCGACTTTCAAGTCCTTAATCCACGCTCGCAGGAAATTCAATACTTTATCCTCGATCAGATCGTACCGAACACTGCGGTTATCACAATGCTTATTGTTGCATTTGAGATAGAAGATTTCGTGATTCTTGGGATGACGTTTCAGAACCAATGTGAAGCCGCATTTCCCGCACTTCACGATCCCGGCCAACGCATTGATCGGGGGATAGGCTTTTTTATTTCGTATAAGGATGTTGTTTTTCTTCTTCTCCTGGACACGAAAAAACAAATCCTCGTCAATGATGGCAGGATGCAGGCCGGGAACGTCGATGATCTTTTCTTTCGGTCTTTGTCTGATGTCGTATTTCTTATCCGGCAAATTTACCTTTTTGCGAGATTGCTTCCTAAACTGGATGCGACCAATATAAACGGGATTCTTGAGAATTTGAAGGATGACATTGAAATTCCACGCCTTTCCGTTATACGACGGTATTTGCAGTTCATCCGTCAGCTTACGGGCAATTTCCGTCGAGCTTATACCTTCATCGTACCATTGGAACATGAGTCTGACGATATCCGCTTGTTCATTCGGTTTAAGCGTCCTCACACCGTCCTGATGGTGGATGTCGTAGCCATAGGGCGGTCGGGTGCCGATATACTTTCCTGACTCCGCAGAGATGTCACGACCCCTCTGAAGGCGTCTGGTGATCATTCTCAGCTCCTGACGAGCGAAAAGAGAGGTTATGTCAGCCTGGAATTCGTCGGATTCGTCATTGAGGTCAAGGACTTTATGCGGGGATACGATCAGGACATTGTTGGATCGGAATGAATTCAGGATGAACCCTTGTTCCTGCATGTTCCCACGCGAGAGCCGGTCTTGATCCATGACTAATACGCCGCGTGTCGGACGTTCATTGATCCAGTCCAATAAACGCAGCATTTCCGTCCGGTCGCTCAGTCGTTCGCCGGATATGACTTCTTCGAAGATTTCCACGATATTTAATTTATGATGATTTGCGAACTTCATTAGAACGGATTTATGTTTCGCCAGCGTTTCTCCTTCGCCGCGCAGTTCTGCTTCCAGATCGGCGCGGCTCTTGCGTAGATAGATGACGTATTCACCTTGAGGTAGGTTCATGGTTTAGGCTCCTATTAGGTAAGAATAAGCCCTGCGTAGATTAATTCAAATTAACATCTTCGTTTCTTTCATATTTCCTGGTGGCTATAGCAAGGATTGAATTGGCAACTAACAATTCAAGCGGAAGTAAAGGTAATCTAAGAAGTAAATAAATCAGGCCGCCTTGCCACCAGTAGAACACAAATGCGAGTATTATTAGAACCAATAATACAAGGCCACAAACTGATTCGATTGTCGCTTTCATTGACCCGTTTCCGTATCTACCGATTGAGTAGATAATACCAAACACAAAACTAGAAAGCATCATGATAGACCAAATAAGATCAGGTTTAAAGAATTCATATAATCTGTATACTTCTGGACTAATATATGATTGAACGAAGAGTATTGAAAATAAAATAAGTCCATGTCTCAAGAAGGGGTAATTATCTTTAATGGGAAGAGACGTATTAATTAGGAACGAAAAAATGATTGCCATGATGTAGTATGTGAATACATTATAACCAAATATGTACAATATCATCGTTTGAAAAATTGTGCAGATAAATAAATACCAAAGAAATCGGAAAAACAAACCGATAAAATAGCCTTGAGTGTGACCATTCATACTTTTCACCATAAAATTTCCCGATCGGCTCGGGGATTTGCTAATTTTTAATGGATTCATCTTCTTCTGAGGATTTCTCACTCAGACCAACAACAACCATAACGATAAGGCCGATCACGAATGCTATTATTCCTGCATATCGATCATCCAGGTGGGCTTGTCCAGCTAAATATGTAATAGCGAAACTACCGAGAATCCAGATTAATAGAAATAAGACCGTGCCAAGTATCCATCGGTTTGTTTTATTGGTTATATCTTGGTTCTGTTTTTCGACTGATTGAACAGCAATAGCATCATCGGTTAAAAGTTTATTCCCGCATTGACCGCAGAACTTTTGTGCTGGATTGGTATGTCCGCACTTTGAACAGACGATCATTAATAACCAAACCTCCAATAATCTTAAAATTTCGACAAAATGTATGGAAAAGAAAACGATTTCATGGTACTATATCCATTACCTACTAAAAAACGACAAACGGCAAACCTTCCGAAAGGATGGGACGCAAAACTATAGGGGCTACGGTCACTTTGACTATGCCAGCCAGGTGCCGAAAGTTTAGTTTTTTTGTCTCTTTTTATATAGTTCACTCATGGGTGAACTTCTTGTTCCCGAATGGCAATTTGTGAATTTGCCATTATTACCGATCCCGATTCCGAGAGGGAGTTTCTTTCCATACATATAGATCATCTATAGGAACCATGAAATATTCAGCGATGGTTTTGGCCGTCTGGATCGACATGACCTTTCTCATATTTGCGTAATCAGACAGTTGAGATTTCGATATTCCCAACGCAAGTGATAGTTCTTGAGCTTGCATTTTTCTCTCTCGGATTAGTTCGGGGATTCGGCATTTTTCGGGAACAAATGCCATAAAATACCCCTTAAAATATTTTTGCTCTACATGTTGTGTTCTGGTATCAAATTATCAAGGAGAGTGAGAACATGAATACAATATATTGAATTCTCTAAATAATTGCTTAAAATCAGCCATTGAAATAGGAACAGTCGTTCGTATAAAATAGTCATGTAGCCTGTCGCAAAAGTCCCTGAATACATAATGGGCGGTGTTCGCATGGTGGAATCATCGTTTATAGAGTTTATAAAGAACGCTAATTATGAACAATTAAGTTCCTTGATAGAACGATTACCGTGCCATACTTGTGATTGTTCAAAGAAGTGTAATTTGCTAGAGCTTTTGATTGAACGACAGTCTATTGACCCTCGTCTTTGAGGACTCGGGCTAAATCATCAAAAAGTTTACGTTTGTGCGGCGGCATATTAAAATATGCTTCCGCTATTTTACGTGTGTTTTCATCATTCATGATATTGACACTGTAAGCTGCAGATGGTTCTTTTAGTAAAGTTTTATTTACTTCCCTCCCTGTTAACAACCAATCGATGTCAACGTGATATAATTCTGCTAGTTTTCTCAGGATTTCTGTATCGGGATCGCGGTAATCTCTTTCATATCCAGATAAAGTACCATTGGATATTCCGAGTTTTTTTGCCACTTCTACTTGGGTCAATCTGCTGTTTTCACGCGATTTCTTTAACCTCGAACCAAGCGTCTTCATAGATACACCCCCAATACATCAAATATCATTATAACAATTTTAAGCGTAGCGAATAAGTTTTTGCGCGAAAAGCAAAATTTCATGTTGACTAAGCGTAACGCGCAATGCTATATTGTAATCATCAACTAAGCGTAACGCTTAATCGAAAGTGAGGTGATTCTATGAACCCAATCGAATTGATGGAACAAACAAGGAAACGCAAAGGAATCACAAAAACCCATATCGCTAGGCATTGCGGTCGTTCTGTATCGTGGTATGCCGACATAGCGAAAGGACGACGAAGAGTTTACCTTGATGACTTTATGATGATCGCAGATGCAATGGGCGAAAATGTAACAAATTTTTTTAGAAACCAATTAAGCGTAACGCGCAATACGAAAGAGTCCGCGTAAAAGGAGTGATTCAATGACTGAACATGAAATCATTAACCACTTATTGAAGCAATTTGACGAAGATGTGTCCATCAGCTTGATTGCTCAATACGCCGAAGAGGAATTCTTCATACCTTACAAAAGGGCGGTGAGAGTCATTTATGACTCAGTTAAGCCAGAAGTTTGATTACGACATCGTAGATGAAAATACATCCAGATTCCTTAAAGAAAAAGAGTTGAACATGAGATCTATCGTTCAAGATGTTGCCCCGAAGCTTGGAAAAGAACTCAAAGAGGCACAGGACGAGTTGGCAAAGCATGGTTACGGATGTTTTGAGCAATGGTACGAATCCTTAGGGTTTAAACGACAAACCGTATACAACTACATCAACTCTTATTCGTTCCTCCAACAGTTGGAGGAACAAGGACAAGAAAATATAGCAAACACCATACCCGCAAATCTCATGTATGAAGTCGGGAAAAAGACGGCTAATCCAGAAGCTGTTCAAGCTGTAATCAGCGGCGAAGTAACTTCCTTGAAAGAGTATAAGGCATTGGAGAAGGCACTACAAGAAGCAGAGCAACGAGCTGCTGAAGCCGAGGTCGAAGCGAGACGTTGGAAAGATATTGCAAAGTCGGCTCAGAATCAGCCGCCGCAAGTCATAACCAACACCATAGAAAAAATACCCGACCACATCAAAAAAAAGATGGAAGAGGATGAAATCAAACTACGCACCCTACGAGCTGGACTAGACGAAGCGACAAAGGAACTCCAACAATACAAGCTCCAAGACACAGTGGAATTTGACGAAGTGCAGAGTCAGATTCAAAAGAAAAAACTCCAACACGAAGCCGACATGGAAGCCTTACAACTAAGCATCGCTTACAAGCAATTCATCGAAAAGGCCGCAATTGGCACTTATCAACTTGGCGCATTAGCTATTGCTGAACCGGCAGAAAAACAAAGACTTCTCGAACGTGTCGAAATCGTTCAAAAAATCTTAAATGATACCAAATCAGCCCTACAGGGGCGCAAATTAGGAGGCGTTATCAATGAGTAAATCCCTCAAAGCAGTATCCACAGAAAAGCAAGTATTCTCCATCATCGAACCGATCTTGAAGAAGCAGCTCGAACGTCAGGACGAACAAGGAAAGGCCATTCACCTGATGTTTGAAAGCATCAAATCCATGTACTCCGAATTCACGGAAGGCATGGGAGAAATGAAACAAATGGTACAAGAAGTCCGCGATTCCGTAACCCTCACCAACGCAGAGTGCACAATGATCCATTCCGATGTCGCCAAAAAATCCATCGAATTGGCGAAAGATCGATTCGGCGAAGAAGAAGATGACTTCAGCAAAGTGGTTGGATTCTATCGTCGGTTGATCTGGAAACACCTCAAAGCAAAGTACAACGTCCCCAAATATAACTGCATTCGTCATATCGATTTTGATGAAGCATGTGCATTTGTCCGTTCGTTCAAACCGGAACTTTACCTGTAAGGAGCCTGATCCCATGAAAAACAGGGTAGTCCCCTTCCCGAAAGTGCATACACCTATACAGGGTGATGCTATGGGAATCGTCATGGAGTACATGGATGGAGACGCATTAATCGTCGTCACTGATCGATATTACGCCAATAAAACGCCGGAACAAGATCGGATTGACCGGGAACGTTTAGCCGAATCGATCTACGACCTGTTCGAAAGCACTATTGATGGGGAAGCTGTATAGCCTTCCCATGCTGGACAAGCATCAATTTTCCATCTTATCACAATAAAGGAGGTATCGCCATGTTAGGCAAAGCGAGTGAGATATCGATAACAAATGCCTTATGCAGGCCTGATGCTGTCAGAGAATGGCTAAAGGATCATCCGAACACCATCATCCTGAACATTACCACCACGGAAACCGATGGAGAAGATTACTTTTACATCATTTACAGAGAGGGTGAATCCAATGGCTAGCCCTGAACGAATAACGGAGCACCAAGTCGAAATCATTCCCTTCCCCATCGTCCAATGCGGCTGCGGCTGCGGAACAATCGACGTAAGAGAGCATGAATTTCTCTACTCCATGGCTAACGGCGAATTCTACGTTGACAAGTTCTGCATCATCTCTCATATGGCAGAGGAATCGAACGGTAAGGTGCTATGGATGGATCACTTATTGAGCGTTGAAGAATTCTTATTTCAAGTAATGGAGGTTGTTGTACATGACTGAATTAATCCAATACCTACGCCAACAAGCCTATGCCGCAAATCTCATAGCAGACGCGCTAGAAGCCGGAGAGAGCATTGAAGACCTGAAATGGATGTCCGACCTCAATGTGGAGTGGGAAATGGAAATAGCGAGGATTCACGGACAACTGGAACTGAACCATGAGCTACGGGAAGCAATCGAGCGTGAAGCATCATGAATTGGATCAAACGATTCAACGCATGGCGTATACGGAAGATGAAAGAAGGCTTGGACGCAAGGAAGATTGAGAGGATGCAAAGGAGAGGACACTGAATGAACTTTCATGATCTTATCTTAGCTATTGAAGACATGCTGAAAGCTCACGGGGCTACCAAAGACGACATCATTTACATTCAGCATCCGGATGGAAGTTGTCACAAGGTAGATGGATTTTTCCGGGGTGAAGATGGTCGTATTTATATCAAGTGAAAGGAGTGCTCTATATGTTCCGTATTAAGAATCCTAACTATATCCCGCCAAACAATGATCCGTTTTATCCTGACGCCTACCATATCGCGGATCATACGCTGGATTGTACATGTGATGAAAACGAAGAAGAGTGCAGGTATCACATGTACGACGAATCTTGCCCGTACTGCAAAAGACCAGATCAATTATGCAAATGCCCATGAAAGGAGAATGGTCGTGCCGAATGAACGAGGATTTTACACGAAAGAAGAAGTTCTTGCAACCGGATTACCTTACTACATTCCTGCATCAAAGCGTTGGACATCAACACCTTATGAATTCGCAGTACTGCTCTCAAAAACACGCTGCAAAGAATTCAGAATGCCGGTTATGGGGAATGGAGTAATCAAAGAGGACGGCAGCGGAGAATACCCATCAGCATTTCGATATGCCGCTGCTGCTGGTACGGGTACAGATGATAAAACACATAGATATATCCCCTTATATGACCGTACCGATGTCTGGAAATCAGGCGAAATAAGCCTGGATAAGCTGTATGAACACGAGATTATGAGAAAGGAGGACAAGACATGAAACCCATCTCATACCTTGAAATCGCCCAGTATGCCCTTGAAACCGGGAACTATCGGCTATTCATCACAGCCGTGAGAAATCGTCGTAGGGTCTTGAAAAAGCAAATGAAGAAGGCCACGGCTGCAACCGTGACCCAAGGAAGTACCCCTTCAAAAGATACTTTGACTTCATATTACCAAAACGGAGCGTGAATGTGAATGAACCTATATCAAAAACTCATCGAGGTTCGAAAAGAGGTTCCGTATTTGCAAAAGGACTCTCAAATGACACAAGGACAAAGCTATAAATACAACAGCAGCAGTCAAGTTATCGGCGCGGTGCGTAAGATGTTGGACGAATTGAACATTCTCCTTATCACCAAAATCATGGACAAGCGTGTACACATGGACACTGTTGAATATATGGACGAGAAGCAGAAGCGCCCCAAACGAACAACAACATTTTTCACCGAGCTTGATCTTATGATGATTTGGGTTAATGGTGACGATCCGAGCGAACAAATTGAAATCCCGTGGTACGGACAAGGCATTGACACCGCCGGGGAAAAGGGAGTCGGTAAAGCACTCACGTATGCGGAAAAAACATTCCTGCTGAAAGAATTCAATATCGCAACGGATCAAATGGATGTTGATGCATTCCAGGATAAAGTTGAACGGACAACTGGGAAAGTCCTCGCATCAAATACAATCGCACTTCTGAAATCCGAATGGATCGGCGCAGGCTATCAAGCAAACAAACTCAATCAGCGTGTGAAGGAATTGTATCAATGCAATGTCACTGAACTGACAGAAGAACAAGCGGCTGAACTCCTTGGGAAAATCAAAGAGAAGAAAGGGAAGGCCTCATGAAACTGACCCCGGAAAATTACTACAGTCCAGAAGCGAATCGATATTACATGTCCGTGAGTCAGTTCAAAGATTTTCTGCAATGCGAAGCCGCAGCATTGGCAAAGTTGAACGGATGGGACGATGAAAAGAAAGATGCTTATGTATTCGGCTCATATGTTCACGCCGCAATTGAAGGGACGCTGGATCAGTTCAAGATTGATAATCCTGACATATTCAAAAAAGATGGCGACCTCAAAGCAGAATACAAAATTGCTGACAAAATGGTCAAGGCGATAATGGAAGACGAACTTTGCCGCAAAATGCTTGAAGGGGAAAAGGAAGTCATCGTGACTACGGACTTGTTCGGAATCCCGTGGAAAGCCAAGTTAGACGTTGTATTTGTAGAAGAAGGACGATTAACCGATGTCAAAACATGCAGGTCGATTCGTGAACGCATCTGGATAGACGAAGAAAGAAGGTACGGTTCTTTTGTGGAAGCCTATAAATACCCACTACAGCTTGCGGTTTACGCGGAAATAGAAAGACTCCACAACAAACGATTCGAAGCATTAGAACCGTTTATCGTGGCTGTCAGTAAGGAAGATGAACCTGATAAAGAAGTTATCTGTTTCGATGAATCGACATTGGCAAATGAACTCATGAAAGTTCAGCAGAAATTGCCGCGAATTGTTGCAGTAAAAGAAGGCATCGAGGAACCGACGCGCTGCGGATCATGCAGATATTGCAGGCAGACAAAGAAGGCCGGAATTGTCCATTATCTTGATCTATTGGAGGTCTCACAATGATTAACCGAATCATCTTAATCGGACGCCTTACCCGCGATCCGGAACTAAGATATACCCCGAACGGAAAGGCAACATGCACCTTTACACTTGCGGTTGAACGACCATTCTCCAACCAAAACGGAGAGAAGGAAGCCGACTTCATCCAAATCGTCACATGGCGACAATTGGCTGAAACCTGCGCTAACTACACACGAAAGGGCCGTATGGTTGCCATCGAAGGACGAATTCAAGTACGACACTATACGCCGAGCGATTCCGACCGTCGCGTTTATATCACCGAAGTTGTCGCAGACAACGTGCGATTCCTGGATCGTGGAGAGTCTACGAGAACGCAAGAAGCGCCCGATAACGCACCGGCAGAAGGAAGTCCTGTTGATATAACTGACGATGATTTGCCGTTCTAGGAGGTTCACCCATGCTACCCTTTAACCCTTACCCAAAAAGCGTGCAACTCTACAATAACCGTCAGAAGCTCACACGTCGTCAGAGAAGCGAACTAACACCTAAAGAAGATAAGAGACTCAAGGATCGATCAGGCGGCATATGCGAGAAATGTAAGCGTCTGAGGGCAGTAGAACGGGCACATATCGAAAGGCGATGGAAGTCGGAACGAAGACCAACAGCAGAGGATTTCGTCCACTTATGCAAAGGGTGTCATATATATTGTGACGGATCGGCAGAAGGTAGGAAATGGTTATGGGAATTTCAATCTAGTTTGGTAGGGAGAGTATAAAGACTCTCCCCCAAGCCCCTAACTCTACGGCTACCGCTACGCTAAGCGGATTCGGCCGAATCGATGGCGGCAAAGCCGCAAAAGACGAAGGAGTGAGCATGATGCCAATAGTTAAAAACGAGAATACCACGCAGTTAGAATTCGGTCACGGCGATATAGAAGTTGCCCCTGCACTCTTACAAAACGACGAGGTGATTGGTGCCGTGTGTTTCTTCCGGCGCAAGCACGCAAACCCGATTGGAGAGCGCGGTGACTTTGAGCCTAATATGGTCGTGGAGATGGAACATACACCTGTCCGCATGACTTTCGAAAAGATTGAATCGATTGATGTGATTATAGACGCATTGGAGAAAACGCGGCGCATGATGGTAGAACGCATGACCAAAGGCTTCGAGACGACCGAATCCACCTAGCCGAAGGCGGGGGCCGTATAAGGGGACTCTACCCTAATAGTCAGTAGATCCATATTGCGAAGGAGGCATTTTGAAATGGATTATAGCGAAATTGCTGAACGGTTAGAAGAAATAGCTGACGTATCTGACATGAATGATCTATTCCATCCTCAACAATACCACAGAAAGGGATTAGCTCGAATTGATACGGAAAGCGCCCAAGCCCTCCGGGAAGCCGCAAAAATTTTGAGAGAAAACAATGGGGGTTGAGGATGAAAAAAGGCATATTCACAGAATGCGGATGGGTTGCAGAAGTGAAGATTTTGGAAGATAAATCGGATCACGAGTGGGAGCGATATGCCCTAGAAGTGGTGCAAACAAAGCAAGAAAGCCCTATGTTCAAAACACCAAAAAATGGTCATACATTCGAAGTTTCCGCGCAAAGGAAGTATAGGGCATATGTAGACTGGAGTATAACGGTTTAATGCGCAGTACGAACATTATACGACGAACTCAGGGGTACATACTCCCCTAACCCTATACAGCAAAGGAAGGAGAGATTGAGTTGTTACAAGAAATCAGGGACTCTTTCATGTGGGGAAAGGTAAATTTGGATCGAGGATTAGACAACCTTGATGACGAGCAGATTGAATGGCTTATCAAACAGGCTGAAAAAGTTGCTTTGCTTGAATCCAGTTTGAAGGTTTACAAGGAAGAGTCAGATATGTACGAAAGATCGACGCACATTGAGGATTTCATGTACGAGATAAACGTGAATGAAAAAGGCGAGATCCCATGTCTTATAAAGGCAAATGGAGTTGAACATTCATTCGGAATCACCAAAAAGGATGCACTGAGTTTTGTTCATCTATTTCGAATGCATGAAATGGATTAGATGTTGCACAGTTCGAACATTTTGCGACGAACTCAGGGGGTACTCCCCTATAAGGAGGGAACAAAGGGAAATGGAACTCGGTGACAAAGTCACATTCGACCGATATGTGAAGCGTAACAACGCAAGTGTTGTCTTGAGTGACGATGATATTGAACTTCCATATGAACTAATCCGCATTGATGAAATATCGCTGCCCGAACCGATAACAGGCATCATCTGTGGCAAGCGCAGGGTCGTAAAATCTACTACGTTCTCATTCGGTGATTTTTATAGCGACGGATACCATCAGGAAAGCAAGGAGATTCAAGTATATCTTGTAGCCACTCGCATGGACGGATTCTATCGCGTACCGGTGGAGTGGGTGAAGGAGGGAACAAAGGGATGAGCAATAACTTGATCTGCCGAGAATGCGGAATGACCATTAAACCGAAAGAGTTTCACCCCTACGAATTCTGCATCTTGTGGAAGAATGGACAGGATCCAAGGGAGTTGTATCAGCGGATTATACAACGCCAATCGTCCGATAAGCAGGAGGAAATCCAGCGTCTGCGGGCGGCATTGGAGGAAATCAAGAGTTTCCCTTATCTGCATCCGAACGATGATACGCGCACAATTCAGAGGATTGCCGACGAAGCCCTCACACAACCGGCAACGCATCAGATGGAAATAGAAAACATCAAACAACTTCTACAAGCTTGGAATTTCCGCAGTATAGCAGAACAGTTGGAAAGCTATGAACAGGGGGTTGTTGTTGAGTTAGTGGAGTTGTGTGAAAAGCTGGTTGGCGTGCGGGAAGGAGAAGAGAACGAATGATTAAATTGACTGGGACAAGCGGAACTGTAGTTTATATCAATCCGGATAAGATTATTGCCTTCAATGAGGATGACGGTAAAACGTTCATCGAGTATGGTAACGACCGTTATATTGTCACAGAACCAGCTGCCGAAGTCGCTCGTAAGGTGTTGGAGTATCGGTTGGCTGTGGAACGATATAAAGCCGCATATGCAGAAGAAGTTGTCCGTTATGAGAACCGCTCATTTATAACCGATGAAGTCAACTACGCAAAACGGGAACTAAAGGAACTTGCCGGATTGGAGGATCAAGCATGACCCATGAAAGTGATTGGGGAATGAAACTCTATGATCGCATCTACTATCTACCTATGGCGATAAGGTTTTGGATCAAAGCCTTATTCGGCCCCCGCTGACGCTGGGTAATTCGGTCGATTCGAAGCAAAAACTAAAGGAGCGAATGAAGATGATTCAATGTTTCAAAATGAAAAAAGGTACCGAGTACGCAAAAGCAGTGGAACAATACTTCGAACTTCGTCCCAAATGGAAAGGTGTCTTTCAACGTTTGAATGATTATCTCGGAGAGAATATCAAATCTATGCGACTTGATCCAGCAATATTAGAGATCGAAACTAATGATCTTACGAAAGAAGAAAACAAAAAACTCTTCACCAAAGACGGGCGATTGAAGAAAAACAGTAATGAAGCGAAGGAGCTTGGAAAAATATATAAATCCATCATAAGTGACTTAGGATTGTCTATTTTCAAAAGCCTCTCCTATATCAATTTCTGTTACGGGGTTATGAGAATGAGCGGGGAAGAATTGGAGAGTTATACAGATGATGACGGAGTCATTTATTTCAAAGCCGACTTTGACTTGGTAAAACGTTCGGGGAATGCAGTAGAGCCGATTACAGAAATTGAATATCAGGAACACTATTTGGAACTTATCAAAAACAAATCGGCAATAAGGGGTTAATACTTCTTATGGAGCAAATGACCATTGACGATATCCCGACAAAGCGATTCCCGAATCAGCGAGATGTGGGCTTTAAGTTCAAAATCAATGGCAATCCCATGGAAATCATCATTTCCAATGCATCTATGATGGTTATTTATGACATACGGAAAGAAAAGATTCACCCACTTCGATTCGTAGAATAACGGGGCATATCCTGCCCCTTCAGGTAAAGGAGGGTAGATATGGCAGAAATCAAGTGGATCAAAATCACAACGGATATGTTCGAGGACGAGAAAATCGACTTCATCTCAAGCTTACCTGAATCTGATGCAATCATCGTGATATGGATTCGTCTTCTCACATTAGCCGGGAAATGCAATGCCGGGGGATATGTATTCTTGACCGAGAAAATCCCGTATACCGACGAAATGCTGGCTCATAAATTCAAAAAGCCATTGAATATTATCAAACTCGCGCTAGATACATTCCGAAGGCTGGACATGATCGAGATGGACGAAAAGGGAATATACCTTCAAAACTGGGAGAAACATCAGAATTTCGAAGCCCTCGAAGCTTATCGAGAGCGTGAGCGGATTCGTAAGCAAGAATACCGTCAAAAGAAACGTTTGGAATTGTCCGGGACAAGTCCGGGACAGTCCCACAAAAATCCGCGCCTAGATATAGATATAGAAAAAGAATATGAAGAAGATTTAAGAAAGCCTGGAATCCTCGATGCTCATTATCAAGCATTCAAAAAATGGAACATGACATCAGCGATGGATGATTATGTGAGAAACCTTAGAAACCGTGGTGTTCCTGAGGAATTTATCGTCGAAGTCATCTTAGAAATGGGTGAACGAGGGATCAGCCCGAACGTCAAGTACATGGTTAAAGTAGCGGAGGATTGGTTGAGTAAAGGCATCAAGAACAGAGAAGAAGCAAAAGCCTACAGCGAACGCTTGAAATCCAAAGTATCGCCTATCAACAAGAACGGATCGAGTAGCAAACCCAAAATGCCCGTACACAAACCAAATAAAAGCACAGTCACAGATGAAGAATACGATGCCATATTACGCAAAATCCGTGAGGCTGAGGCGTCAAATCAGTGAGCTGGAATCAAGTCAAGAAGTGGGAAATAGGGGAGGGAAAGGCATGTTGACCTTCTACGATGCGTTTCACGGTATCGGAGGATTTAGATACGGATTAGAACAAGCTGGCATGAAATGTATCGGAGGCTGCGAGATTGATAAATATGCTTGTAAAGCATACGGGGTGATTAACAATGAGCGATGCGAACCAACTGACATTAGACATGTGGATGCCGGAAGCCTTCCAAGCTTCGACTGTCTCGTTTTCGGATGGCCTTGCCAAGATAATTCCATTGCTGGAAAGCGAAATGGACAACGAGAAGGAACTCGAAGCGGCCTATTGTTTGAAGCAGCTCGAATATTACGGGTTAAACAGCCCAAGTATTTTATCGCTGAAAACGTACCAGGTCTGTTTTCCGTCAATGACGGAATCGACTTCTACAAAACAATTCGACTGTTCACCGACTTGGGGTATGACTGTCAATGGCAAGTACTTAATTCAAGGTGGTTTCTCCCCCACAATCGAGAGCGGATTTTCTTTGTCGGACATCTTGGAAGATTATCCAGACCAAGAGTATTTCCTTTCACTGAACAGCATTGGATTTCTGGCGAATCACGCAGGGAAGAGGGGGCGATATCTCCTTGTTTACGAGCAAAGTTGGGGGGGGCTGATATCGAAGAAGTTTACGTCATCGACCCAAATCGAGGAGTACGCCGCGCAACAATCTTGGAGCGTTTCCGTCTCCAAGGCTACCCAGACGAATGGTACTACAAATGCAAAGAAGCCGGCATAAGCAAAACACAACTTAGTAAAATGGCAGGCAATGGAGTTAGTAGTCCAGTTGCAAGAGAAATCGGGAAAAGGTTGGTTGCATCATAATTTTTATGGAGAGGAGCAATCACATGACACCCAAACAAGAAAACGAACTCTACGAAAGCTGGTTCAGCCTATATCCAGAAATCATGAACGATATCAAACACCGAGACATTGACCAATTACAACATCGACTATTGCGAATCTATAACGAATGCGTGATGTTCGGCGTGCCGTGTAGAGCTGCAGAAGCGTTTTTGAGGGAACGGGCATGGGAATTAGGCGTAACCTTTACCCCACCGAGTCGAACGCGAAGGAAAGCGGGGTGAGGATGTGAGAGAGAAGATCGAACAGGTGATTAAGGAGTTGGAAGAACTCGAATCAGCTTCCGAAAGACTTGCAAGCATGTCGATTGATGACTACGACGTAGGAAGGCATGCAGGAAGATCAAATGCATATCGAATCGCAATTACCAAACTCAATGCCATCATCGCAGAAGACCGTACCGCAGAAGCCGAGGAAACGAGGTGTAGAGGGTGAAACTGATCATACCAGGACGACCAGTACCAGCAGTAAGGATGACACAACGAAGCAAGTATAAAAGCAAGCAGGCGCAGCGATACCTTGACTATAAAGAGCAGATCGGATGGACAGCAAAAGCAGCAGGAGCACTACCAAGACATTCGCCATATGAAGTCACCGCAACCGTCTATATTGACCGAAAAAAGCCTGACATGGACGTTGATAACCTAGCAAAAGCATTTTTGGACGGACTGAACACAATCGCGTGGCATGACGATCGGCAAGTGGTACTGCTGCACGTTAAGAAAATCTATGTCAACGGCGAAGAGGAATGTGCCGAAATCGAAATCAATGAGTTAGGAGGGATCGTATGAAATGTTCTAAATGCGGGAAGTCAATGGTATTTGTTGTATCGAACAACGGAACGGAAGGAAAGTATATGTGCTTGAATGAAAAAAATGTTCAAGCGGAGGATGTGAATGAAAGGAGTGATAAAAATGCGCAAGATAGCACATTGGATAGATCGACCCCATTATAGTATCGCAGAAAATATAGAGGGAAAACCAGTAGGGGTTTTAATGCCGATAGAATCGTGCGAAAACAAAGCATTACCATTCAGGGGTACGAATACAAGTGGAGACCCGCCAAAGGGTGCATAACCCCCTAGTAACACCTATCAAAAAACCTAACATGGAGGGTATTAGCATGGCCTATTCACGCGATGAATACGAAACGACCTGCAATTATGATTATCTGACCAAAACATGGGACGTGTACACGAGCGTTCCGACGCACATCACGAAGCTGTCGAAAATGAGCGAACCTTACTGGAAGGAGGAAGAACCGGACGTACACGGTAATCCGCGAATGATCGCGGGGAAATGGCGACTATCGAAAAGCCAAGTGCGATTTGCAAAGCTGATGGCGGTAAAAGCCGACGATGACGATGAAGCCGAAGAAGAAAGCGCATGAGCAGGGAATATGCTTGGGAGGGGGTGAAAGAGGGATGTTAGAAGTGGAATGGGATGATAACATTAATTGTTTTTGGTATGGCGCCAATGGTTGTGAATATATCGCATGGAAAGGATCTCATCATGTGTTCGTATTTCCTACATGGGAATATCCGAAACCGCCAAGCGAAATCATCCAACATAACACACGGATTGAAACGGTAGAAGAGTTTGAAAAAGCACTAGAGATGGGAGAGCGCATGAAAGTAACTTATGAACGCATGAATAGCAGCATCGAATCGACCGAATCCGCTTAGCGAAGCGGTAGCCGAAAAATGATTGAAAGGGGTGAAAGAGGGGATGAAAAAAGCAAAAGTAACGGTGACAATCACAAGGATTATTAATCTTGATCCAGACATCTTTAATTACTTGGAAAATGCCACGCCAGAAGCAATGTTGGCAGAGGAAATTCGGTATGCCGAGGATTTTCCGCATGATTGGATGGAAGAAAATAATGTGCAATGGAAAACAACAGGTGAGATTATCGAGGAAAACTCCGATCCGACCGAATCCGCTTAGCGAAGCGGTAGCCGACAAAGGGCAGCTATGATAATATAGTCATAGACATAACCTATGGACGGAACAAATATTATAGTTTGGAGTGATAAAGAGTGAATGAAAAATTAAGCTACAACGAAGCAATCGCATTAGGACTTACAGAACTTTACCGTCGTCGTGACGAAATGGCCGATACGGGTGAAATCGACCCGAGCAATTGGAACACGATCCAGAACGCCATATCGCACCTGGAGAGCCAACAGGCGAATGAGCAGGCGGCAGAAGAACGTCAACAGAAGCAAGCGGAACAAATCGATAAGCTACTGGCCGAGATTCAAGAAACAAACCCATTCGGCAAAATGTTTCCCAAGGAGACATTTGAAGAGTTGTTCGGCCCCAACGAATACACCGTTATGCAACAACAACTGCACCAGTTTATCTACGGATGCATCGTAGACGGCCAAAAATCGCTCGAAAAGCTATACAAAGACGAATTGGACCAGAAAAACGAGCAAATCCGCAAACTAACCAACGAAATCAAAGTTGCCGAAAATCAAATTGCCGAATTTATCGATCAACTCGCCACGTCGAATACAAATCTACAGCTCGCAAAGGAAGAGTTGAAAGAAGTATACCGAGAAAATAAGCAACTGAAAGATGAAGTCCGCGTCAAAGGCGAAGAAATCGCAAAGTTATCGGACAAACTGAAAGATCGTGATGAGCCGAATGTAGATACGGAAGGCGGCATCCAAGAACGCGCTGGAAGTCTGAAACCGTTCGACGTTGATGCTATGATCGCACGATTCAATTCACGGCAGAAAGAAGATGAACATAAGGTGCCGATTGCAATCCCGACGTTTGGGGGTGAGCCTGAAGGCGCATCGTTTCGTGAGGAAACTACTGAATCTGAGTCTGGAAACAGTGGGGTTTCTGCTACCGAAACGACTGAGGTAACGTTTCAGGAATCCACCGATAGTTCATCTTTCGGGCTATCTGAGAGTGCAGAGACGGATGATAGAGGAATGGGAACGGTCACGCGGGAAGAGTTTGAAGCGGCGTTGAAACGCATTGATCGGCTGGAAGAACGGGCAAATATTAATCGGGAGGTAGCGTAAAATGGACGAGAAGATTCTTGAAGGAATGCGCGAATGCGTCAAGGTACAAGGATACGATGGAAATTGGAACTATGATCCGTATATGCAGGGCATGTACAACGGTATGGAACTTATGCTTGCAATTGTCGAAGGTCACCAACCAGAGTACAAGGAAGCACCAGAAGAATGGAGAAAAGACATGCACAAGGTCGAAAAACCGGTAGCGCAGGAATCGGCATCTTAACACAAAGGAGGGCGTTCGGCATGGATAGACTCAAAAGCTATCGCGATTTATGCAAAGAAATCGAACTTTGGGAAATCCGCTTATGGGACTTGGAAGGCGAACGTCGGTTACTTATGAAGCAAATGATGAATCCCCCACAGGTCAAATTGTGTGCGAATTACAGCGGCATGCCGGGAGCTGGGGCACGGATCATCGACCTACCCAAAGCATGGACGCAGATGCAGGATATCGAACAGCGGATCGGGGAATGTAAGGACGTGCTAAGTCTCAAGCGTGAAACCAAGCGACGCATGGAAAAGGTGCTGAGTGAGTTTGAAAGCTTGGAATATCGTGTCGCCTATATGCGGGATGTGGAGCAAAAGCCGTTGTACAAGATCGCCGAGGAAATGGGATACTCTTACGATTGGATTCGGCGTATTAGTTCAAGATTGCGCAGATTGGAGAAAATCCCCTCATGACGAGGGGGTTTTTTAGTCGTTCAGATATTTCATTTCTTTCGCCAGTGATCGGGATACGATGGATTAGGTTGCTCCTTTGCCAATATCCACGTCTTACCGATTAACCTCGCAACCACCTTGCCATTCCTGCACAGACGTTTGATATGGTCTTGGGTGAGACCCCAACGTTCGGCAGCCTCTTCCGTTCCCATGATTTGATCGAGTGGATTCAATATATCGCCTCCTTGCTGACTGATTAAAATATTTTCGCGATCACAACTGCATCTTTGATTAGGATTTCTCCCGGATCGGGATTATCATGATGTCCAACGCGGGTTCCTGCGATCACGTAGCAGTGGTATGAATTAAACAGCCCCACTAATGAATACTTATTGTCAGATTCACTCGGACGACCACTGCCCCAACCAGGGTAAAACTCGTCGTTGTACTCATACGGAGACATATCCCATGCACTCGTGCCATCCAGTTCCGGAAGTTCGTCATACTCTTCCGTACCAAACTCGGGAAATTCCCGCTCGTCTTCCCGTTCAGGATTATGCTTGCTCCACTCGCATTCCTCGCCGATTACACGCTCTCTATCCTCGAACCGCAATCCAATGTACCGATATTTCCCTTCGTTCTCGGCGTAGACCGATTTGACCCTTTCATACATTTCAGTGACGTTCATTTCGTATTCCTCCTTGGTATGCCCGATATCGGACTTGTTGATTACAATATATCACGCCCGATAACGGGCGTCAATAGGGTTTTAAAAGTTTTTTTCATCGATCCGACCGAATCAGCTCAGGGAACGGATTGACCGGGGGCCGAAAGAGTACACAACAAGCCACAGACATCTAGTAATTATCATGATAATATGATATCAGGATATTCACGCCGAACATCCCAAAGGAGTCAGCATAGCGCTGGCTCTTTTCTATTTGCGAAGGAGGAACAATGATGAAAAAGAGACTGACAAAGAAATGGATCAATCGATATATTAACCCACTCATTGAAAATCTGCCGACAACGAACATGAGAGGGTGGGAAATTGATAAGGAAGACGGCATAATCGAGTGGGTCGAAGGATTAAACCATTCCATCAAAAGGGGGTACATCATGGACGAAGGCAATATCGTCCCCTATGGCGGTGGAATGAGACAAGAAATCATTCGCGCATCGGAAAACATCAAGAAGATCATGAGTACGTATAAACATGTTTATATCCGCGTAAAGCCGGAAACAAGAAATAATCGCTTATACATGCGACTTATCACGGAGAAGGTGAAACAAATATGAAGGAACCGAAACGTTACGAATGCTTGGAATGCGGAGCAAAGAGCAAGCGATGCAAAGTATGGCGTCCTACTCCATATATAGGATTCGCACGGTGCTATAAATGTCGCGGAACCGTGAAGGAACGGCAAGAGTGGCTAGATTGGTTGCACGATCAACAAAGGCGACAAATCGATAGTGCGAAGATGAACGGCGACGGAAAGATTTTAGGCGTTAATATAGTTTGATATGGATAATATTGCTCTGTAAATGTCCAATTTTGGCGGGGGAATATCTGATTTTATGAATTATCTACTCATACTCATGTGGGCGGTAACGCTCATTTTTACTTTTAGGGAAATGTGGAAGGAGTGAGAGGGATGGCATTGACGGATAAGCAAGAATTATTCTGCATGGAGTATATGAAAGACCTCAATGCCACGCAGGCAGCAATCCGTGCAGGATACAGTAAGAACACAGCAAAGCAGATTGGAACAGAAAACCTTGCAAAACCTGCCGTTCGTGCGCGTATAGACGAATTGTTGGATATGCGCAAGGAAAAAATCGAAGTCGATGCAGATTGGGTGTTGAATCGACTCATGCAAATTGTAGATCGGTCGATGAAACAGGAACCTGTAATGAAATGGGACTACGAAAAACGAGAACTGATAGAAACCGGCGAATACGCATACGACAGCCAAGGCGCAAACCGAGCGCTTGAACTGCTCGGAAAACATCTTGGTATGTTTAAAGATAAAATCGAACACAGCGGAAATATCGGCGTACAAATCGTCGATGATATCAAATGAGATTGTCAGAGTGCATTGCGCCAAGCTTTTACGATGTACACAAAGACATTAAACAAGGTAAACATACGCATTACTGGCTTAAAGGCGGTCGTGGTTCAACGAAATCGTCGTGTGTCGCAATCGAAATCATACTCGGCATCATGAAGGACAAGAACGCCAATGCGGTTGCATTACGGAAGGTCAAAGATACCTTACATGATTCTGTGTATGAGCAATTCGCCTGGGCGATTGATATATTAGGCGTGAACGAATACTGGGATGCAAAAATAAGCCCATTATCGTTTACCTACTTACCAACCGGACAAAAAATTATATTCCGTGGCGCGGATAAACCCAAAAAAATCAAATCGATCAAATTCGCCCGTGGATATTGCAAATATATCTGGTACGAGGAACTAGACGAATTCAATGGCATGGATGAGATTCGGATGATTAACCAATCGTTAATGCGGGGTGGAGAAAAGTTTTACGTATTCTACACGTATAACCCGCCAAAAAGCATTAACAGTTGGGTCAATACCGAAGCAAAACTGACAAGAGATGATCGTCTTGTTCATCACAGCACTTATATATCCGTTCCGCGAGAATGGCTAGGCGAACAGTTCATTATCGAAGCTGAGCATTTAAAGGCAACCAAGCCAAAGGAGTATGAACATGAATACTTAGGCGAAGAAACCGGGACAGGCGGCGAAGTATTCGATAATGTGCAGATTCGTCGGATTAGCAACGAGGAAATTGCGGAATTTGAAAATATATACCGAGGTCTGGACTTTGGATTTGCCATTGATCCGCTTGCTTACGTGGTCTGCAATTACGACCGCAAACACAAGCGGCTTTATATTTTTCATGAGCATTACAAAGTCGGATTATCCAACAAAGCAGCATATGAACATATCTCGGAAGAGAACAAACGTAATGAGGTAGTATATGCTGATTCATCCGAACCAAAAAGCATTTACGAATTGATTCAATACGGACTTCGCGTGATCGGCGTTAAGAAGGGGCCAGATTCGGTTGAATACGGGATAAAGTTCTTACAAAGCATGGAATCCATCATAATCGACGACAAGCGTTGTCCTGAAACAGCAAGAGAATTCATGAGTTACGAGCTCGAAAAAGACGTGAATGGGAATTTTAAGTCGAAGTTTCCCGATAAGAACAATCATGCTATCGATGCTGTACGTTATGCGTTGAATCTTGAGTGGATCAAGCACAAGGAAAGAAAACCAGAAAAGAAAGTACCTTCCGGCTTTTACGTAGGCCGAGAACTCGAAGACCTGGGATATACCAAACGCGAGATTAGGAGGGCGAGATAATGGACAAGTGCCCACATTGCAAAGGGACAGACATCGACCGAGCAAAAAATGATTGCGGACATTTTAAAGGCGATAAGACAAAGCCCATTCGTATGTATCAATACCTGTGTAAAACATGTGGATATGTCGGTACGTTCGCCAAGGAGGACAAGCCATGATTGAAGCAGGCGTATTACTCGTTGGCATCATACTGGGATATCTGCTGTGCTATATTGCAACCAATCGACACACGACATTAAGCAAATCACGCGACGAGAACACTGTCATGGTCAAGCGCAGCCGAATGAGCTTGCGAAGCCCTTTGCAAACGAACCGTGTGCAGTATGACAAGTTCAAAACTCGCGGAACTGGATTGTATTCGCCGGTCAAACCCAAAAGCGATAAGAAAGAAGATGTTGAAGTAGGAAATTGAAAGAAGGTGACACATTGAAACTGCCTGAAGCATTTACAACCAACCAAGACATCGAACAACGAGATCCACGTACCGAAATCATGGATGAAGAAGAAATTTCATTATCGAACAACATACTGGAATGGTATCGGTCAGGATGGTTTGACAAGGATAACCGTAACTTGTTCGACAAATGGGAATCCATAGACCTGTATTGGGAAGGTGACGCGAACGAACCGGAGAGCGACAATGATCCAGCGTCAAACACAAACATCGTTAATCCAAACGTTGAGGGCCAAGTTGCTTACCTGATCGAACAGAACCTTGCGATCCAGACTAAAGCTCGCGGACCTTCCGACATGGCATTTGCGGATACGGCGCGGATCATCATGGAATTCGTCAAAGACCGTAACAAGATGCGCCGTAAGTTGGACGTACATGAGCGTAGACGGATGAAATTCGGCACGGGGATATTCAGAGTATTGTTCCAGCCTGATTATCTGGACGGTCTAGGATTGCCTGTAATCGACGTTTGCAATCCTGCCTATGTGTTCCCCGATCCGAATATCACGGACATTTACAAGGTGCAGGAAGGCCGCTTTCTGATCGAAGTCATGAACAAATCGATCTCATGGGCACGAGAAAGTGGATTGTATCCGGAAGATCGTGTGAAGGCCATCATGCCGGGATATCATCCTATCTCAATGGACTTTTTATTCGGAGAAGAAGACGGAGAAGCGGATGCAATCAGCCGGGATCATTATCTGCACATGCTCGTCTGGTTTCGCGACAAGGTTAAGCAGAAAGAAATCGTAATAGAGACACGGACAGAGACAGTCGAAGAAACTGGCGAGGAAATCGAGGTTGAAGAGAAGGTCGAAAAAGAAGTCGAAGTCTACAAAATGCGGTTAATCGAAATGAGTGGCGATGGGATCATTCTTCGGGACACGAAGGACGATCCCTATTTTGTAATTCCCGGTGACATTTACCCGTACTTCTTCACGCCTGACATGTACAGGGAAGGCACGGTATGGGCCAAATCAACAGCGGAATTGCTCGTTGACACGCAAGACCTGATAAACGATATCGATGATCAGGTAAGGATAAATGGACGACTGACAGGAAATCCGCAACGGTGGGTGTCTACGGAATCCGGTGTTGATCCCGACAAATGGGATAATGACGGAGGGTTGACATTGCCAACGGATTTTCCCGGTGGAAATCCAGGATTCGGATACTTGGAGCCGCCTAGCATGCCGCAGTATATTATCGAGCGACGAAACCAAGCATTTCAGGAACGTCAAATCATCGCTCGTTTTAGCGATCAACAAAGTGGCGTAAAACAAGCCGGGGTTGATACGGCAACTGAAGCATTAGCATTGCAGCAAGGAGCGAATTCAGGCGTTAACCATAAGAAAATGCTGCTGGAAGAGACACTATCCGATATGTTCGAATATATTCTTGACCTGTGCATGGAGTATTGGGACCAAGAAATGGCGTTTGCGGTAACGGAAAAAGAGGACAGTTACATGTTCTTTCGACCATCTGACCTTAAAGAAGTGCCTGTTCTCATTCCAGCCACAGAAGGATATCAGCGGAATTTCAATAAACAGCTTCAATTTATGGGAATCCAACCAGAACAAGCGCCGTCCTATATGCCACTTATGGGTGACGGGGGACAGCCTGAGACCAAGAAGGTCGCTTTGGATATTACGGTTACCGTAGGAGCTGGGTTGCCGCAAAATAAAGCGTTTATCTACAGCGTCATAAAAGAAAGTGCAAACCTGCTTCAACCGCATACGTTATTGCGCCTGTTGCGTGATTATGTGGGATTGCCAGTGACGGACGAGGATATGATGCCACAACAACCAATGATGCCTCCAAACGCACCAATGGAAAATCCGGTGATTCAAGGGCTAACGCCACAAGGTAATCCGATGATGCCGCAGGGGGTGGTGTAAATGCTAACGAATCGCATCGGTCTAAATGAGTGGAAACGACACGCGCATAGTCACCCGTGGATCGGACAGATTGGCGGCGAAAAGCGAACCATTCAACATCCTGTGTGTCCACGTTGCGAGAAAATCGCGTTGAGGGATAAAGGATGGGCAGCCAATCGCATGGCGCGTTGTCCGGCATGTGGATGGTCTGGTCGAGCGCAAATGCTGCTGAACGAATATGTACAAGAAAAAATGTGGAGGTAGATAATCATGGCAAAGTCAATGAAACCCGGTGGCGGTGGACGATTCCAGAAACTGACCAAGGAATTGCAGCGTGAAGGTAAATCCAAGGAATCAGCCCAAGCAATCGCCGCAAGTATCGGGCGTAAGAAATACGGTGAAAAGAAAATGGCACAATGGTCTGCGAAAGGCAGGAAGAAGAAATGAACCATCTTAACCGCACCACTTGTTGCAATCACCAATTCACAGCCAACGATATCAAAGGAAAACTGATGAACCAAAAAGAAGCGTTGGGCACCAATGATCCGCATTTGTGGGGAGGAAATGTCCAGCGTTTTGCATATACCACATGTCCGAAGTGCAATAAAAAATATCTGATGTGGCTCAAGATAAGCCCTCCAAGCTTTAAGGTTATGACCTTGAGCGCTGTCGAGACTAAGGTAATCCCTTCACCGGATGATCGCGATGCATTAAAGGCATGGCTGGACGATAAGGGAATCGAGTACGCAAGGAACCTGTCCACTGACAAACTGTATGAAAAAGTATTAGAATCCCAAACCGCGCTTGTATAGGCGGTTTTTCTTATGCCCATCGTATCGGGCTTTCGAAGATACGTCTCGGTGAGCATACACGGCATAAAAGCAGGGTTATCGGTTCCCTTTAAAAATCGCAAATCGTGGGTGACACGCAAAAACACGGAGGTTAACTATGAACAATTCCAAGTATCGTTTTCCGTTGAATCTGCAATATTTCGCGGAGGAATCCGTCAATGAATCCGAGGTAGATGCGGGCGAAGATCAGCCGTTCACCATCGTGGATGATGAAGAGGATTTGCCGCCTGTTCAAGTAACGGATGACGGAGAAATCGAAATCAATACCGATGATTTGGAGGATGACAATGAAGAAGGGCAAACCGCAACCGATGGCGACAACGTGCAGCGGGAAGAAGAAGTAAAGGACGATAAACCTGAACCTAACGCCGCTGCGAAAGCGGCTATGGCTGAACGTAAGAAATTCCAAGAGCGCCTAAAGGCATACGAACAAAAAGCTGCGATTGCCGAAAAGGTTATGAAGGCTGCCGGTATCGACGATCCCGAAAAGTTCCAGCAGCAATTGGACGAGTTGGAAGCGAGGAAGCTCCAACAACAAGGAATGGACCCGAAAGTCGCTGCTGACCTAGTCGCACAAAAACGGGAAATCGAAGAGATGAAGCGTACTCTTTCACGTCAAAAGTTCGATGTCGAAGCTACGAAGCTGAAAGAAGACCCGTTCTTCGCAGATATCGAAGACTGGCGCGATGAAGTGGAGGATTTGGCTTCGCGGACGAATCAATCGCTAGAAGCGGCTTATATGGCGCTGAGAGGGCGCGAACGCATGCAGGAGTATCGTCGGGAATTGGAACAGAAAATGCAGGCCAGCCAAGCGAAGAAGAACAGCGCGCGTATCAACACAACCGGGGGAAGCGGAACGATGCCGAAAACGGAAAAGCTCAATCTTACCCCCGATCAATTGGCAATGGCGAAAATCGCGGTTAAAAACGGAACGTTCAAAAGCGTGGCAGAATACGCAAAATACGCGAAAAAGTGAGGGAATCTGAATGAAACGTGTCGTGTACAAAGGGAGTTTGGACGGAACGGCTCCCATTTATAAAGAATTTCCTGTGAATGACAACCAAACCATTCAAGAAGGTGACATTACGGTTATCGCAACCGGGAAGGCCAGCATTGCGGCCGCTTCCGCAGCAACAGGAACAGTCTTGGGTCCATCCAATACGGAGATTGCCACCACTACAGCAACCGCAGACGATGTGATCAAAGTCGATGTAAACCCGCATTCGGTTTATCGTATGGGTTATACCGGAACCGCGACGCCTGTTATCGGCACCAAATACAATTTGGGCGCAGCGGCTTATCAGTTTAACTCGGATAATACAACGGGTGGGTTTATCCAAGTGGTTGGGAATGTTGACGAAGATGAAAAAGAAGCGGATGTATTGTTGTGCAACCGCGTATTTACGGGGAACTAAGGGGGAATTAAACCATGAAAATGACCAGAGATAACTTCCGAGAACTGCTTGAACCGATTCATAAAAAAATCGTTGCGGACACCTATGCACAACTTCCGCAACAATATACCCAAGTTGTCACAGTGGGCGATATGGATAAATGGCAAGTCTCTTATCCGCACATTGGAGCATTCGGAACATGGAATGAAAACACTGAGGGCAACACGATTAACGAAACGGAAATCAGCCAAGGCGATGTCGCATACTTCACGGCACGCCGTTTTGATAACGGTTATTCCGTGACGTGGGAACTCACACGCGACAATCTCTACGGGCCTACGGGCGTATTGGCTGGATTCGGTAAAGGCGGCAGCGCAGGGGCGTTAGCTCGCGGCCTGAGACAAACAGAGGAAATCCAAGCAGCGGCACCGATCAATGGAGGTTTCACAAATGTCGGGTACGACGGCAAACCTCTATTTGCAAGCGATCACCCATTGACGGATTCCAACAAAGTCGGAGATAACCTGATCGAAGGCGAATTGATCCCGGAAACCGTCAAAGAAGGCATGACCAAAATGCGCCATACGTTTAATGAAGCTGGCACAATCATTCCGGCACGAACAAAGCAAATCATTGTCGGACCTGAGAATGAATTCACGGTTATGGAAATTCTCAAATCCGTGAATCAGGCATTCGAACTGTCCAATACAGCAAATGTCATTGAAGGTGTTCGTCCTATTGTGTGGGACTACATCGAAGGTTCGACTTTTATGCTGCGCGATCCGTCCTATGAAAATCTGAAGCTGTTGTGGCGTGACAAGCCGCGTTTTGATTCGATGCCACTGCCGAAAACGGTGGACTGGTTCATGTATGGTTATGCGCGTTTTGACACGGGATACATGGACTGGCGCGGTCTTGTGGGTTGCACGGGCATTAAGCCTGCGCCGTAAGGGGGATTACGATGGCTAAAATTGTCTTGAACGACGGCCTGATCCTCTTCGACGAGGTGGTCGGCAATGTTACAGAAACGATTGACCCTGAATCAATCGGCGCAAACGGGACAGCTACGACGACTGTAACCATTACTGGTGCGGCAATGGGCGATATTGTCATAGTCGCTCCCGGTGTGGATTTGCAGGGGATGGTGCATTCTGCATATGTTTCGGATGCTGATACGGTAACGATCGTCCTCTTTAACCCGACAGCAGGCGCTATTGACCTGGCATCCTCCGAATGGAAGGTGAAGGTGTTGCGATAATGGCAAAGTGGAAAATAAGTGAAGGTGGTTCAAAAACGCCGAAGCTTCCCTATGTCGGAACGTGGGCACACTTTAACAAACTACCAGAAGAAGAGAAGTCCAAGCTATTTAACGCGATGCGTGCGGAACTTATCGCAAATGGCAAGATGGAATCGAAGTAAGGGAGGGCGAAACGCTCTCCCTTTTTCATTATGTGGGGTGATTATATGACTTATGTCAAAATAACGGATAAAAATGGCGTTCCAATCGATGATGATAACCGACTTCCTGTCAGCATTGACGGAGGCGGCGGTGGTGGCGGTTCGATGAACGTCAACATCGCAAGCGACTCCGCAGGACTCGCAACCGCAGCAGGCCAACAGGATATCGTAGATGCCATTCAAGCCCTTGGAGGCGGCGACGCATCAAGTGCTATCTATAGCGGCACAGCCAACGTTACAACAACCGCAGCCGCATTGACAGCACAAGCGATAGGTGAGGTGATTATCCAAAACGACGCCGACAGCACGAATGACGTATTTATCGGCAATAACACCGCCCAAGATTGGCGTTTAAAGCCCGGAGAGTGGGTAAGCGTCAAAGTATCCAATCTTAACCTAATCTACGCTAAAACGTCCACAGGAACGGCGACATTGCGATATTTTGCGCGTAGTGCTGCGGGGATTGGCGGGGGTGGAGGATCGCCGGTACCTGTTCAGTTAACGGGGGGTAAAGTTGAAGTAACGACTATCATAAACGCTCAGTCTGTAGCGCCGGGAGGAAGTACCGGTAACGTTTCGATGGGTTTGGACGGAACCGAAGTCGAGGCATGGGTGAATATAACGATTGATAAGCAGCCGTGGACCTTACACGGGTCGTCAAATATTTATGTCAACACTGATGGAGGAACAAGGAGTGCGAAAACGTTTTACCCGAGTTACGAGAACCACACTAGCACTTATTCAAGCGCTGTATCTGGTGCGCGCGCCTTATATTTGGGCATGAGCACATCCAATTCCGGGGTAAACGATCCCACTAATATGCAAGAAGCGAAGGCGATTGCTATTCCCCCTGTGAGCGGGCGAAACTTGAGGATAGTCAATGGATCTGCGGAAAACGCTACTATTACGGTTAGAGTTTTAAGAGTTAAACGATAGGGGATGTTGAGTATGACTGAACAACGAAAGCAAGAAATCATTGCGGCATTGCAGGCCATTTATGCAGCATTTACACCCACGGATGACGAACCTGAGTTGACCATGTTCGGACTTATCAGCCGTTACAATGCCACAGGACAAAACACGGAATTGATCGGCGGGGATTGGGTCATTGCAAACTGCCCTGATCCGCTGAAAAGTCTGCCGGTCTAATTCACACGGTTCAATACCTAAACAAGGGGTGACAACCATGTATATGTATCAACCCTTTAAACCACAAGGTGACGCAGACCCTGGTCATGTCGTTTCGCCCAAAAAGTTTATGAGCGCGAATTCGCAAGGATTACAAACAGGGAATGTAGCGGATTACGCAGGGACATCCCCTATTCACGTTCAATATGTGGGAGGATACCCTGGGCAGATTCGCATACAGCTCCCCACGGGTTATTTCGAAGCGAATAACCCATCAGAACAAGTGTTCATTATGGACGGAAATTATACCGAAGAAAATATAGCAGATACTAAGTCCGTATTCGGCATGACAGGCACGTTTACCGCAGATGCCGATGCGACGGCGGCAGATATCGCAAACGGGAAAACGGCCTATGTAAAAGGACAAAAAGTCACGGGCACAATGCAACCAGCCGCATTTGCACCGTCAAAAGAAACCGCACAGGTTAACGCTACAGCATTTAATCAAAGCGATGATAGTTATGTGCTCTTGTTTAACGCATCCGTGCCGAATGTCACCGACAACCTACTCGGACTATCGATCACATTTATGACAGCCGGTGATGCGGCGTGGGAATATGAGTCGGGTAAGCACTTGGATATAACCGCCATGACATTTAACGTGATGGTTGCAAACGGAGAATTAGTTGCCAATCAACAGACGATTGATTTAGGTACGGCGTCAATGGTGGCCAATATCAATAATGCGGACATATCAGGCGGTACGGTTAGTTTTGATATTGTATTCACGCCAACCGCAGGGACATTTACGATCAATAACAATCAACCGATGATGTCAGTCGATATATGGAGTTATTGAGGGGGTGAGGGTATGCCAAAAGTAAGTGAGTTAATGAGCAGCAGGATCGGAAATGCCATGACCAATGTGCAGACATGGGGCAGCATAATTTATAATGTAAAGGATTACGGTCCGATTGGAAAAGGGAGAGATGGAACGACCATACAAAAGGCGCTGAATGATTGTAGTTTGAATGGAGGGGGCACGGTCAGAATTCCCCCTGGAAATTACATTTTGGATGTACCTTTGTATATTTTTTCAAACACACATTTGTATGTGGATAATGCAACTATTATTCGTGGATTCGTTGACAATCGGGCCATGCTTACAAATGGAAGAGAAGGAGCTCAATATGATGAATATGACGGGGAAAAAAATATCGTCATTGAAGGAGGGGTGTGGATATCCCATCCTAATCCTGTTGCATTTGGAGAACCTCGTAATCTCTTTGCCATGGCCAAAGGCGTCAACACCATCATTCGCAATGTGACCTTCCGGGATGTAATCAGCTTCCATGCCCTTGATCTTAACGGCATGAAAGATGTGCTCATCGAAAATTGCCGATTTGAAGGGTTTACAGATGCCGGTGGTCGTGATTTTTCCGAAGCCATTCAGATTGCAAGTATGACCAATTTCATCACGTTTGGGAGTCATGACGATTCACCTTGCATGAATGTCACGATCAGGAATTGTTATTTCGGACCATCAGATACTATGGGGTCATGGGGCACAGGTGTAGGGAATCACGGTGCAGCCTACAATAAATTCCAGCAAAATGTAATCATCGAAAATTGCTTTTTTGAAGGCTGCACATATGCGGGAGTCCGAACCTATCTGTTCAAGGATGTATCCATTCAGGGTAAAAATGTCTTCAAGAATTGCCAGCGTGGAATTCTTGTAAATAATCGGTTAGGGGATGGGGTAGTAGTTCCTCCACAATCTGGACAGAACCTACGTATTGTTGGAAACCTGTTTGACGGAACCATCACGAACGATATTAATATTCAAGGGGCCAGAAACGGTTCACAATACGACCTATTCGAGAATGTGGAGATTGCGGACAATGTCATTGTACGTGATCCTTTGGATCAAGCGAACGCCATGTCCATTCGATTGGTAAAAAATCTCTCTATTCGGGGGAATCGTCTGGAATCATGCTTCCGGGGAATTCAGACATGGTACTGTAGCGACGTCTATATTCTGGATAATCTCTTTACCAACATTGGAAGAGAAGCCATCATTACAGATGAAGATGACGTAAATCTCCCATCAGGGATGACGACCAGTCATCACATTGTGAATAACATCGTGAAGGGTGCTGGATACAATGGGATGTTCTTGCGATACATTAAAGGAATAATGGTTGTCCAAAACTATCTTGAAGATACGGCAAATGCGGAAGAAAGTACGAGAAATGCCATATCGCTTTCTACTTTGATAGATGGGGGAATCGTGGCTCATAACCGGGTCAGAATGGGTACTGGATTCCAAAATGCATACGGAATAAGTTTGTCGGCTTCTGCATCTAACGTCCAGTTATTCAACAACGATCTTCAGGGAAAGACGGGAAAAATTTTAAACTCTGGCACAAATAACTTCGACGGATTCTATATTCATGCACCGAACGATACGAGATACCGAGTGACCGTTGATAATACAGGGGCAATTGTGGTAGTCTAACTCTTGTCATTTTCTGTCACTAAGTTATAATTGGCTTAAAAACGGGACGTGCGATAATGATTAAGACTAAAAAAGATTATCTGTTTTATGTTCAAGCAGACATGGCTTCATTCAAGGTAGATAAGTGGAAGCGAAGCTTAAAATACAAACACCCCACCTTGTATTTTCAACTGATCATGCGGAAAGTGGAATATTTAAAAAGCCAGAAGAGTCAATTTTGGTGCCGGTTGCTTCTCAAATACTATCAACACAAGATGCTAAAAGTCGGTATTAATCTCGGATTGACGATTTACCCAAACACCTTCGGACCCGGGCTTAAAATCTCGCACTACGGCAGTATCGTTGTAAACGGAAAGGTGAGAGTGGGGAAAAACTGCACGATTCATTCCTCGACTAATATCGGACAGTACAAGGGGAAGGTTCCAAAGATCGGGCACAACGTGTACATCGGTCCTGGTGCGAAAATTTATGGTGAAATCACAATTGGCAATAATGTGACGATCGGAGCTAATTCGGTTGTGAATAAAGACGTTCCTGACAATGTTACCGTAGCTGGGGTTCCGGCAAAGATAATTGGTGAAGGACCCGCTGTAAGGGGCCCTAGGGGAGCAGATATCGTTAGAAAACGTATGAACAGCACCCAGTAAGGTGCTGTTTTTTACGTGGAGAAGAAGGTGAATTCATGGCTAATGTTCAACAATTACTAGATACTGTGAACACGACATATCGAAATTCCTATTCTACGGCTCAAAAGGTCGAATGGATGGACGATACACAAAGACAAATCTTTCAGACCGTCCGTCATGAAGCAGTTCCCTATGAGTTTACAACCGTGTCTGAATTTTCATTTTACCCTTTGCCTTATGATTGCGACCCGATGGGCGTAAAAAAAGTGGATATTGAAACGAAGGCCGGTTCGAATCGATTTTGTCAATTAACGTTCGTCAATATCGATTCGGGCGTAAGAGTATCCGAGCAAGACGAATTCTACAGCATTACCGCAAATCAAGACATTTACCTTAACCCGATTCCCACGGATAAAACTGAGGGAAAACGGGTTTTTGTTTATTACAACAAACGACCTGCTTCGTTATCTATATCAAATCTTGCAGCATTTCCCGATTTGGAAGAAGACTTTCATGAACTTCTCGTTCTCGGGTGTTTAATGCGAATCACACGGGCGCGGGGAGAATGGGACGATAATGCGGGATTTAAGGCTGATTACATGCGATTGTTGAAAGATTATCAAGACCTATACGCTCAACCCTTCCCGGAATACTCGGTTCCTGAAGATCGCCTTCCGCGCAGGCGCGGTCAAGTGCATACGAAGGGATATCATAATCGATACCCGTATGGTTTACTGCCAACGGATTTGATTAAGGAGTGATCGAATGGGATCGCAGAAACAACGTGCAGAGAACAATTTCAGCGGGGGGATTAATAACGAGCAATCCCCCTCTTTCGTTGGAGACAATGAAACCGTCGATCATGTCGGATTTGACTTCGATAATTACCCCACTTTGCGAACGCGAAAAGGAAAGGTCAATTACGGAGCATCTGGTGGAGCTGTCACACGTCTCTTAACGAACTTTCGAGAAAACTATTTGTTTCGATCTGTCGGAACGAAATTACAATATGATAATAACGGAACCTGGACGGATATAACCGGGACATACTCAAATTCTGATTGGGACGCGGCGAACTTTGAAGTATCCGGGGATCATGCGCTTATACTTACGAACGGCGTTGATCCCGTGAAATACTATACCGGAGGTTCAATCGTATCGAATTTATCCGCAAATTCGCCCGTAGGGAAATACGTTACTGCCGATCCTTCAAGGGTATTCATTGCGAAGGACGATATCCTCTATTGGTGCGGATTCCAAGATGCCACAGACTGGACATCGGCAGAAAATTCGGGGTTTGCACAGTATTATACTTACGGGGGCGGTGACATCACCGCTTTATTTAATTACAAAGATATCAAATATGTATTTAAGCGGAATTCGATGGCTGGCCTATACGGGACGAATTACTTCGATTTCCGCATCATTGAAGTGTCCAATAACATCGGCTGCGTGAGTTTCAAGACTGTACAGGAAGTCAACGGCCGTATGATTTGGTTGGGGGAACAAGACATCTATCAGTTCACCCAAGGGAATCCCATACCAATCGGAAACAAGGTGATGGGATTTATCAAACGAATCAACTGGTCACAGGTAGGGAAATGCTGCGCCTTTACCGATGGGTTACGGTACTATTTGAATCTAGTCGTCGACAACGCCACAGAGCCGAATTTGCGTCTCGTATATGATACAAGATACGACCTATGGCGAGTCCCAGCCTATAACGAACAATTCCGATATGGCGCGTTCTTTAATAACAAACTATACGCCGGGAATGCTTCAGGACAGACGATGATTGTTAATGAGGGCGATACCGACAACGGAACACCGATTTCATGGAGTCTAACATCGAAAGCTTTCAACGAAAATGTCGGGGAAGCGGAGAAAGAGTACAAGGAAATCCATTATCAAGGGGAATTCTTCAACACTCAAAGCATGACGATTTCGATTTCCACCAATGATCAGGGCGAGAACTTCATGCCGCTAGAATACGATCCTTTAACGCATGGATTGGCCTCTGACAACAAGAACGTGATCGTTCCGATGGATACCACTCCCCTAGCCTATTGGATGCGATATAGGCTATCTGGAAGCGGTCAAACGGCGTTCTATTTGGTGCAGCGATACTATCGGGTATGTCGAGTCCAACACTAGGAGGGAAACTATGCCTACACCGCAATTTCCGGGCGTACCGGATTATGATAAGAACAAGTCGGTCGAGTACAATTTATTCCAACTCTATGACGCGTATATTGGTGTAAACAGGTATTTGACGTACTTACTCAGCGCATTAGATACACTGAATGTTAGTCGTTTAGACGCGAAGGTAATTATTGCGGGATCAATTACTGCCGACAAAATAGGAGCAGGACAAGTCACAGCAGATAAGATCGATGTAGCAGAACTATCTGCCATAAGTGCTAATTTAGGGACTATTATCGCGGGAAGCATCACATCCAACACGGAAATCAATGTCGGGACTGATCTTCGCGTTGGAAATAACATTTATTTGGGCGATCAGAACAGTGGCGAATCAAAGTCATTTCAAATTTCCAATAGCTCAGGATCAGCCGCAAGGATGAATTATCTATCGGGAGATATTGATTGGATTCTGGATGGGAATTTTAATGTAAATCCTTCTGGAAGCATGAATGTAACTTCCATGCTAAGACCAAATTCTATTCGATGCAATAATATCGCCACGAATGACGGTAGACCTTACGCACTGGAAGGTTTAGTCGGAACAAAGGAATATTACGTTTCACTCACTCCTGGAGGTCCAAATAACCATAAAATCACTTTTGAAAATGGTATTTTAGTATCAGAAGGGTAATTGATGGTGATCCCATAATGTGGTATTGTGGATTTAGATAATTTGTGAACGGGGTGATTCAATGATTTCACTATGTAAATTTCTTTTGCTGTACAGCTTCTTGGTGATCGGTCCAGAAGATAGTTACATCATTAAAGGAAATGAAATCAGAATAGATCGAACTAATGGGTATACTGACATCTTTTATCATACAGATATAGGAACACCATATTTCATTGAATACAAAAAATAAACAAAAGGCTCCCTAATGGGAGCCTTTACTTATGGTTTTGGTTTTTGAATATTACACTCCGGATTGAGACGTTCTATTTTTGCTGCTTCTTCATAATCGCGATTTTCTTGTCTTTCAATCACGATCCAACAAACCGACACGATATATTTTTGAACATTGTTTCTCAAGCAATCATTCGGTTCATCTTCGCGTAGATGTTCTAACAGACGAGATCGCAAATTTTTAGCTTGCCCAACATAAATAAAGCGCCAACTTTCATCTTTAAGTTGTACTCTGATGATATAAACACCTGGACTCATCGGGACTTTTGATGTGACCTGATCTTTATTATACGGAATATACGTCGAATAACTTGCCAAAAAAATCACCCCTAAATTGAAAGGATTGAAAAAAATGAAAATCAAATTTATTCTGTCTGCAATCTGGAGTATACTTACAGGGAAGGCATCCGTGGTACCGAGAACATTTACGAGGGAAGACGTGGTAGTTGGGAGGTTTTCGATCCACACGAGTACAAATTACACAAGAATAAGCTTAAATGGTCGTGAATTCTACTTTACACCAGATGGTGAATTTGATGGGACTGGCTCTAGCCTTTGTCATGAGTAAAAAACACCCCCTTTCCAAATAATGACAAGTCTCGACAACTTGTATTCTAACAGAATGGGGATATTTTACAACATTGCAGGTATAAACATCCTATGCTATGCTTAAACTAACAAAAGGAGACGGTGCCAACGTCTCCCTTGTACAACATAGTTGGGTGGGTATCCTCCAACAAGCAGAAAATAACCCGTTCCCTTGGCGCTAACCTGGGCGGGTTATTTTCGTTTTACGTATGTCAGTAACGCCAGCAAGAACATGCCGAACAACAACATATCGTGAAACGAAAACGACATAGGCATACCTCCTTTCTGGAGGATAGCCTTACCCACCGCAAGCTAGGTTGTACAATTACATTATACTATATTTTGGGAGAGGGTCATATGTGAATATTCGTTTTACGAAGCATGCCAAATTCAGATGTATGCAACGGAAAATCCCCCAATCATGGGTAAGCGAACTGATAAAGGACATTCCCTATTATGAAGGGATATATAATAGGATAAAGATAGACGGAACAAATTTAATAGTTGTATATCAGGACAGAAATGGTGTGAGGAATATCGTAACCCTTCACGCTGGTACACGAAAGAAATAACCGCCAATGGGCGGTTTTTTATTTGAAAGGAGTGATCGTATGGCAACAGCGCAGCAACTTGATCCGTCCTATCTCGGAGTGCGAGACACGCTTAAAAATCAGTTTAAAGTAACAGATGAACGTATCGGATATGATCCGAAAAGCGGGTATGTGACCATTGATGGTCAAAACATCTTCAAACCACCGACAAATGTACAAGGAACGACCTATGCGCCACAATCCGTTTTTAACAGTGCAGCCGGTACAATCAATGCATTAAATCGTCAGTATGATCTTCAAAACCAAGTTCTGAACCCGCAACAGAATACAAATCCGTATGACCAAAGGTTTAATGATTTGTTGGATCAGTTAACGCAACGTGTACAGACGCCCGCTCAGATTAACCCTTATGAATCAGCGCAATATGAAGCGGCTCAAGCACAGATGCAAAGACAAGCCCAACAATCTACGAGACAAGCCCAAGAAGCTTTGGGTGGGGCTGGATTAGGACGTTCATCGGTTTTATCAGACCGGGCACAGCGTATTCAAAACGATGCAAATGAATACCTTGAAACACAGATTGTCCCTCAGATTGTTTCTCAGATTCAAGCGCAACAACAGCAAGAATTGAACAATCTCATGAATATTCTCGGTGCTATAGGACAGCAACAAAGTCTGTACGATAATCGAACTCAAAACCAGTTTGGCAACCAGTTTGATGTATTGAATTTCCTTACTGGACGTCAAGACCGTGCACAGAATATTCAGAGGGAAGATGAAGCGATCGCACGTGAAATGCAACAACTTTCCGAAGAAAAAGCGTACCGTTCTCAGCGAGACACAGAAGAAGATCGTCGTTGGTGGGCTGATTACAATAGACGTGGTGAGGAATTCGCCCAACAAATGGGTTATAATTGGGCGCAGCTTAGCCAACGTGAGAAGGAAAGGTTAGCAGATGAAGCGTATCGCCAACAGTCGTTGAATTTGGAACGTCAATCCCTGGCACTCCAACAAGAACAAAATAGATATCGAGACCAATTTAATCAAGGCATGCAAATTTTCCAATCCACAGGGAGCATGCCTGATTACATGAGAAATTTCGGGGTTAATGTGGACGGCCTGAACAACCAAGCCATGCAAGAAGAAATAATTGCGCTCTATGATGATTTAACTAACAAAAGAACGACACCGGAAAATGCATTAAAAATTATCGATATGGCTAGAAAAACTAAAGCCAAATCACCAGAACTTCTAAAACAACTTGAAGAAACTATTTACATGTACGATCCGAGTTTAAAAGGAAATCAAAGTGATAATAAAAATATTCTATCTTTTAACCCGAAAAAACCTATTGAGGACGCTAAGAAATTTACTACCGCAGTTCCGGAATTCTTGGATAGCCAGGGTCAGATGTATAAGGAATTCTTCAATTCAATTAGTTGGGATGCGCTTAGAGATGCATTAAAGACACCATTCAATTAAGAAGGTGATAGGATGACGACCTTGTTTGGAAGAGGTTCCGGGGGCAAAACATTATTCGGAACGAGACCAGATGAAGACGATAAATACAACCTAGATCGAGTGGGTCGATCAATAGATAACGCTCGAACCCGAATAGAAGATGCGGGATTCAATCCAGGCGATGCGGATAAGCGGAACTGGTTTGAGAAGGCCACTAATTTACCCGAGAATCAAAACTTTCTTTTTGATGCACTTGAACTAATCGGAAGGCCGGGTCAAGCTGTCATGGGAGCTGTAGACGCTGCTGTAAGTGGAGGAAATCCACTTAAACAAGCTGTACAGGGATTTACTGGACAAGAAAAGTTTCGAGGATCGGAACTCATCGATGATATCGGAGTGGACAATAAAGTAGCAAGAGCGATATTAGGTACGGGTCTAGAAATTGCGCTAGACCCTCTTACGTTTGTTCCTGGTGGCGCATTATTGAAGGGGGCAAAAGGAGTTGCTAATTTTGCGGCTAAACCACTTCAAGCGGGATATAATGCATTAGAAAGCGCATCCCCACAACTTCGACAGTTACGAGAACAAACTGTACAACCCGCATTAGAACGTACCAGAGACGCGCTAGGACGCGCCTTCGTGCCCGACTATAAGTTAGGCGAAGATTTATACGGTCGCGCCGACGACACAATTCTAAGGTCCAAGCAAGCCACGGAAAACACAATGCGCTATATGAACGAGAATCTTATGCGCAACGTGGCAGATGAAGCGAAAAAGGCCGGAGGGATTGAAACGGGCGTTGATGTTGGGCGAATCATGGAAGCTCCGTTGAGACAAACAAATAAAAAATTTACTCTTCCCGATGGGAACGTAACAGACAATGAAGATTATGTTCGAAAGCTTCTAAACGACAAGTACAAAGCCATTCGTGCAAGTGGACTTACTGCTGACCAACGAAATGTAATACGGGAAGATATCAAGAAATTACGTGATACCCTGAAGAATCCGACTGAGGAAGTGATTGAAAGGCCGGTTCGTGAACTATCTCAAAACCCTGCAATACGACAAGCTGCCGAAAATCTCATGCGATCCAACAATGAATTACGTCAATGGGCGCTTGATAACGGCATCCAAGTCGGTGAGTTGGAAGGGTACATGACGCACGTATTGGCGGCAGAAGAACGTAAACGCCGGAAAAACCTTAATGCCATGCCAATAGACCGTGGAAACTTTGGAACTGGTCAACCAAGCAAGAATGTCCTAAAACAACGCACGCTCATGGGAAGCGCGGAAGATGTAAATGAAGAAGTAGGGCGCCAGTTCTTCGAACCCAATGCCTTCTTCGCCACAGCCATCGGGCAAAAACGACTGATTGACTATGTGAACGCCGCAAAGTTCCGACGCGAAGTCTTGTCCAATCCGAACTTTGCGCAAAAATATGAGAAGGGTATGACGATCCCCAATAATGCGGTTGTCATCGATACCAATAACTATAAGTTCATCGACGACGATGCTGCGCGAGAGCTGGGATTGGCTTCCGAAGTAGGCGGTCAATATGTAGTCACCAAGAGCGTTAAACAAGCGTTAGACCGATATAAGAAGCTTACGACGGATGAAGGCATAAACGCC
>Ga0180216_1000462_pt1 | contig 43509 bp, 40 predicted proteins | sample eDN3rd37CBELigMG_FD_128879 | JGI IMG/M metagenome (GOLD analysis project Ga0180216, IMG submission 128879) | Enriched Miracle-Growth compost microbial communities from Emeryville, California, USA - eDNA 3rd pass 37_C BE-Lig MG (version 2)... ...
ACCCACAAATCCTCAGAAGCTTCTGTCATGACGTCCCGCCCCGCCGGGAAAGTGAAGAGTGAGCGCGCCGCGCCCGCCGGAACCTGCGCCAGGCGGGTCAGGCCGGCCGCAAGAAGGGTCCGGCGAGGCCAGACCGCCCTGCGCCCTCAGGCGCCGAAGCGCGAGCGCTCCCGGCCGGTCTGGTTCGCTGAAAGGACGCAATATTGCTGATTTGACGCATTCTCTCCGCGAACCACGCCATCGCTTCTCGCGAAAAGCCCCTGACGTGGAAAATCCGGGGGCGTTCATACGGGTTTTGCTTCGCGATATAAAGCGGACGCCACGGCGTCGATCCGGGACCCGTCTGTCGTCCGGCCCCATGTCCGCAGCCCCGGCCGGAGCGCAACGATCCTTCGGTTCGCGTCCCGGCCCTCATGCGGGCAGGGCTAAGGGGGCAGGGCAAAGGGGGGAGGACAAGGCGGGAAGGGCAAGAAAGCGGGGGGCTGACAGGGCAGGACGGCGCGCGCCGCCTGACGGCCGTCGGTCCTGGTGCAGGAGAACACGCAGCCCCATGCCCGCGTCGTGGCGCACGGTTGCAGGGCCCGTCTTCCGGGTTCGTCCAGTCCGGAAGACCGGGGCAGGGGCTCCCGCCCTGGCGCCTGGCGGACGTTCTGGTATTGATATGGCGCGCCGGCGTTGGCGCGGGGCGCCGGATTTGCAATCCGGCGTCGCCAGGATTTCGCCGCCGCCGCGGCGCAAACTCCGGTCAGCCTCGGCCGTGCGTTTGTCCTGTCCTTCGGTTTCATGCAGTTTCAGCGGCGGCGGACGGCGCCGCGCCAGCAAATCGCTTCAGGGAGAATCGCGTGAGCGAACAACCCGTATCACCAGCGCCCCGCCGGGTGGCCCGCTGGGCGCTTTATCTGCCCTACATCCTGTTGCTGGTGCTGGCGGCCGGCGTTTCGGCCTTCTGGTTCATCGCCCGGGACCGGGTCGATGACGCGGTGGACGCCTGGCTGACGACGGAAGCGGGGCGCGGCCGCCAGTGGACCTGCCCGGATCGCGCCCTGTCCGGCTTCCCCCTGCGGTTCGAGATTTCCTGTACCCGTCCCACTTTCGATGGCCGGCTTGGCGACGGCCGCCGCGTTCAGGGCGAGATGGCCAGTTTCAGGGCTGTCGCGCAGATTTATGACCCGAACCTCGTGGTGCTGGATTTCACCGGACCGGTGACGGTGCGTGAGGAGGGGCGTCCCGAAACGTTGCGCCTCGGTTGGGAGGGCTTTTCCCTCAGCGTCCGCCGGACGGCGAACGCCTTCTCCCGCCTGTCGGCTTACATGAAGAAACCGGTGCTGGCCGCCCTCGACAGCAATGGCGGCGAAACCCTGCTCGGCCGGGCCGAGGCCTGGGAAGCGCACGTGCGACCCGACCCTGCCGCCGCCGGCGACCGCGAGATGTGGGATGTGGCTTCGCAACTGGTGAAGGCGACGTCGCCGGTGGCGGACGCCCTGCTGGGTAATCCGGCGCCCGCCAACGTCGAATTGCAGGCCGGACTCGACCATGCCGGGGTTTTTGTGAAAGGCGCGGGGCCCGCCCAGATCGACGCCTGGCGCGCCGCTGGCGGCCGGCTGAAGGTGGCGCTGCTGAAGCTGACGCGCGGTGACCAGATTATCGAAGCGCGCGGCGAACTGGGCGTTGATGACCTGCGCCGCCTGTCGGGTCAGCTGGACGTGAAGGCCGCCGGCGTTTCTGAACTGCTGGCGCGCCTCACGGGCCGGCGCGGCGGCATGGGCGGCCTGCTGGCGGGCGGTCTGGCCATGCTCGGCGGCGGCCAGGGCGCGCAACGGCAGGGCGACGCGGCGGACGGCCAGCCGCCGGCGCCGACATTGACGCCGATGCCGCCGCTGGTCTTCGCCGAGGGCAGGCTGATGATCGGCCCGTTCCCGGTGATGCGCCTGCCGCCGCTGTACTGACGGCCAGTGAAAGAAAAATGGCCCGGCGGGATATCGCCGGGCCGATCAGGAACAGCTTGCCGCTTCCCCGTCCACTTCGCGCGCCCACCTCGCGCGTTCCACCGGCCGGCTGGCCAGCACGGCGCCATGTCAGGCCGTCGCGTCATCCTCGTGGCGGCGGCCGAAGTCCGGCTCGGCGGTTTCCTGACCGCTGTCGATGATGCCGCGCCGGATGGCGCGCGTGCGGGTGAACAGCTCGAACAGCGCGTCGCCGTCGCCCCAGCGGATCGCCCGGGCGAGCGCGGCCAGGTCCTCGTTGAAGCGCCCGATCATCTCCAGCACGGCGTCCTTGTTGTTCAGGAAGATGTCGCGCCACATGGTCGGGTCGGAGGCGGCGATGCGGGTGAAGTCGCGAAAGCCGCCGGCGGAGAACTTGATTACTTCCGAGCGCGTCACCTGCTCCAGGTCGGCGGCGGTGCCGACGATGTTGTAGGCGATCAGGTGCGGCAGGTGACTGGTGACCGCGAGCACCAGATCGTGCCGTTCGGCGCTCATGGTCTCCACATTGGCGCCCATGCCGGCCCAGAAGGCGCACAGGGCGTCCACCGCCTGCTGGCTGGCGCCCTCGGGCGGCGTGACGATGCACCAGCGGTTATGGAACAGGGTGGCGAAACCGGCCTCCGGGCCGGAGTTCTCGGTGCCGGCCACCGGGTGCGCCGGGATCAGATGCACGCCGCCCGGCAGATGCGGCGCGAGCTGCGCCATGACGGCGCCCTTGACCGATCCCACGTCCGACACGATCGCCCCGGGCTTCAGGGCGCCGGCGATGACCGCGCCCACCTGGCCCATGGCGCCCACCGGCACGCACAGGATCACCAGGTCCGCGTCCGCGACCGCTGCGGCGGCGTCGGTTCCGCACGCATCGCCAAGGCCGAGCCGGCTGGCGGTGGCCACCGCCTCTGGGCTGGCGTCAGCGATGGCGATCGCGCCGGCGAGGCCATGCTGGCGCGCCGCCCGCGCGATCGAGGAGCCGATGAGGCCGATGCCGATGATCGCCAGCCGGTTGACCACGGACGCCTTGACCACGGACGCCCCTGCGTTTGCTGCTGCTGTTGCGTCCACGAGGTGGCTGCCCATGTCGCTCATGTCACCGCTTCAGAAAGTCGCGCAGCGCGTCGATGACGAGACGGTTGGCTTCTTCCGAACCAATGGTCATGCGCAGGGCGTCGGGCAGTCCGTAGGACGCCACGGCGCGCAGCACCAGGCCGCGCTTCAGCAGGAATTCATCAGCGTCCCGCGCCGTCCCGCCGGGCGTGTCCGGAAAATGGATCAGCACGAAATTGCCGACGCTGGGGGTGACGTCGAGGCCGAGCGCCCGCACCTGTTCGGTCACCCAGGCCAGCCAGGTCAGGTTGTGCTCGGCCGCGCGCGCCTCGTGCGCCGGATCTTCCATGGCGGCGACGCCGGCGGCGATCGCCGGAGCGCTGACATTGAAGGGGCCGCGCACCCGGTTCAGCGCGTCGATCACCTCCGCCGGGCCGAAGGCCCAGCCGATGCGCAGCCCGGCCAGACCATGGATCTTGGAGAAAGTGCGCGTCATCAGCACGTTGGCCAGGCTGGCCGCCATCTCCAGGCCCGAGCTGTAGTCATTCGCGCGGACATATTCGGTGTAGGCGGCGTCGATCACCAGCAGCACGTGCGGCGGCAGGCCGGCGCGCAGCCGGGCCATTTCGTCATGCGGAATATAGGTGCCGGTGGGATTGTTCGGATTGGCGACGAACACCACTTTCGTCCGTTCCGTCACGGCGGCGAGCAGGGCGTCGACATCGGTGGTGTAATCCCGCTCCGGCGCGACCACCGGCGTTCCGCCGGCGGCGGTGATGGCGATCTTGTAGACAAGGAAGCCGTGCTGGCTGAACAAGCCCTCATCGCCCGGGCCGATATAGGTGTGGGCGATCAGGTTCAGCAACTCGTCGGAGCCGGCGCCGCAGATGATGCGGCTGGCGTCGAGGCCATAGCGGGCGCCGATGGCGGCGCGCAGGCGCGTCGCGGCGCCGTCGGGATAGGCTTCCAGATGGTCCGCGGCGTTCCGGTAAGCTGCGATGGCGTGGGGGCTGGGACCCAGCGGCGTTTCGTTGGACGAGAGCTTGTAGACTTTCGCGACGCCGGGGGCTTCGCTGCGGCCCGGGACATAGGGGGCGATCGACAGCACGCCGGGGCGCGGAACAGGGCGGGCCTCTGAATTGGCCATCAGCTTGAACTCCAGTTGGACGCGGGCAGCTATAGAGCAGATCGGCGAAAAGTGGGAACCACTTTTCGGAAAAGATCGCCCCCCCGGGCGTCCGTCCGCCCCGGCGCCGCGCCGCCCATGCGCCATCCCGTCCAGACGGCTATCCCGCCCGGCGCCGTTTCGCCCATGCGCCATTTCGCCCGTGCGCCGTTTCGCGCCGGCCTGGGCGCAACGATCACGGACGCCCTGGCGTCGTCGGGCTCACGTCATGCGGAAGCGGTCGGCGTGGCTGCCCACTTCGACCAGCGCCGCGCGGCCGGCGGCCTGGGGCAGGGCGGCGGCCATTGCGTCGGGAGCCAGCGCGCCAGGCGCGGCGATCAGCAACGACAGCCCCCCGGACGCGCCGGCGCTGCCGATGACCTCGGCGCCCACGCCGGCCAGCGCGGCGGCGGCGTTCTCCGGCCAGCGCTCCACCCGGGCGGCGTAGAGGATGGTTTCGCGCACCGCCGCATCGGCCAGCGGCTTGGACACCACGAACACCGGCGTGCCGGCGGGATGGTCCGGCCGCTCGATGAACGGCAGGCGGGCGATGATTTTTGGCGCCGCGGCGTCGGTCAGCGCATCCCACCAGGCGACGGAGCTGACGCCGCTGTCGGCGCGGAAAATTCCCACATCGCCGGCGGAGCGTCCCACCGCCGCGATCACGTCGGCGGCGCTGCCATGGGGCAGGTAAGGCACGGTGAAGCCGAAATGGAACCGGGCGCTGTCGCGCATCGGGCCGTCGCCGGAGCTGATGTCCGCATGCACGTTGAACGGCGCCTGCATCCAGGTGAACGTGGCGATGATCACCCGCCAGATGCCCTCGGCGGTGTCGAGCGGCAGTGAGCCGGTATGGCGGCGGGCGATGGCCTGCATCATCGAGGCTTCGCGGCCAGGGCGGAAGGCTGAGCCCGACGCCTGGGTGCTTTTGACCGTGATCAGCTCGTCGATGATCTGGCTACGCTCGATCAGCAGCGCGTGCATCTCCGCGTCAATGCGGTCGATTTCACCGCGCAGGTCGGCAAGGCGGGCGGCGGCTTCCGCGCTGATCGGCTGGGACATGGAGACTTTCCTGCTGCGCAACGTTGGCAAAAACGGATGCTGCTTTTGCGTGGAAGTTGCCTGAAATCAGATTGTTATGGCATTTTCCGGCGCAGCGCGACGGCTGGCGGCGCATGGAAAATGTGAGACATCAGAAACAGGGCGCATGCGCGGCCCCGGACAGAACGGGCGCGCCCCAGGCGGATATGGCAGCGCGCCGCGCGGGTTCCGGCAGACGGACCGGCGCGCGCTTCCGGACGGGGACAACTAGTTCAAATCCCGGGGCGCCGCGTCAAGTCCGATGGCGTCGGGTCGGCGGATATTTTGGGGGCGGCCGCCATTGGGGACAGGTCAGGTTTTGACGGCGCGCCGCCCGGTCCCTTATTGACGGCATGGCGGGCGCCGCCCGCAGTTCTGGATGATGGAGAGGAGACATGGCGTCGTCGCACATGCGTGACACGGACGATGGCGGAGCAACTTTGCGTGAACTTGACCTGCGTGGACTGAAATGCCCGCTGCCGGTGCTCTACGCCCGGCGGGAGCTGGCCGGCATGGCGCCGGGGGCGCGCCTGCGCGTGCGCTGCACCGATCCCATGGCGGCGATCGACATTCCCCACATGGTGCATGAAGCCGGCCACCGGCTCGCGGGTTCGGTTCACAGCGGACCGTTGCTGACCTTTGATATTGTCCGGGGCGATGACGCCCCGCCCCTGGGATAATCAGGGCGGGATACGGGCCGGGCTTGCCCCCGCCCGCCTGCGGATTGCTGGCGTTGGCGCCGCCCCTGCGCGATCTGACGACGAATTCGCGTTCAAAACACCGCGGGGGCAGTTGGCTCCGGCCTTTGGCGTCCGTATGCTTTCCGCGCCTGGAGCCGAACGATGCGCGTTACCCTGTCGCCCACGGTGCGAACCTTTGGGGCCACCCGCCCGGATACCCCTCAGGAGCCTGGCCCAGGTCCGGCGCCAATCTCCAACGACCTGCCCGGCGATTTCCCCGACGCCGCGCTCCCGGCGCCGCCGGATGGTCTGGATGAAGCCGCGCCATCGTCGCGCGACGCCGGCGGCGACGCGCTTGATCCCGCCCTCCAGGCCTGGCTCCATCCGCTCGCCGCCTCCGCTGGCGCGCCGCCGCCCGACCTGTTCGGCGCCCTGGCGATGACCTCCGTTTCCGGCGCGACTGATGTATTCGCGGATCGTGACGCGCTGGCTGGCCTGGCGCGGGCGGCCCTGTCCGCTGCCCCGCCAGCGCCACCGGCCTCATCCAGCGGTTTGCGCATGGCGATCGAGGCGATCGGCGCGGGCGTGTCCGATCCGTATGGCGATGGTCGGGTGCAGCTCCGCTTCGATCCCAAATTCGCCAATTGCGATCCGGTCATCATCGCCCTCGACCAGGAGCAGGCGCTGGGTCTGATGCGCCGCCTCGTGGCGTGGGCCGAAGGCGCGGAGCGCGGAGCCGGCGCCGGACTGTCCGATGCGTCTTTCTGATCCGCGCCTCCAGGCGTTGCTGGCGATTGCCTGCGCGGTGATTCCGCTGCTGTTCTCGTTCTGGTTGCGCGGAGCGATCGTCGGGTTGCCGCTGGTGATGTTTTTCGCTGGCGTGGCCATCGCCACCACGTTCGCGGGCCATATCGCCGGGATTTTCGTGCTGGCGGTCTCGGTCGTCGCAGCGGTGATGGCCATGCGGGCGCCGCCGCTGAACTTCACGCTCGGTCTTTCGCCGAACGGTCTGGTGTTCATCGGCGGCTACGTTGCTTCGGGCCTTGTCGTTTATCTGCTGGCCGCCCGGCAGGCGGCGCGCGCGGCGTGGGCCGCCCGGCAGGCCCGGCGCGCGGCGGCGCTGTCCAGCGCCCTCAGCCGCTGGCTCGGCCGCAACGCGCGGCTCGCGGCCGGCCTGATGCGGACGCTGGACGACGTGGACCTGGAGCTTCTGGCGGGCGTGGCGCGCGATCGCATGTTGATGACCGCCCGGGTCGAGCGGCTGATGCGCGACCGGGTGGTGCTGGAGGGGGCTGACCTGTCCAGCGTCATGACCGACCTGTGCGCGGAGATCATCCGCGCGGAGCGCCGCCCGGATTTGCGCGGAGAGATCACCATCGCGCCGATGGAGCTGGATCACGAAGATTTCGTCCGGTTGTGCCTCGTGCTTGCCGACCTGCTGTTCCTTGCCCTGCGGGAAGAGCCGTCGTCCCGGGAGCCGCTACGGATCAGCCTGGCCGTGGAGGAGAATGAGGCGGTGCTGGCGCTGACATGGCTGCGGAGCGATGCGCCGTCCCGTGCGGCGAACGCCCATAACGTCATGACGGAGCGGGTGGCCGGCCGCGTGGCGCGAAGCCTGGGCGGCGCCCTGTACTGGAGCGCCCGCGAGCCGGGACCCGCGTCGTCGGCGCTGCGCTTCCCGGTCCGCTCCAGACGCGGGCCGCCCGGCTGAGCCAGGCCGGCGCGGCGCCATTCATGTCGCGACCCGCCGTAACCGTCCGCCCGTCCTGGCGGCATTGCCCGGTGGACCTTTCCCCTTTTGCGGCCTTTCCCCTTTGCGGCCGCGCCGCTCTCTGGTCATCACGGCGTCGGGGCGGTCTGGTCAGATGCTTTCCCGCCGATCGCCTTGCCCGCGCCATTTTGAATTGCGTTCACCCGGTTTTACCCGTTTCAAAACCAGCGCGAGGCAATGCGTCAGGTTGACCGCCCCCGGCGATTTTTGCACCGGCGGACCCATATTCCCTTGCAGAGGCCGGATTGCGGACGCGCCGGTGTCCAGAATCGGAGGTGCGTCATGAACAGGCTGCTGCTGGGGTCTCCGGCGCAACGGCTGCGTCTGGCCTCGGGCCTTGTCCTGTTCGCGTTCGCGGGAACGCACTTCCTCAATGTCGCGCTTGGGCTGGTCAGCCTTGACGCCATGGAGCAGGTTCGCGCCGCCCGGACCGCGGTGACCCGCTCGCTCCCCGGCTCCCTCATTCTGGGGCTCGCGCTGACGACCCACGTGGTTCTCGCGCTGGCGCGCGTCGGCGGCAAGCGCACGTTCCGCTTGCGCGGATGGGAGTGGGCGCAGCTGCTTTCCGGCTTCGCCATCCCCTTTCTGCTCATTCCCCATATCGTCAATACCCGCGTCGCCTTCTCGGTCCTCGGCGTCAATGACAACTATGCCTATGAACTGGCGCGGCTGTGGCCGGGCGCGGCGGTTCCCCAGTCGCTGCTGCTGTTGCTGGTCTGGGCCCATGGCTGCCTCGGCCTGCACATGTGGTTGCGCGAGGCGCGCTGGTACGCCCGCTGGGCGCCCTGGCTGCTGTCCGGCGCCGTGCTGGCGCCCGCGCTGGCCCTTGCCGGCTTCGTGGCCGAGGGGCGCCGCCTTGACGTGGAGCTGGCTGACCCGGCGGCCATGGAAGCGCTGAAGCAGACCGTTCGCTGGCCATCGGCGGCGGGGGAGGCGGCCCTGGCCGACTGGCGTGATCTGGGCCAGCGGGCGTTCTATGGCGTGGCGGCGCTGGTTCTGGCCCTCGCCGCCGGCCGGCTCGCGGCCTCGCGCATCGCCCGGCGCACGGTGAGCATCCAGTATCTCGACGGCCCGACGGTCCAGGGCGCGCGCGGCGGCACCATTCTCGAGATTGGCCGCGCCAATGGCGTTCCGCATCTGGCGGTTTGCGGCGGGCGGGCCCGCTGCTCCACCTGCCGGGTGCGGGTGATCCGGGGGCTGGACGAGATGTCGCCGGTGGGCGAGGCCGAGCGCAAGACCCTGCTGTCCATCGGCGCCGACGCCGACGTGCGCCTCGCCTGCCAGGCGCAGCCGCGCGGCGTCGTGGTGGTGCAGCCGCTGCTGTCGCCCGGGCGGGGCAAGGCGCGGCAGGCCCATGCCGCCTGGACTGCCGACAGCCTGGAGGCCGGCGGCGTTGAGCGCCGCTTCACCGTGCTGTTCGCCGACATTCGCGGCTTTACCAGGCTGAGCGAGTCCAAACTGCCCTACGACACCGTGTTCATCCTGAACCGGGTGTTCCAGTTGATGGGGGTGGCGATCGAACAGGCCGGGGGCCGCATCGAGAAATACATGGGTGACGGGCTGCTCGCCCTGTTTCCCGAGAGCGGCGACGCCATCGCCGGTGCGACGCGGGCGCTGCTGGCGGCGCGGGACATTGATCTGGCGCTGGACCAGTTCAATCGCGAGCTGGCGGCGGAGCTCGATGATCCGCTAAATGTGGCGATGGGCGTCCACACCGGCCCGCTGGTGGTGGGGCGCATTGGCTGGGGAGACAGCGCCGCCATCACGGTGATCGGCCCAACGGTCAATGTCGCCAGCCGCATCGAATCAATCGCCAAGCAGGAGAACGTGCAACTGGCCTTCTCGGCCGCGACCGCCCAGGCCGCCGGCGTCGACGGCGCCGCGGCGAAGCGCCAGTTTCGCGATTTTCCCGTGAAAGGCGTGGCGACGCCGGTCGCCGTGGCCCTGGCCCGCCGCGCGCGCGACGTGCGCCTGATCCAGCCGCCCGGGCAGGAGCCGCTGGCCGCCGCCGCCATGACAGGGCGCCGGAGCTGGCGCGATCGTCTGCGCGATCGCCCCGACGCCTAGCATGGGAGCCATCTGGATGGATTTGTTCCGTCGATCCGCGTTGCGGGCTGGACGGACGGGCGAATTGGCGCAATGAAACCGCCATGACCGAGCATCATCCTTCCGCCGCCCCGGACCGGACAGAAGCGCCAGCCGCAGCGCGTGGCGGCGCGGCGCGCCTGCTCGACCGCGTGCGCCTGCGCCCGGGTTCCGGCGCGGACGCGGCGTGGCGGCGCGACCGGCTGCCGCTGTTGATGGGCGTGCTCAATGTCACGCCGGATTCGTTTTCCGACGGCGGCCGCTTCAACGCCCCGCAAACGGCGGCGGAACACGCCTGCGCCATGGCCCGCGATGGCGCAGATATCATCGACATCGGCGGCGAATCCACCCGGCCCGGCCATGCGCCGACCCCGGCGGACGAGGAAATCGCCCGGGTTGTCCCGGCCATCCGCGCCGCCGCCGCCGCGATGGCTGACGCGGCGCTGACGGCGGCGATCTCCATCGATACCTGGAAGGCGCCGGTCGCCAGCGCCGCGCTGGCGGCGGGGGCGAATATCGTCAACGACATCTGGGGCTTGCAGCGCGATCCCGACATTGCGCGGGTCGCGGCGGAGCACGACGCCGGCGTCGTTATCATGCACAATGCCGACGCGCCCGAACCCGACGCCGACGTGATGGACCTGTTCCGGCGTTTCTTCGACCGTTCGCTGGCCATCGCCGCCCGGGCGGGCGTGCGCGACGATCGCATCGTGCTGGATATCGGCTTCGGCTTTGGCGCTGCGCGCGCCCAGCATCTGCACGCCATCCGCCGGCTTCCCGAACTCCGCGCCGCTTACGGCCTGCCCGTGCTGGTCGGCGTCTCGCGCAAATCGACCATCGGCCTGCTGACCGGCCGCGAGGTGGCGGACCGGCTTGCCGGTTCGCTTGCCGGCCATACCCTGGCCCTGGCCTTCGGCGCCGACGTGATCCGCGTGCATGACGTCGCCGCCCACCGCGACGCCCTGCGCATTGTCCAGGGGGTGATGGCGCCGGAGCTGGCGCTCGCCGCCGCCATGGAGCGGGGCGAGTGAGCCGGGAAGACGGGCAGGGGAAGCGGCCGGAGGCGGCTCCCACGCGCGCCTTCCTCGGGCTCGGCGGCAATCTTGGCGACGTGGCGGCGCGGTTCGCCGCCGCCATCGCCCTGCTGGGTGCGGCGGAGGGCGTGGAAGTCCGCCGGCGCTCGGCGCTGTGGCGCACGCCGCCCTGGGGCGACCCCGACCAGCCGCCGTTTCTGAACGCCTGCCTGGAAATCACCACGACGCTGCCGCCGCTGGCGCTGCTGCGCCTGTGCCTTGATGTCGAACGGCGGCTGGGCCGCGACCGTCAGGCGCCGGACGCCCGGCGCTGGGGGCCGCGCCCCATCGACATTGACCTGCTCGCCATGGCTGGCGTGACCCTGGACACGCCGGAGCTGATCCTGCCGCATCCGCGCCTCGGCGAGCGGGCGTTCGCGCTGGCGCCGCTGGTGGAGCTGGCGCCGGACCTGGAGGTCGAGGTGCGCGAGGGGGAGCGGGTGCAGCCCATGCCGGCGCGACAGGCGCTGGCGCGCCTGTCGATGCAGGGCCTGGAGCGGCTGGAAGACTGAGGCGTTTTCCCCGCGTTTTCCCCGCGCCTTCCCCTCGGGCCGGCGCCCGCCCTGCGTCGGGGCGAGCGCGCCCATATCAGTGGGCGCAATTCCGTTCGGGATGAACGGAATTGCGCCAGGGGCTTACGGCCAGCGCACCGTGGGCGGCATCGACGACAGGATCGAGGCGATATTGCCGCCTGTCTTCAGCCCGAACACCGTGCCGCGGTCATAGAGCAGGTTGAATTCGACGTAGCGGCCGCGCCGCACCTGCTGCTCCAGCCGCTCTTCCTCACGCCATGGCTTGCCCATGTTGGCGCGAACGATGGCCGGATAGATGTCGAGAAACGCCTCGCCGACGCTGCGGGTAAAGGCCATGTCCGCGTCGAAATCGTCGTTCCAGACATAGTCGTAAAAGATGCCGCCGATACCGCGCATCTCATTGCGATGCTTCAGGAAAAAGTACTCGTCGCACCAGTCCCTGTAACGGGGGTAGTCCGCGTGCGGATGTCCGTCGCAGGCGGCGCGCATGGCCGCGTGGAACGCCTGCGCGTCGGCGTCGTCCTGGCCGCGCCGGGCGTCGAGCATCGGCGTCAGATCGGCGCCGCCGCCGAACCACGGCTTCGCGGTGACCACGAAGCGCGTGTTCATGTGCACCGTCGGAACCTGGGGGTGCCAGGGATGGGCGATGAGAGAGATGCCGGCGGCCCAGAAGCCGGGATGGGTGTCCGTGCCCGGGATCTGGCCGCGGAACTCCGGCGCGAATTCGCCATGCACCGTCGAGACATGCACGCCCGCCTTCTCGAACACCCGGCCGCGCAGCAGGCCCATGGTTCCCCCGCCGCCAGGCGCGCCGGTGTGATCGGTGCGCGTCCACGGCGTGCGCTCGAAACGCCCTGGCCTGTCGCGAACCTCTGGCGGCATGTCCCGCGCCCAGGATTCGGAAGGCATGTCGCCCGCCGCGTCCTCAAGCTTCTCGAAAGCCGCGAAAATCCGTTCCTGAAGCCCGGCGAACCAGGCGGCGGCGCGCTCCTTGTAACCATCGAGGGTCGCCTCAGGGGGCAACCGGGCCGGCTTGCCTGCGGGATTGGTCACGTCGCTTCTCCATATCCGGCGTATCCGTAACGCCAGTATTTATCTGACGCGATCAGCGCCGTCGCGCCATGGGAGAAATTGACCAGGGGGCCCCGGCTATCCGGCGGCGGCGCGCGGCCAACCGCCAGTTTGGCGCAGCGCCTCGGCGGCGAAAATGGCGGCGGCCATGCCCACGTTGAGCGAGCGCATGCCGTTGGCGAGGGGGATGTGCACCGCCGCGTCCGCCGCCGCATGCACGTAGTCTGGCGCGCCGGCGCTCTCCCGCCCCAGCACCAGCGTGTCGTCTGGCGCGAAATGGAAGTCGGGCAGGGCGACGGAGCCTTTGGTGGTGGCCAGCACCAGCCGGCCGCCGCGCGCCGCGTGCGCCTCCTGGAAGGCGCGCCAGGAGGCGTGGCGATCAATGCGCACGTTATCCAGATAATCCATGCCAGCGCGACGGAAGTGCCGGTCGGTGACCGGAAAACCGGCGGGCTCGATGATATCCACCGCCATGTCGAGGCAGGCGCTGAGGCGCAGGATTGCGCCCGTGTTCTGTGGAATGTCCGGTTGAAACAGCGCAAGCCGCATGGATGCCTTCCTCGAATGATCGTTGGGGCCGGCGGGCTGGCGCGGCAATCGCTCCCGCCCGCCAGGAGTCCTTAGCTGAGTCCTGGGCTGCGTCCTGGGCTGAGTTAGCGGCCGGGTTTTGCGGCGCGCATGATGTAGCGGCGGGCGGGGGAAAGCGATGCGGTTGTTGTCGTCGCCGGCCTTGGCGCCGGGCGCGCCAGGCCGCCGGTGTTCAATCCGTCCGCGGCCGTCCCGGGGAGTCGGGGGGCTTCGCTCATGTGCATGCCTGATTCACTTTAAATGAGGAAAAAGTCACGTCGCCAGCGTCACCGGCCGACGTTTTCCCGCGCCTGGCGGCGTCGGGACGCGCTTTTTCGTCACCGTCAGGTGGCGCGGAATGACGCATGTGGTTTTTTGTTGACGGCGCCCCCGAGTGTGGCGGAAACACGGCGTTATCAAGGAAGTGGTCACGTGCAATCTTTCTGCCTCCGCCTGTGAGCAACGGACGGCGCAGGGCCAGCTTCCGCGCCAGCGCTTGGCAGCGGCAGGCTGCCTGTGCTGGTATGGACACCACTTTTGAAGCATGCCAAAGAGCCGCATGGCGACTCCCATCGTCGCGCGCAATTTCTGGCGTGGGTGTTTCGCGTGATATCGGCGCCGTCCGGTCCGGCGCACCGCGCCCGGTGCAGCGGGACGCGCCGATGTCGCCGGGCGCCGTCCACTTTTGTAGGAGCCGATTGTGGCCGAGACCGTACCATCCGCCGAGCCGACCCGGCGTGACTTCCTCCTGATCGCCACCGGGGCTGTCGGCGCTGTCGGCGCCGCCGCCGTCGCGTGGCCATTCATCGCGCAGATGCAGCCGGACGCCGCCACCATCGCCGCCGGCGCGCCGGTGGAGGTTGACCTGACGCCGGTGGCGGAAGGCCAGATCCTCAAGCTGTTCTGGCGCGGCAAGCTGATCTTCGTCCGCCACCGCACCAAGGCCGAGATCGAGTCCGCCGCCAAGGTGGACGTCGCCTCGCTTCGCGATCCGCAGCCTGACTCGGCGCGCGTCAAGGAGGGGCACGCCCAGTGGCTGGTGGTGTACGGCAACTGCACCCACCTCGGCTGCGTGCCGCTGGGCCACCAGGGCGCCTATGAGGGCTGGTTCTGCCCATGCCACGGTTCGGTGTTCGACACCTCCGGCCGCATTCGCCAGGGGCCGGCGCCGACCAATCTGCCGATTCCGCCCTACACATTCGTCTCCGATTCGAAGATCACGATCGGCTGAGGCGCAACGACCATTTCTGGAGCAGGCGACCATTATGGAAGGCCATTCTGTTTACGTCCCCAAGAGCGGCTTCACGAAGTGGCTCGAGGCCCGGCTGCCGATTATCAGCCTCACGCACTCGTCGGCGGTCGCCTATCCGGTTCCGCGCAACCTGAACTATTTCTGGACCTTCGGCGCCATCCTCACGATGATGCTGGTGGTGCAGATCGTCACCGGCGTCGTGCTGGCCATGCACTATGTGCCTAACGCCAAGCTGGCGTTCGCATCGGTCGAAGCGATCATGCGCGACGTCAATTTCGGCTGGCTGCTGCGTTACATGCACGCCAACGGCGCCTCGATGTTCTTCATCGCGGTCTACATCCACATCTTCCGCGGCATGTATTACGGCTCCTACAAGGCGCCGCGCGAAGTGCTGTGGATCCTTGGCGTGATCATCTTCCTGCTGATGATGGCCACCGCCTTCATGGGTTACGTGCTGCCGTGGGGCCAGATGTCGTTCTGGGGCGCCACCGTCATCACCAATCTGTTCTCGGCCTTTGACGAGATCATTCCTGGCGTCGGCACCTGGATCGTCACCCTGCTGTGGGGTGGGTTCGCGGTGGACAATCCGACCCTGAACCGCTTCTTCGCGCTGCACTACCTGCTGCCGTTCATGCTGGCGGGCGTCGTCGGCCTGCACATCTGGGCGCTGCATCACGTGGGCCAGAACAATCCGACCGGCGTGGAAGTGAAGAACATCCGCAAGGACACCGTGCCGTTCACCCCCTATGCGACCGTCAAGGACGCCGTGGGCGTGGTGTTCTTCCTCATCCTGTTCGCCTGGTTCCTGTTCTACATCCCGAATTTCATGGGCCACGCCGACAACTACATCGAGGCCAACCCTTCGGTGACGCCGGCCCACATCGTTCCGGAGTGGTACTTCCTGCCGTTCTACGCCATCCTGCGCGCCATCCCCTCCAAGCTTGGCGGCGTGCTGGCCATGTTCTCGGCGGTGCTGATCCTCGCGTTCCTGCCCTGGCTGGACACGTCGAAGGTGCGTTCGGGCAACTATCGTCCGGTGTTCCGGGTGTTCTTCTGGCTGTTCGTCGCCGCCTGCGTTGTGCTGGGCTGGCTCGGCGCCAAGCCGGCCGAGGGCGGCTACACCCTGGCGGCGCAGATCCTGACCGTGTTCTACTTCTCTTACTTCCTCATCATCCTGCCGCTGCTCGGCCTGTTTGAGACGCCGCGCCAGTTGCCCGGCTCGATCGCCGAGGCGGTGCTCGCCAAAAAGGCGAAGCGCGCCGCGCCGGCTGATGCGTCGGTCAATGGCTGAGCCGTGAAGGGGAATCGTCAAATGAAGCTTACGAAACTCCTGACCGCCGGCGTGTTCACGGTGGTTCTGGGCGCCCTGTCGGCGCCGGCGCAGGCCTCCGAGGCCGGCCCGACGCCGCCGTCCGTGAACTGGTCGTTCTCCGGCCCCTTCGGCAAGTTTGATCCGCAGCAGCTGCAGCGCGGTTTCAAGGTGTATCGCGAAGTCTGCGCCGCCTGCCATTCGCTGAAGTACGTCACGTTCCGCAATCTGGCCGAGCCGGGCGGGCCGCTGTTCACGGCAGGCCAGGTCAAGGCGCTGGCCGCCGAGTACAAGGTGCAGGACGGTCCCAACGACGCCGGCGAGATGTTCGAGCGTCCCGGCCGCCCGGCTGATCACTGGCCGAGCCCGTTCCCGAACGATAACGCCGCCGCCGCCGCCAATGGCGGCAAGGCGCCGCCGGACCTGTCGCTGATGGCCAAGGCGCGCACCTATGAGCGCGGCTTCCCTACCTTCGTGTTCGACATGTTCACCCAGTTCGCCGAGCAGGGACCGGATTACATCCACGCCCTGCTGACGGGCTATGTGGAGAAGCCGAAGGATTTCAATCTTCCTGATGGCGGTACTTACAACAAGTATTTCCCCGGCCACGTCATCGCCATGCCGAAGCCGATCAACGACGGCCAGGTGGACTACAAGGGGCCGGATGGCAAGCCGCAGGCGCCGGAGACGGTCGACCAGTACGCCAAGGACGTCGCCGCCTTCCTGATGTGGACGGCCGAGCCGAAGATGGAGGCGCGCAAGGCGCTGGGCTTCAGGGCGATCATCTTCCTGATCCTGCTGGCCGGCCTTACCTACTTCGCCAAGAAGCGCATCTGGAAGAAGCTGCCGGATCCGGCCTGACCGGAAATGGCGCAACCGGCCAGGCGGCGACAGCCTGGTCCGGTCAGCATCGGATGACAGCGACGCCGGAAGACGGAAAGTCTTCCGGCGTTTGCTTTTTGCGGTCGCCGCCGCCAGTGGCCGCCCTCGCCCGGCTCATCCTGCCCCTGGCGGCTTCTGAACGGTCACGCGCCGTGGACGTCGCCCTCTGGCCGCGTCGGCGACATGCCCTGGCCGCGTCCGCGACATGGCCGCCCTCCGGCGCCGGTGGTTGCGCTGGCGGGCGCCAGTGGGGGATAAACAGTGCCTGCGCCAGCGGTCCGCCCATGAGGCCGCGGCATGACACTGGGAGAGAAACGGATGGCATGGACCGAAATCCTCTATGACGTGACGGATCGCGTCGCCACGGTGACGCTGAACCGGCCGGACCGGCTGAACGCATGGACCCGCCATATGGAAGGCGAGTTGCGTCAGGCCATGGAGCAGGCGGCCGCCGATGACGCGGTGCGGGCCATCGTCATCACCGGGGCCGGACGCGGCTTCTGCGCCGGCGCGGACATGAACCTGCTCAGCGGCATCAGCTCCGGCGAGCAGCAGGGCGGCGGCGCCGCCGAGGATGACGCGCGCGCCAGCAACGGCGGCGACGGCATTGACGCCAATTTCAACCGGCGCTTTTCCTGGATGCTGCGCGTGCCGAAGCCGGTGTTTGCCGCCGTCAATGGCCCCATCGCCGGCATGGGCGTGTGCTTCGCATCGTTCTGTGATTTCCGCTATGTGGCGGAAGGCGCCAAGTTCACCACCGCCTTCGCCCGCCGCGGACTCATTGCCGAACACGGCGTCTCATGGATGCTGCCGCGCATCGTCGGCCTGACCAACGCGCTTGACCTGCTGATGTCGGCCCGCACCGTTGAGGCAAAGGAACTGGAGCGGCTCGGTTTTGCCCGCCTGCTGCCGCAGGAAGGGTTTCTGGACGCCGTGCGCGCCGTCGCCCGCGAGCTCACCACCAACGCCTCGCCCCGCTCCATCGGCGTGATGAAGCGCCAGGTCTATGACGCCATGTTCCAGAACCTCGATGAAGCCTGGGACGTGGCCGATCGCGAAATGGTGGCGTCGTTCAGCAGCGAGGATTTCAAGGAAGGCGTCGCCCACTTCGTTGAGAAACGCGCCCCGGCTTTCACCGGACGCTGAGGCGGGCCTGGCGGCGGGGGCCGGATCAGTCCGGGCGGCCCCTGTCGCTGGCCGCGGGCGACGCGGCCAGCTCCGCCTGGAAAGCCAGCGCCCGCTCCAGCATCAATTGCTGGCCTTTTTCCGTCGCCGCCCCGCGCAGGGCCAGGGCATAACCATAGCCGACGGCGGGTTGCAGGCTGTCGAGGCCGATTTCACCATTGATCCAGTGCAGCATGATCGACCGGAAGGTGAAGTCGAGATTGCGCATCAGCGCGGCGGTGTCGATCTCCGGCAGCAGCCAGCCGTCGCTGGCGGCGGCGTCCAGCAGGCCAATCCAGAAAGCCTCGCGCTTCGGGTTGAAAATCATGCTGCGCGCTTCGGCGCCTGTGGTTCTGAGCATGCTGCCCCACAGGGCCCGGTAGAAATCCGGGTCCTGTTCGTAATAGCTCACGGCGAGCGCGGCGGCTTTCAGCACGCGATCGGGCGGTGAACAGGCTTCGTAACCGGCGAAGCGACGGCCGAACCCCTTGATGTCCTCCAGCACCGCCAGCAGGATGGCGCCCTTCGAGCCAAACAGGTTGTAGGGCGTGGCGAGGCTGACGCCGGCGCGGGCCGCCAGCGCCCGCATCGACAGTCCGGCGTCGCCGGTCTCGCGGATAAGCTCGCGCGCGGCGTGGATGATGCGGCGACGGCGCTCGGCCTTCGCTTCCTCGCGGCGTCCCCCTGCGGCCGGCGCTGGCTGCCCCATGTGTGTGTCTCTCGTGGTTTTGCTTCGACGCCCGATGAAGCTGGGTTGCCAGGGGCTGGTCAACCCCATCCGGCCGCCTGCGGCGATGCGCCTTCGCGTTCGGGCCTGATGACGCGCCCGCCCGGTTTCCGCAAATGTCGCGCCGGAATCCGTCATGTGTGATGCGCCAATTGACGGCGGCAAAAATTTATATCACGTTTCAAAAAAACAATCACCGGCCTCCATGCGACCATGTGGAGACAGCCGGGTTGCGCGCCGTCCGGGGAGCAACCCGCGCCGCGCCGCCGGGAGGACATGATGAACGTGAACATGCCGCACGCCCATGGCCAGCGCATGGGGGGCGGGCGCCCCCCGCTTCGCCGCCGCGCCCTGCTGACCCTTGGGCTCGTCGCTGGCGCTGTCTGGGCGCTGCCAGGCGCCCCGGCGCGGGCTGGCGAAAAACCGCCGATCCGCATCGGCAACCTCGCCCCTTACAGTGGTCCGGCCTCCGCTTACAGCGCCTTCGCCAAGACCGAGGCAGCGTATTTTCGCATGGTGAACGCGAAGGGCGGCATTAACGGCCGCAAGGTTGAGTTCATTTCCTATGACGACGCCTACAGCCCGCCCAAGGCGGTGGAGCAGGCCCGCAAGCTGGTGGAGCAGGACGGCGTGCTCGCCATCGTCCAGGCCGTCGGCACGCCTCCCAATGCGGCGATCATGAAATACATGAACGCCAAAAAGGTCCCGCAACTGTTCGCCGCCACCGGCGCCACCAAATTCGGCGACTATCGCAACTATCCGTGGACGATGGGCCTGTCGACGTCGGTGTATCATGTCGAGGCGGCCATGTACGCCGGTTACATCCGCGAGAAGTTTCCCAACGGCAAGGTGGCGGTCATCTACCCCAATGATGACTATGGCCGCGATATCTTCGAGGGCTTCCGCAAGGCGCTGGGCAAGGACTACGACAGATACGTCGTCGCCACCGCCACCTATGACAATTCCGAGCCGACCATCGATTCACAGATGTCGAAGCTGAAGGCTTCGGGCGCCAGTATTTTCGTCAATTTTTCGACTCCCCGCTTCGCCGCCCAGGCCATCCGCAAGGCGGCGGAACTGGGCTGGAAGCCGGAGTTGCAGATCGTCAACACCACCGGTGCCTCGATCCCCATGGTGTTCAAACCCGCCGGCATTGAAAACGCCAAAGGCGTCATCACCGCCACTTCGCTGAAGGAGGCGAGCGATCCGCGCTACCGGGATGATCCGGGCGTGCAGGAATACCAGGCCTTCATGAAGCAGTGGTACCCGGAGGGCGACCCGACCAACAACCAGAACGCTTACGGCTACATGTGCATCAAGCTGGTGCACAAGGTGCTGGAGATGGCCGGCGACGACCTCTCCCGCGAGAACATCATGAAACAGGCGACCAGCCTGAAAGACGTCAAGCTCGGCCTGCTGCTGGATGGCGTTCTCGTCAACACCAGCCCCACCAATTACTTTCCCATTACCCAGATGCAGCTCATGCGCTTCAATGGCGAGGGCTTCGACCCCATCGGTCCCGTGCAGAAGCACGACGTGAAAATGTATGATTGAGCCAGGTCCTGACGAAGCGGCCCCCCGTTTCGCCAGGCCCGACCCATGATTGTGCACAGGGCGCGCCGGCCGGCTGGCCGGTCTGTGTCTTGAAAACAACCAGAAACATAACAGTCCGGGAAGAAACGCCATGACCAGCGCGCCCATCGCGCCCGATGCGTTCATGCATCTGCTATATGAGGTGAAAGACCATGTCGCGGTCATCACCCTCAACCGGCCGGAGCGCCACAACGCCCTGAACCGCCGCGCCTACGACGAGGTGCGCGCCGCCTTCCTGGCGGCCTCCGCCGACGATGACGTGCGCTGCGTGGTGGTCACCGGCGCCGACCCGGCGTTCTGCTCCGGCGAGGACGTCAAGGAAATGATGACCGGCGAGAAGCCGGCCGCCCCGGCGCTCAGCGCGCAGGCCCGCCGGCCGCCGACGCCCGCCGCCATGGCGGCGCTGGAGTGCAGCGTGCCGGTGATCGCCGCCGTCAACGGGGCCGCTGTCGGCTGGGGCATGGAGCTGGCGCTCTACGCCGACATCCGCATCGCCTCCGAGAAAGCGAAATTCGCCGAGCTGTTCATCCGTCGCGGGCTGATCTGCGATGTGGGCGGCCTGCTGCGTCTGCCGGCCATCGTCGGCCCGGAGATGGCGGCGCGTCTGCTGTACACCGGCGACGTGATCACGGCGGAGGAGGCGGCGCGGATCCGTCTCGTCAGCGAAGTGGCCCCGCACGGCGAGCTGATGGCGCGCGCCATGGCGCTGGCCGCGCGTATCGCCGCCAACCCGCCGCTGGCCCTGCGTTACATGAAGGAAGGCCTGCGCCGCGCCCATGGCGGCGATCCGGTTGATGTCGGCGGCTGGGCCATTGATGTCATCTACCGCCTGTTCGCCACGGAAGATCACCGGGAGGGCGTGCGCAGCTTCCTGGAGAAGCGCGAGCCCGTGTTCACCGGGCGCTGAGCGCCGGCGCAAGCGGCCGCGATCTTCGCGCCCGCGTTCGTTCACATGTTGCCGCGCGGGAGAACCTCACGTTCCGGCGCGCTTCCAGGCGGAAATATCGGGGAGTCACCCATGAGCACGCAACAGGCAGCCATCGATACCGCCGGCCTCGCCGACACCGCGCCGGACAGTTCAGTGCGGATTGGCGATGAGGTTCGCAGCAAGGCGCAGATCCATCTCGCCGCCCGCCGCGCCGCGCGGGGCTTTCGCGAGCTTGGCGTCGGGCGCGGCGACGTGGTCGCCGTCTATATGCGCAACAGCTTCGGCTTCATGGAGGCGACGGTGGGCGCCGGCTTCGTCGGCGCCCATGTCACGCCGGTCAACTGGCATAACACGCCGGAGGAAGCCCGCTATGTGCTGCAGGATTCCGGCGCGAAAGTGCTGGTGATCCACGCCGATCTCTACGGCGCCGTGCGCGATGTGATTCCCGCCGGGGTGCATGTGCTGGTCGCTGCAACGCCAGAGAATCTCCGCGCGCCCTACCGGGTCAGCGCCGAAGCCGCCGCCGTTCCCGCCGGCGCTACGGACTGGGACGCCTGGCAGGCAAGCCACGCGCCGCTGGAGGAGCCGTTCGAAACCGCGCCCGGATCAATGATCTACACCTCCGGCACCACGGGCAACCCCAAGGGCGTGCGCCGCAGTCCGCCGACGCCGGAGCAGGTGGAATCCGGCCTTGAGGTGCTGCGCATCATCGGCGGGCTGACCCATTGGGACAGGCCGCTGCACGAGGCGACCCTGCTCATTCCGGGGCCGGCCTATCACTCCAGCCCCAACGGCTGGATGTTCGCCTTCTTCAACATGGGCGGCAATCTTGTCGTCGAGCCGCGCTTCGACCCGGAGCGCATGCTGGCCCTGATCGAACGTCACCGCATCAGCCACGTGCTGGCCGTGCCGACCATGTTCGTGCGCATGCTGGCGTTGCCGGAAGACGTGCGCAACCGTTACGATCTGTCCTCCGTCGTCCATGTCATGCACGTGGGCGCGCCCTGTCCGCCGCACGTCAAGCGCGCCATGCTCGACTGGTGGGGGCCGGTGATCTCCGAGCACTACGGCTCCACCGAAGTCGGCGCCGTGACCTATTGCACTGGCCAGGAATGGCTGGATCATCCAGGAACCGTCGGCCGCGCCGTGCCTGGCACCACGGTCGTCATCATGGATGAGAACGGCAATCTGCTGCCGCAGGGCGAAGCCGGCGAGGTGGTCTGCCTCCGACCGACCTATCCGGATTTCACCTATCACGGCGACGACGCCAAACGGCGCAAGGCGGATCGCGGCGGCCTCGTCGCCACCGGCGACGTCGGCTATTTCGACGCCGACGGTTTCCTGTACCTGTCGGGGCGCGCCAGCGACATGATCATCTTCGGCGGCACGAACATTTATCCAGCCGAGATCGAGGCGGAGCTGATGCGCGTCCCTGGCGTCGCCGACTGCGCCGTGTTCGGCATTCCCGACGCCGAATATGGCGAACAGGTCTGCGCCTTCATCCAGCCAAAGCCGGGCGCCGATCTCGACGCGGAGATGGTGTGCGCCGACCTCGGCCAGCGCCTCGCCAGTTACAAGATCCCGCGCCATATCGAGTTTTCCGATGCGCTGCCGCGCGAGGACACCGGCAAGATCTTCAAGCGCAAGCTGCGCGAGCCGTTCTGGTCCGGCGTCGGGCGCAGCATCTGAAGCAGAAAACCGGGAAAACCCGGCAAGAACAGCAGAACGGCGCAAACAAGACGCGCCAGCAGGGAAGGGCGCCATGGACTATACGCAGATCCTTTGTGAGCAGGACGGGCCGGTGATGGTCATCACCCTCAACCGGCCGGACAAGCTGAATGCTTTTACCGGCGTGATGGGGATGGAGATCGCCGACGCCTTCCAGCGCGCCGACGCCGACGACAGCGTGCGCGCCGTGGTGATGACCGGCGCCGGCCGCGCCTTCTGCGCCGGGGCCGACGTATCGGCCGGAGCCAAAAGCTTTGACACGACCGATCCGCACGGGGCCGGCAATTTCGGCCAGCGTCTCGCCAATGGCGGCCGCGCGTCCGGCGTCAGTTTCGTGCACGCCATCTTCAACTGCCGCAAGCCGTCGATCGCGGCGATCAACGGCGGCTGCGTTGGCGTCGGCGCCACCATGACCCTGCCGATGGACGTGCGCATCTGTTCGTCCAACGCCAAAATCGGTTTCATTTTCGCCCGGCGCGGCCTGGTGCCGGAGGCGGGCAGCGCCTGGTTCCTGCCGCAGATCGTTGGCCTGCCCCAGGCGTTGCGCTGGTCGATCACCGGCGCCACCTTCGGCGCGGAAGAAGCGCTGCGCGGCGGCCTGGTCGCGGAGGTGACGGCGCCGGAGGATCTGCTGGCCCGGGCCAAGGCCATCGCCATTGAAATGACGGCGGAATCCTCGCCGGTTTCCGTGGCGCTGACCCGCCAGTTGCTGTGGCGCTACGCCGCCCAGCCAGACCCGTTCCATCTGCTTTCCATCGATGGCCCCATGTCCATGGAGCGCGGCGCCCACGCCGATGTGCGCGAGGGCGTGCAGGCGTTTCTGGACAAGCGCAAGCCGGCCTTCCCGGGCAAGGTTTCGCGGGACATGCCATCGCAGTACCCATGGTGGGAGCAGGGGGAGCCATGAAGCCAGCAACGGACGTAATCGCCGCGCGCACGACTCTCGACGATCAGGCGTTGCTCACCCAGGAGCTTTCCCGCATCGCTGGCCAACTGGCGCCAGGAGCCACGACCGTTGTCGACATGACGCGGCTTTCTGGCGGCGCCAGCCAGGAGACCTGGGCGTTCCGCGCCGTCGGCTCCGCCGTGGATGTCGGGCTGATCCTGCGCCGCGCCCCCGGCGGCTGGCGCCAGGCCGATGGCGCCGCTGGCCTGGAAACCGAGGCGGCGGTGATCCGCGCCGCCGGCGCCCGTGGCGTGCCCGTGCCGGAGGTTGTGCGCGTGCTGACGCCGGAGGATGGCGTCGGGCGCGGCTTCATCACCCGCCGGGTCGAGGGCGAAACCATTGCCCGCAAGATCCTGCGCGACGCGGAATTCGCTCACGCCCGCACCTTTCTGGCGGAGCAGTGCGGCGGCATTCTCGCCCGCATCGCAAAGGTCGACGTCGCGGCCCTGCCGCCGCTGCGGCTGTCGCCGGCGCGCCAGCAGCTGGATGACCTGCTGCGGCGCTGGCGCGGCATGAACCTGCACAAGCCGGTGTTCGAGCTGGCGTTTCGCTGGCTGGCGGAGCGCTGCCCGCCCGATCCGGCGCAGCCGGTGCTGGTGCATGGCGATTTCCGTAACGGCAACCTGATCATCGGCCCCGATGGCGTCCGCGCCGTGCTCGATTGGGAAATCGCCCACCTCGGCGATCCGATGGAGGATCTGGCGTGGATCTGCGTCAATTCCTGGCGCTTTGGCGCGCTGGACCGGCCGGCCGGCGGCTTCGGCAGCCGCGAGCAACTGTTTGCCGGCTATGAAAAAGCCGGCGGTCGCAAGGTCGACCCGCAGCAGGTGCGGTTCTGGGAGGCGCTCGGCTCCCTGCGCTGGGGCATCGCCTGCACCGGCATGATCGACACCTTCCGCTCCGGTCTCGACGCCGGCGTCGAACGGGCGATGATCGCCCGTCGCGCCTCTGAAACCGAGATCGATCTTCTCAACCTGATCGCCCCGCGGGCCTGACGCTTCTGGAGACGCCATGCAGGACGAACCCACACCCCAGGAACTGCTGACCGCCGTCGCCGCCTGGCTGCGCAACGAACTGATGCCGGTGGCCCCGGCCGACAAGGTTTTCCACGTCCGCGTCGCCGCCAACGCCATTGATCTGGCGTTGCGGCAACTGGCTCAGGCAGGTCAGGGCGAGGCCGCCGAACGCGGCCGGCTTGCGGCGCTCCTGCGCCAGGACGGCGATCTGGCGGCCCTCAACGCCGCCCTGGCGGCGGGCATCGCCTCCGGGGTCGTGAACGCGGACGATCCGGCCGTCATCGACCATCTCTACGCCACCACCCTGGAGAAGCTGTCGGTCGACCAGCCAGGCTACGCCGCCTACCGGCGTGCGGCGGGTTTGGAAGGCGGCAAGACGCCCTGACCGGCGGACATCCACGGGACGACGCCTGTCAGGGCGCTGCTTTCGCTTGACCCGCGCAGCAAACTGGCCAGGTTAACCCGATCAAATAATGGTGCGGGCCGCTGCCGGCCCGCCGGGAGGAAGCTATGAAGACGTTTTTGCGCGTCCGCGCCCTGTTGGCTGGCGCGGCGCTGGTGCTGGGCGCAACCGCCGCGCAGGCCGAAGCCAAATATGGCCCCGGAACTTCCGACAAGGAAATCAAGGTCGGCCAGACCATCGCCTACAGCGGTCCGGCGTCGGCCTATGGCAATCTCGGCAAGGTCGAGGCGGCCTATTTCAAATGGCTGAATGAGAAGAAGGGCGGCATTAACGGCCGCAAGATCACCTTCATCAGCCGCGATGACGGCTACCAGCCGCCAAAAGCCGTCGAGAACGTGCGCAGCCTTGTGGAAGGCGATGAGGTGGCGCTGATCTTCGGCGTGCTGGGAACGCCTGTGAACATGGCGATCCGGCCCTATCTCAACGCCAAGAAGGTGCCGCACCTGTTCAACGCCGCCGGCTCGTCCGCCTTCAACGACCCGAAAAAGTATCACTGGACCACCGGCTGGCAGCCGAACCTGCACGATGAGGCGAAATTCTACGCCACACAGTTGCTCAAGCTGAACCCCAACGCGAAGATCGGCGTGCTGTACCAGAACGACGACTTCGGCAAGGACATGCTGGCGGGGCTGAAGGACGGGCTTGGCGACAAGGCCGACAAGATGATCGTCAGCGCCCAGATGTTCCAGCCGACGGACCCGACCGTCGACAGCCAGATGGTGATCCTGAAGAATTCCGGCGCCGACGCCCTGTTCCTGTTCACCTACGCCAAGCAGGCGGCCCAGGCCATCAGCAAGGCGGCGGACCTGAACTGGAAGCCCCATACCTTCCTGCATCTGGGCTCCGCGTCCATCGGCGCCACCCTGAAGCCCGCTGGCCTCGACAAATCGGTGGGCGTGATGACCGCCGGTTTCGCCAAGGACCCAAGCGATCCGCAGTGGAAGGACGATCCGGCGGTGAAGGAATGGCTGGCGTGGATGAAGGAGAACATGCCAGGGGCCGACACCAATGACGCGCTCTACGCCATGGGCTACGCCGCCGCGCAGACCCTCGAGCAGGTGCTGAAGCAGGCGGGCGATGACCTGACGCGCGAGAACATCATGAAGCAGGTGGCCAGCCTGAAGCAGTTCCGCCCGGAGTTGCTGCTGCCTGGCAGCTACATCAACACCTCGCCGGACAATTACGCCATCGTCACCTTTATGAAGTTGCAGAAATTTAATGGAAAAAGCTGGGACTTCGTGGATTGACAACTGGCGCGGCCATGCACTCTCATGATGGCAAAACAGGCGGGTCCGGCAACGGACCCGCCCACATCTGGGAGGAACAGCATGTCACGCTACTCATGGCGCGCGCGCGCATGGTTTGGGACCGTCGCCGCGCTGGCCGGCGCGACGCTTGCCGCCGGCGCCGCATTCGCAGAGGCCAAATATGGCCCCGGAACTTCCGACAAGGAAATCAAGGTCGGCCAGACCATCGCCCATAGTGGTCCCGCCTCGGCCTACGGCCGGCTGGGCCAGGCCGAGGCCGCCTATTTCAAATGGCTGAATGAGAAAAAGGGCGGCGTGAACGGCCGCAAGATCAATTTCATCAGCCGCGATGACGCCTACCAGCCCTCCAAGGCGGTGGAGAATGTCCGCGCCCTAGTCGAAAACGATAATGTCGCGTTGATTTTCGGCAACCTTGGCACGCCGATCAACATGGCGATCCGGCCCTATCTCAACGCCAAAAAAGTGCCGCTGCTGTTCATCGCCGCCGGCTCCTCCGCTTTCAATGATCCCAAACACTTCCCTTATACGATGGGCTGGCAGCCGGCCCTGAACAACGAGGCGGCGTTTTACGCCAAACATCTGCTGAAAACCACGCCAAACGCCAAAATCGGCGTCCTCTACCAGCACGACGACTTCGGCAAGGATCTGCTCAACGGTCTGCGCCAGGGGCTTGGCGACAAGGCGGACAAGCTGATCGTCAGCGCCCAGAGCTTCCAGGCCACCGATCCCACCATCGACAGCCAGCTGGTGATTCTGAAGAACGCCGGCGTCGATACGCTGTTCCTGTTCGCCTATTCCAAGCAGGCGGCCCAGGCGATTTCGAAGCTGGCCGATCTGAACTGGAAGCCGGCCACCTTCCTGCATCTGGGTTCGGCCTCCGTCGGCGCCACGTTGAAGCCCGCCGGGCTTCAGAACTCCAAAGGGGTGATGACCGCCGGCTTCATCAAGGATCCCACCGATCCGAAGTGGGCCGATGATGAAACCATCAAATGGTACAAGGCGTGGGGGAAGGAAAATCTGCCGAACGCTGATCTCACCGACACGCTGTACATGGCCGGCGTCGCTTACGCCATGACCCTGCAACACGTGCTGGAGAAGGCAGGCGATGACCTGACGCGCGAAAACATCATGAAGCAGGCCGCCAACATGAAGGATTACCGCAATCCGTTCCTGCTTCCTGAAGGGCGCATCAATACGACGCCGGAAGATTACGCCGTTATCACCTACATGAAGCTGCAGAGGTTCAACGGCGAAAGCTGGGATTTTATCGACTGATCCCTGCTCCGCGCCGTTCAGGGCGCAGGACCCCCTGGCGCAAAATCCCCCAGGCGGAGCCGGGGATTTTGCCTGGAAATCTTTGCCGGGGGATCTCTGCCGGGGATCTCTGCCTTGAGGGATTTTCCTGACGTAGGCTGGCGCGCGCTTTGTCGGGGAAACCCGCTGGTGAGCCTGGCAAACCGGGCGCGCCGCGCGTCCAGATTGGCCAGGCTGCGCCAGCCATAACGGGATGCATGCATGAAACGACTTGAAGGTAAGGTCGCCCTGGTCACAGGAGCGGGTCGCGGGGCCGGCGCGGCGCTGGCGCTGAAACTGGCTGCCGAAGGCGCCGCCGTCGTCGTCAACGACCTTGACGCCGCGCCGGCGGAGGAAACCGTCGCCGCCATCGCCGCCGGGGGCGGACGGGCGCTGGCCTTCGCCGGCGACGTAACCCGGCCCGGCTTTGCGGAAGATTTCATCGCCACGGGCGTCAACGGCTTCGGCGGCGCCGACATCGTTGTTAATAACGCTGGTTACATCTGGAACGCCGGCGTCGGCGCCACCACCGATGAGCAGTGGGACGCCATGCAGGACGTGCATCTGAAGGCGGCGTTCCGCATCGCCCGCGCCTGGAACCCGTGGCTGGTCGAACGGGCGCGGGCAGAGGCGGCGGATCAGCAGGAGGGCGCGCGGCGCCAGGCCCGCAAGATGGTCAACATCTCCTCGGTTTCCGGCACGCACGGGGCCTGGAAGCAGATCGGCTATTCCGCGGCCAAGGCCGGGCTGATTGGCCTCACCAAGAGCCTTGCGCGCGAGTGGGGGCCGCTGGGCGTCACGGTCAACGCCGTGGCTTTCGGGTTGATTGAGACCCGCCTGACCCAGGTCATCACCGGTGAAACCAGCATCGAGGTTGGCGGACGCCGCCACCGGGTCGGCCTGACCCGGGAAATTCTCGATAACCTGTATGCGCAAACGCCGCTGCGTCGGGGCGGAACGCCCGAGGACGCCGCCGGCGCGGTGCTGCTGTTCTGCCTGCCGGAGTCCGACTACATCACCGGCCAGATCATCGAAGCCGACGGCGGCGTCGGCATGTAGCGCCAAAAGGCAGGGCGCTGGCCGGCGCCCTGGTCAGGGGCCCGGTCAAGGTGTGACGGGCAGGCTGGCCGTGATGCTGGCGGGGGCGGGGGGCGGCGCGCCGCCGAAACGGACGCCGCCCGGACATCGCGCAACTCTGCCGTAGCGCCGTTCCTGTCATGGCCAGGCTCTCCCCGGCCATCCACGACGGGCGTCGCATCTTCGGTTTGGCGCCGCCCGCCGTGGATGCCCGCGACAGGCGCGGGCATGGCGCGGAGATGGCGCCTCGCCGGTTCAGCGCGTCTGGCCGCCGTCCACGGGCACGATGGCGCCGGTGACGAAGCTGGCGCGCGGGCTCAGCAGCCACGCGGCCATGGCGCCGATCTCCTCCGGATGACCAAAGCGCCGTAGCGGCACCTCGCGGCGGATCCACTTGTTCCAGGCCTCGGCGCGCTCGCCATTGGCGCGGGCTTCCCAGTCGCCGCCGGGGAAAATGATGTTGCCGGGCGCGATGGCGTTGATCCGCACATGGCTGGGGCCGGCAATGCGGGCCAGCTCCCTGGTCATGTGGTTCATCGCCGCCTTGGCCGTGCCATAGGTCAGCGTCGTGCCCAGCGCCCCAAGGCCGGCGATGGAGCTGATCATCAGCAGGGCGCCGTCCTTGCGCGGCGTCATCAGCCGCAGCGCCCCGCGCGCCAGGCGAAACGCCGAGTCGAGATTCTGCATGAAGCCGGCGTCCCAGGTTTCATCATCGACCTCGAAGCCGGGCGGGCAGGGGTGCAGGCCCACATTGGCCACCGCCCCCCACACCGGGCCGAATTCAGCCTCCGTCCGCGCCAGCGCGTCGTCGATCACCGCGCTCTGGCGCATGTCGCCGGCAAAGGTCCACAGCCGGTCGGCGCCATACTGTTCCGCCAGCTCGGCCCGCGCCGTCTCCAGCGCTTCGGCGCCGCGCGCTGTCATGGCGACCTTGGCGCCCTCCGCCAGCAGCGTCTCGACGATGCCGCGCCCGATGCCCCGGCTGGCCCCGGCGACAAAAATCACCTTGTCCTGAAGTTGCAAATCCACCTGTCGCGTCCCCTGTCCTGTATGGATGTCTGTCCATCGCGGCTTCACGCCGCGTTTTCCTTTCCGGCGGCGCCTGCGCCAGATGGCGGACGCTGGCGCATGCGCGCTCTCGCGCCGCTCAACCCGGCCTGGCGCAGTCCTTGCCGGAGGCGCAATTGCGCCGCCATGCGCGCCGCCAATGCTTCGTCAAAATCTCCCTGCCTGGCCCGGGGGGCCCGGCTCATCGGCTTTCGGCCTCACGGCTCCGGTCCCACCTGCACCAGCAGCTTGCCGTCGTTGCCGCCGCTGAACAGCAGGCCAAGGCTGCTGGCGGCGTTTTCCAGGCCCTGCACCACATGGGTCTTCCATTTCAGCCTGCCGTCGCGCACCAGCGGCGTCAGCACCCCCAGCGCCTCGGCGGCGCGCGGGAAATAGTCGATGACGATGAAGCCCTTCACCGTGAGGCGACGCATCAGGATGCGGCTGAAATCGGTGGGGCCGGGCGTGGGTCCGTCGTTGTTGTAGGTGGAGATCATGCCGCACAGCGGCATGCGGCCGAAATCGTTCATCCGGCTGAACACCGCGTCCATGATCGGCCCGCCGACATTCTCGAAATTGACGTCGACGCCATCCGGGCACAGCCGGTCGAGCGCCGCGCCCACATTCTCGTTGCGGTAGTCGATGACCCCATCCAGCTTCAGGTCGTCGCGCAGCCAGGCGCATTTGTCGGGGCCGCCAGCGATGCCGACAACCCGGCAGCCGTGCATTTTCGCCAGCTGCGCCACGATCGAGCCCACGGCCCCGGCGGCGGCGGACACCACCACCGTTTCACCGGGCTTCGGCTGGCCGATATCCATCAGGCCGAAAAAAGCGGTGAGGCCGGTGGAGCCGAGCACGCTCATCCAGGCGGTGAGCGGCGCGCCGCCGAGGTCCTGCAATGGCCGCAGCAGCTTTTCCGGCGCAATGGTGTAGTCCTCCCAGGCGCCGGACGCCGGTTTGACGATGTCGCCGGGGCGAAAGGCAGTGGAGCGGCTGTCGACCACCTCGCTGATGACGCCGCCGCGCATGGGCTGGCCGAGATCCACCGGCGGCAGATACTGCTCCCGGTCGCTCATCCAGATGCGGTGGGTCGGATCAAGCGACAGATAGATGTTGCGGCACAGCACCTCGCCGTCGGTGAGCATGGGCAACGGCCGTTCAACCAGGTCCAGATCGCCTTCCGAAATCGCCTCGTCGGGCCTGCGCCGCAGCACCCATTGCCGGTTGACGGTCATCGTTTCATTCCTCCCTGTTGCTGCGTCCTGTGTAGCGCCGGCGCCGCCGTCAGGCGAGCCCCGCAACTGGCAGGGCTCCGGGATGCCTTTACCCGTCCAGCGTCACCCCGCCGCCATGCTGCGCGGGCGCGGCGGCAGCGCTTCCGTGCCGGTGACGTCGCTGGCGAACAAGGCGGTGATGTCCGCGTCGGACAGGCCCATCACCTCGCTCAGCACGGCGACGCTGTGCTCACCCAGGGTCGGCGCGGGAAAGCGCACCGGCGGCGCCTCCATGGCGCCGGCGTCGCGGAACGGCGTGGCGCCATGGGGAAAGTCGCCAATCCACGCCCGGCGGACAATGCGCCAGTAGTTGCGCGCCGCCAGATGCGGATCGTTATAGAGGTCGAGCGCCGGCCTGGCGCGGCCCGCCGCTACGCCGGCCTGTTGCAATGTGGCCATGGCCTGGGTGGCGGTGCGCCCGGAGCACCAGGCGTTGATGGCGGCGTCAATGTCGTCCTCGCGCGCCTTGCGGCCGGCGGCGGTCGCCAGCGCCGGATCGCCGGCCAGGTCGGCGCGGCCGATGACCTGGGCCAGCGCCGGCCACATGGCGTCGTCGGTCACGGCGATCACCACCCAGCCTTCCGCCCGCGCCCCGGGCGGCGGATTGCTCGGCGCCGGCATGGGCGCGCCCTGAACCTGCCAGGACGCCGGCGCCGGGTCCGGCGCGCAGGCATAGCAGTTGTGCGGCGCGAAGGCGGGGTGGCGGCTGCCGGTTCGGGCCGGCGCCGCGCCCAGGGAGGCGGCGATCATCGCCGGGGCCGTCATCGGCATCAGACATTCCACCTGCGACAGGTCGATGTGCTGGCCCTCGCCCGTGCGCAGCTGGTGCAGCAGGGCGACGAGGGTGGCGGCGGCGCCGTTGAGGCCGCCGGTGGCGTCGCCATAGGCGATGTGGCCCATGGTTGGCGGGTCTTCCGGCCGGCCCACCGTGCCGGGCAGGCCAGACGCCTGCTCCAGGGTCGAGCCATAGGCGCGCGCCTGTTTCCAGGGGCCGGACGAGCCGAAGGCGCACATGGAGGTCATCACCAGCCTTGGATTGACCTGGCGCAGGACGGCGTAGTCGAGGCCGAGCTTCGGCAACACGTCGGCCGCGTAGTTTTCGATCAGCGCGTCGGCCCTGGCGACCAGCCGCTTCAGCGCCGCGACCCCGTCGGGGTGGGTGAGGTCGAGGGTGACGCCGCGCTTGTTGCGGTTCAGCGCGCAGAAGCGGCCGGCCTTTTCGTAAAGCCGCTCGCGGAACACTTCTTCCGTTGCGTCGACGCCGCGCCACCAGTCCGGATAGCGACAGGCCTCAACCTTGATGACGTCCGCGCCGAGGTCCGCGAGGAACCGGCCGCACAGGGGGCCGGCCCAGCCCATCGAAAGATCGACGACGGTGACGCCCGCCAGCGGCAGACCCGTGGCGGCCTGGCCTGCGGGCTTTGCTGGCCAGTCGGGCAGGACGGAGGCGCCCGTCGCCTCAACCACGCCGCCGCGCCGGGGCGGCGTGGCGGTGAGCGCCAGCGGACAGCCCGGCGCCGCCGCCGTTCGGCCATCGACGGTGATGTCGACGATGGCGCCGCGCGCCCGGAACTGCGGATTGTTGACAATCTCCCCCATGTCCCAGACGGGAACCATCGGCAGGCGGCGGCGCAGCGCTTCGGCGAACCATTCCGCCATCGGCCGCTGCGACAGGCGTTCGTTGAAAATCGCGTCCAGTTCGTTCGCGAAGACCAGGCGCATCTCGCCGGTCGCCATGTCGGCGCGGGCGGCGTAGTGCTCCAGTCCAAGCAGATTGCAGAATTCGCGCCACTGCGCCGGCGTCACCACCGTCAGGCCGATCCAGCCGTCGGCGGCGCGGTAGACGCCCAGCGGATAGGTCGGCGCGAAACGGTTGACGCCGCCGCGCGGAAACCCCGCGCCGCGCAGCCAGCCGTCGGCGCACTGGTATTCTGAATGGGCGATGCAGGATTCGAATACGCTGAGTTCGAGCGCCCGTCCGCCGCCATGACGCGCCCGCCCATACAGGGCGCCCATGACGCCGATGAAGCCCGAGACGCCGGCGGTGATGAGCGCCTGAAACTCGGGCGGGGCCAGCGGCGGGCCTTCCGCCGGGCCAACATTCTCAACCAGGCCCGCCAGCGCCCGGCAGACGGCGTCGGCGCCCCGCCAGCCAGCATAGGGCCCGCTGCGGCCAAACCAGGATGCGTCGCAGATGATCAATCCCGGCCGCCGCGCGGCGATGGCGGCGATGTCCAGATGGTCGAAGGGCGGGCCATCGGAGGCGATCAGCACGTCGGCGCCGGCGATCAGCCGCTCCAGCGCCCCAGCCTGGGCGGCTTTGTCGCCATCCAGCACGACGCTGCGCTTGCCGGCCGCCAGAAAGGCGTAAGCCGCGCTGGTCGCCCCGCCGGCGAATGGGGCCTGGCGGCGCAGGGGATCGCCCCCTGGCGGCTCGATCTTCACCACCTCGGCCCCGAACCCGGCCAGCAATTGCGCCGTATAACCAGCGGCGGGCAGACAGCCCGCCTCGACCACGCGCAAGCCGTTGAGCGGCATGTGGCTTCCTCCTGCATATGTTTGCCGGGGCTGGTCCGCGCCGCCCCGTGTCATTGATTTTCCGGCGTCGACCCGCCGGCTGGTTTGGCAACGTCTCCAGAACTGGCGCCGGCGGCTGTGGATGAACGCCAGCGCCCGGATTCTTTATGGCGCCGGCCCTTGCGGCGCGCGCGCGTGGTTAGCTTAATTACGTCAATAGGTTGTTGCTTGTCCGGTTGCCGATCTGCATCCCACGCGCCTGGCGGGGGCGCCTCGGGTGAACGATGGCGCGCCTCTGCATGGCTGGCAAGCAAAATGAAATTTTGTATAACGATTTCGCATAACAGAAACGGGCCGCGCTGGCCCGTGAAGTCCGGAGCGGCGCGCCCGCCCGGCGGGGAGGGACCAGGGACTCAGCGGCCGTGACATCACGGGCCGGGTCTGGTTTTGCCTGCCGGTGAAACGCCTGCCGCCGCCGGCACGGAGGAGCGTTCGATGGTTTGGCAGGCGGAAATCGATGAGTTGCGGCGGCGCGAGGCCCTGGCGCATGAGATGGGCGGCGCCGACAAGGTGAAGCGCCAGCACGACGGCGGTCGCTTCACCGTGCGCGAGCGCGTGGAGCGCCTGGTTGACGCCGGCACGTTCCATGAAACCGGCGCCGTCGCCGGAATGGCCGAATATGATGAACAGAACAATCTGAAGGCGTTCACGCCTTCCAACTGCGTTTTCGGCCGGGCGCGGATCGATGGCCGCCCGGTGGTGGTGGTTGGCGACGACTTCACCGTGCGTGGCGGCTCCGCTGACGCCTCCATCGCCGCCAAGCCGCAGATGGCCGAGCAGATGGCCGCCGCATACCGCATGCCGATCATCCGCATGATCGAGGGCTCTGGCGGCGGCGGCTCGGTGAAGACCATCGAGACCAAGGGCCGCGCCAATCTGCCGGGCGGCATCGGCGGCGGCGAGAGCTTCGACCTGATGACCAGCAATCTGGCCGAGGTGCCGGTGATCGGCCTTGGTCTTGGTTCGGTCGCCGGCCTTGGCGCGGCGCGCCTCGCCTCCACGCACTTCTCGGTGATGTCGAAGACCTCGGCCATGTTCGTCGCCGGCCCGCCGCTGGTGGCGCGCCTTGGCCAGACGGTGGAGACGCTGGGCAAGCAGGACCTCGGCGGCTGGGAAATCCAGACCCGCTCCGGCGCCATCGACATGGCGGTGGATACGGAAGAGGAAGCCTTCGCGGCGGCGCGGCGCTTCCTGTCCTATCTGCCCAATTCGGTGCACGAGCTGCCGCCGGTGATCGCCCCGACCGATGATCCGCAGCGGCGCGAGGAAAGCCTGCTGAAGGCGGTGCCGCGCGACATCCGCAAGGTCTACAAGATGCGCCCGATCGTCGAGGCGGTGGTGGACAGGGGCAGCTTCTTCGAGCTCAGCAAGATGTTCGGCCGCTCGCTGATCACCGGCCTTGCCCGCATCGACGGCAAGCCGGTGGCGGTGATGGCCTCGGACCCGTATTTCTATGGCGGCGCCTGGACGGCGGACGCCTGCGAAAAGGCCATCCGCTTCATGGATCTGGCCCAGACCTTCCACCTGCCGGTGGTCTACATGCTGGATTGCCCCGGCTTTCTCATCGGCCTTGAGGCGGAGAAGGCGGCCACCATCCGCTGGGGCGTCAGGGCGCTCGCCGCCATGAACCAGACCACGGTGCCGTGGTGCACCATGATCGTCCGCAACGCCTTTGGCGTCGCCGGCGCCGTCCACAAGCCAGCGGGCCGCTTCGGCTTCCGCTACGCCTGGGTGTCCGGCCGCTGGGGCTCGCTGCCGCTGGAAGGCGGCATCGAGGCGGCTTACCGCGCCGACATCGACGCGGCGGATGACCCCGTCGCCAAGATGGCCGAGATCGAGGACCGGCTGAACAAGCTGCGCTCGCCGTTCCGCAGCGCCGAAACCTTCTGGGTGGAGGAGATCATCGACCCGCGCGAAACCCGCCCCCTGCTGGTCGATTTCGTCAATCTGGCGTGGCCGACCCTGGAAACCGGCCGCAGCAATTTCGCCATCCGGCCCTGAGCGCCGCCAACGCGACCGCAGGGCGTTTGCCCTGCGGCCTTTTCTGCGCCCGGCGGGGGGACGTCGCATGACGACGCCTCAGCAATACGATGCGCACACACGCGCCCGGCCAATTGGGGCCGCCAGCGGGCGCCGCAGCCGGTTACCTCACAGCCGACACGTTTGCCTTCACATGCTGTAACTCCGGCTCCAGGCTTGACCGAAGGCGGAGGGTATCGCTGCGCGGGTCAGGAGGCCGCCATCAAGAAAATCTGGAGACGTTGATCTGGCGTTTGCTGACCGGCAAAGACGTCCGCCCTGTGAATTCCTTTGCCATCGCCGCCGTCGCCGCCACACGATCGTGCTTTATCCAGAAGGAGAGCATGGATGTTTTCCTTGTTCAATCGAAAGCGCGTCCCCAAGGAGCGTCAGCCTGTCTTCAACCCTAACCCGGTGAATGACCCTGTGACCGAGAGGGCTCGCACACACCCCTGGTACAAAGAGCTGCATCCCAACTACGGCTATTGGGGCATCGGGCCGGGGAGTTTCTATCCGCGCAGGCCGAACGATGCGTCCCATTTGCACCTGACAAGCTCGACGGTGCTCCCCGAACTGCCCCAGTTTGGCGTCGTGCTTGGCGGCCGAGTGTCTGGGCGTTTCGGCTACAACCCCTATGCCGCACAGAGAGATGGTAAACCTGACGATCTGCTGTACGACGCGGACACCTTGCCGGTTTTCGTTTCCACCGATGACGCCAGCTTGTGGCATGCGAAGTCCTGGTTCGCGAGCATGTATGAGGCGCCAGATGAATCAGATTTTCCTGTCGTTCTCGCCATGAAGCGTAACTACCCCATGACCGGCGCCAACGGAGACACGCACGTCTCTACAGCACCGATAAGGAGTGAAGATATAAGTACGGTTTTCGCGCCGCCGGACCGCGTCAATATAGCGAAGGATCTCCTCGGCAGTAAGGCTGACACAATCAGCGTGCAGTCCTGGCCGCGCCCGTCCAGAGCCACCCAGCGGGTCATGCGGGACGGAGAAGCTGGCTTGGAATGGTACTTACGGACCGATGGGCTCGATCTGGCCGGGGGGTGACCGGATGCGTTCCGGCCTTGAGCAATGCTTTGACGGGCCGCGGCGCTTCATGGCGCTGGCGGCGCTTTTCCCATCGCCGTGATTTTCTTCGCCGCAACCACCGCCGCCGCCGCGTGGATAAGGTCGGCGCCGGTGTCTGCGTCGCGCCCGGCCGGCCGCTTCGGCTGGCTACGCCTGGGTGTCCGGCCGCTGGGGCGCTGCCGCTGGAAGACGGCGTCGGGGCCACGCACCGACATCGACGCGGCGGAGGAGCCGGTCGCCAGGATGGCCGAGATCGAGGACCGGCTGAACAAGCCACGCTCGCCGTTCCGCAGCGCCGAAACCTTCTGGGTGGAGGAGATCATCGACCCACGCGAAACCCGCCCCTGCTGGTCGATTTCGTCAATCCGGCGTCGCCGATCCTGGAAACCGGCCGCAGCAATTTCGCAATCCGGCCCCAGAGCCGTTTCCGATCAATCCGGATCTGAAACTGTCCCGGCTGTCTTTATTTTTGGCGAATACTGTTCAATCAGCTGATCCCGGCTGACCGGACAGCGTGCTGAACGACGCCAATGCAAACACAGGGCGTTTGCCCTGCGGCTTTTGCTGCGCCTGGGCTCAGGGACCCTGCATGATGCCGCCTCAGCAATACGGAGCGCGCACATGTGTCCCTGGCCTTTTGGCGGCAGCCGTCGGGCGTCGCAGCCGGCGATTTCCCAGCCGGTTCCACGCGGAGCGCATTGTTCGCCAAGCCCGATATCGCGGTCGAGGCTTGGCCGAAGGCGGCGCGCGGTGATCTCGCCCGCGTCGGGATAGGAAGGGTGAGATCCTATGAGAATCTCGCGACGCTCGTCTGACGGTGGCCGAAGTCGCCCGCCCCGCGGGTTTTCCCGGTAAGGCCGTCTATCATTGCATGATTAACTATTTCGATAAGGTGCATTGAAATGTTGTCTTTTTTCAATCGAAAACGCCAGCTAAAGGCGACCACTGCACCCACGATGGGGAACTCCACGTTTTATCACCCAAGCGATCGCGTAACGGCGAGGCTGGAGGGGCAACCCAATCCAGATAACCGGGACTTCGATCTGGTCGATCGCTTTGTCGACAGCACCTCGAAAAACTGGTTCCAGCCTGAAGAGGCAGCCTCCCGCCTCCGCGAGCTCGTCGCGGGTCCCCTGCATTTGTCATCATCGAAGGTGTTTGATGAACTGGGTCAGTTTGGTTCCGTGACGGGCGGCATGTTGAAGGATGGGCCCAACCCCTATGCAGCGCAGCGCCTTGGTCCCCTTAGTAAGCCGTTTAATGCGGATGAGGCGCCTGTCTTTATCGAACAGGAAAATATCGCCAGGGCGAGTAACTGGTTCGCCAGCATGAACGGAGCGGCGACCGGCGAAGAGTACCCGATCGTTTTGGCTATGAAAAAGGAATATCCCATAACGGAGCGTGCTGGGCTGTCGGCCTTTTCTCAACAACCCATAACTGTTGAATACATCGACAAGATTCTGGCGCCGGCGGGGCGGGTCGAGGTCACAAGAGAGAAACTGAGGAACCGGGCGAAGCCTCTGCCCGTAGAATCCTGGCCACGAAGCATTGCGTCGCAGGGGAAGGTCATGCGCGTTGGGGAGGACGTCGCCCGGCTGGCCAGGGATCTGTGATGGAAATCCGCGCGAGGACCGCCGCCAGTTTACGGCGCAGATAGCTTACTTCCCAAAGTCATTTTCTTCGCCGCCGCCACCGCCGCCGCCGCATCGACAAGGCCGGCGCCGGTGTTGGCGTCCCGCCCGGCAGGGCCGATATCCTTTGCCGTTTCCGTCAGAATCTGGCGCGCGCCGGCGGGCGTCAGCGCCGGGTCTGCCTCCAGCAGCAGCGCCACCGCGCCGGTCACGTGGGCGGCGGCCATCGATGAGCCCGTGCTGAACTGGTAGGCGTCGCCGGGCGCCGGGGCGATGATGTCGGCGCCGGGGGCCGCGATGGCGATGTGATCACCGCGACCGGCGGCGGCGATGCGCTGGTCATTGGCGTCGGTGGCGGTGACGGCGATGACATGGGGGTCGGCGGCCGGCCACGCCGGCGCCGCGTCAGGGCCGTCATTGCCGGCGGCGGCGACCAGAACCACGCCTTTGGCGGCCGCGGCGGCCAGCGTTTCCGACAGCAGCGGATCGCGCGGGCCGGCAAAGCTCATGTTCACCACCCGCGCTTTCGCCTGCACGGCGGCTTCCAGTCCCAGGATGACAGCCTGGGACGAGCCGTGGCTGCTGCTCCGGTTGGCGCCGCCCTTGCCAGATGGCGGCGCGAAGGCCCGGATCGCCATGATGAGCGCGCCAGGGGCGACGCCGCTCATCTGGTCGTGCGCCGCGATGATGCCGGCGATGGCGGTGCCGTGGGCTTCGGCCGGCGGTTTCGCCGCGCTGGCCCCTGTGACGTCAACCGATTGGGTCACTGTTCCGGCCAGTTCCCGGTGCTGGCCATCGACGCCGGAATCGATCACCGCGGCCAGCACGCCGACGCCTTTGGCGTTCAGCTGCGCCACGCCCGCCCGCAACCGCGCCAGGCCGTACTGCGCGGCGGCGAGGCCGCCCTGGGACGGGGGCGACGCCTGCATCAGGGTGTAGAGATAGTTGGGCTGGGCCGCGCGCACCCGGCTGTCGCCTTCCAGCGCGGTGATGACGGCGGCCACCGTTCGCCCATCCGGGATCCGGTAGCGGACCAGCAGCGCCCCGGTCAGCGCCAGCGGGCGCGTCGCCAGCAGTCGCAGGCGCTGGTTTCGCGCCAGATCACGGGCGAGCGGCTCCGCGTCCGCCGCCAGCGTCACCAGCACCTCGCGGGCGACGAAACGGCTTTCTCCCGCCGGGGGAACGCCGCTGTTGGCTCTGGCTGGCGCCGTTGGCGGGGCGGCGGGCGGTGGCCGGCGCTGCGGTGGTTTGGCGCGCGGGCCGGCTTTCTCCGGCGCAAGTCGCGCCGGGGCGCGGCGACGCGGTTGCGGTCCCGGAAGTCCGTCCGCTTCGCCCTCATCCATATAGATCGGATAGGGCGCCGGATAGGGAACGGGAATCACGCCGGGCGGATACGCAGGCGGCGGACCATAGGCGCCGGGCCAGGGGCGGGGCCGTGGGTCGTGGTGGTGGGGCGCGGGCGGGCGCGGCCGTCCACGCCAGGCTTCAGGCGGGCGCGGGCGGGTGTTCCCGTAAGCCTGTGAGCTATCACGTGGCCCCCGCCAGTTTCCACGTCCATGGGGGCCATGCCAGTGCTCCGCCCTTCCGCCGTTACCGTGTTCCGCCCGGCCGCCGTTTCTGCGGCCGGAGGATTCGTGGTCGTGGCCGCGCGCCTGGTCCTGGCTTCGGCTTCTGTCGTGTCGCCAGTCCGGCTGGGACTGCGCCTGAGCGAACGGCGCCATGACCAGGAGCGCGACGATCCATGTTGCGATGCGGCGGCCGACGCCAGCCCGGCGGATATCCAAAGACATGTCCGTTACCCGTCATGATCCGGCTTCCGGCGCATCATCGCGCCGGGGAGCGCCGAAAGTGAAAGTTGCGGAGCGCGATCGCGGTTCCGGTCCGCTATCCGTCGCTGCCGTCGTGCTGGCGCCGGCGCCGTTCCGCCAAACCTGGCCGGAATAGGGCCTGATGTCCCACGATCGTGCGTTTTTGCTGACGCAAAGGAAGTTCGTGGGGCTCATGGCCCTGGAATGCGTGTTTCTGAAGGCCAGCGAACCTGTGTCGCGCCTGGCGCCAGTCTGGTTCAAAGGGGCGTTCGCATGGCGCGTGACCAAAAAATATCACCCGGAGAATGAACCGATCCCGCTTCCGTGGCGACCCATGGCCATAAGGGAGACAGAACCGTTTCCCGACAGATGATCCTGCAAGGGAGAGCAGCCATGTTGAGGAACCTGTTCAACGCCGTTGCCGCCGGCAAAACCATCCGCGCGGCGCTCGTGGCCGCTGGCCTGGCGTTCACCGCGGCCAGCGGCGTCATGATCACCTCCGATGCGGCGGTCGCCCGGCCGGGCCACGGTCACGGTCATGGTCACGGTCACGGGTATGGCCACGGTCATGGGCATGGCCCGCATTGGGGTCATCGTCATCCCGGCTGGCGCCATGGCTCCTATTACGGCCCCCGTTATGGCTACTGGCGTGGCCCGCGTTGCGTCATGCGCCAGCATGTGACGCCCTGGGGCGAGATTATCTGGCGCCGCCGCTGCTACTGAGGCATGGGCAGGGCGCGCCTCCCGGCGGCAACGCCTCGCGGTGGAGAGCGCATGATGGTGGGCGCCCCGGTCCGGCGCCCGGGCCAATGGGGCAGGGCGTTTCAGGGCTTGACCGTGGCCGCATCCGCCGGGGATGCTCAGCGACGGGGAACGGCTTCGCGCCAGTCGCCGCAACGCAGGCCGGCGCGTCCGGCGCAGGGGCTGGACGTCATCCAGGCGGGGGACGTCCGGTCTGCATGGGCTGGGGGGCGCCGTGGACACGCACGCGGATGGGGAGATCATCCGGCGCATCGCCGGGGGCGACAAAGCGGCGATGATGACGCTGTACCAGCGTCACCATTTGCGGGTTTTCCGTTTTCTCGTTCGTATGGTGCGTAACGAGGCGACGGCGGAGGAACTGGTCAGCGACGTGTTTCTGGACGTGTGGCGCCAGGCGGGGACCTTCGAGGGGCGCTCCAGCGCCACCACCTGGCTGCTCGGCGTCGCCCGCTTCAAGGCGCTGTCGCACCTGCGGCGGCGCACGACAGCGCCGCTGGACGACGCCTTCGCGGAAACCCTGGAAGACGACGCCGACGACCCGGAGGTCGTCGCGCAAAAAACCGACAAGGCGGCGATCATGCGCGCCTGTCTCGGCCGGCTCAGCCTGGAGCACCGCGAGGTCATCGACCTGGTCTATTATCATGAGCAGGGTGTCGATGAGGTGGCGCGCGTTCTGGGCATTCCGGCCAACACCGTCAAAACCCGCCTGTTCCATGCGCGCAAGCGCCTGGCGGGCCTGCTCGCCGAAGCGGGCGTCGACCGGGGATGGCCATGATGACCGACAGGGAGCCAACCAGGGAGCCTGCCATGACATCCGCGTCAGCGGCGGCGCAGCCCCCGGATGATGATCTGGAGCTGCTGCTGCCCTTTTACGCCGCCGGCAAACTGTCGCCGCAGGAGGCGCACCGCATCGAGGCGCGCCTTGCCGGCGACGCCGAATTCCGCCGCCGGCTCGACCTGATCGAGGAAGAGCGCGGCCAGACCGTGTTGCTCAATGACAGCATCGCGCCGCCATCGTCCGCGACGCGCGAGCGGCTGTTCGCCATGATCGACGCTGACATCGCCGCAACGCCGGCAGGCCGCGCGGCTTATCAGGGCAATCACGACAGCGTCGCGGCCGGGGGGCAGGAAGGCTTGCGCGGCGGCCTGCGCGCCTGGCTGGCGGGCCTGGCCGCCGCAATCACACCGCGCGCCATGGGCTACGCCGTCGCCGGCCTCGGGGCGCTGGCCATTGTCCAGGCCGGAGTGCTGGCGCATCTGGCGTCGGGCCGGAACCGGCCGGACGTCTATGTCACCGCCTCCGCGCCGGCGCAGCCGGGCGGCGTCCATGTGTTGGCGCGCTTCGCTCCCGGCGTCACCATGACCGCCGTTGCGGCATGGCTGCGGGACAACGGCATGCGTATCGTCGATGGTCCCAAGCCCGGCGACCTGTGGCGGCTGCGCATCGCCGCCGACGCGGCGGGCAAAGAGGCGGCGATGCGGAAGCTCCAGGCCAGCCCCGGGGTTTTCGCCACGGTGCTGCCGGAATAGCCGGGGTGATCCGGCCCGGGGAGCCCGCCTGTCGACTGCGTAGCCGGCCGGGAAATGGCTCATTTTGCCAGAACATAATCCTGGGGCGCCGCGGCTGACGCATATCTGTCATGAAGTTGTCGTAACGGGCGTGGGTTCCCGGCGCGCGTACAGGAGTTGGCCCGGCATGCGTTTCATCCAGACCTTTGCGTTGCTGCCGTTTCTGGATTCGGTGGTCAGCCTGCTCGCCGCCTTCATCTGTGGCGCCATTATCGGCGTCGAGCGGCAGTTCCGGCTGCGATCCGCCGGCCTGCGCACCAATGTGCTGGTCGCTGTCGGCGCCGCCGCCTTCGTCGATGTCGCCGCCCGCATCGCCGGCGACAGGGAGTCCCTCCGGGTCATCGCTTATGTGGTGTCCGGCGTCGGCTTCCTCGGCGCCGGCGTCATCATGAAGGAAGGGATGAACGTGCGCGGCCTCAACACCGCCGCCACGCTCTGGTGCTCGGCGGCGGTGGGCGCGGCGGCGGGCGTCGACCTGCTGGCGGAGGCGTTGCTCATCACCATCTTCGTCGTCGCCGGCAACACCCTGCTGCGGCCGCTGGTCAACGCCATCAACCGCATCCCGGTGGATGAGCAGAGCGCCGAGCTGACCATCGAGGTCACCGTCACCACCACGCGCGCCGACGTCGGGCCGATCCGCGAACTGGTGGTGCAGCGGCTGAAAGACGCCTACTACCCCATCGCCGACGTCCGCGAGACGCCCCACGGCAACGGCACGGTTGATCTCATCGCCGTGCTGGCCAGCAACTCCGTCGACCCGGAGGAAATGGAAGCCGTGGTCAACGCGCTGGAGGCCGAGCCGGGCGTGCTGCACGCCGCCTGGGAGAGCAGCGCCAGCGACTGACAATGACTGGTTAGCCGGCTTCGCGCAGCTTCCACATCCCCTGGCTTTTCGCCACGATGCGCTCCCCAACCGTGACGGTCGCCGAGACAAAGGCGACCGCTTTGGTGGCGCGCACCAGTTCGCAGCGTCCCTCCACGAACTCGCCCACTTTGGCGCCGCTGACGAAATGCGTGTCGAGCTGGATGGTGGCGTGCGGCC
>Ga0180216_1000467_pt1 | contig 43204 bp, 46 predicted proteins | sample eDN3rd37CBELigMG_FD_128879 | JGI IMG/M metagenome (GOLD analysis project Ga0180216, IMG submission 128879) | Enriched Miracle-Growth compost microbial communities from Emeryville, California, USA - eDNA 3rd pass 37_C BE-Lig MG (version 2)... ...
AAGGCAATCTCATCGCCTCGCATCTCGACCGGCTGAGGCGAGCCGACCTCCTCGCGGCACATCTGGCTTCGCTGATTCCCCTGGCTGAAGCCCTGCAGATGGTCGTGCGCGACGCGCTGCTCGCTCGTACCGAGCCCTCCATCAGCAGCTCCGGTTTCTGGATGTGGGACCGCTGGCTTCGCGCGCGCCTCGGCGGTGAGTTGAAGCGCCTGGCAGAAAGCCAGGACGACCAGATGCTCTATGCCGCCGCCTCCAAGGCCATGATCACGGCGCTCTTTCGGGCGCTCGAGACGCATGCCGACGCCACGATGCGCAAGCCGCTCGCCCCACGCGCCGACTCCGGCGAAGCCGGCGACGAGGAAGGCATCGGCTCGAGCAGCCAGAGCGAAGACGAAATGCAGGATTTCGATCCGGGCAGCGAGATATTCCCGGAAGGAACGCCCGAAAAGATCGCTCCGATGCTTTTCGAGAAGCGCGACGCGCAGGTAAAACCCTACACCGCGTTCACTACCGCCCATGACAGGGTCGTCAACGCAGAAACCCTCAATAGCGGCGATGCCCTGCTCATGGCTCGCCAGCAGCTGGAGCGCAAGCGGGCCGAATATCGCCGGGACCTGTCACGCCTTGTCTCGCAACTCCAGCGCCGCCTGATGGCCCTGCAGACCCGTTCCTGGACCTTCGATCTCGAAGAAGGTCTGATCGATGCTTCACGTCTCGATCGCGTCGTCGTCAATCCGGGCTTTGCCGATGCCTACAAGCAGGAGGAAGAAAGCCTGTTCCTCGATACCGCAGTTACCCTGCTCATCGACAACTCCGGTTCGATGCGCGGCAAGCCTATCGAGACAGCCTGCATCGCCGCTGACCTGATCGCCGCCGCGCTGGAGCGCACCGGCATCACCACCGAAATCCTCGGCTTCACGACCGCCAAATGGAAAGGCGGCGAATCCGCCAGAGATTGGGAACGGACCGGACGCCCTGCAGAGCCCGGCCGTCTCAACGACCTGCTCCATATCATCTACAAGTCGGCCGACACGCCGCTACGCGCGTGCCGCAACAATCTTGCCGCCATGCTTTCATCCGACCTGCTGAAGGAAAATGTCGATGGCGAAGCCTTGGCCTGGGCGGCGCGCCGGCTGAGCATGCGGCCCGAAATGCGCCGCATCCTCATCGTCATCTCCGACGGCGCCCCTGTGGATCAGGCGACGCTCGAAACCAACTCCGATCCACGTATTCTCGACCGGCACCTGCGCCAGGTGATCGCCGAGATCGAGAGAACCGACCTCGTGGAACTGGCCGCCATTGGCATCAAGCACGATGTCGACTCCTACTATCGCAAATCCACGCGTATCGAGAAGGTGGAGGAATTGGGCGCGCAACTTGTTGCGGTGCTGGATTCACTCCTGACGCGATAGCCCATGCACCCCCGTGTAATTCTGTGCTGTCGCCTAAGCCGTTCGTGCAGGCAATCGATGCCATGGATCGCGATACTGCAACTCGACAGCGCTATTCGGGAGGTGGATTATGAATAGCTCGGCAGAGACTTTGGCAACACGCAGCGCGATCAGCGAAGACATGGAACCGGCAAAAAGAACCTGTGCGGAGATTGTCCTGCACATGGCGGGTGTGCGCGTGACACGTCAGCGGGTGGCGCTTGCCAACCTGCTTTTCGAGCGGCATCGGCACATCACCGCTGAAGAGCTCTATGCCGAAGCCACCACTGCCGGCGCCGATATCTCGCTGGCAACGGTCTACAACACCCTGCGGCACTTTAGGGACGCGGGACTGGTCCGTGAACTGGCGCTTGAAGGCACGAAGACCTATTTCGACACCAACACCTCGCTCCACCATCACTTCTACATTGAAGACGAGCGCCGGTTGATCGACGTGCCCGAGGGCGATGTCGCATTGCATCGCATCCCCGATGCACCGGACGGCATGAGCATCACCAGCGTCGAAGTCATCGTACGCGTTCGCTCCCGCCCTGCCCTTCCGGCGGACGAGCGCTGAGCCAGGCGCCGCCGCGCCGGAACAGGGGCACAGTCAACTGCATGAAACAATCATGCCTGCCAGCCGAATGTACCGGCGGCAGGCTGGAACGGCTTACCGTCGGGCGCAGGATTGTGCAGGAAATGTGCACGCCAATGCCGCAGCATAACCTGCCGCCCCACACCAGGATTTAGTGCGGTGCAGATCGCACAGGCGACTCCCTTGGGAGCGGCTGGCGGCTTGCCAATCTATACGCCCATAGAGGCCTCATGTTTTCATACGCAGAACGGTGGAGGAGTTCCCTCATGCGTCTTATATTGAGTTCAGTTGCACTAAGTATTGCCCTCTCGCTTCCCCTATTGCCGACCTCGCTGCAGGCGCAGGACACTGCCCCGGCCGAGCAGCCGGCCGATGCCCAGCGGCTCACGGATGTCGTAGAGGCCCGCCAGGGTCTCATGACCCAGATCGACACGCTCATATTGCAGCTCGAAGAGCTTGTAGCCGGCGGCAACGAAGACGATGCCCTGCGCGCAAGTGAGGTGGGCGGCATGCTGGCATCAGCGTTCCGCGCCTTCCCGCACCTCTTTCCGGAAATCACCAGCAGCGAGAACCTTACCGCTGCAGGCATCGATACGGTGACTTCAGCGGACCCGGCGATCTGGGAAGATTTCGACAGCTTCTATGCCATGGCCCACACCGCTGCCGATCGAGCGGACGCCGTGTTCGAAGCGGAAACAATCGCCGATATCGGACCTCTGGCCGAACAGCTGCGCGACAGCTGCGAGGAATGCCACGCGCAGTTCCTCCACTACGATCCGTTCGCGGCAATGGGGCTAGGGACCGACGTTCCCGCCCTGCCGCCGGGCATTCAGTAGTATATTCCCACCACGCGTCGGTAATCCGACGAAAAAGAAGCACCGCCTGGCTTGCCAGGCGGTGCTTTGTTTATGCCCTGAACCCCCATTCAGGGACTGAGCTGAACAGGCTTATTCGTCAGCCGGAACAACGGCAAAGCCGTTGCGCGGGTTGATTTCCTCGCCGTTCACGACCGCATCGATCCATGCCGCTCCGGGACGTCCGTCACGCATCGGATTGCCGCGGATGGTGATTTCGGCACCGGGAGGAAGATCGCTCTTGCGAATGCCTGCGCGCATCAGCGTGCTCGGACCTTCGGCCTCAAAACCCCAGGTCGTGACCGTGCCGTCCTCGCCAGTCACATCGACCAGCAGCCAGGAATGCGGGTTGGTGTACTGGAATTCCCGCACGACCCCCGTCACTTCCACGACTTGATCGTGGTCGAACATGGCCGCCGAGTGGTGGGCAAAAGCCGTAGTGATCGAAGTGGCCGCGAGTGCGGCACCCATGATCAACGTTCTGAATTTCATGCTGGTCTCCTTTTATTCAGCTACCGTCGCCGACGAGTCGAACGTGAAGTCGGTGAACGTGCTGTTGCCATCCGGCGTCTGGGTAATGGCGTTGTTTTGGTTCTCCCCGCACCACCAGTAACGGATGCGCAGGAAGTGATCGTCGTTGGCGAGCTCGGTCCAGCTCTGGCGGGTGTACCAGGGCTCGGCCAGGTTCACCGGATCAAATACCCACACGTCAGATTGAAGCGTAACGCCGTCGATCTTCTTCCAACGCTCCACGACCTCGACCTGGTCGGAATAGTTGGGCTGAATGCCGCGCTGATACTGACCGTTCATCAGATAGGTGGTGTGCGTGATCAGCATACCATCGTCCCAGAAGCCGATCGTATCCCCGTTCCAGGTCGCATACGCGTCCTCGGGGGCCGTGTGATCGCGCCCGTCGGTGTAGATACGGCGCACGTCGTTCACCATTTCATTGATGGCCCACGTCTGATCCGGCGTCACGATGTATTCGTGCAGGAACGGCTCGGTCAGCCAACGCGGAAAGCCGGGCGGACGACAGTCGGAAATCGGGTCGTACTCCCCGCCGACGGTAGCGATCAAGTCGATCTTTTCCTGCCGTGCGGCCTCCCCTTCCGGCGTCAGCTTGGCGGTCGTTTGGTCTGCCGGAATATCGGGGTCGAACGAAAGCCCGCCGCCCGTACGGGTGAAAATACCCGACCAATCATATTCCGGCTTGGCCATGTCTTCCCAGGTCAGCGTATCGCCGCCCTCGGCCTGCTCTTTGAAATACTCGTACAGCTCCAGGGACGTATCGAACTGCTCGCCTAAAGCCTGCAGCTCTGCCTTGCTGGCGAGCCAGGCTTCGCCGCCATCACCGCGGTCAACCCAACCAATAAATTCCGGCTGGTCCTGACCTATAGCGACAGCAGCTGGCAACAAGATGGCAAGTACTACTGCCGAACTTCTGAGTGCCAGTTTCATGTTACTGGAAATCCTCCTCCACAAATCTTTGAGACGGTCGCGGCCAGATGAATGGTATATTTTAGCCAACGCCAATCGAGGCGCACCTATACTGCACCCAGCCTCTCCCGTATTTTTATGAGACCACGCGCCAGCCGCGCCGAACAAGACACAAAGCGGGCAGGTTTTTGCATGATTTATGCAGGCGAGCAGCCCGGATTTGCACCAGTTTTTGGCTATTGCTTGGGCGCGCCGGGGCGCGCCTCAATGGGAGGAAACATATGCGAAAAATCAGAAACGGCCTTCTCATCATGTCGAGCCTGGCGGTGCTTGCCAGCTTCGGCCCGGCCCTTGCGCAGGACGCACCGACGGTGGACACCACCAACGGCACCATCCAGGGCATGGCCAGCCAGTACAATGATGCCGTCCTCGTCTTCAAAGGCATCCGCTATGGCGGCGATACGGGTGGGGCGAACCGCTTCTTGCCGCCGCAGCCGGTCGAGCCCTGGGAAGGCGTTCAGGAGGCGACGGATTATGGCGCGCGCTGCTATGGCCTCGGGTACCCGCCGATCCTGATGCAGGAAGAAGGCGTCGATCTCGACCAGACGCCGATGAGCGAGGACTGCCTGTTCCTCAATGTGTGGACCCCCGGCCTCGACGACGGCAAGCGCCCGGTAATGGTCTGGTTCCACGGCGGCGGTTTCACCTCCGGCTCGGGCGGCAGCATCCGCTATGACGGCACCAATCTGGCGTCGAAGAAGGACGTCGTCCTCGTCACCGTGAACCATCGCCTGGCTTCGCTCGGCTTCATGGACGTCTCGGCGCTTGGCGGCGAAGAATATGCCGATTCAGGCAATGCCGGCATGCTCGATATCGTCCAGTCGCTCGAATGGGTGCGCGACAATATCGCCGCGTTCGGTGGCGACCCCGAGAATGTCACCGTGTTCGGTGAATCGGGTGGCGGCAGCAAGGTGACGACGCTGATGTCGATGCCGGCAGCCGACGGCCTCTTCCACCGCGTCATCGCTCAGAGCGGCATCAACCTCGCCGCCATTCCGGCAGAAACCGCCCAGGAAACCGCAGCCTCCGCCATGGAAGCCGTTGGTGCGGACAGCTTCGATGCGCTGCTCGAAGCCGATCCGGAAGAACTCACCAACGCTCCGGGCAACTGGGGTCCGGTCGCAACGCCGTCGCTGCCGCGCAACCCGTTCGTACCCGATGCCGATCCCAATGGCGCCGACATTCCGCTGATGATCGGTTCGAACTTGAATGAAGCCAATTTCTTCAACGCCACGCCGACCGAGCCGGTCGACGAGGAGGGCCTGCGTGCAGCCTTTGCCGAGGGCAACTTCACCCGCGGCATTCCCGAGGAGAATATCGACGAGCTGATGGACGCCTATCGCGGGTTCTTCCCGGATCTCGAAGATCACAAGGTCTTCCAGGTGCTGGCGAGCGATGCGTGGATGACCGGTCTCGTGCAGAACGTGGCCAATCTTCGGGCCGCTGCCGATGCTCCGGCTTGGGTCTACCACTTCGCCATGGATCAGGGTGCCCGCGACGGTAATATCGGCGTTCCGCACTCGTCCGAGATCGCTTACGCGTTCGACAATCTCGACCTCTCCAAGGCCCTGGTTGGCGAACCCGACGAGGCCGACCGTGCCCTCGCCGAGCAGGTGAGCACCGCCTGGACCAATTTCGCCCGCAATGGTGATCCCAATGGCGAAGGCCTGCCCGAGTGGCCCGCATGGACCGAGGACAACAAGGCCGTGATGGTGTTTGATGAGGACACGATGCTCGTGGTCGATCCGTTCAGCGACCGCCTCGCAGCCCTCGCCGCCGCCCGCGAATAGGCTGGACCACATCCGACAAAAAGAGAGGCGCCCCTGCGGGCGCCTCTTTGCATTCGGGGTGGTAATGCAAAAAGCCCTGCCTATGGGCTCAGCACGCCGACGATCTTCTCGATGTTGGAACGCATGGTTTCGAGGTAGAAATCCGCCGAAAGCTCGGCGTCGGCCAAGGACGGGTCCAATGCGTCGAGCACCACGAGTTCGGCCCCGGAGGCCGTAACAGTGTCGATGATGGTCTGCTCCGGTTCCCATTCGTGAATCACGAGCGGAATCATCCGGCTTTCCAGCGTGTTCTGCAGCCCGGCAAAGTCCTCGGGCGTCCAGCGGATATCCTGCTCGATGAAGCTGCCATCGACGAAGATACCGAGATCGGTGAGGAGATACGCGAACTTGTCGCTCAGCGCATAGGCCGCCACATTGTCGGCAGCCACAAGACTCTCATTGGCATCGAGCATCAAAGCGCGCACATCGCCCTGGAAGCTTGCGAGATTGGCGTTGATCGCGTCCGCCGCGTCCGGCGCCAGCCTCCTGAGATCGTCGGCAATGATTTCGGCCATACGCACCGCATTGGAAAGGCTGAGCCACACATAGGCGGAGGGCTCCCCTCCCTCCGCTGGCGAGGTTTCCCGCCAGTCAGGCCGGCTCAGCGGATTTTGCACGAGCGCCACGCCTTCGCGCCCACCGCTCAGCGGCACCGAAGCGTCGATCTCAACGACGTGGATGTTCTGCCCGCGTACCGTCGCGAACAAGGGATCCTGCGGCCACACACCGCCGATGGTGACGACCGCGTCGGCTTCGGCGAGTTCGGTCGGATCGGCACGCTCGAGCAGGCGCGACAGCGTCGCCATGGAAGCGGGCGCAGCCGGCACGTTCCTGACCTCTATGGCTGTATCCTCGGCAAGGCTGGCCGTGATCGAATAGAGCGGCGCAAGGCCGGTGACGACCACAAGGCCATCCTCCTGCGCCCACACCACGGCCGGCATCAGCGTTGTGGCGAGAAGGGCCGACGTCAAAACGGCATATCGCATCTTTATATCCTCGCTTCGCGGAAGCGGCCGAGCGTGCTGCGCACCAACACAGTTACGGCAAAGACTGCCGCCGCCGCCAGGATGATGGCGCCACCCGAGGGCAGCGGCAGGTTGAACTCCATGGGCACGTAGATGCCGACAAGGCATGCGCAGGTCGCGATGCCGACGCTCCACCACAGGAACCCGCGAAGCGAGCGGCTGATATTGCGCGCCGCCGCCGCCGGGATGATCAGCAACGCCTCGACGAGGATCGCCCCGATGATCTTGACGCAGGCTACGGTGACGATCGTCACCAGGATGACGAAAAGATAGTCGAGCATACGCACCTGCACCCCGCGTGCCGCGGCAAGGCTCGGATTGAGCGAACCGAGCAGCATCTGATTGTAAAGCGGCAGGCCGATCGCCAGCGACAGGACGGTCACGACGAGCAGCACGTTGATGTCGGTGTCGTTGACCGTGAGGATCGAACCGAACAGCACGCTTTCCATGACGTGGGTGTTGATGCGGGCCGAAACGAACAGCAGCAACGATGCCCCGAGCGCCAGCGAGATCGACAGGAACACCCCGATCAGCACGTCATTGGAAAGACTGGTGCGGTACTGGGTATATTTCAGCACCAGCCCGAAGAGCAGACAGAAGCTGAACATCGAGACATAGGGCGCTGTATAGGACTCGCCGACCAGCACGCCGATAGCGACGCCAGTGAGCGCCGCATTGCCGATCGCCTGGCTGAAAAATGCCATGCGCTTGACGACGACCATCGTACCCAGCAGCCCGAGTAGCGGGCCGATAAGCAGCGCCGATAGGATGGCATTGGCGAAAAATTCATAGCGAAACGCTGTCGGCAATGTGCCGGCAAAGCTCATATCCGCGAGAATGCCGCGCAAGAAAACGTAAAGCTCGGTCATGACAATGCGACCTCCGGCGTCGCCGGCAGCACCTGATGCGGCGTGCCCTGTCCCTGCAGCCGCTGATTGATCACAGTCACCGTATCCGCGATACGGCGAACCTGATCCCAATCGTGATTGACCCAGACCACCGTCGTGCCCTGCCCGCGCAGCTCGCTGACGATCTCCTCCGTCTTCTTCATCGCAGCGACATCCATATTCGACGTCGGCTCATCGAGGATCAGCAGACGTGGCACGGGTGTGATCGCCTGCGCCAACAGCACACGCTGCCGCTCGCCGCCCGAAAGTGCACCAAAACGCCTGTCGCGCATGGCACCAAGCCCCACCCGATCGAGAGCGACCTGCCAGTCGCGCTTGCCTGGCGAATAGCCGAGAAAGGCCGGACGGCGCTGGTTCATCACAGCCATGATGTCACCGACCGTGAGCGGCAGCGTACGATCGAATTCCAGCGACTGCGGCGCATAGCCGATCGGCCCCTCGCGCCCACCCTCGATCACGATGGAACCGGTGTGAGGCATCTGCCCGAGTATGGCGAGCATCAGCGAGGTCTTGCCGCCACCATTGGGGCCGACGATCGCATGCACCTGCCCTGCCTCGAGCCGGCACGAGATCGATTCGAGAATGCGATTGCCGCCGAGCTCAAGGCCGACATCGCTGAGTATGATCGCGGGTCCCTGCATTTTTAATCCTGCGTTTCCCGGATCGCCTGGGCGACGGTCTCGAGGTTTTGGCGCATTTCCACCTCGAACTTGTCGGCGGTATAGGGGCCACCGGTAATGTGCGAGAGCGAATAGACGGCAACCCCCGTCTCCTCGCTGATCGTCTCGGCGAGGTTGCCGGTGAAGTAGAGTTCGGCAAAGAGCACCGTCACATTCGCCGCCCGGATCTGCTCGACCGTATCGGCGAGTTGGCGTGCGGTGGGATCGACGCCGTGACGCGGCTCGATCACGGCTGCAACCTGTAGCCCCAGTTCCTGAAACAGATAGTCATAGCCCGCATGCGCCGTTGCCGCCTTGAAGCCCGAAAGGTCGAGATCGGCGAAGGTCTGCATGAATTCAGCCCGCAACTGCCGAATGCGCGTTGCGTAGGCCCGCGCGTTGGTCACGTAGAAATCGGCATTGGGCGGATCGATCTCGCCGAGCCGCCGGGCGATCTCATAAACCTGCTGGATGGCTGCGTTGGTGGAAACGAAGGTGTGCGGATTGACGACCCGCTCGCCCGTGGTCGACCCCCCGATCGGGATCAGCGCCACGCTGGCATTGGCCTGGATGATCGGCAGGTCATCAGCTCGTCCGGCCGCCGCCACGATCTCCTCGGCCCATTCATCGTGTCCGATGCCATTGACGATCAGCACGTCGAGGCTTTGCGTGCGCACCATATCGTCAGGCTGGGGCTGGTAGCCATGAGGGTTCGCTTCGGCATCGATCAGCGGCACAACATCGGCGCGATCGCCCACGATGTTGACTGCGAAGCTGTAATAGGGGTGCAGGGTTATACCGACCTGCAGGCGCCCATTCTCGTCACGCGCGAAAGCCGGCTGCGAGCCAGCGATCGCTGCAACGATCAGGGCAAACGTAAGAAGCCGCTTGAACATGAGCGCCTAACCTCCGATACGCGCGAGTTCTTCCGCGCCGCGATAGGGAACGACCATTCGCCAGCCGTCGAGGATCAACGACTGCTGCTTGATGCCGCTCGGCGGCGACACGTCCAGGTCGGGATGAATCCAGATATCGAACTGGTTGGAATCAGTCGTGTTGAGATGAGCGTGGTTGATAACGACGAGGTAGGCGCTCTGGTCCTCAGCCATTCCGCCGGTACCGAGATAGAACACGGCCCCCTGGTCGGCAGCGCCAACTGCGTCATTGGTGATGAGACGCCAGTTAACCCGCCCGGTGTCCTCCCAGAAATGGTCCTGGTAGAAGGGCGGCAGCAGATATTCGTTGAGCACTTCCGGCGTTGGCCAGGCGCCCTCGCCCTTGTAGATCCAGTACATTTCCTCGAGCGCGGGCCGCAACGCCGAATGGATCGCCTGGTCGGCCCTGCTGAGATCGGCAAAAGCGCTGACCTGCCAGTCCAGGAGCTTGGGTTCGCCATTGCGCGCCGGCTGCACGAGTGCATAAGCGCCGACGATGAGGCAGACCAGAACCACGGCCGCCGCGAGCAACGTCGTCTCGCGCCGACCAGTCAGTGGTTGAACAAGAACTGCCTCGGCCATCTGACTACTCTCTAGCTTGGCATATCCGTGACTTCGACCCAGATCACCGCATCCTGGGAAAGTTCCTTATCCTCATGCTCGGTATCGGGACCAACTCCAAGCGCGCCGATTCCCCACCATCCGGCCTTTGGCAAGCCGATGGTGAAGGTGCCGCTGGCATCGGCGCGAATGCTCAAATTCTCGAAGGGCGGAAACGGGGCCTCTATGGCAGCCTCTCCAGTCCAGCCATGGGATTGCGCATCCAAGGCGCGATTGACATATTCCACCTCGATCTCGGCATGCGGCACCGGCTCGCCATCCGAGAGCACGACGCCGCGGAACACGCCGCCTGTCCAATTGGCATAAGGCTTGCCGAGCGGCACGATTTCTGTGGGCAGACCGAGCGGTTGGTCCCAGTTGCCGGGCACGCCACCCACATTGAACACCGTCTTGGTGATCTGCTGGATATAGACGTCCTCTTCCTCTTCAAGGTAGGGCGCCGGCCGCAGCACGAAGGTGTAATCGCCTAGCGAGCGCATGTCCGCTGCCGGAATGCTGGCACGATAGGCCGTCACCACATTGTCGAGATGCGCGTCGGTCCAATCGATGGGCGTCAGATATTGGGCAAGGTCCACCTGCTCGGGCTCCGCCTCCCCTCGTGCATGCACCATGTAGAACTCTTCCGGAGTGCCCATGTCCATGCTGGGCCCGCCCGTGAACGGATGCGTGAAGACGATCAGCATTTCAGCTGGCTGTCCCGGGGCCCGATTGGCCGGCCCTGCATGCATCATCTGGAAATGCGCGGCCGCAGGTGCGGCGCCTGCAGCAATGGCGGCGAGCGCCAGTGGAATGGCACGCAAATTGATCATCGGCAGTCTCCCCCGAATTGGCTGTCGTGAATGAGTGCTAGAAAATCTCGTCGTCGAAGACGGTCACCATGTGCGTGCTGTCGCCGATGAAGTCGACCTGGAAGACCGCAGCGTCCGGCATGTCGAAGGTGTAGGTGCTGTCTGGCCCCAGCGTTTCTTCCATCAGCAGGCGCTGATTGCCGTCGAGCACGCGGATGGTGCCGCCCTCGCCGCTGGCACCGTCGCTGTAGCCCGCCTCGCAGGTTATTGCCGTGTCGGATTCGTAGAAGCAGGCCAGAATCGGGCTGTGCGCCAGAGCCGGTAAAACCGATAACAGCCAGCTGCCTGCCACCACCACGGTGACGCGCGAAAGTCGCATGAATTTCTCCTCCCCAAGTGTCGCTCCCCAACGGCGTATTCTGGTCGCCTTAAAAGTTGGGGCTCAGCACCAAGTTTTATGAACTAAGCATCAGGTTTCTCGTACCGCCTGCACAGAAATGTCATTGATCTGCATGAAAATGACGATCTGCTCAACCGGCAACCGGCTGCTCGAGACCATCCGCTTCGCCGAAGGCATTGCCTTTGTCGCTGATCGCCGCGATCAGCAGACCTGCCATGCGACCGTCCTTCATCGGGTTAGCGCGAACGGCAACGAGGTCGCCTTCGTTCCAGTACCCCTCGTCCACGCCGCGCCGGCGCAGCAACGGTGCCGGATCCATCTCAAAGGCCCAGCGCTCCTCCGCGCCGGCATCGTCGATGACGCTGATATAAAGCCAGGAATGCGGCACGGCATATTCGAACCGCAGCACGGTGCCGGTCATGGTGAGCTCGACCGTCAGATCGTAGAGATCATATACCGGATGCGCGCGCGCAGGCAGCACGGCGGCGCCGGCCGCGGCCAAACCCGCCCCGAGCACCATGCGGCGCGACCAGCTCATCTGGAAATTCCCATCGCGTGGATCATCTGCTCCGTCCCGAACCTGTGGCGAACTGTGCTAAATCCTGCACATATTCACCAGCATTTCATGCACGAAGCAAACTAATCCGTCGAGTCCTCGCGTTTGCACCAGGGCTCGATTTCGACCTCCAGCGGCAGGACGATGCGCGCGACGGCGTTGTACCAGGCAACCGTCGTCACCAGTTCCACGAGTTCCCTGGTGTTGAGAAAGCCAGTCAGCGCCTCCCATACCGCGTTACTCGCGAGGCCATCGCGCGTAACCTCTGAGGCATAGGCGATCACTGCGCGCTCAACTTGCGCGAACCCTTCGAGTTCACCGCCGGTCAGGAGTGCATCGAGCCTGGCGCGCGGCACACCGGCGGTGAGCGCCGAGTTTCGATGGTGGGCGATGACGTAGTCGGAATTCATCTCCCTTCCAACAGCGAGCACCGCCAGTTCGCGCAGTGACTGGTCGAGACTTGTGCGCTCACGCAGCGCCGTTGCCAGTTCCAGAACGCCGCTGGCAGTGTGCGGCGCGTTGAGGAGAGCCAACATGATGTTCTCTACCGGCTCACCGCGCGCGGCGATCATCCGATTCTCGAGGCGAGGATCGACATCGTCGGTCGAAACATAGGGAACACGCGCCATCGCTCAGCCCTTTGTGAGCCGCAGTAACCTCAAGCCTGCGGCTTCAGGCCGAAATGATGGGTCAAGCTCTTCCAGGGACCGTTGACGGCCTTGCCGGCCGGAGCCGTACCCGGTTCGCCGTCATCGAACTTGACCACCAGCGACTGCTTCACCCCGAAAACGGCATCGCTATCGAGATACGGGTCGCCATCGACGAAAAGATGCGTAACCAACGTCTCGAAACCGGGCGAGCCGATCATGAAGTGGATATGAGCCGGCCGATATGGATGTCGCTTGGTAGCGGCCAGCATGTCGCCGACCGGACCGTCTGCCGGGATGGGATAGAATTTGGGAACGATGGTCCAGAAGGAAACGCGCCCGTTCTCGTCGGTGCGGAACCTGGCCCGCAGATTGCTCCCGTCAACGTCGTCGCGCTGCACGTCGTAGAAGCCGTCTTCGTCCGACTGCCAGACATCCATCCATGCATTGGCCAATGGTTTGCCGCTCGGATCGGTGACCTCGGCGGTCACATATAGCGGCGTTCCGCTTTCTCCGCCGGAAATGTCGGCATTCTGCGGGAACTCGGGAGGATTCTGCACATAGAACGGCCCGAGCACAGTCGTTTCCGTCGCCCCTTCGGGCATGCGGTGGTTGATGGCATCGACCAGCATGGAAATGCCCAGCGTATCCGACAGCAGGATGAATTCCTGCCTCTTGTCGTCGCTCATATGTCCGGTCCGGGTGAGGAACTGGATGGCGGTCAACCACTCGTCCTGCGTCAGTTCGACGTCGCGCACGAAGTCATGCGCATGCTTGACGAGGCTCTGCATGATCTGCTTGAGCCGAGGGCTGGGAGTGTCATCGAAGCGGGCGACGACTGCCGCGGTGATTGAGGCCTCGTCGAAATCTCGTGTGGACATAAGGTGTTCTCCCCTTCCAGTTTCTTATCCGGGAGTATCGGCCAGCCTGCCGCGCGTGCCTGCATGAACTGCCATGCCCTACTGCACGAAACGACCAAAGCGGCGAACCAGCTTTAAAAATCAAAGAGCCGCCGGCAAGGCCGGCGGCTCACTGTCGTTACTTTTGCGCAGCGCCTTAGCGCTTCGCCGGCACCTTGATCGGCTCGAGCGGAGCCACGATCTCGGCGCGACGATCCTCGAACCAGGGCGGCAGCATGAGGTTCTGACCAAGCTGCTCCAACGGCTCGTCGGTAGCAAAGCCGATATCGCAGGTGGCGAATTCGGTCAGCGGACCACCCGGCGAGCGGACATAGACCGAATGGAAGTAGTTACGGTCCTTCTGCTCGGAGGCGTCGGTGTAACCAAAGCCCTCGAGCCAATCCTTGAGCTGCTTCTGCTTCTGGTCGTTGGCCACGGCGAACGCCACGTGGTGCACGGTGCCTTCACCGAACGTCCAGCTACCCTGCGCAAGGTCCGGATCGTGACGCAGGATCACGGTCTTGCCCGGGCCACCTTCGCCGATATTGTAGATGTGGTACTGACCTTCTTCGTTGGCCTTCGTAAAGCCGAGTGCCTCGGTGAAGTAGTCATGCTGGCTCTGAACGTCGCGGACCGACATGATGACATTGTTGAATCCCTTGACGGAATTCTTGTCCTCGATCTCCTCGGTGGTCCAGCCATCGCGAGTGTCGCGATCGTCACCAACCAGCTCGAAGCCGAGACCCGACGGATGCTCGAAGGCAATGTAGTTGCGCCCGAAGCGGCTCTGAATGCCCTGATGGGCAACGCCGTGCTTGTTGAGGTGATTCACCCAGAAATCGAGCGAATTCTCGGGCACCGAATAGGCGGTCACGGCAACCTGGCCGGAACCCTTGCGGCCCATCAGGCCAGCCTGGCGGTACGGGAACGTGGTCATCACCGTGCCGATTTCGGCATTGGCGTTGGCGTAGTAGAGGTGGTAGATCGGCGTGGTGCCGTCGAACAGCACCGTCTGCTTGATCATCCGCTGGCCAACGACCTGGGTGAAGAAGTCGATGTCTTCCTGGGCATAGCCCACGCATGAGGTCACGTGGTGAATGCCGGTGACCAGTTTGTGCTCCTCGCGCATTTTGCTCCCTTTCTCTAGACTTGGCGAATAACGCCAATGCAATAATCGCGCCGATCAATCGTCACCGGTGTCCGGAAATAAACCCGAGGCAGCCCGGCGCTTTTGATCTCTTTTTGACTACCAGGCCGGAGCCTGTCGGCAGTTCTGCAGCCCCGCTACGGAACAACCGGCGAACCCTGCGGCCGCCGATATTCGCCGACTTCCCGGTGGAAGCTTGCCCCGAACCTATTCGCGGGCCCTATGAGCGCCCTGCATGTTCCCTTCCGAACTTCTGCACGAAACAATCAACCATCAATAGCCGGAAAAACCCAGCCAAAACCGCCATTTGCGCATACCGAACAGGTCTCAACGATCTTCAATGGGCACGCGCTTGCCCGATGAACAAAAGGCCGGACTCTATGTCCGGCCTTCATGAGTCAAAATCGCTGGGACCTCACTTGGAATCGTCCTTTGGCACCAACCTTCGGCGAGTCGGGAAGAACTCCAGCTTCGTCCATTGCGAGAACGTACCCCAGATGCCCTTGGGCGCGAACAGCATCACGCCGATGCCGAGCAGGCCGAGAACGATGAGGTACCAGGGGCCATAGCCGGAGAGCAACGCCCGCAGCACCACGAAGATGATCGCACCCACGATCGGCCCTTCGATGGTGCCAATGCCGCCGATGACCACGATGAAGATGACATAAGCCGTCCAGTCGAGCAGCGAGAACGCCGCGTCCGGCGAGATACGGCTGGTCTGCAGGAAGTACAGCGCGCCCACGAGCCCCGCACCGAACGCGGCAAAGATGTAGACGATGAACTTCGTGCGATTGATATCCACACCGATGCTCTCGGCAGCCACCTCGCCGTCACGGATCGCGCTGAGCGCAAGACCCAGCCGCGAGCGCAGCATGCGATAGGCGATCGCGATTATCAGCACCACTGCAGCAAGCGCCATCCAGTAGATGATGATCTCGCGAGCGGCCGCGTTGCGCACGTCGAACATCGTCGCGACGAAATCGAGCCCGAGCACTTCGGAACTAGGCGTACGCGGCAGCGACGTACCGGTGCCGCCCCCGAGCATTTGCCATTGCGAGCTCAACAATCGGAAGACCTCGGCCACCACCCAGGTGACCACGGCAAAATAGGCCCCCTGCATGCGGAACACCACAAGGCCCACCGGGATCGAGAGCAACGCCACGATCACGGCCGTGATCAGGACCGACACGAAGGGATCGATGCCAAGCGTGATGACGAGGGCAAACAACCCGTAGCCGCCAAGTCCGACGAATGCCTGCTGGCCGACCGAGATCAGACCGGCATAACCTGCCAAGAGGTTCCAGCACTGGGCTAGGCACACGAGCAGGAAGATGAGAATCAGGTCCTGCACCGTCGAGCGTGGGAGAAAGGCTGGCGCGAAGGCCAGCAAGACGACGAAGAGGCCGAAGACCAGCATCGCGCCTCGCGACACCGAATTGCCGATCGTCAGCACATAAGGCTTTGGCTGGGCAGCAGCCGACTCTTTGGGAAGGCTCATTACTTGTTCGTTCGTTTGGGTCATCGCCCTGCCCTACTGCTTTGGGAACAGGCCGCGCGGCCTGACCAGAATGATGACGAGGAAAACCAGGTGCCCTGCGAGCACTTGCCATTCCGGGTGAATGGTTCCGCCAATAGCTTGCGAGACGCCGAGGATCACACCCCCGGCAAGGGTGCCCCACAACGACCCCAGTCCTCCGATCACTACGGCCTCGAAGGCATAGAGCAGACGGGCCGGACCGACGCTGGGGTCGAAATTGGAGCGAACGCCCATGAAGAACGCCGCAACGGTCATGACGACGAAAGCGATACCCATGGCGATGGCGAAGATCTTGTGCGGATTGACGCCCATGATCTGCACGTAAACCGTGGAGTCAGACGTTGCCCGCAGCTTGCGGCCAAGGCTGGTGTTATAGAAGAGATAGCTCAGGACCGAGATCACGACGACCGCCATGATAAGGGTCAGGAGCGGCATCCAGCCGATATTGATCCCGGCAATATTGACCGATGTCGTCTCGAAGGCACCGACTGAAAGGCGGCGGCTATCGGCCGAATAGAACTGGAGCAATGCGTTCTGGATGATGATCTGCAGCCCGAACGTGACCAGGAGCGGCACCAGCAGATCGTTCTTGAGCGTGCGGTTCAGGACAACGCGCTGCAGGGCCCAACCGATCGCGAACATGAACGGCATGGCGACCAGCATCGCGTATTGCGGCGGCATCCCGAACGTCAGCGTCAGCGACAGGAGGAAATAGGCGCCAAGCACGATGAAGTCGCCGTGCGCCAGGTTGACGAGACGCATGACGCCGAAGATCAGCGACAGTCCCGCGGCATAAAGAGCATAGAGGCCGCCCAGCAATATGCCCTGAATGATGGTATTGGCGAAGGTCATGAGCGGCTACACTCCGAAATAGGCGTTCTGGATGGCTTCCTTGGTGAGCTCGTCGGGCTTGCCCTCGAGGCTCACGCGGCCTTCCATGAAGCAATAGATGCGGTCGGCTGCGCGCAGCGCCGCCGAAAGGTCCTGCTCGACGATCAACACCGTCGTCTCACGCCGCTTGATCTCGTCGATGGCGACGTAAACATCATGCACCACGGCCGGCGAGAGACCCAGGCTGATCTCATCGCAAAGCAGGACGCGCGGATTGGACATCAGGCCGCGCCCGATAGCCACCATCTGCTGCTGCCCGCCCGACAATGTCATCGACATCTGATTGCGACGTTCGCGCAGAATAGGGAACATGTTGTAGATCGACTCGAGATCCCAGCCCCGGTCGACGCTCATGCCGTTGCGACCAAGCAGCAGGTTCTCCTCGACCGTCAGCGACGGAAAGAGCTTGCGGCCTTCCGGCACCAGCGCGATCCCGAGTTTGACCATATCATATGGAGCCGTGCCGCCGACCGGCTTGCCGTCGAGCAATATCTGTCCCGGCTTGGAGCCAGCTAGCCCAGAAAGGGCGGCGAGGAACGACGACTTGCCCGCGCCATTGGCGCCGATGATAGCGACCGTCTCGCCCTGGTCGATATGAACGTCGATGCCGAACAGGGCCTGAAAGTCACCGTAGAAGACTTCAAGGCCGGAGGTTTCAAGTATGCGGGTCACGAAACTGCCTCGTCGATACCAAGATAGGACTTGCGCACCACGGGATCGGCCATCACCGCCCGCGGCTCGCCATCGGCAATCTTGCGGCCGAATTCCAGCACGATGAGTCGAGACACGACCGAGAGCAGCGCATGCACGATGTGTTCGATCCAGACGATCGTGATCCCCGAGGCATGCAGTGATTTGATGAGCGCCACGAGTTCATGGCATTCCGCCTCCGTCAGGCCGCCGGCGATTTCATCGAGCAGCAACACTTCCGGCTCGGTGGCCAGCGCGCGTGCAAGTTCGAGTCGCTTGCGGTCGAGCAGGGTAATCTGCCCGGCAAGGGTGTTCGCCTTGCTCGAAAGTCCGGTCATTTCGAGAACCCTGCCCGAAATGGCCACGGCATCGGCCTGCGGGCGCACGCGCCCGAATTCGGCAGCAACCATAACATTCTCGAAGACCGTGAGTGTCTCGAACGGACGCGGTATCTGAAACGAGCGGCCGATACCGGCATGGCACCGGTCGCGAGCGGCAACGCGGGTAATGTCGCGCCCCTCGAACTCGACCACACCGGAGTCCGGACGCATCACACCCGTTATCAGATTGAAAAGGCTCGATTTGCCGGCGCCGTTGGCACCGATGATCCCCAGAGCTTCGCCTCGTTCGAGGTGAAGATCAATGGCATCGGAGGCAACCACCGCACCAAAACGCTTCGACACGCCTGTAAGCTTGAGGAGCATGTGCCACTATTTCCAATACTCTCCCGATAATCGGGAGTTACTTCGAGATACACCCAAGCCGGGAAAACTTTCGCGGCCTGGGCACGATTTGTCAGGCGATGGTCTCGTTTTCCGCCGACTGCGTCTTCGACGCCAGCCTGCGGCCCATCACCCGGTTCAAAATTTCAACGTCGCTGGCAGGTGCGAGTACGCACGCTCGCCCGGCACCTGACGGGGCGCGCGGCAAGACAAAGCGGCGCTCAGCACCTCGGCGCCCCCTGCATCTACCGAAAATCCGGCCCGTCCGATCACGGCCTGCATACACGACTCCTGCCATGCTGGACATTCAGATTCGCCCAGCTTCGCGGAGTAGTACGGGCAGTACTATTGTCAGGCCTGCATAATTCTATGGCCATGCCTGCACGATTCAATCGCCCGCCCACTAGTTCTGCTTGGACCGGCGATAGGCGGCCGGCGTCGTCCCCAAACGGCGCTGGAAGAAGCGGGTGAGATGCTCCTGATGCGAGAATCCGCACTCATAGGCGATTTCTGCAATCGAGGTGCGTGTGCGCTCCAGGAGGTACTGCGCCCGCTCGATCCGCAGATTAACGAGATAGTGGTGCGGCGGCACTCCGATCTCGTTGCGGAATTGGCGTGCGAAGTGGCTCGGGCTGCGATTGATCGCCCGGGCGATATCGACAAGGCTGATCGAACGCTCGAGATTTTCGCGCATATATTCGATCGCTTCGGCGATCGAAGGGCCGATCTGGCGAGCCGGATTGAGCGTCGGCCGCATGCGCAGCTTGGCGTTTGAGTGATTACGCACCAACTGCGATGCGATCGAGCGTGACAGGTGATCGACATAGATGGCCGTCGCGTAGTCCGAATCCTCGAGCGCCAGCAATATCGCCTGCAGCAGGTTGGAGAGCTTGGGGTCGTTCTCGACCAGCGAAGGCAAGATATCCACCTTGCTGGGATCACCCTCGATCATCTCCGAGGCAACCTCTTCGATCACCTCCCGGCGCACATAGACATGCAGCGTGTGCAGCGGATCGAGCAGCCGGAAGCCGAACGACATTCCGCCCGGAACGAGGTGCATTCCCCCGGCCGGTACGACGTAGTGTTCAGGCTTGTCGCTCTCGGCGCGCGAAATCGAGGCCGGCCCCGTGCGATGCAGCACGATCAGCTGGTCCTTGACGGCCGGGAAATAGCCTTCGTATGGAGATTCTCGCTGGGCTGAAGCGTAGAGGGATGCCCAAAGATAGTTATCGCTTGAAGTGCAACTTTCGCTGCGCGCCAATACCCGATGGGTCTCGTTCACCCGGAAAGGCGTAGCCAACGGCATTGCCATGTCTCCTCCGTCGCTCGTTGGCGACCTACTATAACCCACCGTCAGCGGTGGACCTGGCTGAATAACATACTCCCAGCCTGTTGCCGAAATCCGATTGCGTGAACTCTGCCGGTCTCGTCCAAAGCCTCTCTTCCTTAAGGCCGTCTGGACACCCGTATTCGGAGTTCGCGAGATCTGCGTCCCGCTCATCAACCGGATTGCTAACGATTTATGACGAAGATGCGAACGCGCCTTTTTGCTGTCCTGCACAAAACCGTATGCCCGCACCGTCTCGCCACGGCAGAGGCCTGCCCCTTCTCAGGGGCATCTGCCAGCGAATACGGACTATAGCGGTTTGTGCCAGAACTTCAATTCTGCACATTCTTGATCTTTAGATGGAGAGAACGTTGCGCCGCTGCCGCTCGATCATCCCGCGGACCGGCCCGATCTCCTCGTCGATGACGCCGTGATCTCGCTCCTTGAAGATCATCATCGTCGCCGATGCACCACAACTGCGCAGCCATGCATGGCTTTCACGCACACGCGGCGCAGGCACCCACGGGTCGTTCTCGCTTGTCGAGATATAGGCCGGCATGTCCTCAAGCTTGTCATTATGCGGCCAGATCGTACCTGGGGGACCGATGAGGCCGCCCGTCCAGATGATTGCACCCGCATAGCGGCGCGGATGCCGGGCGAGAAACTCGTTCGTCAGGCAGGCCCCCTGGGAAAAGCCACCGATAATGATCCGCTCGGCGGGCGTGCCTGCGGCCAGTTCACGGGTCACCAGGTCCTCGTAGTGGGCAATCGCGGCACTCAGCCACGGCTCATTGTCTTCAACGGGGTGCTGGAATGGCTTGGGATACCACGTATTGTCGGTGGCCGCCGGGAAGATGTAGCGCACATTGGTGACACCCAGGCGCTCTGCGAGCGGGCGCATGTCGCGCGGACTATGCCCGCGCCCATGCACGAGAAAGATGGTCAGGTCAGCGTGTGGTCCTACCTGCAGGATTTCCGGCTTGTTATCGTGCATGGGAAACTCCCCCACTCTTATGCTTTTTTGGAAACGCTAAAAGCTGCGGCTTAGGGCGGTCCTGCACAGGTCGGGGGAAGTTTCGTGCAGGAAGGCATGACATCAAGGCACAGCTGACGGGCGCGCAGCTCCATTGGAGCCGCGCGCTTGTTATTGGTGGTCAGGTCCTAGTACTTCCCAAGGGTAATATGGGTGGTAGCGAGCTCGGTACCATCCTCCCCGATCGCCGAAACGTCGGCCGAATAGGTGTTCCCGTTTCCGCCCGAGCAAGGCGGCATGTAGCCGGGACGCAGGAAGTCGCCGCTGGTGCGGTTCTCGGCCGCGATCGTGACGCCTTCGGGCAGATCTTCGGTTTCGCCGGGAACGCTCGGCAGGGTGGCGGAAGTCGCGCCCTCCTCCACGGCAAACCCGAGAGTGCCGTGACCGCCGTCGTTCATCGGTTGATAGGTCTCGTCGTTGAACGCGACATTGACCTGGGTCGTGCCCTCAGGAAGGCCGGTCACCTCAAGGGCGGGGCTGGCGCCCATGCCGCCCTGCAGGCTGCACTGCTGGCCTTCGGGAATCGTCTCACCGTCCCAGGCAGGATCGGCAAAGCTGACGGCGAAGCTGTCCTGGGCCAGAACTGGCGCCGAAGCCATCGCGGCAACCATCAGGCCTGCCAGGACTGGTTTGAAATCGAGCTTGATCAAGGCTGTTCCCTCCTATCGATCTGCAAGGCCGCGCCCGGGCTGAACCGCAGACACGGTGTTTGGGAGCGCATGACACAACAGGAAAAAAACCGATGCCTGCACGATTCCAATCAAAACCCTGCACGAAGCGAACCGCAAAGGATTGTCATAAATCGGTCGACATGCTTGCCTGATTGCCAGAAAAGCTTTCGGTTGAACGCAAAGCGCGTCTTGAGGAGGAACGTTACATGCGCGTTTTAGTGCTTGCCCTGATCGCGATGGCGATGGCTACCAGCCAGGCCTTTGCCCACCATGCGCTCGGTGGCGCCGTGCCGCTCAGCTTCGAAGCCGGTTTCGTTTCCGGCCTCGCTCACCCGATAATCAACTTCGACCATTTTGCCTTCGTGGTCGCGGTGGGGGTGTTTACAGCCGTCGCCCAGGGTTCGGTGCTGTTGCCGGTGCTTTTCGTTCTGGGAACGGTCGCCGGTTGCATCGCTTCGACGCAAGGGCTGCAGGTTCCCAACGTCACCCTGCTCATCCCGGTTTCCGTGGCGATTGTCGGGGCCACATTGGCGCTGGGGCGCGCCCGTATCGGCCAGGCGGGGCTTGGCCTCTTCGTGCTGGCGGGTGTGCTGCACGGGCTGGGCTATGCCCAGAGCATCATTGGCAGCCAGAACAATTCGCTCGCTGGCTATCTCATCGGCTTTACCATTGTGCAGACCGCTGTTGCCCTCGCCGCGATGTGGGCGGCCTATTCGCTTTGGTGCGGCGACCGCCTCTATGCCAATGCACGTGTTGCCGGCGGCGTCATTGCCGGCATCGGCCTGACGATGCTGTTCCAGAACGGCGTGGCGCTCATGTTGCCGGCACCAGTGTGATGGTCAGAAAGCTGATGCACCAACCGGAGTCGATCGGGTGCGCCTGAGCAAGCAAACGAACTTTGCTGTACGCACCCTGGTCTACTGTGCGGTCAATGAACCCGGCCTCAGCCGGGTCAGCGACATTGCACGCGCCTACCACATCTCCGAGATGTTCCTGTTCAAGATCATCCTGCCCGTCGTCAAGCAGGGGCTCATTGAGACGGTGCGCGGACGGCGCGGGGGCGTACGCCTTGCGCGTCCGGCCGATCAGATCCGCCTGGGCGATGTCGTGCGCATCACCGAGGAGAGCTTCGCGCTTTCCGAATGCATGGATCACGAGGAACATCTGTGTCCCCTTCAGGGACGGTGCGCCTACACCCGGGTCCTGCGGCGGGCGCTCGAGTCCTTCCTGGCGGTGCTCGACGAGTACACGATCGCCGATCTGGTCGCCAATTGGCAGGAACTCGAAGCGGTTCTCGGCCTGCAGGGACAACCCAAGCGTCCATCCGGCATCAGCTGGGGCGAACGGCTACACCCGGCAACTGCCGGGGCCAGATTCACCGAAAAGGACTGAGCGTGAGCCGCAGTCGCGTTTCGTGCATAAAACCTGGCATGAACGTGCAGGTTTTAAATTGCCGCTCGATGCATGGTCTCACTGTACCGGACCAATGCGTCTCTCATGGGTCCGGCAGCACGACAAACCTCCTTCCTTCCTCATACCGGGGCCGGTCTTTCAGGCCGGCCCCGGTTCTGTAACTGCGGCATCGAGCCGATATCGCCGAAAGACACGCCACGGGAGAAGCGTTGATGACCCGCCCGATTACCAAGAGTTCCGGTTCGCGGATTAAGAACAGCCTTGCACGCCTGCTGCTCGGTGTAGGCACTGCCTTGGGCATTGCAGCCGCATTGGTGCTGCCCAGTCACGCGCAGGATACCGACATCGAACTGGTGGGGCCCGAAATCGCCCGATCATTCGAGACGCCCTTCCGTACCGACACCGTCAAGATCAGCGTGGGCGGGCTGATGGAGAATTTCGGCACGCTGGAATACAAGATCAGCATGAACGAAGGCGATGTGGTGCTGTATTCCTGGACCGCTTCGGAGCCGATCCACTACGAGTTCCACGGCCATAGCGCCATCGTACCCGGCCAGGAGGTGACGGATGTTCACTGGTATCGGATCGAGGACGGCGCCGAGTCGAGCGGCAGCCTGGTGGCTCCGGTCGACGGCATTCATGGCTGGTATTTCGTCAATCCGAACTTCGACAGATCTATCGAAATCGAACTGACACTCAGCGGCTACTACACCCTGGAGCCGGGCGTGATGACGGCGCGCAGCTACGCCCCTCCCTCACCCGAGACCGAATAGCCTCGGGTGAGGTCTTCATGAGGATCAGAACAGCGCGTCGAAGTCGACATCGACCGGCACGTCGAAATTGAAGCCCTTGGTGTAGCCGATCCAACGGCCGAGGAAGATCACCGAAATCCAGAAGATCAGCGAAAGCGCCCCGGCGAGCTTGCCTGCGAACGGCACCGGCACATCCTTGTCCCACAGGTGAGCGTTGCGGGCAGTCAGCAGTTCGAAGATCACCATGTTTACGCCAGCAGCCGCCAAAGCCACCAGCTTCAGGCGGAACTCGTTGTTCGAGTAGAACGTCGTGGCGTTCGCCGCCACCATGAGCGATCCCGTCACCACGGCTAGCCCAAAGCCGAGCCATGTCCATTTGAGCAGGTCATGCGAAATGGCCTTGAGCGACCGCGAGTTGGATGGCACGCCCAACAGACGCAGGTCGACCACGGAAATGGTGCCGAACACCAGGGCAATGGCGATCACGTGGAAGACGTTGATGATAGGCAGCAGATAGAGCGAGTCGCGAACGGTGATGCCGACGGCGCTGTTTTCTATCGCCTGCGCTATTGCATAGAGATCCATTTATCGTTCCTTGCAAATCTCTCGGGTGCCCGCGCTCCAGAAGCGGCGTGACTGAACCCGACATTCGTGTTCCGGGCTGTCTTCGGCCCGCTACGGTATCGACTGTGGCGAAAGAGAACCCCAGATCTGCGCGTCCCAGGCGATCAGGCGACCCATGAAGATGATGCCGATCCACACCAGCAGGGTCAGCCCCGCGAGCACTTTGGTCGAGGACTGCGCAACCAGCGTTCCCTCCCACGTCGCCTTATGGCGCGCGAGATGGCGCTGGAAACTGAACACAGCGGCCACACCGATGGCGATCAACACCATCTTGGCCCAGAACGAAAAGCTGATGAGTTCGCGCGCCGGTTCGCCGATGACCATGACAATCCCGGTAAGGGCGAGGACGGCAAAGGCGCCCCACAACCACGGCGCAAAACGATCTGTAGTAGCGGTAAGGCTGATATCCTGCCCGGCCCACCCCCAGATGCGCAGCACGATCAGCAACAGCGAAACGAACGCAACCGCAAGTGCAACAATATGAACCGATTGTACGAACGGTATGACCCAAAGGTTCTCCGCAATCGTATTACTAAGGCTGGTGCCCGCCAGCCAGGCGGCGAAATCACCCATGCCGAATGTCCTCCCAGACGATAAGCAAATATGAGCCGAATACTTCAGCCACTCACAGTCCCCCTTTGAAGAGGCTGAGAAACGGCGGTAAACACTTGCAAGGCTTCGAGATCAAAACCTGCACGATAACCGCAGGTTTTATGCACGAAAAGTACGGAGCCACTGTGGCATTCCGTCTCATGCAAAAGGCCGGCCCGGGGAACGGGCCGGCCTTTTGGGTTTGTCGTCCCGCTTATGCGTCGTCGGGGTTGTACTCTTCCTCGAGCTCGCCCTCGACGGGGATCTCGCCCTCGCCGTGCGCAGTCGCACCGTCAACGTCCCAGCAATGCTCGCCGGCTGCCGGAGGCGTATCAGCAGGACACTTGTAAAGCGCCCATTCGCCGCGATCGCCGGCAGTCTGGCCGTTGCGCAACGGGTGCAGCCCCGTGCTGAAGATCGTGCCCGGCGGGAAGCCGTTCACCGAAATGCCGTCCTGGGCAACCGCCGCAGAACCACCCATCTCAACCGCCCAAATGATCGGGTCGCCCGCCTCGTTGCGCTCGACCGCGGTACGCTCTTCGTTGAGCGGGGCAAAGAAAATCTGCAGGTGGTTGGCATCGGGATTGATGCGGACCACCACGCCGGTGAACACGCGGACCTGCGAGCCATCGAACATGGCGAACGAGTGGTGGGCTTGTGCCGGAGCTGCAAGACCCAGGACTGTCATGGCGCCGACCGCCAGGCCGGCCACTGTCTGCTTGAAACGATGCATCGTCGTTACTCCTTGAATGCTGGTGACCTTTGGGATCACCGGCGGACCGGCAAGCCGGCCCGCCAGGTCTTTTGAAGTTAGAAGCCGAACAGGCCTTCGGTCTCTTCGGGAGGCGTCATGCCTTCCTCGTGATACTCTTCCCAGATCTGGGCCCACGGACGGCCGTAGTAGTCAGTCGCGGTCGCCTCATACGGGGTGCCCGGCGGCAGCGGAGTGGCAATGCCATCGACCGGGAAGATCGTCTGCAGGCACTCGATGAAGACATAGGGATCAGCGTCGCTGACATTGTCGGTCTTTTCGAGATCACGCACCATCCGGATCGGTTCCACCAATGCCTCGGGATCGTAGAAGATCGCCTCGTGATGAATACCGGTGAGGTTGCCGTCCTCATCCTTGTTGGGCGTATAGATTTCCACCGTCTGCATCTGGTTGGAGTGCTCGAATGCGTTGTGCGTGGTCCAGCCCTGGACGTTCGACGTCCAGGTGATCAGTGCCTCGTCATCCCAGAAGCCGACCGTCTCGCCGTACCAGCGCGGCACGTCCTGACCAAGACGCGGCACTGCGCCCTCTTCGTTGAACTCGCGGCCGATGAACACCTGCGTGAGGAAGTTGTCGGCAACGCCGGTCAGGAACTGCACAACGTGCGGCGTGACGAGGATCTGATGGTCGCGGGTCGAGTACTCATGGTACCGGCGCATGAAGCCTTCCGGCCAGCAATACTGCGACTGCCACTGGGCTGCGTTGGTATGAGCCTGGTGGTAGTGCATCTGCACCGCGCGCTCCTGATACTCAGGCGTGAGCAGCGACAGAATGGTCGGCACCTGGTTGATGCGCTGGTACCACCAGTTCTCGCCGGTCTTTACATAGCGGCCATCCCAATCGGGCGGCGGGTTGTCGCGGCCGTATTCGGTGGGACCGCCATTCGCCTCGGTCTCGGCCAGGAGTGCTTCATAGTGCTCTTTGGCAGTCTTGAACGGATAGGGGCTCACGATATTCTCGCGTGCATAGTCGCGATCACAATAGCCCCACGGCGCGGAGGCCGGCGGATCATCACCGATCACTTCCTCGCCATAGGCACCCCACATGGATTCGAGCGCGATACCGCTGTTGCAGCGGAAATAGCGCGGGTCCGACCAGAGGTCGCGGTCGGCATAGAAGTCATCCGAGGTGAAGAGGTCGCGCTCGAGCGGCTCAATGCCCTCGGGGACCTCACCGGCCGGCGCTGCAGCAACGAGTTCCTCGCCTTTGAAGGCGAAGCCGCGGCCTGCCCCGACAATCTTGTCGGCGCCGTTCTGATCGGCCATCGGCCAGCCGCGTCCGACGCTTTCTTGTTCTTGTTCCTGCGCATTGGCACTCGCCGTCGCCATTCCGGCAACGAGCACGAGAGCCAACAGGCTCGATGTAATCTTGAAAAGCCTCATACTCTTCCTCCCATGGTCGGAAACCCTTGCGTTCCGCTTCGGCTCCGACGGATAGCTCGCAAATCCCAGGCAAGGATGTGCGCTAGCAATCAAATCTAGACTTCGGTTCGCCGATGACCTGCATGAACCTGCCCTCAGTTCTGCACGTTTCCGGTGGGCATTTCGTCTAATCGCGACTTTCAGCACACTGCGACACGGCCCTTGGGTCAACTGGCGGGCGGGTTTGCCTGGAGTAACGAGGGCGGCGGTCCCATACCGGACCGCCGCCCCTCAATTCTTCGTATCCGTTCGGTCAGAACCCGAACAGACCTTCCGTTGCCTCGGGAGGCGTCATCCCCTCTTCATGGAACTGCGACCAGAACTGCGCCCAGGGACGCCCGTACATGTCAGGCACGGTGTACTCGATCGTCTGTCCCGGGCTGACCGGCGTCGCGACCCCGTCCTGCGGGAAGATCGTCTGGATGCACTCGATGAACACATAGGGTTGCGCTTCCGGCGCATTGAGATCGGCGACCTTCTTGTAGAACCGGAATATGCGGATCGGCTCGACCAGCGCTTCGGGATCGTAGAACACCGCCTCGTGGACGATGCCCTCGAACTCGCCGTTCTCGTCGTTGCGGGGGGTATAGATCTCCACAACCTGCATCTGGTTGGAGTGTTCGAAGGCACTATGCGTGGTCCATCCCTGCACGTTTGACGTCCAGGTGATCAGCGCATCCTCATCCCAGAAGCCGACGGTGTCGCCGTACCAACGTGGCACGTCCTCACCCAGACGCGGTATGGCGCCGTCCTCGTTCATCTCCTTGCCGATCATGATCTGACGCATGAAGTTGTCGGCAACGCCGGCCATCATCAGCACCTTCTGGTCGGTGACCATGACGTCGAACATGCGCACCGCCGGGCGCGACCACCAGCGCATCAGCCCTTCGGGCCAGCAGTAGGACGAAGGCCATTGGGCCGCATTGGTGTTGGCCTGGTGGTAGTTCATCTGCACGGCGCGGGTCTGGTATTCCGGCGTCAGCAGCGAGAGGATCGTGGGCACCTGGTTGATGTGCATGTGAAACCACTGCGGATAGCCGGTATTGTCCTCGTCATACCGCCCGGTCCAGTTGGGCACGGTGGCCATGGTGTGTTGCGTCGGCCCGCCCTTTGCTTCGGTTTCAGCCAGGAGCGCTTCATAGTGCTCCTTGGCGGTCTTGAATTCATAGGGGCTGACGATGGCCTCGCGCGGATAGTCGCGGTCGCAATAACCCCAGGACACCGTCTCGGGGAAGTTGTCGCCGGTTTCCGTGCGATTGCCATAGGCGCCCCATAGCGATTCGAGTGCCACCGGGCTGTTGCAGCGATAATAGCGCGGATCCGACCAGAGATCGCGATCCGCATAGAAGTCATCCGAGTTGAAGATGTCGCGCTCAAGCGGCTCGACTCCTTCCGGCACGTCACCATTCTGGGCCGCCGCTACATGCGGAGCCGGCGCCGCACTTTGCACATTGGCATTGCCGACATTACCTTCGGCGCCGTTGGCGCCGGGCCCTCCCGCACCTACCGGGTTCTCCTCCGTTACCGGCAATGGTGCGCCACGTCCGACACTCGTGGTTGCAGAATCGGAGTCCTGAGCAAACGACGGCAATGCCGCCATCGCCAGGACAACACCCGACGCCGCGATCACCAGCGCATTTCTGCACTTGAGTCGCATATCTTCCTCCACTTGATGGTGTAGGTTCCCTCCCTACACAGCCGAGCATCCGATCAATTCGGTGCCCGCACCTGCACGAAAAGTACGGTGCTCTTGCACGAAACACACTGTTTCGCGTCAAACTTTGGGCGAAAACAATCGGAACCCGAATTTGATCGGGCCGAAACGTTAACGCGGCGTCAGACGTTGATGCGCAGGAGCGGCAAAGGCCTGCGAACCGGGACGCTCAAGCAAACTGCAACCGTTCAACGCAAGGGTGAGGCGATGGCCAGGATACTCGTACTTTATTATTCGAGCTGGGGGCACATGGAGCAGATGGCGCGTGCCGCCGAACAGGGCGCGCTCGAGACGGGCGCCGACGTGACCGTCAAGCGGGTGCGCGAACTGGTCCCTGTCGAGGTCGCCACGGAAGCTGGCTACAAGCTCGACCAGGAAGCCCCGTTCGCCGAACCGACCGAACTCGAGAACTATGACGGCTTCATCTTCGGCATATCCACTCGCTACGGCATGATGACCGCGCAGATGAAGAATTTCCTTGATCAGACGGGGCCGCTTTGGGCTCGCGAAGCCCTTATCGGCAAGGTCGCGACTGTCATGTCGTCGACCGCAACCCAGCACGGCGGGCAGGAACTGGCGATCGTGACGACCCAGATCCTGCTGCAGCATCACGGCATGATCATCGTACCGCTGTCCTACGGCTACAAGGGCCAGTCCGGCTATGACAAGGTGCGCGGCGGGGCGCCCTACGGCATGACCCTCATTACCGGAAGCGATGGCTCGCGCCAGCCCGATGAACTGGACCTGGAAGGCGCACGCTACCAGGGGCGACGGCTCGCTGAGGTGACGATCAAGCTGCACGGGTGATCCACTGACCGCCGGGCATCGTCGTTCACGGATTGCTAACCACGCCCACGGCGCCTTACATTATTGCGCTGCCGCACCTCAATTTATCCGCATTCGCGCAGCCACCTTGAAGGTCTGATCTGCAGATACCAGATCAGAGATGTTCGGAACGGGAGCTGCACAATGGATACCAAGGCCGCGATCTTTGCTCTGTTGAGCGTTTGGGGCGTTGGCACCTGCAGTTCCCTGCCCGTATCCGCCGAGGAAGCGGGTGCGGCCGACGACATAGAGGCGACCTCCAATCCCTTGCTCAATCGCGTCTGGGTCCGGGCGGACGACACTGGTCTGCCCGGACCTATGCAGATCTTTCTCTCCGACGGCACGCTCGTCAGCGACAGCTGCTGGGAGACTTATCGCCTGTCACACTGGCAACAGGTCTCTGAATCGGCAATCAGCTGGGAGGAGGATGGCATGACCATCAATGCCGATATCGCGACGCTCAGCGACAGCGAACTCGTGCTGCGCCTCAATCTTATTGGTGGAAGCGTCGAGGAACAGCGCTATGTGGCAGCCACCGTTCCTTATGTCTGCCCGGACATGGAGACCTAAAGCACCACCTGGGTCCCGATCTCGACCACGCGCCCCGTGGGGATGTGGAAATATTCCGTCGCGTCGCTCGCATTGCGCGCCAGGCGCGCGAACAGTCGATCTTGCCAGTAACGGAAGGCACCCTGCCGCTGCCCGGGTTTGAGTGACCGGCGCGACAAGAAGAACGAGGTCGACATGATGTCGAACTTCCAGCCGAGCTTGCGCGCAAGCGCCAGGGCCTTTGGAATGTTCGGCGTTTCCATATAGCCGAACGTCACGACGACGCGGCTGAAGAGCTCGTTATAGGCTTCGATATGCACCTTCTCCTCATCGGGCACACGCGGTGAAGCCGATGTGCGCACAGTCAGGATGACGTTGTTTTCGTGCAGCACCTTGTAGTGCTTGAGGCTATGCAGCAATGCGGTGGGCGCCCCCTCGACATCACTGGTGAGGAAAATCGCCGTGCCCGGCACAATGGTCGGTTTCTTCTTGGAGAGATTTTCGACGAGGAACTGCAGCGGCACCTCGTCGCGCCGCGTCTTTTCCGAAAGCCGGCGACGCCCGCTCATCCATACGACCATGGTGGTCACCAGGACAACGGCCACGACCGCGGGCACCCATCCGCCCTGGGTGAACTTGACCGAATTGGCGACGAAGAAGCCGAGGTCAATGAGCCCCAGCGGCACGACGACCGCCAGCGCAACTCCCAGTCGCCAGTTCCAGATGCGCCGCATGACGATAAAGAGCAGTACCGCCGTCACCAGCATCTCGCCGGTCACCGCAATTCCATAGGCTGCCGAGAGCGCGCTGGAGTTGCGGAAACCGAGGACGAGAATCAGGACCGCGATCAGAAGCAACGAATTCACTTGCGGCATGTAGATCTGGCCGCTCTGCGTCTCGGACGTATGCAGGATGTGCAGGCGCGGCAGCAGGTTGAGGTGCATGGCCTGACGCGCCAGCGAATAGGCGCCGGAGATCACGGCCTGGCTCGCAATGACGGTTGCCATCGTCGCCAGGATGATCATCGGGACGCGGGCCCACTCGGGTTGCATCAGAAAGAATGGGTTTTCCGCCGCCTCGGCATTGCTCAGTACGAAGGCCCCTTGCCCGAAATAGTTGAGCAGCAGGCAAGGAAACACGATCGAGAGCCACGCCAAAACGATCGGCCGCCGGCCAAAATGGCCGAGGTCCACATAAAGCGCCTCAGCTCCCGTGACCGCGAGGAAGACGGCGCCGAGGACGAGCAATGAGATTCCCAGGTGATTGACAATGAACATCAGCCCCAGCAACGGGTTGATCGCCCACAGCACTTCCGGGGTGTCCACGATATGGACGAGTCCGGAAACGCCCAAAGCCAGAAACCAGACCGCCGTTATCGGTCCGAAAATCGCGGCCACCCCGCTGGTCCCGAATCGCTGAACCATGAACAGCGCAATCAGGATAATGATCGTCAGCGGAACCACCCACGGTACCAGCCTCGGCTGCACGACCTGCAGGCCCTCCACCGCCGAAAGCACCGAGATCGCGGGTGTAATGATAGCGTCGCCGAAGAACAGCGCGGCGCCGACCACACCAATCATCAGCACCCAAGCGGGATTGCCGGGAAGCGCACGGCGCGCCAGGCTCATCAGCGAAAGCGTCCCGCCTTCTCCGTTGTTATCGGCGCGCAGGACGAAGCTCACATATTTGACCGTGACGATCAGGGTCAGCGCCCACAGGATGAGTGAGAGCAGCCCCAGAACTTCGCGTGGAGAGGCTACGCCATCGGCAGCACTGTGTCCTGTCGCGTGCAGTGCTTCACGAAATGCATAAAGAGGGCTGGTGCCGATATCACCGAACACCACACCCAGCGCCCCCAACATGAGGACCACGAGGCTGTTACTTCTGGCGTGACTGGCCTGTTCGGTCGCAACGTCACCGGCCATTGGCTGGCCGGAAATGTTCGTCTGCGTCATGAGCTGGTCGCTCTTGCTGTTCAAAGGCGGGGCGCCCTATACACCCCCGCCCGGCCATAAACAACCCGCCCATACCGTCCGTTCCGCGCACGGCAGATATGCAGGGGCGCACCCTGGCCTCAATAGAGCACAGATTTCCTCAGCAGGCCCTATAAATAAAAAGGCCGCACCCGGTAGATGCGGCCTTCATCAATATGGAAATATCGGCTCTATTCTGCCGCTTCACGCGCCGTGGCTGCCTCGCGCTGCGCCTTGGTCGCTGCGACCCACCAGGAGAGTTGGTCGAGCATTTCCTTTGCGCTGCCGCCGATCGCACCCTCGATCGCCGAAATCGGCTCATTCTTGCCGCCGGTCCAGACGGTGTAGAACTCCGAACCGCCGATATGGACGGCCGCGCGGGTCGAAACCATCTGCAGCTCGGTCGCGATATTGCGCAGGTGCTCGATCGCGCGGGCACCGCCGACGCTGCCATAGCCGACAAAGCCGGCAGCCTTCTTGTTCCACTCGACATAGGCCTGATCGAGGGCGTTCTTAAGGGCGCCGGTGATCGAGCGGTTGTACTCGGCAACCACGAAGATATAGCCGTCGAACTCGGCTACCTTCTTCTGCCAGGCGATCGCCTTCGGATCCTGGCTCGGAGCCCACAGGTTCGAGGCAGCCTCGTTAAAAAGCGGCAGATCGAAATCCTTGAGATCGACCAGTTCTACGTCGAATTCCTCACGCTGCTTGGCGAGATCGAGAATCCAACGCGCCGGCTTCTCACCGAAGCGGGTGTCGCGAGTGGACGAGATGATGACTGCTATGCGGGGCTTGGCCATTTCCAGTAATCTCCTAAGGAACAAATCGGAACTGAGGCTGTATATGTTCCTGTTCGCTTCAATCACAAGAAGGCACGTGCCTGTGTCCCGGGCACATCGAGGTATGGCGGTTACAACAATGTAAGTGACTGCGGCATGGGGATATTCCTGCCCCACCGCTCGTCTTCCAGGCGTCGGCGCAACCCTTTTTGCGCCTCGCGCCTAACGCACTGTTCGCAATCCCTGATCAGCGGCGAGCGTGCCTTACCGAGTTCATGTCACAACCCGCCGCACGGCAGGGGTAATTCCAACTCAGCCTTCCAGCACCGCCTTGTAGCGGCGCACTGCCTCGGCGAATCCTGTCAACAGCGCGTCGGCGGTGATGCCGTGGCCGATGGAGACTTCGGCGACACCGGGCACGGCAGCAACGAAGGCCGGCAGGTTGGCGAGTGTCAGATCATGCCCCGCATTGACCTCCAGTCCCACCGCCTGAGCCGCCCGAGTAGTGTGCGCCAGCACATCGAGTTCGCGCGCTGCGCGCTCCGGATCGTCATAACACCCGCCATAAGGGCCGGTATAAAGCTCCACCCGGTCCGCACCGGTCGCGCGCGCATCGGCGACGCCCTCCTCGCCAGCATCAGGATCGCAGAACAGCGAAATCCGCCGACCGGGGCGTTTCAGTCTCTGCACCACCGAAGTCAGGAAATTACCCTTGCCGTGAAAATCCCAACCGTGATCGGAGGTGGCCTGCGACGGGTCGTCGGGCACCAGTGTCACCTGATGCGGATTGACCGCTTCGATGAGATCGAGGAACGGTTCGCTCGGATATCCCTCGATATTGAACTCAGCCGCCGGATACTCCTCGCCCAGCAGTTCGGCCAGTTCGAATACGTCCGGGCGCCGGATATGCCGTTCGTCCGGCCGCGGATGCACCGTGACCCCGCTCGCCCCGGCGTCCAGCACCACGCGCGCAATACCGAGAACGCTCGGCCAGGGCAGGTTGCGCCGGTTGCGAAGCTGCGCGACGGCGTTGAGATTGACGGAGAGATGGGTCATGAGGACCGAATAGCGAATAGCGAATAGCGAATAGCGAATAGCGAATAGCGAATAGCGAACCGGTACCCGCTTTCTCCCCTGTTCGCTACTCCCTATTCGCTACTCTACATCCCCCGCGCTCCGCGCGAGATGGCCGCAACGCCGGTGCGCACCACCTCGACCAGGCCGAGCGGCACCATCAGCGTAATGAACTGCTCGATCTTGCTCGGCTTGCCGGTGATCTCGAACACGAAGCTTTCAGTCGACGCATCGACCACCTGCGCCCGGAATGCATCCGCCAGCCGCAGCGTCTCGACCCGGTGCTCACCGGTTCCAGCGACTTTGACGAGCGCCAGCTCACGCTCCAGCGCCGCGCCTTCAGCCGTCAGATCGTGCACTCTATGCACCGGCACCAGCCGCTCCAACTGCAGCTTGATCTGCACCAGCACCTTGGGCGTCGCCATCACCACGACGGTAATCCGCGACAGGTTCTTAGCATGCTCGGTCTCGCTGACGGTGAGACTTTCGATATTGTAGCCGCGCGCCGAAAAGAGCCCGACGACGCGCGCGAGAATGCCCGGCTCGTTGTCCACCAGCACCGAAAGCGTATGCCGCTCGGCGACCTCGGTTTCCTTGGTCAGGAAGTACGCCGACCCGGTCGGCAGAAGATGTGCGTTCATTTGTCTTGTTCCTCAACTTTGCTGCTGACTTGGCACCATATCCCAACACCCACCACGTCATTCCGGCGAATGCCGGAATCCATCCTGAGATACTTGTCTCGCCGACAGGTGCATTGCCTTGACGCTCCACCTTGCGCCGCTGCACCATTTTCTGGCTGGACCCCGGCCTTCGCCGGGGTGACATCGAGGGGGTGAAAGCTTTCTCGCTAAACCAGCTGCCTCCCCTTCTCGTCGATGATCGAACCGATATTGGCCGTATCGGACAGGATGATCTCGTTATGGGCCTTGCCCGATGGGATCATCGGCAGGCAGTTCTCGTCCTTCTCGACCAGGACGTCGAACAGCACCGGTCCCGGATAGTCGAGCATCTCGCGGATGGCATCGTCGAGCTGTTTGGGATCCTCGCACCGAATGCCCTTGCCGCCATAGGCCTCCGCCAGCTTGACGAAATCGGGCAGGCTTTCCGAATAGGAGTGGGCGTAGCGCCCGCCATGCAGCAGGTCTTGCCACTGGCGCACCATGCCCATCCGTTCATTATTTAGAATGAATATCTTGACCGGCAGCCGGTACTGCACCGCCGTCGACATCTCCTGCATGGTCATCTGCACGCTGGCTTCGCCCGCGATGTCGATAACCAGCGCATCGGGATGCGCGACCTGCACACCGACCGCCGCCGGCAGGCCATAGCCCATGGTCCCGAGCCCACCCGATGTCATCCAGCGATTGGGCTTGTCGAAATGGTAATGCTGGGCCGCCCACATCTGGTGCTGGCCGACTTCCGTCGTGATATAGACGTCGCGGTCCTTGGTCAGTTCATAGAGCCGCTCGATGGCGTATTGCGGTTTGATCACCTCGTCCGAGTTCTTGTAGGCCAGCGACTTGACGCCGCGCCATTTATCGATCTGCGCCCACCATGGCGTAATCGCTTCGGTACGCGGCTGGTTGGTCTTCGAGCGCCAGATGCGGATCATCTCTTCAAGGACCAACCCGCAATCGCCAACGATCGGCAAATCGACGCGCACATTCTTGTTGATCTGGGCAGGATCGATATCGACATGGACCTTGGTCGAATGCGGTGAGAACGCATCGATCCGACCGGTGATACGGTCGTCGAACCGCGCCCCGATATTGATCATCAAATCGCATTCATGCATGGCGAGGTTGGCTTCATAGGTGCCGTGCATGCCCAGCATTCCCAGCCATTGCGGGTTGGAGGCCGGGAAGGCGCCCAGCCCCATCAACGTCGAGGTCACCGGAAAGCCGGTCAGTTCCGCCAGCTCACGCAGATGCTTGCTTGCCTCCGGCCCGGAATTGATCACCCCGCCACCGGTATAAAACACCGGCCGCTCGGCCTTGAGCATCATATCGACCGCTATGCGGATCGCTTCCAGATCGCCCTCGATCTGCGGCTTGTAACTCGAATGGCGGAAACCATCGACGCTCGGCTGGGTATACTCGCCAACCGCAAACTGCACATCCTTGGGAATATCGATCACCACCGGCCCCGGCCGCCCGGTGGTGGCGATATGGAAGGCTTCGTGCATGACCTTCGGCAGGTCCTCGACCCTTTTGACGAGATAATTGTGCTTGGTGCAACTGCGCGTGATTCCGACCGTGTCGCATTCCTGGAACCCATCCGTGCCGATCAGGGTCGTGGGCACCTGCGCGGTGATACAGACCAGCGGAATGGAGTCCATCAGCGCGTCGGTCAATCCCGTCACCGCATTCGTCGCCCCCGGTCCCGAAGTCACCAGCACGACGCCCGGCTTGCCGGTCGAGCGCGCATAGCCTTCGGCCATGTGCGTTGCGCCCTGCTCGTGGCGAACAAGCACGTGGCTGATGATGTCCTGCTGAAAGAGCGCATCATAGATCGGCAGCGCCGCCCCTCCGGGATACCCGAAGATATGCTTCACCCCCTGATCGATCAGCGCCTGCACCACCATTTCCGCGCCGGTTATCTGCTCAGCCATCGTCGTCTTCCTTCCACTATCGGCCCCGCCGGGCACGAACCGCGACTTCGTCGCATCCGCCCCGATGCAGCCAAATCGAGGCAATAAAAAAGGCCCCTTTCGGGACCTGTTTTCGGCGCACCAGCTTACGCGCGGGGGTCTACCCCACGTGACCAGTGCGCCTTCCTACTACGAGAATAAGGGACCGCAAGGGACCGCTCCTCAAGATTGACGGGAAGATTGATAGGAGCAGCAGCCCCGCCCTGTCAAGCTATTGTGTCCGTGCACTGCATTCCAACGACCCTATCGGATTTGTCGCTGATCCAACGCGACAAGAAAATCATGCGCAAAATTGTCGAATCCTCGTCGCGCGCATCGTCGTGAAGTCGAAACCAACGCAAATCCCAAGGGGAGCTACAAATGTCGACCGCCACCGCAACCGTCACCGCCGAGCCAGCCAGCGATCGCGAACTGGTCCTAACCCGTCTCATCGATGCGCCACGATCCGCTGTCTGGCGCTGCTGGACCGAGCCCGAACTCGTCAAGCAGTGGTTTGCCCCTGCTCCCTGGACGACGCCCAAGGCCGATCTCGATGTTCGTCCCGGCGGCCAGTGTACGGTTACCATGGCCGACGAGAACGGCAACGAATACCCGAATCCGGGCGTCTACCTGGAGGTCATCGAGAACGAGAAGCTTGTCTTCACCGACGCCTATTCGGGGGATTGGGAGCCCCACGAAGGCTCGCCCTTCATGACCGTCGTGCTCACCTTCGAGGACGAGGGCGGCAAGACCCGCTACACCGCACGCGCCCGCCATTGGACGAGCGAAGCCAAGCATCAGCACGAGAAGATGGGCTTCCACGAAGGCTGGGGCCGCTGCGCCGACCAGCTTGAAAAGCTCGCCCGAACCCTTTGATAGCCAAACCTCGACCCGGCTAGGACAATACCAGATTGTCAATCAGCCGGGTCGTTCCCAGATGCGCGGCCACCGCCAGAAGGGCACCGCCCTTCCCAACCCTCTCGATGGCCTCGAGGCTCGCCGGGTCGCGCACCTCCCAATATTGCACCCGCAATAGCGGCTCGGCGGCCAGCACTTCGCGTCCAACCGCCACCAGTGCCCGAGCATCACGTTCGCCGCGCTCGTAGGCTGTCCGTGCTGCCGTCAAGCTCTCGAAAATCTTCGGCGCCACCGCCCGCTCCTGCGGCGTCAGATAGACGTTGCGCGAGGAAAGCGCCAAACCATCCGCCTCCCGTACGATCGGCCCACGCACGATCTCAACCGGCACGTCGAGGTCGCGCACCATGCGCTCGATCACCGCACATTGCTGCGCATCCTTCTGCCCGAAAAACGCGATGTCGGGCTGCACCAGATTGAAGAGCTTGAGCACAACCGTCGCGACACCCCGGAAATGCCCCGGACGGAATGCACCGCAAAGCGGAGTCGAAACGCACTCTTCGACAACGAATGTCGAAGCGTCCTGCCGGTAAACCGCCTCGACCGGCGGCAGGAACAGCGCATCGACGCCCGAGGCTTGCAGCTGCTCCAAATCCTTCTCGATCGGGCGCGGATACTTGGTCAAATCCTCATTGGGGCCGAACTGCAACGGGTTGACGAAAATGCTGACCACAGTCACGTCGCACCGCAATTGAGCCAGCTTCACAAGACTCATATGCCCCTCGTGAAGTGCGCCCATCGTGGGCACCAACCCCACACGCGTGCCCACCGGCAGCTCTCGGCGCCAGGCGCGCAACTGCGCCACCGACCGAAGAACTGTCGTCATGCAATCGCGTCCCAAAGTTGACGCGCAAGGTCCGCCTTCGCCGTCACCGCAAACGGCACCGATGCACCATCGCGCTTGAGCAGCACTCCGCCATTCGTTGGCACCGAAAAGCCCGTATCTGCCTTGTCGCCCGCCCTTGCGACCGGATTGGCGAAAAGGAAATCGAGCTTCTTGCCCTCGAGCTTGCCCCGTCCATTGGCCTCGACGTCATCTGTTTCGGCAGCAAAGCCGAGAAACCACTGCCCCGTCGCCGCCTCTCGCAGCGCACCGAGCACATCGATGGAGGGTACCATTTCCAGGCTCACGGCCTGCGCACCGCGCTTCAACTTGTTCGCCGCCGGTTCGGCTACGCGATAATCCATGACGGCAGCCGTTGCTATGACGCCATCCACCTCCGGCAGGAACGCCAGCGCAGCCTCGGCCATCTCCTCAGCCGTGCGCACCTCGGCAAGCGTCAGCCGGCCCTCAGCTCCCTTCGGCGCCACAGGCCGCACCACACCCTTGTCGATACCGAGCACATATTTGACCTCCGCCCCCCGCCGCAACGCCTCTTCGGCCATTGCCGCACCCATGCGCCCGGTCGAATGATTGGTGATGTAGCGCACCGCGTCGATCGGCGTCGTGGTTGGACCGGCGGTGATCAGTACCCGCACGCCAGCAAGGTCCTGCCGCTGCTCGGCAACGCCCGCATTGATCGCCGCTACGATCACCTCAACAGGCGCAAGCTTGCCCACCCCAACTTCACCGCAAGCGAGCGTGCCCGCTGCCGGTTCGATGAAACCGGCACCGCGCTCTCGCAGGGTTTTTACATGCTGCCGGGTGACGGGCTTGTCCCACATAACGGTGTTCATCGCCGGCGCGATCAGCATCCGCGCCTGCGTTGCCAGAGCCACAGTGGTCAGCAGATCGTCTGCGAGCCCAAGTGCAAGCCTGGCAAGAACATTGGCACTCGCCGGCGCGACCACGAAGAGGTCGGCCCAGCGGGCGAGCTCGATGTGCTCCGTTCCCGAGATATCGGCACCGAACAACGCCGATCTTGCCGGCCGCCCACTCAGCGTCTCCAGCACCAGTGGCGAGACGAACTCGCGGGCGTTCTCGGTCAGGATACACTGCACCTGATGCCCCTGCTTGACGAGTTCGGAAACCACGTCGGCAAGCTTATAGGCAGAGATGCTTCCGGTGATGCCGATCAGGATGTTCTTACCCATGGACACGCTCACCTGCCCGGTCTCCGGGTTCAGTGGAATCTCGAGCCTTCACCTCTGCAATATACTCACCGACAGCCTTCTTGATCACCGAGGCAACATCCGCCTTCGGCCTGGCAAAGCTCGGCGCCCGGCCCGTGTTGAGCCCGATGAGGTCGTTGATCACCAGGACCTGGCCGGAACAGCCTTCGCCCGATCCGATGCCGATCGTTGGTATGTCGAGCAACCGCGTGATCTCGGCGGCAAGGTCCGGCACCACCATTTCCAGCACGATCGCAAATGCCCCCGCATCCTGCAACGCCAGCGCCGCATCGATCAGTTTCTGCGCTGCCGGGGCTGTCTTGCCATGCCTGTAGTATCCGCCTAGTTGATGCACCGCCTGCGGCGTCAGCCCGATATGGGCCATGACGGGTACGCCCTGGTTGGTCAACCGAGACACAGCCGCAGCAGCGCCGACTCCGCCCTCGATCTTTACTGCCTGGCATCCGGTTCGCTGCAAAATGGCGACGGCATTGCGCAGCGCTGTATCCGGATCGGTCGCCGTGCCGAACGGCATGTCGCAGACAACGAGTGCGCGGTTCGTGCCGCGATAGACCGCCGCCGTGTGGCGGATCATGTCCTCAAGCGACACCGGCAGCGTCGTCTCATGCCCCAGCACCACATTGCCGAGGCTGTCGCCGACAAGGATCATTTCGATACCCGCCTGATCCAGCAGGCCGGCGGTGACGTAGTCATAGGCCGTCAGCATGGCGATTTTCTCGCCAGCCTGCTTGAGCCGCTGAATATCACGCGTAGTCAGTCGGGCGGTTTCGGTGGCGGCAGACATCAGCACTCCCCGCTAATACGCCGCGGCCAAACTCGAATTCAGCGCGGCGGCTCTCCCCGTTGCCCAGCGCCTTCAATAATACCCGAGGGAAAATTTGCAAGTCGCGGCGCTCGGAACGAACCTTAGTTCACCAGTCGCGCTTCGAAGGCATCGATGATTGCGCGCTTTTGCGGATCGTCGATCCGCTCGCGCGCTTTGTCGGCGGTCATCCAGGCTCGGCGCCGCTGCGCCTGTTCCTGCCAGTATTTGTGCTGCACCTCGACATGAAGCGGATAGACCTCAACCGTCACGGGCGTCGCCCACCTGTCGTTGAGAGCGCCGTCATAGGACCCGATCGGCGTCGTCTCGACGGTGCCTTCCACGCCCGCCTCCTCCAGCGCCTCCTGGGCGGCGCTCTCCCACGGGGTCATGCCCTTCATCAGGCCGCCCTTGGGAAACAACCAGCGTTTCGATCGACGCGAGGTGATCAGCAGGTACTCGACGCGGCCATCGACGATCCTGTAGGGTAGCACTCCCGACTGGACGCGCGGCTCCGGCCGCTGCAATCCCGGAACCCATCTGGAAAACACTCTCCCGATAGCACTGCCTAACCCGCTCATGTCTCTCCTTCCGACTCGCTCGCTTTTCTAAATTCTACCAACAAAAAAGGCCCCTCGCGGGACCTTTCTCATGGGCTTGCACCCAACTTTTGGTCTACGAGGCAGTTTACCCGCGCGGGCAAACGTCGACATAGCGGCTACCGTCAGCACGCTGGTAGACACAGCGGTCCGGATCGCTCTCGAGACGACCAAGGACATTGCCGGCAGCGGCACCGACGACGCCACCGATACCGGCGCCAACCGCGGTGCCCACGACGTTACCCGTGGTGGTGGCACCCACGATGGCCCCAGCGCCCGCACCAACCGCAGCGCCAGTCTGAGTGCTTGTACAAGCCGCAAGCGACAGAAGGGCAGCGGCGGTGATGATAAACTTGTGCATGAAGAAAATCCTCCAATCGGAAATCAGTGACTCCAACAATGCGGTGTCATCCCATTGGTTCCGCTTCATCAGGGACAAACTGTGGCATGGTGTTGCGCCGCTGCCACAAGCCGTTGATGCAATGCCGCGCAGGCTGCAGTCATTTCGACTTCCCGCCGTCCATGCGATCGGCTAGAGGTCTCGGCTCGCGAGTGGAAAACGAAAATGAGCACCCCGAGCTCGGTGGCGGCCCCGACCGACCGTCACATATTGCCTGCGGCCACCTGGAGCAGCGAGCTTCGGGCGACCTTCGCGCTTGCATGGCCGCTCGTCATTGCTCAGCTCGCGCAGAACGCACTCTTCACCACCGACGTCATTATGCTCGGCTGGCTGGGCCCGGGCTTTCTAGCCGCCGGAACGCTCGCCACCGCTTTTTTCACGCCCTTCCTGCTCCTCGGGATCGGCATCGTCGGTGCGGTGGCTCCTCTCGTTGCCCAGGCCCGTGGCGCACGGGATGTGAAGGCCGTACGCCGGGTCGTGCGCCAGGGATTCTGGGCCGCCATCGTCATGGCCGCCATTCTCATCCCCTTCCTGCTGCAGATCCGACTGATCTTCACCACGCTGGGCCAAAACCCGACTACCGCCGCCATGGCCGAGCAGTATATGCAAATCGCTGTCTGGTCGGTGATCCCTCAACTCGGGATCATCGTGCTGCGTTCGCTGCTTTCCGCCTTCGACACAACGCGCATCATCCTCGTGATCACCGTCGCAGGCGTCGTCATCAACGCCATTGTCAATTATCTGCTGATGTTCGGCAATCATGGCTTTCCACGCCTGGAGCTACGTGGCGCCGCCACCGCAACACTGGTAACGAACAGCCTGATGTTTGCGCTGATGCTCGCCTATGTGCTGCGTCATCGCCGGTTCAAGCGCTACCACATCCTCATCCGGTTCTGGAAACCGGACTGGAGCCGCTTCCGCCAGCTCTTTCGCATCGGCACGCCCATCGGCTTTACCGTTCTTGCCGAGGTCGGCCTTTTCACGGGCGCGGCGTTTTTCATGGGCTGGCTCGGCACCGATGAAGTTGCCGCACATGCTATCGCGCTCCAATGCGCCTCGACCGCCTTCATGGTGCCGCTCGGCGTGGGTATGGCCTGCACGGTGCGGGTAGGTGTCGCTTATGGCCGCAAGGACAGCGACGGCATCGGCAAGGCGGGCTGGATTGCGATCATCGTCGGCACCGGCTTCATGGCTTTGACCGCCCTGCTCTTCGTCACAGCAGGTCCGTTGATCGTGCGCCTGTTCCTCGATCCCGACAGACCCGCTAACGCCAATGCGCTCTATCTCGCCGGCACTTATCTGGTGATCGCCGGTTTCTTCCAAGTGGTCGATGGTGCCCAGGTCGTCGCCGCCCATGCCCTGCGCGGGCTCAACGACACCGCGATACCCATGGTCGTTGCCTTTGTCGGCTATTGGATCGTAGGCATGCCGGTGGCTTATATACTGGGTTTCGTCTTCGAATGGCGCGGCGTCGGCATCTGGCTGGGCCTCGCCGCCGGTCTCGCGCTCGTCGCTGTCGTGCTGGTCGGGCGCTTTGCCATGCGCGAACGCCTGGGGCTCACCGCCCCAGCAGCCTAGCGGCGCGGCCAGTCGCCCATGCGATTTCGAAACCACGTGCGCTGCCGCTTGGCGTATTGC
>Ga0180216_1000469_pt1 | contig 43068 bp, 49 predicted proteins | sample eDN3rd37CBELigMG_FD_128879 | JGI IMG/M metagenome (GOLD analysis project Ga0180216, IMG submission 128879) | Enriched Miracle-Growth compost microbial communities from Emeryville, California, USA - eDNA 3rd pass 37_C BE-Lig MG (version 2)... ...
CGAAGAGCAGGTTCGTGCCGTTGTCCGCGGACTAGAGGATGCAGGCATGCACTATATCGAGGTAGCGCATGGTGACGGGCTGGGTGGCTCCACTCTTCAATATGGCCGTTCGCTTGTTGATGAAATGAAATTAATCGAGGCTGCCGTTGAAGAAAGTAAAAACTCCAAAATCGCTGTCTTGCTTATCCCTGGAATTGGAACTGTTCATGAATTGAAACAGGCACGTGAAATTGGCGCCCAATTGGTCCGTGTGGCAACACATGTGACTGAAGCCAACGTATCTGCCCAGCATATCAGTATGGCTCGTGAGCTTGGCATGGAAGCTTTAGGTTTTTTAATGATGGCACACTCGGCACCCGTTGAAAAATTAGTAGAACAAGCCAAGCTTATGGAAAGCTATGGAGCGGAAGCCGTTTATGTAACAGACTCGGCAGGGGCGCTTTTACCCGATCAGGTTCGGGAAAGAATTAAAGCGTTAAGACAGTCATTGGATATCGAAATTGGTTTCCATGCCCATAACAACTTATCTGTTGCAGTAGCCAATACTCTTGTCGCAATCGAAGAAGGGGCAACAAGAATCGACGGAAGTCTTCGCTGTCTAGGTGCGGGAGCCGGGAATACTCAAACAGAAGTATTAGTCCCCGTGTTACAAAGAATGGGATTAGATGTCGGCGTTGATTCTTATAAATTAATGGACCTTGCCGAAGAAGTTATTGCTCCTATTCTTCCAAAAGCGCAGGAAATTGGAAGAGGAAGTATTGTGATGGGGTATGCAGGAGTATACTCGAGCTTTTTACTTCATGCAGAACGTGCTGGACAACGCTTCGGTATCGATTCACGTGATATCTTAGTAGAATTAGGAAAAAGAAAAGCGGTTGGCGGACAGGAAGATATGATTTTGGATGTCGCTGCTGAATTAGCAAAGCAAAAAGCATAAAGTGTTTTTAGGTTTTAAATAGCAATAAGCCGGATTTTCCTGTCTTAACGAGAGGGAATCCGGCTTTTTTAATATGAAATCCGTAATTTATTGTTGGTCACCATTCGAGAACACCATCTCTATGTACTATTTTGAGATAAATTCTCGTGGTACAAAATCTTCATGAACTTTCTGGGTCTCCTTTGGGGATGCGGTTAGGATACTCAATCCTAAAAGAATTAAACAACAAAGAATTAGGCCTAGCATTCTATCACACTCCTTTAAAACTCTTTTCAATATTACTGACGAGGCAGGTGGACATTTTGTTACAAAAATTTTGTCGAAAATAATATCCAAAATTTAACTGGCCTTCTGATATCGTTTTCGTATTGAATATTAAAGCTGCAAATGGTTAGGATGGAATACGTATACTTTTCATGATTTTTGTAATCTCCAGGGGGACTTATGGCGTTTTTTAGTAAATGGTTTGGGAAAAGGAAACACCCCAGAAAAGTACAAGACCTGAATAAAAGAGAGCAGCAAACTCCGCTCTATATGGATTTGGATCTCAATTTAGAGAAGTTGCAATCCATCTATGATAATTGCTCTGATGTAGTCTACCGACCCTTTCTAATTGGCAAAAAAACAAAAGCAGTATTGGTTTATATCGAGGGTCTTACAAATACAGATGAAGTTGATGCCAATGTACTTTCCCCTTTAATGGAAGATAACTCCGGGAAGCCTAGCTCCCCATACGATATATTGCAAACCAAACTATCCGTTTCCAAGGTTAAAGAAATCCATAGCTTTCAGGAGTGCGTTGAATATCTTTCGATTGGTAATCCGTTGTTGTTCATTGATCATGAAAAACAAGGTTTCGCACTTGGGTTGAGTAAAATGGAAAAGCGCTCGATCGATGAGCCACAAGCGGAAAGTGTGGTCCGTGGGCCGCGGGAAGGGTTTACGGAATCGATTGGCGTGAACTTGTCCCTTTTGCGTAGAAGGTTAAGAAGTCCACAATTTAAAACAAAAGCAATGAAAATTGGCCGCTATACCCAAAGTGAGGTTATCCTGGCCTACATTGAAGGGATCGTTGATCATACCTTAGTGGAGGAAGTGACAACCCGCTTAAAGCGAATTGAGATCGACGGGGTTTTGGAAAGCGGGTATATTGAAGAATTAATAGAGGATAATCCCTATTCACCCTTCCCCCAAGTGCTCGATACAGAAAGACCGGACGTTGCCGTGGCAAGTATGCTGGAAGGGCGTGTGGTAATTTTAGTGGACGGAACTCCTTTTTGCTTGGTTGTTCCGATCACCTTTTATTCCCTACTGCAATCGAGTGAAGATTATTATCAACGCTTTATGGTCGGCTCATTGATCCGTTGGCTGCGGTTTCTCTTTGTGGTAATCGCCCTCCTCCTACCTTCGCTGTATGTCGCGGCTCTTACTTATCATGCAGAAATGGTACCGACATCGCTTCTGCTAAGTATATCAGCTTCTCGCGAACAGGTACCATTCCCCGCCTTAGTGGAAGCTTTGATTATGGAATTGACCTTTGAAGCCTTGCGTGAAGCTGGAATTCGCTTACCGAAACAGGTTGGTTCAGCCGTGAGTATCGTTGGAGCTCTGGTCATTGGACAAGCCGCCGTACAAGCCGGTATTGTTTCCGCACCGATGGTGATGGTCGTCGCTATTACGGGAATAGCATCTTTTACCATTCCCCGATATTCCGCAGGGATTGCTTTGCGGATGCTTCGATTTCCAATGATTTTCCTATCTGGTATGTTGGGATTGCTTGGGATTATGTTAGGGATTATTTTCATATGTACCCATTTGTGCACACTGCGATCTTTTGGAGTGAACTATTTAAGTCCAATGTCGCCTATGAAAGGAAAGGAAATGAAGGATGTACTGATTCGGGCTCCTTGGTGGATGCTTAACACACGTCCACACCTTACTGGCGATTATAACAAATATCGTCAAGCTTCCAATCAGAAACCGGGACCGGCACGTGGGGATGATCCAAAAGAAAGGAAATAGGACGATGATTGAAAAAGGCAAAATATCCGCTTTGCAGATGGCGATTTTGATCCATCCAACCGTTAGTGCGACAGCCATTCTATTAGTACCAGCGATTACATCGATTCATGGCGGACGCGATATGTGGATATCCCCCATTTGGGCGTCCCTTGTCGGCTTTTTAACCGTCTATATTTGCTACCGGTTGCATCGTTTATATCCGAAGGAAACAGTCATTGAATATAGCTGCCACATTCTTGGTCGAATTCCAGGCAAAGTGATTGGACTGTTCCTCTTACTTTTTTATCTTCATATAAATGGAATTGTCCTCCGAGAATATAGTGAGTTTATTATTGGGAATGTTCTCCCCTTAACCCCGCCAGTCGTCGTCATGGGGAGCATGACGCTTGCTTGTGCTTTCGCAGTTCGCGGTGGGGTTGAAGTCTTGGGCAGATTGGGTCAGCTTTTTATTCCCATGGTTGTTTTGTTTGCAGTTGTCATTTTTCTACTTTTAATTCCGGATATGGAAGTGAAACAGATCCGCCCGATCATGGAAGACGGACCTTTTCCCTCCTTGTGGGGCGCACTCACTCCGCAAAGTTGGTTTAGTGAATTTTTTCTATTATCCTTCCTTTTTCCTTTTCTTAAGGACCGGGAAAAGGGATTAAGGTGGGGGATGTTGGCCGTTTTTCTTGTGATGACTTTCTTACTGGTCATCAATTTATCTACAATTTTTATTTTAGGAAATATCACCTCACATATGGTCTATCCAGTAATGAGTATTGTTCGTTATATAAGCATAGCCGATTTTATAGAGCATTTAGAGTCCATCGTGATGGCCATGTGGGTGGTCGGTGTATTCCTGAAGATTTCTGTATTTTATTATGCCATTTCCCTTGGAACTGCCAATTGGCTGCAACTAACAGACTACCGTCCAATCGTGTTGCCGCTTGGCTTTCTTTTATTGTTAATTGGCTTTTGGTCAGCACCCAACTTGCAAGAATTGGAGCAATATTTGCAGGCGGCTAACTCTATCCATATGACAGTTGTACAAACCCTGCTCCCCTTGTTCCTATTGCTTATTGCCACCATTCGAAAGGGAAAATCCCAAAATAAGGGGGCGAAACATTGAAAAAAGGCTACATTATTTTATTGTTTTGGCTTACCCTTGTTCCGTTGACTGGCTGCTGGGATCGCGTTGAATTGAATGATTTAGCCATAGTATCCGGGGTAGGGATTGACCAAAAAGATAAGGATACCTTGGAACTGACTGCAGAGGTGATGGTCCCAAAAGCATTAGGGGGTGGACAAAGCCCTGGTGGAGGGGGGAACCAACAACCAACCATTATTCGATCAGGTGTGGGAAGAACACTGACAGAAGCCATCTCTGATTTACAGGAACATCTGCCTCGGAGGGTTTTCTGGGGCCATACAAAAGTGATCGTCATCGGCGAGAAATTAGCAAAGAAGGGGATCCACGAGCCACTTGATTTTTTTACCCGATATTATTCGACACGACTCCAGGTGGAGGTTTTTATTAGCGAGGGAAAAGCAAAAGATGTCATGGCAACTTTTCCGCCGCTTGAACGCAGTTCGACTGAAGTGCTGCGCGAATTAGCAAAAATCGATGTCCTTATGTCAACAACACTAAAGGATGTATTGCAAATGGTATCCGGTGAAGCCTCTGCTGCTGCTATACCAATGGTCGCCATCCTACCCCCTGAGGAGGGGAAAAGCAAGCAGGAGACCATTGCCTATATTAAACGTACTGCCATATTTAAAGAAGATCGAATGATAGGAAGTATCGATAATTACTTAACGCGTGGATTACTTTGGTTTCGCAATAAGATTAACCAAGCATTTGTAACGGTTAACTTGGGAGAAGAACAAGGCTATGTTTCTGCAGCTCTAACTTGGTCCCATTCTGAACTAATTCCTAAGATCGAAGATGGAAAGTGGAGTATTCTCGTCAAAGCAGTGAGTAATGACGATATCATTATGAATGTAACCCACATGAATATGATGGACGTAGATCTAACGAAAAGAATACAAAGAGAGTTGGAAAAAGAAGTGAGTCTTCGCATGGAATCGGTATTAAAAAAAATACAAAAGGAAATGAAGGTTGATGTTTTAGGTTTTTCCGAGGCCTTTCACCAAGCTTATCCAGCAGAATGGAAAAAGGCTAAAGACCATTGGCATGAAATTTTCCCCACAGTTGATGTAACCTATAAGATTAGAGTCAATGTCCTTAGACCGGGATTAACCACACAACCCCAAGGGGTGCCGGCAAAAGAGGTAAAGAAAAAATGAAAGTAGTCTTTATTATGGGAATTTTATTGGTTTCATTCCTTATCGTTTGGTTTGAGTGGACCCGGCTTCATCCCAAACAAAAAAAAGAATGGAAAACGATATTGTTTCTTTTAGGATTAAGCTGTACCCTGGCCATTTTACTTGTTTTTTACCCGGAAATGCCTGGACCAACCCAGTTGGTAGAACGGATTTACCATCCTTTCTTGAGTGTTCTGAAAGGTTAAGTCAGCTTTGGGTGCATTTTATTTTTCTTAGACCTTAATCAATAAGGTCTTTTTTGTTGTTCATGGGTATTTGTCCCCAAAAAATTCTCCCCATTTGTTACAATATCCAGAATGCATCGTTATTTAGAGTGAACACAAATCCTCTGCAGGGGTAAAGGGTGGGTTTTCTGGTGAATGATCTGTTTTTAGAGTGTTATGACCAATACTTCAATGATGTTTACCGATATGTTTTGCACAAAACAAGCAATAAATGGGATACCGAGGAATTGGTCAGTGAGATTTTCCGCAAAGCGTTTGAAAAATTCGAATCGGCGAGGGGGTATGAGAATAAAAAGCCCTGGCTTATGGTGATCGCCAAAAATACCGTCATTGACTACTATCGTACGAAAGGGAGGGTATATGTCACGGAAAATATGGAACCGTACATTGAACCGTATTCGTTCGTCGAGGAGTTAGAAAAAGGGGATGAGATCGGTTGTTTGAAGAAATCCCTTCAGCAACTTCCCGAAGAAGATGTGGAGATAATCGGGCTTCGGTATTTTTCCGAGATGAAGTTCAAGGAAATTAGTGAAACATTAGAAAAACCGGAGGGAACCATCCGTGTGAAATCGACGAGAATCATGAAAAAACTGGCGATTCTCATCTCGAACTGTTTGGAGGGAATATCATGAATGAAGAGCAAGTGGATCAGTTATTAAAAAAATACAAAGAAGAACTGATTGTTGATGAAACATTTAAACGAGAGCTGCGAAAAACCTTTGTTAAAAAGAAAAAACATCCCTTATGGTTTCAGCAATTCTCGATCTTGGGGATGGCAGCTTCTATTCTTTTAGTGATATATGCTTTCCTTGATGTGGGGGTCACCCCTGTGAATGCGAGTTCACTAAAAATTTGGGATCAACTTTCCTTTTTCGACTTCGGATCTGGTGAAACGGTTAGCATGGCGGAACGAGAGGGGAAACTTTATCTGGCTCTAAAAGAGAAGGGAATCTTCGAATATGGGGAACAATCTTTTACCAAGATTACTGATCAAAAGGTGGATTCCTTTCAATGGAATCGGACGGGAAATCAAATTCTTTTTTCTTCAGACGGAAATATTGGAATCTATGATCTTCGCGCAGCGAAGAGTCAATTTATTGAGTTGAACGGCATCTATAGTCATCCCACCTGGATGGGAGAACAAACGATTTTGCTAGAAAAACACGATAGAAGCAACCCAAATAGCAGCTTAATTGTAAAGCTGAATTTGTCTACGATGAAAGAGACAGTCATTGGACCAGGGGAAAAACCTAGTTATATTGAGCAGGATCGGGCGGTTATTTTTGAAAGGGACAATCAGATTATCTACAGGGATCTGAAAGATTTGCAAGAACGGCTCATAGACCAAGGATCGGATCCTTCTGTTTCTAGAGATGGTGCGTATGTGGCTTATGTAAAAACTGAACAGAACATGCAAGATGTGTGGATTTCTGATTTAAAAGAAACTACGAAAAAGCGAATCACGAGTAATATAGCGAACACCAATCCGGAAGTAGACCTTGCCATCGGCGAGGCGATTTATCATTTTTCGAGTCCAGTCTGGAGCACGGATTCCAACCATGTGTATGTTTTCAAACAGTGGTATAGCGGAAGTAATCAAGTGACAAGGATAGATTTCACGAAAAATAAGCTTACTGCTGAAAATACGGTTGCCAAATACATTCAGGCCTTGATGTCCCGAGAGGAGGATTTCGCCAAGAGTCTATTAGCAAATCCGCCGGCAGAGCCATTGACCGGTTCGAATCCCCAAGTCGTCGGATACAACCTTTTGTCAATAGGGACAGACAAAGGGAGAACCTATGTGGATGCACAGGCTTTCTGGTCGTATACAGCCAATCCTTTTTACCAGATGATCAAGTCCAGATACTACCTTGAATCTAGCGAGAATGGCTTTATCATTAGCAGTATCGAACCATCAGAAACGATCGAAGTATCCTCTTTAGATGAAAAGGAGCAGGTTAAGCTGATCACAAATGGGTCTGAGCAAATTCTATTTGGCAAGGAAGAGATTCCAGGAGAGTTTTTGGTAGCGGAAGGCGATTATCGCATCGCATCACTGGCATATAATGAGTCAACACAAACAGTCTATTTTACCTTGCAATATATGAGAGAAGAAGATCGCCCTTCACATTCCTTTGTCATCCTGCTTAGCTATAGTATAGCTACAAAGCATTTTAGCAAGCTTGATCAGATCACTGATCTTGATGCTCGAAAGGATGTCGGTGTATCAAAAGTAACCGTTGATCCAAGCGGGCAATTTGTTTCAATGGACTTGTATCATGATAGCGCCCAAGAACCCCTTTCACTGACGTATATATATAACACGAAGACAATGGAGAGGACCGATTTGCGAACCGTTCTGAAGGATACCGAGATTGCCAATACGTTTGGCCAGTATTGGGAGAATGGGAAGATTACGTTTCAGGTGGAGAGTAACGGACAGTTTCTCCTTTTCGAACATGATGCAAAATAATTTTTAAAAGTACTGTTACAAAACGCAAAGCTCCTCGTTGTTATCTATGAAATGAAAAACAAGATGAATTGAGGAGATCAAAGATGTTACAAAAATCTATTCTGTTGGGATCCGTGTTAGCCGTAAGCCTGATGACTTATTCATTTGCAACAACCGGGCCGATAGAGACTACTCCTGTTCAATCGAATGTGCAGGTAGAAGAAGAGGACTCCATTACCCAACAACTGAGAATGCTTGAGAGCGGGATCGTTCCTACTTCTCCGGAAGAAACGATTGAATTGTGGGCCAAAGCAGTCAAAATGAGAAATGGTGCATTGCAGTACGCACTTTTCACGGAAGATAGCAGGTTAGGAATGAAAAAGTCAATGGAAGAGTTTAATTGGGTAACAGGAGCCTCCAGCCCATGGGTGGAAGGCTACAAAATTACGAAATTGGAGGACGAGAAATACCAGGTGGAGTTCGATCTGGCAACCTCTACAGGGAAATTTGGCCTTGATCACGCAGTACTATCCGTCTTGCAACAGGGAGATCAATGGTTTATTCAAAGCCTTGGCCCCGCCTCGGAGAAATCTGTTGGAATATGGAATACGCCGGATTCTATAAATGAGCAATAGATGTGGAAGTCCACCTCTCACTTTTTGGGAGGTGGACTTTTTTTATATTTTGAGGGGATAACAGAAAAATTTTCGTGTAAATTAGTACCAGGTATTAATGATATGTTAAAATTGATGGAGTCTTAATTGAAGAGGTGAAATTATTTTGTTTAACTCCAAAGCACGTATTACCGCCATTGGTTCTTACGTACCTGAAAAAAAATTAACGAATGTTGATTTAGAAAAAATGGTCGAAACAAGTGATGAATGGATTGTTCAGCGTACTGGGATAAAAGAACGAAGAATTGCAAATGAAGATGAACACACAAGTGATATCGGTTATAAGGCTGTAAGAGATTTACTTGAACGATACGATAAATCCGCAGATGATGTTGACATGATTATCGTTTGTACAATGACGCCGGATTTTAAAACCCCAAGCGTAGCTTCCCTTATTCAAGCGAAGTTAGGAATCAGGAATGCTGGAGCCATGGATTTAAATGTTGCTTGTGCAGGGTTTACTTATGGATTATATGTAGCAAACGGATTAGTAACTTCTGGGTTAAATAAAAAAGTGTTGGTTATTGGAGCTGAAACACTATCTAGAATAACTGACTATACAGATCGAACAACTTGCATCCTTTTTGGAGATGGCGGCGGGGCAGTTCTTGTCGAGTATGATGAACAACACCCTGGTTTTCTTTCGTCAAATATAGGTTCACAAGGAGAGAAAGGAAAGAATTTATACTGTACAAATTTATCCCAAAGAATGAATGGTGAAGATTTAATAGGAAATGGCTGTTTTGTCCAAAATGGCCGGGAGGTATACAAGTGGGCTGTTACAACCGTACCAAAAGCAATGCGTGCTGTTATGGAAAAAACAGCCATGGATCTAAAAGATGTCAATTGGTTTGTACCCCATAGTGCCAATTTGAAAATGATTGAATCAATCTGTGCAAAAAGTGGTTTTCCAATAGAGAAGACCTTATATAGCGTTGTTGATTACGGAAACACCTCAGCAGCCTCAATCCCGTTAGCTTTGGATAAAGGGGTACGCGAGGGGAAAGTAAAAAACGGTGATCGGATTTTGTTATATGGTTTTGGTGGAGGCTTGGCACATGCCGGATTGTTGATTGAGTGGACCGTATAGCCCTGATATTTGTGTCCTGATTAACCGAAGAAGTCTGATTGGGACCGAGTTGGAGTGAACAAGAGAGATTGTGTCCGAGTAAAAGCCACTGGTTTCCTCGATGATGAAGACCGAATCTCAAGAGAAAAGCCACCGAAAAGGTCTTCATCGGGGTTATGAAGACCAAATCTCAAGGGAAAAGCTATCGAAAAGGTCTTCATCGGGGTTATGAAGACCGAATCTCGATAGAAAAGCCAACGAAAAGGTCTTCATTGTCCAGATGTCATCCAAAGAAAGTAACCAATGAGCCGTCCATGGTAATCCCCCATTCTAAATCTTTGTCATCGATGCTTTGCTGATGTGGATTGAATCGACTACTTTACTTAAATCACAGTTAAACATGATGACCTCCATTCCCATCTTTTTTAAACGAGTCACCGCTGCATTCCACGATTGTTTACCTTCATCGGCAACAGCGATAATCCCGGCAAAACGCCCATCTATAGTTACTAACTTCACGGTTTTCCCTTCCTGCTCTAGCATCATAATCTTACGATCTATAATAAATAGATTGATAGAACGGAGAATTGTGGTTTACAACGGGTTTCACATGAGACCAGTTGACTTGGCGCATAATTCCAATACTGGTAGAAAATACTACACTTACCATATGAATTCTGTATAGGGTTGGGTGGAGAAATGTTTAGAAAGAAGAAGAGAGTACAACAACCCGAAAAAAGTTATGAAACTGTACAAAAAACAAAGAACTCCTTTTCCTTTATCTATCACATAATAGCCAATTTACCGATATTGAATATTTCTATATTTTGGCCAAGATGGTAAGTTATAGTGGACTCATCTTTCTCTTTTGCTACATTCCATTCCTCTTTTTGATTGCTTTTGTTCGGAAAAAGCTAAAAAAGGTTTCTTGACAAGGTCTAAATCATGCTATTATAACCCGACGAAAGTCAGGGGAGATGTGACTTCGAATAGAGATAAATTTTTATTAATAAATGAACGAACGTTAACTTGACATATTAACGTTCGTTCTTTAAAATGTAGATCATCAAGGTTTGGAAAAATATATATAATCATTTATTAACGAACGTTAACTAATATTGTCGGAGAGGATGAGATGACTTCAAGAGAATTGAATAGTGTGGAAAGGCTATATGCCAATTGGCTGAATCTAAAATGGAGGATGAAAAATGGATGAGAATCAAAAAAATTATGTACGGCTTGAATGGATGCTATATGGAATACGCTCTCAAATCGAAGATCTCGTTTGGAGGGCAGTCAGGATGGATCCAAGTAAAGAGATGATGAGGGAAGTATTGGAAGTTGAAAGACAGTTGGATGCAATAAAAGTTCTGCTTGTCTATCCACGAATTTCGGGTTCTGAAATCAATGATAATAGGTTGGAACACGCTAATTAGTAGATTAACTGAATATGTTGGAGGGAGTAAAATGGTTGAGCCATTTATAAAAAATCATCAATATAACTTAATAAAAAAACAAATAGGGATATTGCAGCAATCTTCTAAGACTGTTGCAGACCCCAAAGTGATGGAAGCAGTGAGATATAATGCTCAATCCAGAGTATTAGAGGCTTTCCCACAAGTTTCGGATATCCAAAGACAAATGTTAGAGAGCATTTCTGAATTAAACACAGTTGAGGAATATCAACAGTATCTAAGCTCTTTGCGACCTTTTCAGTTAGAGTTTCCACATGTGACAGAAATGCAGATCAAAAAATTGTTTCCCAAGAATAAAAAACTAAAGATCCCCGATTTATCATCGATCGATTATCATTCCATCACCTATCTAAATTGGCATGATATAGGGACAAATAAATGGTTTATCGTTTACCCGCTTAACGGGGAGCTCGTTGGGATCGAAGGCAGATTTACCCCCGGAAATAAGAAAGACGTATGCTCATTGTGTAATGGGGTAGGAGAGGTAGCTTTAGTTACGGCCATATCTAAATCAAGACCAGCTAATTCTTCACCAGACTATTATAAAGCAGTAGGAAATTACATGTGTTTGCATAGTGATGAATGCAATAAGAAGATAGTTGATGTGACTTTATTAGAACAATTTATTCAAAGTGTAATATAATCAGAATGGAAATTTAGAGAAGGAGAAGAATTGAAATGGACTATGCTGGGAAAAACACACCAAATACAAAACAGAAAATACTTGAAACGGCTATTGAGCTTTTTTCCCAAAATGGTTACTCAGCCGTATCTGTCCGAGAAATTACGAAGCATGTTGGCATCAAGGAAAGTGCTCTGTACAATCATTTTAAAACGAAGGATGATATCCTATCCACGATTTATTCTATATTTCTTACAGAGCTTAGACAAAAGGGATTGCCCCCCATGGAAAAATTGGATGAGATTTTAAAGACTTTAACACCGGAACAATTTCTATTGAGGGGTTTTACCAATTTTAAGCAAAGTGTAAATAACCCTTTAGCAACCAAAATGTGGAGAATTCTAAATATCGAGCAGTTTCGGGATTCCCGCGCGAGAAAAATTGTGCTAGAGGATATTTATAAAGGAACCATCGATTTCTTGGAAGCGGCTTTTCAGATCATGATTGAAAACGGAGCAATTAAGCCGCATGATCCCCGTTTACTGGCTTTTGAATATCAATATCCTCTTTTTTCTGTCATGACTGAATACTTATTATTAAAATTTGACGATCAAGATACGGCTGAATTAGATAAACGCGTGGAGGACCATGTTCATTATTTTATCGGCAATTTGAAGAAATAGAGATGAAAGGAGGAACATCGGTCATGATTAAAGTTTTATTGGGGATAGAGTCGCTAACGGTTTTAGCGGCTAGTCTCTTTATATATAGTCAATTGGGCTTCAGCTGGATTCTGTTTTTTGTGTTGTTCCTTCTCCCTGATTTGGCGATGGTTGGTTACCTCAAAAATAAAAGAGTGGGAAGTTATCTTTATAATGCTTTTCATACGTATACCATACCAGTGGTAGTGATCGGATTAGGCTATCTCCTATCGGTTCCAATTTTAGTCGCAGTCGGTTTGATATGGATGGCCCATATCGGAATGGATCGGTTGGTTGGGTATGGTCTTAAATACGAAACAGATTTCAAGGATACTCACTTACAGAGGTTATAAGAAAATTAGGAGGATTTAACATGAGAGTTCTTATAATTGGTGCAACAGGCACGATTGGAAGTGCCGTTCGCAAAGAATTGGAATCACATCATGAAATTATTACAGCAGGACGAAATGGAGCGGACATCTCTGTTGACATCACATCTCCGGAAAGTATTAAAAACATGTATCAAATCGTGGGAAAAGTAGATGCCGTCATTAGTACAGCAGGGAATACCTTCTTCGGTCCTCTTCTGGAATTAACCCCAGAAAACAATGAGATTTCTATTGAAAGTAAATTAAAAGGACAAATAAACCTCGTCTTACTTGGACTTAATCATGTAAATGATCATGGTAGCTTTACTCTGACTACCGGGATCATTATGGATGATCCGATAGTAGGAGGGGTGTCATCCGCAATGGCTGGTGGAGCCATAAGAGCGTTCGTTCAATCGGCAGCTATTGAAATGCCTCGTGATATACGGATAAACAATGTAAGTCCAAACGTCTTAGTAGAATCAATAGAAAAGTACGGTCCGTATTTCCCAGGATTCGAGCCAGTACCTGCTCACAGGGTAGCGATAGCGTATAGGAAGAGCATCGAAGGCGCACAAACAGGGCAAACTTATAGGGTTTATTAAGAGCTAATAATAAAGCAGAGCTTTTCCAACTGTAATGTTGACGATGAGGCTCTGCTTTTGTAATTTTGGTTGATTAAGGTTAGGAATCATGCTATCATATCCTGACAGTCGTCAGGTGGAGGGTGGGACTTTGACAGAAAATCGAATTAAAAAGGCAGCATTAACTCTATTCGCCACAAATGGATATGACGGGGCATCTCTTGCTCAAATAGCAGAAGCGGTCGGAATCAAAAAGCAGTCTATTGCCACCTACTTTCGGAAGAAAGAAGACTTGTTTGTAGCGGTCTTTGAAGATATGGCCCAAGACTATATTGGTTTTATCAAGGAAATGCATGATGAAATGCACTTGGAGACAGTAGAGAAAAAACTGCAGTATATCTTATATCAAGGCTATCAATACAAAGTTAAGAATCCAGATCAAACTGCTTTTTATAAGCGTGCGATCCATTTTCCGCCGTCATTCTTAGAAACAACCATTCGTCATGAAATTATGAAAATGGAACAACAAACTTCTAAGTTATACCGCGAAGTTTTTGAGAAAGGTATAAGGGAAGGGGTAATTAAAAACCAGGAAATAGAGAATCTGTTAGCTGCCTTTTATTGCTTAATTGATGGAATCTCTATGCAAATGTTTTTTTACGATAGAGATGAATTTAACAAACGACTTTCGAGTATTTGGAAGATTTTTTGGGATGGAATCAAAAATGAGGAAGGATGATCTTCGTGGAAGCTAAGCGTGTTTCAAATCAAAAACAACTAGATGATGCGTTTCAGATCAGAAAAGCGGTATTCGTGGAGGAACAAGGAGTACCAGAAGAAATTGAATATGACGAACATGACGCACACGCGAAACATATTTTAGTTTATTATGAGGAGCAACCTGTTGGAACAGGGAGATTACGTGTTGTAGATGGACAGGCCAAACTAGAACGCATTTGCGTTTTGGCTCCGTATCGAAAATATGGTCTTGGCAAATTAATCATTGGGACCCTCGAACAGCTCGCCCGTGAACATGGGTTAGGTAAGACAAAATTACATGGACAAACACATGCGGAGGGTTTTTATCACAAGCTTGGATACGAAACGAAGTCCCCAGTATTTATGGAGGATGGGATTCCACATGTACTAATGGTGAAAAATCTTGCATTTTAAGGTGAGTTTCTATGGGCCTATCCCTTCGTAGATTTACATTTTATTTTCTAGGTATTTTTATATTGACATTCGGCATTGCCTTGAGCATCCGTTCTAACTTGGGAACTGCACCCTTTGATGCTTTGCTCGTTGGGATGTATCGAAGTTTTGGATTGACAATTGGCAGCTGGGAAATCATTTTGGGGCTCTTCTTGGTTTTATGTAATGCGGTAGCCGGAAGACGCCGTCCTGAATTCCTGGCATTACTGACCTCATTCATCACTGGCGCCGGGATTGATTTATGGATGTATCTACTAACTGAGTGGCTGCATCCAGAAACCATTTTTAGTAGAATCATCTGTTTAGCCATTGGAATAGTTGTGGGCGGATTAGGCATTGCTGTCAACTTACAGGCCGATTTTGCACCCAATCCCCTGGACCGCTCCATGCAGGTTGTTACAAGTTTAACGGGATTGAGTTTCGCTATTTCTAGAGCATTGATTAGTATCGTACTTGTGCTTATTGCTTTTATTTTTGGCGGCCCGATTGGGGTTGGCACGATTATATCCACTTTTTTTTCGGGAGTAATGATTAATTTATTTGTGCCTTTGGTTGCAAAACTGGATCGAAAACATACTCAAGAGGGGGTATCTTCGTGGAACCAGGGAATTGAGTCCGAATCCAAGGCTGATTCGGACTGAGATAGAAGGAAACCAGGGAATTGAGTCCGAATTCAAGGCTGATTCGGACTGAGATAGAAGGAAACTAGGAAATTGAGTCCGAATCCGAGCCTAATTCGGACTGAGATAGAAGGTAACTAGGGAATTGAGTCCGAATCCCTAAATCATTCCACCATCCCAAACTGCTTCAACACAAACTCCTTGAATCGCGTTGCTGCTGGTGACATATAGCGTTCCTTGACCAATGCCATTCCGATTACGCGTTGGCCTTTTGGCTTCCGGATGAGTACTCGCGCCACTTTTTTATTGTCTCCTACATCGGGGAGCAGAGAAACGCCCAACCCGGCAGCGACAAGTCCTGCTGCGGTAGCAACTTCGTCACCTTCAAATAAAATCTTGGGACTAATCCCTATTTGTCTGAACAAATCGTCGGTCGTTTCACGTAAGGTATACCCCTTTTTCAAGAAGATGAAAGATTCATTTGCAATTTCTTCCAATATAATGCTCTCAGAGCCAGCCAAGGGATGCTTGGGGGGAAGGATAGCAAAAATCTCCTCACTCCACAGTGGGATCCATTGAATAGGCAATTTGGTTTCCGTTGGTTCGGCAATGAGGCAAAGATCCAGCTTCCCAGCATTAAGCTGCTCCAAAAGGGAGTAACTATGATTTTGAGTCAATTGAAAATGGATTGTCGGTGCGTGTGCGCGGAAAGAGCCAAGTAAATCAGGAATTAAGCTAGTTGCCAAGGTGTGTAGGAATCCCAATGCGACTTCTCCGTGCTCAGGATGAAGTAAATCTTGCAGTTCTTGCTTTCCAGCGTTGTATTCGATTAAAATACGATTAACCCTCTCCAAAAAAAGTTCCCCATACCGATTCAACAATATCGAGCGGCCTTGACGGTTAAATAATGGGACGCCCAGTTCTTCTTCAAGACGTGCGATGGAACGGCTTAAGGCTGACTGGGAAATAGAAAGGGTTTCAGCTGCACGAGTCACATGCTGTAACCGGGCTAAGGTTTGAAAGTATTCAAGTTGCTGCCATTCCATGGTATAACCCTCCGATGATTGTGATCACAATTTATTACCAGTATACAGGAAAAGGGTAATCTTATTGAAGAAAAAGACTGCCATGACTGGCAGCCTGACTAATCATTCAAGTTTTCCAAACAACAAATCAAGGATTTTTTCATTGGCTTTTCTATTTTTCCCTTTGAATGGATAGCAATGAATATGGATGGCTGGATTGAAATTGATTTCAATAATGCAGTAATTCGTGTCAGCTGCATCTTTTTCTATATCGTTGATCATCATATCCACTCCGCAAAACGTAGCACTTGCAGCTTTTGCTGCTTTTACGGCAATCTCCTTATAAGTTTCCGGAATATCATCGGTTAGGTCGATACTGTCTCCTCCTGTACTAATATTGGAGTTTTCTCTTAAATAAACAATCGCGCCTGCACCCGGAATATAGGAGCGGTCCTTGCCCTGATGTTTTAAAAACATCTCTTCCACGTCACCCAGCTGAATTCGTTCAAGGGGAGTTTTATATCCTTTTCCTCTTAACGGATCCTTGTTTTTATCAGCTACAAGCTGCTCGATCGTGTGCAACCCATCTCCCATGACGTTGGCGGGAACGCGATGAAGAACGCCGACTACCTCATCACCCATGACAAGGAATCGATATTCCTTCCCGCTAATAAATTCTTCAAGTAGAACGGTCTTGTCATGTGCAAAAGCCATTTCGAGAGCTTGCCGAAAGTCCTCCCGCGAAAAACCGCCGGCAAGAATCGTAATGCCCAGACCAAAATTGGTAGACTTCGGCTTAATGACAATCGGCTGATCCCGAAACATCTCATAGTCACCAAGCGGATTGTCCAAATCGCTATAGACCCGCCCTTGCGGAACACGAATTCCATGACGTTCCAAGACCTTTTTGGTGACCACCTTATTTTCCATAATTAAAACGGTGCTATAAGAATCGAGGGAAGTTTTCGTTGCCTGCTTGACATACTCGATATGATCGCCCTTTTGCAAGAGGATAAAATTTTCTTCTCGGTCTAAGATTTCAAACCCAATCCCCCGTTTCACCGCGGCTTTCAATAACAGCTGGGTGGAGAGCTCCAAGTCCTCATATCCCAGAAATTTATAACCGCTCGCCTTGCTCTCCTCAGCATATTGCTTCGCTTTATCCATGTGATAGGCCAGATAAGAGGATTGCTGGGTTGCAGCCTTTACAATCGAAGCAAAATTGAGCTCCGAATGCTGGATAATCTGTTTCGCCTGTTCAAGCAAACGCGTGAATGACTCATTACCTGGGGTGATCACTTGCAGCATTTCTTCCATGGTTTCCAAAACGCCTAATGCTCTTTCCTCTAGTGTAACGAAGTGTTCTTCGGTACCAAACCATTGCCCCTGAATCCCATCCATAATCAAACTTTCATGATTCTGATCGGCAAGGTTTTGCTCTTGCTCGCTAAAGGGTTCATCTTCTAACAAAAGCATCAAGATGAGAAACAGATGGATGAATTGCATGATGTCTTTGCTGATTCCCACTTTGTAAAGAGGGTTTAAATCGATCATGCGCAGCTCCAAATAGGCAATTCCATCCTGTAGTAAAGAATTTATAAAATCCTTTCCTTTCGCGGGCTTGATGCGTACCGAGCTATAATACTCTCTAGCACTTAGCAATTCCCCCGCCTGAACCAATGATTGCAGGTCGCGAACATAAGTCTCCACAGAATCAAAAGATACATAAAAAGGCTTTTGATTCCGATAGCCGCAAATACTGTTCCGCAGTGAATTCATGTTGGGGAAGAAGTAGCTTTCGTCATCGAAATGATCGCTCAATTGGACACATTGTTCGAGATACGTTTTATTAAAAACAGGACTAGCACCAGTTAAATAAACAAGCAGCCAGCGGTACCTTAATAGATTTCGCGCCATCTTCAAATACAATTGGTTTTTAAAATCCTTATAGGAGCTGTCAGTATGCAGACCCTCATATAACTTTTTTAAAAGGCCCTCATGGAACGAAAAATTATAGTGGATCCCGCTCATTAATTGCCTTTTCCTTCCGTACTTTTCAGCCAATTGCATGCGATATTGGTCTTCCACCGGATCATTCATCAAAGCAATCGGAATTTCTTCGTCTTTTGGCAAAACTGGAGGATTACTGCTGGGCCATAAGTATTCCTCTTCTAATTCAAGGGTCACGATATCATGGAGGGTTTCCATGAATTGATACGTTTCCTCGATGGTTTGAAACACGGGTGTGATCATTTCAATCTGACTCTCAGAAAAATCTGTTCGGATATAGGGGTTTTCCATTTTATTGCCGAATGCCCTCGGATGGGGTGTAATGGAAAGCCTCCCATTTCCATCCACCCGTATATTTTCCTTTTCCAAACCAAAATTTCCACGAAAAAGCTCCTCTTGCAATTTCTGTTTAACCACCCATTGTAAAAGATCACGATTTAACTTCGCCATCATCATCTACCTACCTTCAGTTCTCTTGTAAATTTTCCAAGCGTCCGCAAATACCAGAAGACAAGAATGATTCCTTTGAGCACACTGCTTATTGCAATGGACATCCAAACCCCGTTCAATCCGAAAGGATCTGATAACACGATCGCTATCGGAATCCTCAAGGCTGTTAGGATAATGCTGAAAATAGGGGGAATATAGGTCTTTCCAATGCCATTGAAGGCTCCAACCGTCATTAGCTCCAGGCACATGAACAATTGGGAAAATCCGATAATCCTCATATAATCCGTTCCAAGCATAAGACTGGTTTTATCTGATAGAAATAACGAGAAAATTTGACCCGGTAATAAAATGAACAATAGAGAAATCAAACATCCAAAGATCGATGTAATCCATAAAGCGTTCTGATAGCCCTTTTTAATCCGGTCATACTTTTGCGCTCCGAAATTTTGCCCAATAAAGGCGGCGATGGCCCCTTGAAGCCCACCAATCGTCATATAGGATATGGATTCAATCTGAACCCCAATCCTTTGCGCAGCAATAGCTTCAGGTCCCCACTGAGCAATAATTTTAGCAATGATAATCGAAATAAAAATGAAAGTAACCCGTTGTATAGTAATCGGGCTTCCCATCCGAAGTACCTCTTTCATTTGATGAAAATGAAAGGTATACGGTCGGGACAGAAAGCGTAAGTTTTTGGCATACAAAATAAATAAAGCTGTCACCATGACATTTGCGATTAACGTGGCCGTAGCCGCTCCGGAAACTCCAAGTCCCTGAATGGGCCCAACGCCAAAAATAAGTAAGGGATCCAGTATGAGATTCACAAGGAATCCAACGGTTTGTATGCGGAAGGGTCGTTCACTGTTTCCCATGGAGGTGAGGATGGTGCTAAATAAAATATTAAAAAACGAAAAGACCGTTCCTGCAATCGAAATCATGAGATACTGTGAAGCCATCTGCTCTATTTCTGAATTGTCTAACTCGAAATAACCGATAAGATAGGTTTTTGCAAAAATGATAAACACCATATATAGAATACTTAGAAATAAAGACATTAGGAATGCATTATGAATATAAACCTGGGCTTGCTCTTCTTTTCCTGCCCCAATGCTATGGGCAACTTTAATTCCGGTTCCAATGGAAATGATCGTAAACAAAGCAACCGCTAGGTTTACGTAGAAAATAGCTGTCCCAATCGCAGCAACCGGGCCGCTTCCTAACCTTCCAATCCAAATCATGTCAATGAGTCCATAAGTTGTTGAAATAAAATTAGTCGCGATAATCGGCAAAGTTAATTTCATCAAAGCAGGCGATATCGGACCTTCAGTTAAATCATACTTACCAATCAATCCATGCACCTTCTTTGTCATTGCAGCTAAAATACAATCATCAAATTATTTTGATTAAGTATGCAAAAAAAATAACATCTGGATTTAACTACAGCTATCTTTATTCCGGAAGATACAACACAATTGAGGGGATAAAATATTATTTACTTCCGTATGGTTTAGTTCATAATAACTCCAGGTCCCTTTGAGCTCACGGAGGATAAGACCTGCATCGAGTAAAATTTTCAGATGATAGGACAATTTCGATTGCGGCATCTCCACAATTTCCGAAAGATCACAGACGCAAGTACTGCCTCTTTGAGTGAGTTCAAACATAATCTGCAACCGTTTCTGATCTGCTAAGGCTTTAAATTTGGTTTCGTACTTGGAAAAATCGATCGTAGACGTAGTTTGATCATGAACGGGGAGATTGTTGGACAATTAGGTTCTCCTCCTTCTGGATTACATCAATTTTTTTTGATTAAGCATATTTTATCATCAGTTAATAAAGGAATCAATGGTTTGTTATACGTTCTAGGATTCTACGCTTTCGGTACAACATCATACCTGCTTCGGCGACATCTCCGATGCTTGATCGATTGAGATATGCTCCAAAAAGCATGCCGGCAATGGGGATCATTTGGAACAACTTCTTCCAGCCGAAATTGTCACGATAGGTCATCATCACTTCACGCCATCCTTGTAATTGTGAAACCACTTGATTATTCTGCTTGCCTTGATGGAAAACAGCTAGGTCTTCAAGGATAGCTTTTTTGCCAACGATGTCTGATGAAGCGAATTGCAAGCATTTTACAATAAAGATCCTCTCTGCTTTATCTTTCGGGTCATAGCCATAGCATAACGCCACTTCCTGAAGGACTTTAAGTGATAGACCAAGAAGGAGAGGGATATCGATTGCTAAAGTGAAAAGTCCGCCTATTCCAGTAGTCGCCCCTTGTAGGGTTGCAATGTTGGTTCTTGATTTCACCAAATCCTTCGCAACTTCATCTAAAAAGCATAGGGGCATTTGACCAATTTTATTTAAGGTCATTGGTTCTGATTTAGATGTTTGTTTTGTCATAAATTTGCTGATAACTTCTTGGTCACTGACTAAATATTGTCCGCCTGTTTGAATATAACTTCCTAGCTCATCAATAGCGATCCCCACTTTTTCATGGATAAATTTAGGAGTGACTTTATCTAGCAGAGCGAAAGGAAGCCTTCCAATCTTTTCCCATAACCATAAATCTTTTTGTTCATTTTCCCAAGCTTCTATAACTTTAAGTTCATTGAATAGGTATTCTTTCGATTCATGCAAAATGGATAAGCCCCTTTGAAAGAAGATTTATTTTATATACGGAAAATAGGAAGAATGGTTTCAGATGGAAGGAAGAAAAACTCAATAGAACTGGTATAGGCCGATGCTGCAAAGTATAATAAAATCATGATGATTAAAAAATGGACGGTTAAACTTTTACTTCTGTTCTCCTTGTTAGGATTGGCATGGACTTTTTATACCCAATGGCTAATCTATTCAGTAGAGCAACAGCAGCCTATAAAATCAGACGTTGGCATCGTGTTGGGGGCTTCATTGTGGGATAATTATCCCAGTCCAGGTCTCCAAGAACGGTTAAATAAAGCCTTTGATCTTTATAAGGAAGGATATTTTTCTAACGTGATTGTTTCCGGAGGACTTGACCATAATGGGTCCACAATTACCGAAGCTGAAGGGATGAAACGTTACCTTGCAAGCAAAGGGATTCCTATAGAACAAATTTATATTGAAGACCAAGCGCGCAGTACCTATCAGAACTTACTTTTTAGTCAAGCGATTATGTCCGAAAACGGCTTGGAAAAAGCGTTAATAATCACACATGAATTTCATGGGGCGAGGTCCCAAGATATTGCGGATTTTTTGGAATATCGCGATCCAATCGTTATCGCGGTGAAATCACAAGTTTTATGGATGCCTTGGCATAAGGCGAGGGAAACTTTAGCTTATACTAAATGGTTTTTGGAGAAGGCACTAATTCAGTTGCAAGATTTGTAAAGCTAGGGGGATGAAGGACAAATCGGTTGGAGTCGGCTCAGGAAAAGTCTTTCATCAGGGTTATGAAGGACATTCTGGGTGAAGTCAGCTCAGGAAAAGTCCTTCATCGGAGGCGGAGAAGTCTATTGCACTAATCGCACCCATCAACCCCACAAACCATCCCCTCACCAAAGGTTCCCTCACACTTTTTCATTTCTTGATCAATCACGTCCTCTAATGTTTTCTGGCTGTACAATCCAGGCAACACTCGATCGCCGATGATAAAGGTGGGAACTGCAGTTATTTTGGCTTCTTCGTAGGCGTGGTGGAGTGCTTTCTCGTGAACTTCCTTGTATTTTCGAGTTTCTAATGATTTTCTATAGCTTTCTCCATCTAGTCCGATTTCTTCTGCCAGCTCTGTTAACACAGGGATCTCCCCGATATTACGCTCCTCTTGAAAAAACGCCTTCAACACCCGATGATTATATTCCGTGGCTTTTCCGTGTTCTTTGGCAAAGTGAAATCCCTCAAAAGCCAAATGGGTGTACGGCTGGGGGGACACCCTTGGGAGCACGATTCTTATCCCGAACCGGTCTGCGGTAGGATAAACGCTGTTTTTCCAAGTGTTTTGCAGATAGTCCTCTTCTGGTTTTAAAGTGGGAGTGGGGTAAGGGCGCAGCTCAAAAGGCATCCATTCGACTTCTACATCTTTTCCTTTAATCGCTTCATCAAGCGGAGCCTCCGCTATAAAGCAATAGGGTCATACATAATCGGAATATACGCGGATTTTTAAACTCATATATTCTCCTCCAAACTCATCAATCTACTTGGAACACTTCTCGGTTAGTCCAATCCCATTTTTAGTATTCTGTCCAATTCCTTCAAATATTAACTGAAACAATCATTTGCGTGCAACCGTCTGATATATAGAGGTGAAAATTACGATGATAAAAAATATCCAATTCGTTCTTATCTTCTGTTTTATATTAAGTCTCCTAACTATATCTATACCGTCCATTGGTTATACTTGTTCTTGCGTATCAGAACCTCCTGTCCAAGAGGAATTAGAAAAGTCAGCAGCTGTATTCAGCGGCAAAGTTATCGACATTCGTGAGGAGAGCCAATTTAATCCGAAAAGATCAGTATTATTTGAGGTGTCAAACTCTTGGAAAGGGGTTCACGAAACACAAATTATAGTTGCTACTGGTCTTGGGGGTGGAGATTGTGGCTTTGATTTTGAGAAAGAGAAGGAGTACTTGGTTTACGCCAATGAATCTTCCATGTATGGGGACAAACAACTTTCAACAACCATTTGTGATAGAACAACGGAAATGGTCTCAGCGCAAAAGGATTTTGCTATACTTGGGGAAGGAAAATTGCCCACAAAGCATGTTAATCTGGAAGGGGAACTAGGAACAGCTAGTCGAACGGTGTGGGTTCTGGCGATTGGTATAGTTGGAATTGCGGGTTTCTTTATTTGGAGAAGGAGAAGTAAATAAAAATCCCGGCATTTGACCGGGATTTTCGTTTCATTTTTATTGAATTCTTCTTCCTGCGAGAGCTTGCTCTGCAAATTGAACCAACCGTTTCGTCATTTCTCCACCAACAGATCCATTGGCCCTTGAAGTTTGATCAGCACCTAGCTGAACTCCAAATTCGGCGGCAATTTCAAATTTCATCTGATCAAGAGCTTGTGAAGATTGAGAAACAAGTTTTTGATTACTGTTGTTAGCCATATTAATCTTCCTCCTATCAGTGATTTTAAAAGCTTGTAAGATTATTAATGCCTTAAAAGGTAGGAAGATATTCAAAGAATAAACTGGTAAATAAATCCATTACCTTTTTAGAATACCTAAATAGGAGATCCACGGACCAACGTCCTCGGTGTAGCGTTTAGCCATAACGCGAACGATTTGAGAAATATGTGTTAAGTCATGAACAGCCCAAGTAGAAATAAGTTCTCTTACCTTCACGACACCAAATTCCGGATGGAATCCTGTTAACTCGAGATCTAAATTAGATTTGACGAGTTCTTTAAGCTCATTTATATTCCGCGTCCTAATCTCTTTAAACAAAACTAATTTTTGTTCGATGGAGGTTTCTTTTCCACTGGTTAAATGGGCATACCGGTCAAAAGGAGGAAAAGGCTTGCTTTCACCTTCCTGAAGAATAAACTTTAGTCTCGGGATCCAATTCGTTCGTTCTCCCTCGATTAAGTGATCAATTACTTCCGAAACATTCCATGTATTGTTGCCTTCATTACACTGTAGCCAACCATCAGATAGCCCCAATAAAAACATTTCCAACGATTGCGGTGTGCGTTCTAGAATCTCAAGAGCTTCTTTTATATTAAAATTCATGTTAACAGCTCCTCTCGTGACAAGGATATAAGAAAATTATAATACAATATTCGGAAAATAAAATAAAAAAATTAGCGGATAGGGAAGCGGTTTTACCGTTTCGTTAAGAGACGACACTTCCAATAAATCCACCAATCAAAGCAAATATAAGTCCAAATAAAACCGAGGTTGAAACATAAATGACAGTTCTTTTTGTATACTGATTTTCAATCAATGTCATCGTTTCATATCCAAATGTCGAGAAGGTAGTGTAAGCCCCAAGAAAACCAATTCCAAGGAGAAGCCAAGACCAGTCTGGAATGACCTGATTAACATGTAAAACCGCAAGGAGACCAAGTAAAAATGAACCGCTGATATTGATAATCCAAGTTGCGAAGGGGAACGTTGCTGGTGTTTTTCCTGTGATCCATTTCCCCAGCAGAAACCTTGAGATCGCTCCCAAAACGCCGCCAATTCCTACAAATAACATGGTTATTTTGCCCCTCCTAATTTCGCCCCTGCAAAGGCAAAGCCGATTCCCCCAAACACACTGACGAGCACATAGAGTATCGCGAATCCTATTTGATGATGATTTATTAAATTCAATGTTTCAACGGAAAAGGTAGAGAAGGTGGTGAAGGCACCAACAAATCCAGTTCCGATGCCGACCTTAATAGTTGGGTTAATCTGCCACTTTTTTGAGGTAATGGTGAAAAACCAAGCAAGGATGAGACAACCTAAAAGATTAATGATCATTGTTCCTAAGGGGAAACCATTCGGCGAATGGATCCATTCACCAATGGTATAGCGCAATGTGGAACCAAAGAATCCCCCGATTCCTACAGCCAAAATATTCATCGAAAGCCCTCCAGAAAGACAAACTCCTACCAGCAACTGGTAGGAGTCATTCGTCAGAACTATTTAATCATAAGTATATAGAATAGGGCAATTAAAATCTAGTTACTCTACCCTTTATTTCAGGAATTCATCCGTTGAGACCACCTTGGCATAGATTCCGTTAAGAGCACTAACAAATGCATAATGAACCTGTTCGGCGGGCACGACTTTATCTTGGTAAACTAGATCTCTCGTCGCACAGGCATCTTCAATTAGAATACATTCAAAACCGAGATCTTTTGCAGCCCTGACCGTGGCATCAATGCACATATGAGTCATCATCCCACAAATCACCAGTTTACTCACGGCACTTTCTTTTAACTTGCTCTCTAGTTCAGTATTGAAAAAGCTGTTCGGTCTATGTTTGATTATAATGGTCTCCTGATCAGATGGTAGAACGGCTTCATTGATCTTGGCACCTTCAGTGTTGGGAAGAAAGAAAGTTGCCCCTTCCTGAAGAGAAATATGCTGGACATGAAAAATATTGTCGTTATCCTGTCTGAACCGTTCAAGAATTTTCGCTGCGTTTTTGGCTGCTTTTATAGGGCTGCTTAATTCCATTCTACCTTTTGGAAAATAGTCATTTTGAATATCAATTAAGATTAAAGCTGTGCTCATTTTTTCCACCTCATCATCAAAATAAATTATAATAAAATCATAAATCATATTTAGATTTTGATCGATACCTTGGTGAAACTCTTTTATGTTAATTCATTTCACGGTGAAAGGAATTTCTATGGAACTAGATCAAATTGACTTTCAGATCCTTCGAGTGTTATCCGAAAACTCACGTATTCAATGGAAAGACTTAGGGGAACAAATCCATATGAGCGGACAAGCGGTAGGTAATCGGATTAAAAAACTGGAGGAAAACGGTGTAATTAAAGCCTACTCACTCATTATCGATGAAATAAAGGTAGGGCTTCCTTTTACCGCATTTGTCATCATTCATATGAAAACAACCAATCATAATACGTTTATTGACTTTATTAAGGAGAGAAAGGAGGTAGTTGAAGCACATCGAATATCCGGGGCAGGCTGTTATCATTTAAAACTTAAAGTAACATCCCAAGATCAATTGAATCGTTTTCTAGATAAGCTTCTATTACATGGTAACTATAGTTTAAACCTATCGATTCAAGAAGTAAAACAAAGGAATCCGCTGAGTGCGGCATTAAAATAAGGGAACAAGTGAAAAACTGTAGTCATTCATGCTACCGCTTAGGTATACTGGTTTAACTGTATAAGGTCAGGAATTGTTAATCTGATGTGTAATCTACCAGCCATTCGATAAAAGGAATATACAAGATGGAGGTTTGACCCTTTTCGATGATTCCTAAAAAGGTATTAAATCGCTTAAGAAATTCTGAAGTTGAATTCCATATAGGTGGTCTTGAAAAGAGAAGCCAGGAAATCATGGATTACCTTAAGTACTATCAACTAGAGATTGAGGGAATTGAATACAACTATGGATTTACGAGATGTGTAGGGGAGAAGATCTTTGTCCAATCTTTTAAACCAGCATCACCTAAAGCAACCGTCTTTTTAATTCATGGTTACTTAGATCATACGGGTACCCTTAAGAATTTAATTAACCATCTAATAACTAGGAAATATCATGTGGTCTCGTTTGATTTACCAGGGCACGGACTGTCAAGTGGGGAAAGAGCAAGCATTGAGGATTTTTCTATGTACCAAGATGTATTGAGACATATTTTAGGGTTCTGTAATCAGGTAAAAGGGCCGTTTCACCTTATTGCTCATAGTACAGGCTGTAGCGTTGCAATGGAATATTTATTTCACCAAGATTCCATTTTTAAAAAAGTAATCTTTATTTGCCCTTTGATCAGGTCTAAGTCGTGGCACCTTTCTAAATTGGGATATGTGTTGTTCAGTCGATTTCTTAACAATATTAACAGAGTCTTTAGACAAAATAGCTCAAATCCCAGCTTTCAAGAACTTGTTCGAAACGATCCTCTGCAGAATCGGAAAGTTGCATTAAAATGGATTGGGGCTTTAATTGACTGGAACAAATCATTGATGGATCGACCTGTGGTTCATAATGAATTATTGGTTATTCAAGGGGACAAAGACAGTACGGTAGATTGGAAATATAATCTTCAATTTATTAGGAATCTATTTCCGAATAGCGCGATATTAATCATAAATGGTGGGAACCATCAATTGCTAAACGAGGAAGAAACGATCCTTGAAAAGGTACTTTTGAAAATAGAAAATTATATAAAGTAGGTAGGTCCCGTTAGAGAAAAATATTTTCATTACGGGACCTCATCTCTACAGCGTATAACAACTTAAGCTTGCGGGTTTAACTCTAATTCCACTTTAATTTTGATGTCTTTACCAACTAGTACGCCACCTGTTTCAAGGGCTGCATTCCAAGTTAGGCCAAATTCTTCACGATTTATTTTTGCTTCTGCTTCGAAACCATATACTTCTACGCCCCATGGGTTTGTACCTTTACCTCCAAACTCTACCTCAAATGTTACTGGTTTTGTTACGTCTTTAATGGTTAAGTCACCTGTTACTTTGTAATCATCACCATCTTTTGTAATCCTTGTTGATTGAAAATCGATGGATGGGTAGTTTTCTATATCAAAGAAGTCAGCTGATTTAAGGTGATTGTCACGATCTTCGTTGCGTGTGTTAATACTGCCAACATCAAATTTGAATGCGATCTTTGCTGTAGTTAGGTCTGTTAAATCTGCTGCTTCAACATCCGCAGTATAGGCATCAAATTGCCCTTTTACCTTTGATACCATCATATGTTTTACTTCAAATCCAATTTGTGAATGGGATTGATCGACTGTCCATTTTGCCATTTTATAATGCCTCCTGTATTTATCTCAATTTAATTTATCTCTAATTCGAGATAAACATATCATGGATAGGTTTTAGTTGTCAATACTTTTTCGTGAAATACGTTCAAAGTTGACAACGGAAAATAATTAATTATATAATTGCCTCTAATTTGGGATATAAAAGAGGAAGGGTAGTTATGGACAATCAAAACAAAAATCAACAGGATGAAGAATTGTCTCTAAAGTTATTTGTAGTATTGACACGGACTTTAGAAGCAATAAGAAGACGGGTGGTAGAAGATATAAAGTGTTTAGGTCTAAACCCAACTGAATTTGCTGTTCTTGAGTTTATATATAGTAAAGGTGATCAACCCATACAAAAAATCGGTGAAAAGGTGTTGATTGCTAGTAGCAGTATTACCTATGTCGTAGATAAATTAGAGAAGAAAAATTTATTAAAAAGAAAACCTTGTCCCAATGATCGGCGTATCACATATGCATCAATAACAACAGCTGGAAACGATTTAATGAATGAAGTCTTTCCCAAACATAAGCAAGCGATTCAGGAAATATGTGCTGGTTTAGATGTGAATGAAAAAAAGATGATGATTGAACAATTAAAGAAATTAGGATATTATGCGCAGGGATTATAAATTTTTTTAAGTAATTATCTCGAATTCGTGATATTAATTGAATCGATGGTTCCTAGAAAATGTATCTACTCACAGGAGGCGCTTTCGGGCCTCCTACCCGTTGAGTTGCTCCAAAACTTCTCTCCCGAAATTGGCCTTTCCAAGCCACAACGACTCCTAAAAATCATAAAAAACCTAATTGATAATGAATATTGACAAATGTCTAAAAAATAATATAAATTAAGATTATTAGTTTTATATTGGATCCAATTATCCAAACATCCATAACTGATTGATAATTATTGATTATTAAGAGGTGATCAATTTGCTGCCGTTGGAAGGTATAACTGTAGTATCGCTAGAACAAGCTGTTGCTGCGCCTTTTGCAACAAGACAACTCGCTGATCTAGGTGCTCGGATCATAAAAATTGAAAGACCGGAAGTTGGAGATTTTGCACGGGGGTATGACAATACTGTCAAAGGGATGTCTAGTCATTTCGTTTGGCTGAATCGCTCCAAAGAATCATTAGCATTAGATTTAAAAGAGGAAGAATCAAAGCAAATTTTAGAAACATTGCTTTCAAAGGCAGATGTCTTTATTCAAAATTTAGCACCAGGTGCTGTTGATCGGTTGGGGTTTAGTCCCGATGTTTTAAAAGAAAAATTTCCTCAATTAATTATTTGCAGTATATCTGGATACGGATCATATGGGCCTTATCGTGATAAAAAAGCCTATGATTTGCTTGTTCAATGTGAAGCAGGATTATTGTCTATCACCGGGACAGAAGAACACCCCTCCAAATCCGGTATCTCAATCGTTGACATTGCGACAGGGATGTATGCGTATGCCGGTATATTGACTGCACTGCTTACCCGCTATAAAAGTGGAAGGGGTACAGTAATGGAAGTATCCATGCTGGAGGCAATTGGTGAATGGATGGGGTACCCCGTTCACTACTCCTCTTCAGGAATAGAACCGAAACGTACCGGGGCAGATCATGCAACGATTTTTCCATATGGACCATTTAAAGCTGGAGATCAAAAATCGGTCTTTTTAGGCATTCAAAATGAGCGAGAGTGGGGCCGTTTTTGTAAAGTGGTGTTAAATTCTCCTGATTTAGCTATGGATCCACAATTTAATTCCAACGCGAAACGGGTAGAAAACAAAGAGCTGCTCAAAACGATCATTCAATCGGAATTTAAAAAGTTTACCGCATCTGAAATCATTGATCGACTGGAAGAGGCAAAAATCGCTAATGCCAGAATGAATACCATCACAGATTTTATTCATCATCCGCAGCTCCAGGCAAGAAATCGATGGAGAGAAGTAGATTCCCCAGTAGGACCAATCCAGATGTTAATACCTCCTGTGACTTTTGAGGAGATCGATTTTGTTATAAAACCTATCCCAAAGGTGGGAGAGCATAATGAATCCATCCTTAAAGAGATCGGATGGAAAGCAAAAAGAAACTAGAAAAGGGATGGTTATGAGTAATCAGTTTGATTTAAAGTTAGCTCAAGGTAACATGTATACACTTCCTGACCGAGTGTGTCAGGCATTGCGACAGGCTATTTTAAAAGGAGTATTTGCTCCGGGGGAACGAATCGTGCAGGAAGAAATCGCTAGTTCTTTAGGTGTCAGTAGAATGCCAGTAAGAGAGGCCCTTCGAAAGTTAGAAGTCGAAGGATTGGTTCAAATCGAGCCTAACCGAGGAGCGATCGTTAAACGACTTTCCCTTGAAGATATTGAAGAAATTTATTTTCTCAGGTCAGCGCTTGAAAAAATGGCGGTTGAAGAGAGTATAAAAAAGTTACAAAAGCACGATCTTGTGGAACTGGAAAGCTTAGTTGCGATCATGGATCAAGTAGATGATGTTGATTATTTTGTAAAAACAAACATTGAATTTCATCGGTTGTTAATGAAGTATTGTGAAAAAAAACGATTAACATCCTTTATTGAAACATTATGGAACGGTTTTCCGCAACAAACCCCTCACGTACTCGAAAATCAGATGAAAAAATCCAATCTAGAGCATCGTGAGATCCTTAATGCTGTAAAGGAACAGGATGTTCAAAGGGCAGCGGAGTTAGTATCATATCATATCAAGCGGACTGGGGACGCTATGGTTGAGTATGTACGCGAACAATAACGAAAGTTTAAGAGGAGGGAATGAGGATGAAAGAAAAGATTTCTAAGGCCGCAGTGGTTAGAGAATTCGGAAAAGAATTAAGTGTGGAGAATATAAAAATACCTGATCATATTGAACCTAATTCCATTTTAGTGAAAACAGAGGTTGCCTCTATTTGCGGCACGGATGTTCATCTATGGGAAGGTTCCCTCAATTTAAAGGTTGATCTCCCTGTCATTTTGGGGCATGAAATGGTGGGGACTGTCATTAAAATGGGGAACCATGTGAAATCCGACTCGATGGGTAACAAATTGGAGATAGGGGATCGAATCGTATGGGCACACGAGTCTTGTGGAAATTGTTATTATTGCTCAGTTGTTAAGAATCCTAACCTATGTGTTAATAGAAGACAATACATGTATGAAAGCTGTGAAAAGGAGCCTTTTTTACTAGGTGGCTTTTCTGAGTATGGTTACGTCCTTCCAAATGCCGGAAGGGTAAAAGTTCCCGACAACGTTACCAGTGAATTAGCCAGTTTAAGTAGTTGTGCCTTTCGCTCTGTAATGAATGCTTTTGAACTGCTTGGGAATATTGAACCCCATCAAACCGTCATCATTCAAGGAGTAGGCCCATTAGGTTTATTAGCAACCGCTGTTGCCCATCATGCAGGAGCACATCAAATTATAGCCATAGGTGCGCCTTATAATCGATTAGAATTAGCCAGAGAATTTGGCGCATCGCATACCTTTTCCTTGGAAGAGATAAGTCAAGAGGTTAGATATAAGGAAATAATGAGTTTAACTGATCATAGAGGCGGCGATATTGTCTTTGAATTCTCAGGCAACGCTCGCGCGTTTGCCGAAGGGTTAAATCTGATAGGAAAAGACGGAAGATATGTGATTGTGGGCCAGTTAGGGCAAGGAGAAGTTAGTATCCAACCTTCGATTATTACAAAGAAGAATATCAAAATATTTGGTTCTTATTCCGGAGATATTAGTCATTATTGGAAGGCCTTGAATTTCATTTCAAAAAACCAAAGCAAATACGCGTTTGAGAAATTATTAACTTCCAGATATAAACTGAGTGAAGTGACGAATGCTTTGAAGGATATGAAAACGATGAAAGAAATAAAACCGATTATTGAGTTCAGTTGAATTCAAACGAAGGGGCTTCGCAGCATCAGGTTATCAAGTTAGACATCTCAGTCATGTTACCCTTCCCTCATCAAGAAAGGGAGGGAATACACTAGAATATTTATTTTGGGTGCCATAGTATAAGAAATTATGCTACTTTTGGGAAAGTTGGTTCATCGGGTAGAAATCTATAGTGGAGAAAATGACATAGCCGATATCATCCAATTGCGATGGTATTGGCTTTTTAACCGTTATAAGAGAAGATAATAAAAATGAATCATATTGAGGAACAAATAGTTGGGTATAAAACAGCACCTTCTTAATAAAAAAGGGTGAAAATAATCCAGAAGTTGTATAATAACAAGGGTGTGCCAACGATGGCTATAGCATCACGCAAGTGATCTAAAAAATTGAATGAATAGGAATTGAGGAGATAAAATTGAGCACAGCAACAGAACGCCAAAAAACAAATTATCTTAGAAAAGTAACAAGAGCATTAGCGGTGGTTATAGGGGCTTTTATAACAGCATACGGACTAGAAGCTGTACTGATCCCAAACAACGTTTCAGATGGGGGGGTGACAGGTCTAAGCATTGTAGGTTCGCAATTAATTGGAACTCCACTTGGAGTTTTGATTGCAATACTAAATATTCCTTTCGTATTTTTAGGCTATAAACAAATTGGTAAAAGTTTTGCTATCTTTTCCGTCCTCGGTATTGCATCACTTGCAGTAGGAACCAGCATTATGCACCATATACCTACCATTATTCAAGGTGATACATTATTAGTAACCGTTGTTGGTGGGATTATTATCGGTTTTGGAATGGGATTAGCACTACGAAATGGTGGGGCATTAGATGGCATTGATATGTTAGCCGTTCTACTCTCTCGGAATTTACCCTTTGGAACAAGTGATCTTATTTTATTCTTAAACATGTTTGTATTTATCGTTGTCTCAACAGTATTCGGCCTTCAAGGGGCTATTTTATCGGGAATTGCATATTTTATTGCTTCAAAAGTCATTCATATCGTTGAGGAAGGTTTAAGTGGCTCAAAGACATTTAAAATAATTACCAATCAACCCGAATTAATGGTTGAGACTATTCGTGATCGCTTGGGTCGTGGTGCAACCTATAATCTGGTTCAAGGCGGATATTCAAATGAACAATTTAAAGAAATTACTTGTGTTATTAACCGTTTAGAAGATAGTAAAATTAAAGAAATTATTCAGGAGATCGACCCAAATGCATTTATTATCGTATATGATGTAGCTGAGGTTAAGGGTGGTAATTTTAGAAAGCGAAATATTCATTAATGGTATTAATAATATAACTCCTTGTTAATAAACTGTTACCGTTTCGGTCATAGAATGGACATATATCTACCTTATAATAAAAAAATATAGTTTGTTCTATTCTTCATTCCTGACTTTTATTCCTGCTGTTTCAGTATGCATAGAAGTCGCTGTAATGGTTTAATACATAAGTGAGGGATCGGTATGTTTCTTAGATTCTTTCGTGACAAGGCTTTTTTGTCTCCTTCTGTCCAGAGAGGAGAACTCGAGGAAAAAGTAGTGCTTGCCCAAAAGGGTAATCAGGAGGTTCGGAACCTATTAATTCAGCAATCTACCACGTTTATATCTCAGGTAACTAGTAAAGTTTGTAAAAGATTCATTGACCCTGTCAAGGACGATGAATTTAGTGTGGCGATGGCAGCTTTTGATGAGGCAATCATGCAATTCACGCCAGAAAAAGGATGTTCGTTTCTCTCTTTTGCGAAACTAGTTATTCGACGTCGTGTAATTGACTACATACGTCAGCAAGCTAGACACCGTGGACAACTTTCGTTGGAATATTCAAGGGAAAGGGAAGAAGAATCAAGCTCATCCCTTTTAGAAGTTGGGATTTCTTTAGAAAAATATGAGTATGATCATGATGCGAGCTTACGACGAGAGGAAATCCAGCATTTTAGAGAACAATTGAAGGAATATAACATTAATCTTATGGATCTCCCAGACCGTTCACCCAAACATTCGGATGCAAGACAGAATGCCGTCCAAATTGCACGTATTCTAGCCGATAATTCACACTTAACATCACTCTTTTTAGAAAAAAGAAAACTTCCTATGAAGGAATTGATGAACCATGTAACAGTAAGCAGAAAAACGATCGAGCGAAATCGAATGTATATTATTGCTATTGTACTACTTTTAATTGATGATTATCGATACCTTCAAGGTTATATTAATCTATAAAGGTGTGCAACGTGGAGGACTGAATAAATCACCAAGATTGTTATAACAAAATTAAAATTTTTGCTGTGACAGTACTGTTTGGATTATTTTAAGGTACTGATGGAGCAAGAGGATGAATAAAAGGTGCCAAAAATAAATATCTATTAATCTCGTCTTTATACCTACTTGCTGCCATTCTTAGCGTTGTGCCCCCGCCAGCAGAATAACCTGCCATTATAATTTTAGGATCATGATAAAAAACTGGTTTGTTGGTAGTCTGTTTATCTTGGTTTGGATATTTATTGCAATATGGATATCAACCATTGCGTACCGTTATTTATTCTAATGGGGGCGTAGAAATGTTTTAGATTAATCATAGAGCTTCCTATCATTAGCTAACATTATTCTTATTCAGCAACACCATTAACTTGATTTCGTTTTTAATCTGTGTATAATGATAAACAATTGCATAAAAAATGTTTTCTAGGGTTCCGCAACCATATCGTTGGCCTGGTCCGAGAGAAAACTCACAGCTCTGACTGTGTCACGGAGGGATAAAAGCCTGGGAGATAACTGTTAAAAAGTTCTCTTAGGCTTTTTTTGTTTTTGGTAATAATAGGATTGGAGGGGGATTTAGATGAATACAAACTGGATTAGAGTATTTGTAGCAGCCTTTTTAGAAGTATTTTGGGTGATTGGATTAACTCACTCCTATAACCTTTGGACATGGACTGGGACAATTATAGCGATTATCGTCAGTAATTATTTAATGATTACATCGGCACAAGTCCTCCCTGCCGGAACGGTCTATGCCATTTTTGTGGGATTAGGAACAGCAGGTACCGTCATTTCGGAAATTCTTTTCTTTGGAGAACCATTTAAATGGGGAAAGATTCTTTTAATCATCATACTATTAATTGGCGTCATTGGTTTAAAACTAGTTACAGAAGATAAGGTAGAGAAAGGAGCTGAATCCTAATGGCTTGGTTTACTTTAATTTTGGCAGGCCTATTGGAAACATTTGGTGTTGCAATGATTAATCAATTATCTGTAAAACGAAATTGGAAAACTGTCATTTTATTGATTTTGGGGTTTGGCTTAAGCCTTGCATTACTTAGTTATTCATTGCAATTTATTCCTATGGGGACAGGTTATGCAATCTGGACAGGGATTGGTGTTGTTGGAGGTGCCTTAGTGGGAATGCTATTTTTTGGAGAATCGAAGGATTGGAAAAGGATCGTTTTCATAGCTATGGTTTTAGGTGCATCGGTAGGACTAAAACTTGTCTCATAATGAACGCGCCATGTAAGTATACTAATTTTACAATTTCCAATAATCATAATATTATTTATAGTATATATAATTATCTTACGATTAAGTGAGGAGGAAAAAAGGATGGCAACATATGCTGATCGCGCTAGCCAAGAAATAATTAAAGGCATCGAAAAAATTGATCCAAGTCACTTTATATTTATCCCTTGCAGTACCGTTGGTACTGTAATAAGTTACTTCGAAGAAAAGGACGGGCTTACTTCTTTTCCGGTGAGTCGTGAGGAAGATGGTATTGGCATTGCTGCAGGATTATCGCTTAGCGGAAAGTTGCCTGTTGTTCTTATTCAAGATACAGGTATAGGAAATTCCATTCTGGCTTTAACTACATTTGTACAAGCATACCATGTGCCAATGCTGATTCTGGTCACTCGCCGCGGAGGACTTGGGGAGATAAACTCTTCCGTTCACTATTTTTCTGAACCTCTTCCGCAAGTGTTAGATGATGTCGCGCTTAAAACCTTTCGATTAGACTACCGCGTGCCTCTCGAGGAATGGTCTACCGTGATTGCCCAAGCAGAGGCGAATGCAAGAGATACTCATCGTCCAGTCATCGTGATGTTCAACATTAAGGGGGGAGTTCAACAATGATGACACGTTTGGAGGCACTTTCCGTTATCCATAAAATGTCCGAAGGAATGCCAGTAATCTCAACCTGCGGTGCGACCTCCCGAGAATTATCGAGTTTAGGACGCCGCAACAATACCTTATATGTCGTTGATTCCATGGGGTTAACGCCATCTATTTCTATTGGTGTTAGCATGGGACTTGAGGATTCTTCTGCCAAAAAGTGCATAGGAATTGAAGGGGATGGAGGAGTGCTAATGAATCCTAATGCACTTTCATCTGCAGCATTTTTAAATCCGGAAAAATGCGTCATCGTAATCTTAGACAATGAATGCTTTGGTTCCACGGGCGGTCAGCGCTCAATGGCAACAAAAATAGATTTAGGTGCAGTAGCGGAAGGGTTTGGCTTGGCGGTCTTGCGAGCAAATTCAATTGAAACGATGGAAGCAGCGATGGAAGAAGCCATTGAAAATCCAGGTCCTTGGGTGATCCATGCGCGCATTTTACCTGGCAATGTTCCTGGAACCCCATTTTTAAATCAGGATCCGGTAGTAGTAGCATATAATTTCTCGCAATTTATTCTCTCTACTAAACGAAGTAAATCTTAGGAGGGTGTTTTTACATGAATGAAAAAGAGTTAGAGCAATATCAAGATCGCTTGATGGGATTGATTCCGCCAGAGCGCATTGTGATGGTCGATATCCCCCGCTGTTCCCAAGAAGTGATTGATGCCTTCATGAACATAGAAGGCGTAACCCCCACTGTATCAGATGTGTTGGATTCTATGGGGATTTGTGGTGTGATACCAGCTAGTGTTCTTCGGCCAGTAATCACTGGGAAAAAGATTGTCGGTCCTGCTGTGACCATCCGTTACATCCCTGAGAGCAACAGTGTCGACCATGGGTATTTATACAAAGAAAAGGCAAAGCTAGCTGATCGCGATCTGTATGCTGTTGCGGAAAAAGGTGATGTTCCGGTATTTGATGCAGGAGGGCTGGCAGAGGTTTCCGTAATGGGTGGATTGTCCACAATGATTGCCCAGAAATGGGGAATGGCAGGAAATATTGTGGATGGGGGAGTTCGCGATCTTGATGTCATGCGGCGTTTAGATTATGCGGTTTGGAGCAGAGGTCAGACACCAATAACAGGGAAATATAGGGTGGAGGCCATTGAAATTAACGGACCCGTTGCCATAGCAGGAGTAAGAGTAAATCCAGGTGATCTCATTATTGCCGATGATAGCGGAGTTGTAGTAGTTCCTTCAAACCGGATCAGTGAGGTATTGGACAAGACGTTAGCAGCCGCTTCTAAGGAAGACGAAGTGGTGCGGTTAATCGAGCAAGGGGCATCCGTAAAAGATTTGAGCGCCATTTTGCCACCCAGCAAATGGTAATTAGTGAAATCTATAGCAGGAGATTACAGAATTTTATAGAAATTATTACTTATTAATTTCTATGCAATAATTTAGAAACAAAGAAAACTAAAAGGAGAGGAAAAAATGGGACAAGTGGATTTGAAACGTTACCAAATGTATATTGGTGGGGAATTTGTAGATCCATCGGATCAATCCTATATTGAAACCATCAATCCATACACGGGAGAAACCTGGGCATTGATTCCTCAAGGGAATGAACTGGATGTTGATTTAGCTTTTAAAGCAGCTCGTCAATGCTTTGAATCTCCGGAATGGAGGTCCCTCACCCCTACCAAACGCGGGAAACTATTGCGAAAACTGGCACAGGCAATAGAAGAAAATGCAGAGTACCTGGCCAAAATTGAGACCCGGGATAATGGGAAATTATTTAAAGAAATGTATACACAATTGAAGTCTATTCCAGCCTGGTTTGAATATTATGCTGGTTTGGCAGACAAAGTAGAGGGTACGGTGATTCCGCTGGATCGTCAAAGTGTATTGAACTACACATTGAGAGAGCCCTTAGGTGTTGTCGCATGTATTACACCGTGGAATTCACCACTCCTGCTTGCCACGTGGAAATTGGCTCCAGCCATTGCTGCGGGAAATACGATTGTTATTAAGCCTTCAGAGTACACTTCGGCGTCGACCTTGGAATTTGCGAAAATATTTGATGAGGTCGGTTTCCCTAAAGGCACACTCAATGTTGTGACGGGATATGGCCATACGGTAGGAGATCTGATATCCAAACACCCATTAGCGAATAAGGTTGCCTTTACAGGCGGTGGGGAAACGGGGCGGAAAGTTGCAATGAATGCTGTTTCGCATTTTGCCAAGGTATCTTTGGAATTAGGTGGCAAAAGCCCAAATATTGTGTTTGCAGATGCTGATTTGGTTGCTGCAGAATCTGGGGTGATTGCCGGTATTTTCGCTGCTAGTGGACAGACCTGTGTTGCCGGGTCACGACTTTTTGTTGAACGATCGATTGCAAATGAATTTGTCCATAAACTTGTGAATCGAGCGAAGGAAATTAAATTAGGGGATCCAACTCTTCCGGATACACAGATGGGACCAGCAGCAACGGCAGCACAATTACGGAAAATTGAAGAGTATGTAGATATCGCCAGAAATGAAGGGGCACGAGTCCTAGTGGGGGGCGAACGTCCAACCGATCCGGAATTGTCTCAAGGATTATTTTACAAACCTACTATTTTAACGGATGTTCATAATTCGATGCGAATTTGCCAGGAAGAGGTTTTTGGTCCGGTACTAAGTGTAATTCCATTTGACAGTGAAGAAGAAGTCATCAGAATGGCCAATGATACACAATATGGGCTTGGAGCAGGAATTTGGACGAATAACTTAAAACGAGCCCATCGAATGGCTCGCTCCATAGAAAGCGGCATCGTTTGGGTGAATACCTATCGGGCAACAGCCTTTAACTCGCCCTTTGGAGGATACAAAAGCAGCGGGATCGGTCGTGAAAGTGGATTAGAGGCAATCTACGATTTTATGCAAACCAAAAGTGTATGGATTGAACTGTCCGATGAGGTAAGCGACCCCTTTTCCATTCGGACATAAAAAATTGAAAAGTGTTTTAAGTGATATGCCAAGCGCTTTTGCTTGGCTTTTTTCATGAAGCACCTATAAAAAACTTCTTATAACCCCCGACATATTTTCCTTTTTTGGGGTAGGTTAAAAGTATTAAAAGGATTATATTTTTGGGGTGGGTTTCATGAAATCGCGGAAATGGGTACTTTCTTTATTGATAGGTGTGATTTTACTTGGCGTTTGTTCTTCGGAGGTTTATGCGGAAAAGGAAATTAAAATAAATCTTTGGGAAAGAAACTTGCAGTTGGTGGATGATGGTAAGGTTCTTAAAACTTACCCGATAGGTCCAGGGACAAGGCATACCCCTTCGCCTGTGGGCATTTTTAAAATTATTGATAAAAGAAAAAATTGGTATGACGGTTTTGGTTCCAGATGGATGCACCTTGATGTTCCTTGGGGATCGTTTGGCATCCATGGGACAGATAAGCCTCATTCTATAGGTGGCTATGTAAGCGAAGGTTGCATCCGCATGTTTGATAATCAGGTGGAGGAACTTTACGATCAAGTTAAAATCGGGACAAAAGTAACCATCGATGGCCCCTTAACAGGTCATCCGGATGTCACTTACCGCATCTTGGTTAAAGGATCACGGGGAGCTCTAGTCCGCATGGTTCAGTACCATCTTCAGGCAGCAGGGTACTATAAGGGGGAATGTAATGGAGTTTTTGATGACCTGACGGAAAAGGCTGTCGCGGCCTATCAGAAGGATGAAGGAATGCCCGTTACCGCACAAGTTCATTATTCGGATTTGCTGCACATGGAAATTGTAGAATAGGGGGCTGCCACGGGGCCTCCTTTTTTTTCTGAACCGATCCTCCCATAGCCCGTCAACCACTTTTTCGCTATAATTTTGACTATACTTCCATATATCAAAAGGATTGGAGAAGATGATGTGAACACAACTGACAGTGTAGTTCCGCCGATCATCAAAGTGGATGGTTTGGTCAAGAGATACGGGGATTTCACCGCCGTTAATGGGATTTCGTTTGAAGTAAGACAAGGGGAAGTTTTTGGCTTGCTTGGTCCCAACGGGGCGGGGAAGACGACAACGATGGAATTAATTGAAGGGCTGCGAAAGCCGGATGGTGGCACAGCAATGGTTGCAGGGTTTGATACCCAAACAGAACTGAATCAGGTGAAGCAGATTATTGGGGTGCAGCTGCAATCGACCTCACTCTTTGAGTTGCTCAAAGTAAGAGAGATCATGAAAATGTATGCAAGTTTTTACGAAAATCCATTACCAGTTGACATCTTATTGGAGGACATGATCCTAACGGATAAGGCTGATTCCAGGGTGAAAAACTTGTCCGGCGGTCAAAAACAGCGGTTGGCTATTGCTCTTGCTCTGCTCAATGATCCAAAAGTGGTTTTCCTTGACGAACCAACAACAGGGCTTGACCCGCAGGCACGACGCACTTTATGGGATATTATTTTACGATTGAAGCAACAAGGAAAAACAATTGTCCTATCAACGCACTATATGGATGAAGCCCATGCGCTTTGTGATCGGATTTGTTTGATTGATCAAGGGAAAGTCATTGCTCTCGATACTCCAGAAAATCTGGTTCGCAGCCTGCAATCCGAGAGTGCCATCGAATTCCGATCGCAAGGAACAGTGGGACTTTCAGAGCAGGAATTTCTAGAGGAGTTACACCAGTTAAAAGATGTAAAGCAAGCAGATTCTAGGCATGAAGTCTACATTTTATATACCGATCACCTGCAAAGCACACTCCTGGATTTCGTGAAGTTTACAGAGGAAAAGAAGCTCCTCTTTTCTGATCTGCAAACTCGGTCGGCCACATTGGAGGATGTGTTTTTGCAAATGACAGGAAGGAGGCTGCGTGAAAAATGAGTGCCTATTTCCAATTAGTATTAGCTCAACTCCGGATTTTCTTTCGTAACCGGTCAGTTATTTTTTTCACTTTGCTTTTTCCTGTAGTGCTCATGATCGCTTTGGGATCCTTTCTGGGAAATGGGGGAGGGGTTAGCCTTTCTGCTATTCTCATCGATGAGGATCAAACGCCCGCTTCTAAGAACTTAATCCAGTCGCTCGAAAAGCAGCAAGTCATGTCCTTATCTGTAGATAACGATAAAACAAAAGCAATGGATGACCTAAAACAAGGCGATGTACAGTTCGTCTTGGTGATCCCTGCGGGATATGGCAAGGATATTGCAGAAATCGAGCAAACGGGATCACTGGCTGGCAAAAATAGCACAGAAGTTCAAGTTTTCTATGATGAAACAAATCTAACCGCAACACAAATTGGATTATCAATGTTAAACCAATCGGTGGATAACGTAAGCAAGGGTCTTGCCCATTACAACCAATGGGTGACCATTCAGGAGCAGGGCATTCAGGCGGTGAATTTAAAGTATATTGATTTTCTTGTCCCTGGGATTGTGGCAATGATGATCATGTCGAACAATTTAAATGGGGTTGCCGCTCAAATTGCAGCTTGGAGGGAAAGAGGGATTCTTCGCCGTATGCAGAGTACCCCTTTGCGCGCTTCCACTTTTATTGCTGCTCAAATCACATCTCGACTTATTCTTAATGGTTTTCAAGCAATGATTGTGATCTTGATCGGTAGTTTGTTCTTCGGTACCCAAGTGAATGGCTCGTGGCTTCTATTGGTCTTTTTCGTGATATTGGGCACCTTAACCTTTATGTCCATCGGTTTTATTATCGCTGCCCTTGCGAAAACACCCGAAAGTGCATCACCGATTGCCGGATTTATTTCCTTTCCAATGCTATTCTTGGGTGGGATCTTCTTTCCAATTAAAAATATGCCCGAACTGTTGCAGCCGATTGTTCAACTAATTCCTATTACACATCTGTCAACTGCGTTACGTGAAGTGATGAATATCGGCGCTGACCTTTCTGTTCTGTGGCCTGAAGCTTTGTTGCTTGGAGGCTGGATGGTGGCCGCTTTTGCAGTGGCAAGTTATTCGTTTAAATGGGAGTAGTTTGGTTGATTTTGTCATATATGGTTCACCCCCTTGCGGGAACATTAAGTAAAGGAATGTAGTACTTGATCTTCCAAGGAGTGAGCCTATATGATGAAACGTCGTGGTATTTTTACTATTGTTGTCGCTTTTCTTTGTTTACTAATGTTACAGCCTGCCTTTTTGGCCTCATCAGCTGAGTCCAACCATGCTTTTCATTTTGGATTTAAGAAAAGCAAAAATGGCGGACTTGCTTCCATCAATGAGGAAGGTTTTAAGGATATTTTGCAAAAGCACGGTGCTATTTTTTTAGGGGATACCAGTCAAAAAGAATTGTATCTGACTTTTGATAACGGGTATGAAAATGGCCATACGGCAAAGATTTTGGATGTGTTGAAAGAAAAGAAGGTACCCGCGACCTTTTTTGTCACCGGGCATTATATTAAAGATCAACCGGAGCTGCTCAAACGAATGGTGGCGGAGGGACATATTATCGGTAACCACTCCTGGAGCCACCCGGATATTACCACCGTATCAAACGATAAAATGAGCCAGGAATTGAACCGGGTAAGAGATGAAGTCACGGCACTCACCGGTCAATTGGAAATGCTTTATTTGCGTACGCCGCGGGGCATATTCAGTGAAAGAACACTGGCTAAAAGTAAAGAACTCGGCTATATCAATGTATTTTGGTCGATCGCCTATAAAGATTGGGATCCAAAGAGCCACAGGGGATGGCGTTATGCTTACGATAATGTGATGAAGCAATTACATCCAGGTGCGGTTATTTTGCTTCACTCTGTCTCCAAGGATAATGCAGACGCCCTCGGCCAGATCATTGATGCAGCAAGACAGCAAGGGTATGAATTTAAGAGCTTGGATCAGATGAAGA